>Ga0209976_10000088_pt1 | contig 63070 bp, 65 predicted proteins | sample SumtaG_FD_182806 | JGI IMG/M metagenome (GOLD analysis project Ga0209976, IMG submission 182806) | Deep subsurface microbial communities from Indian Ocean to uncover new lineages of life (NeLLi) - Sumatra_00157 metaG (SPAdes) (version 2) | ecosystem: Environmental > Aquatic > Marine > Oceanic >... | reverse complement strand
ATCAACAAAAAGACGGTAGCATTACTATTCCTCCGATTCTTCGCCCTTACGTTGGTTTTGACTCAATCAAGTCTAAAAATGGCAAGTAACTTTTTAGAAAAAGTTTTTCCAAAACTCATAGACACTTATTATTCTCCATTAAACGGCAATATAGATATTTACCGTGCTGGCCGTTATTACAGCCTTAGAGTTAATGGACTTCATCAATCAGGCCAAATGGCAGCCAAACTGTGGCTCACCGCTTTTAAAAGACTATCAATAAATCCTAAAAAAATTCTAATTCTTGGTCTTGGCGGCGGCAGTGTTGTTAAAGTTGCTCAATCACTATGGCCTCAAGTCAAAATTGTCGGTATTGAAATCGATCCAGTTATGATTCAAATCAGTCAAGATTATTTTAATTTAAAAAACAATAAAAACTTAAAAATTATTAGTGCCAATGCTTTTTCTTGGATTAAAAAAAATCAAACGAAGTTTGACCTAATTGTTGTTGACTTATTCCATGGCCGGATTATTCCTCCCAAATCACGATCTATCGCCTTTATTAGCAAGCTCAAAGCCTCTCTTAATCCCAAAGGAGTTTTGATTTTCAACCAACTCAACCGCTTTAAAGAAAAACAATTTGTTTCCATCACCTCTGCCAATCTGCAAAAAGTTTTTGAAAATGTTAAGCAACTCAAGCTTCCCATTAACTGGTTACTTATTGCCCAAAGATAATTTCTACTGCTGATTTTCCTCAAGAAGCCTGGTAAAATAAAACACATGGCCTTTGAATTTTTAAGTAAACTTTTTGATAGTAATGCTAAAGAACTAGAACGACTTGGTCCCGTTGTTGACTCAATCAACAAGCTTGAGAGTAGTTTTAAAAAAATAAAAAAGAAAGATTTTGCTGCCAAAACAGACGAGTTTAAACTTCGTTTGAGTCGCGGTGAAACTCTCGATGATTTGCTCCCAGAAACTTTTGCTCTTGTTCGTGAAGCCGCCGAACGCACCATTGGTCTCCGCCATTACGATGTCCAACTCATTGCTGGCATTGCTTTTCACCACGGCACAGTTGCCGAACAAAAAACCGGTGAAGGTAAAACTTTATCCGCCACTCTCGCTTTATACCTAAACGCCTTGACCGAAAAAGGCGCTCACTTGGTTACAGTCAATGACTACCTGGCTCAGCGAGATGCCGGATGGATGGCTCCGATCTTTCATCTTCTAGGAGTTTCTATCGGTGTAATTTATTCAGGCGTCGGCGATCAGCCTGCTTCCATTTACGATCCTAAATATCAAGGTGAGCATCGTGGCGATGAGCGCCTAAAACATTTAAAACCAGCCTCTCGTCAAGAAGTTTATCGAGCAGACATTACTTATGGCACTAACAATGAATTCGGTTTTGACTATCTTCGCGACAACATGGCTCCCTCACTCGACCGCATGGTTCAGCGCGGTCACCATTTTGCCATTGTTGACGAAGTAGACTCCATCTTGATCGACGAAGCCAGAACGCCGCTAATTATTTCTGCTCCAGATACAGAACCCACCAAAAAGTACTATGATTTTGCCAAACTAGTCGACACTCTCGCCCACGACACTGACTACAAAGTCGACGAAAAACTCAAAGCCGCTACTCTCACTGACTATGGCATAAGACGTTTAGAAAAACGTCTAAACATCAAAAACCTTTATAAGGAAAATTTCGACACAATCCACCACGTTGAACAAGCTTTAAAAGCCAAAACTCTTTTTCACAGAGACAGGGATTATGTAGTTAAAGATGGCCAAGTTATTATTGTCGACGAACATACTGGTCGGCTTATGTTTGGCCGTCGCTACTCTGAAGGTCTACATCAAGCTATCGAAGCCAAAGAAAACGCCACTATTCAACAAGAATCAAGAACTCTGGCTACTATTTCTCTGCAAAACTATTTTCGCATGTATGAAAAACTCTCGGGTATGACTGGAACAGCTGCCACCGAAGCCGAGGAGTTTAAACAAATTTATGACATGGATGTTTTAGTCATTCCCACCAATGAACCAGTCATTCGTGAGGATCATCCTGATTCTGTTTACAAAACCACCCGCGCCAAATACGGTGCCATTGTTAAAGAAATTGCAGACAAATATCAAAAAGGCCAGCCCGTTCTTATTGGTACCAAAAGCATTGAGCACAACCAAATCATCAGCAATTTCTTAAAAAGAAAAAAACTTCCCCACAATATTTTAAACGCTAAAAATCACGAAAATGAAGCACTCATTATTGCCGATGCTGGCAAACTCAAAGGCGTTACTGTGGCTACCAATATTGCCGGGCGCGGTGTGGACATTGTTTTGGGTGGCGCCATGCCCGAAGATAAATCAGACAAAAAGGCTCTCAAAGATTGGCAAAAACACCACGACGGAGTCATCAAGCTTGGTGGTCTTCACATTATTGGCTCTGAACGCCATGAATCTCGCCGTATTGACAATCAACTTCGGGGTCGCTCTGGACGCCAGGGTGATCCTGGCTCTTCTCGTTATTATGTTGCTTTAGAAGACGAAATTATGCGCCTTTTTGGTGGAGAACAAGTATCGCGTCTGATGGATATGCTCAAAATTCCCGAAGATCAACCCATTGAACACGGTATGGTTAGTAAGGCCATTGAACAAGCTCAAGGAAAAGTCGAAACTTTCCACTTTGATCAAAGAAAACGCGTTCTTGATTTTGATGATGTCATGAACAAACAGCGAGAAATTATTTACAAACGCCGCTTGAAAATCTTAAACGAAGCCGAAAAAGAGCCCAAAAAACTCTCTCAAAGAGCCAAAAACATTATCAACGAGGAAATTGCCCATCTAGTAGTCGCTCGCAGCCCCGAAGGCTTAACCACAGAAGAATACGATGCTATTATCAAAGAATTTATAACCATTATTCCCTTTGATACTGACTCGCAAAAACGCCTCAAAGACCAAATTTCCAAACTCAAAACCACCGAAAATATTATTTCCAGCCTCCAAAAAATTGCCTCTGATATTTATAAAGCTCGCAAAGACAAAATGGGCGACGATCTGGCTCGCCAAGTAGAACGTTTTGCTCTTTTAAGCGCCAATGACAATCTGTGGATGGATCATCTTGATGCCATGGATGATCTGCGCGAAGGTATTTGGCTTCGCGGTGGCAAAGACCAAGTTCTCTCTGAATACAAAAAAGAAGCCTTTGATATTTTTGAAAGTCTTATGGCCTCAATCGACTCCGAAGTTGCCAAGCGAATTTTCCGCATCCAAGTCGGCCAAGCTCAACAAACCACCATGCCTGAACAAGTTGTCGAAGAGCGAAAAGACATTAGTCAACCCGCCCCAGAAGCCACATCCAAAGCACCTCGCCAAACCAGCGGTGACTTTGCCTCAGCTCTAGCTGCCACTGCCAAACAATCCGCCAAGCCCGAACGTGGTCACTACCTGAAACCAGTCGAATCCGGCAAGAAAAAAATTGGCCGCAACGATCCTTGTCCCTGCGGATCAATAAATCCCAACACCAAAAAACCTTATAAATACAAAAAATGCGGCCTTATTAACGCTTCTCACCACAAAGGGTAAAATAAAAATATGAAATATTCTCAAAAAGATCTAGACAAACATCTTGACGAAGAACACAAGATAAATCCATTATCCGAATATTTAAAAGAAATTGTTTATGGTGGCAATGATGGAATTATTACTACTTTTGCTGTCGTTGCCGGTTTTGCCGGCGCCACTGGAGGCGGCCATATTCCCATAATCTCCTTTATTGCTGTATTAATTTTTGGGCTGGCCAACCTTTTTGCTGATGGTATTTCCATGGGTCTTGGCAATTTCTTATCGGTCCACTCTGATCAAGATAACTACAAAACTCACAAGCAAAAAGAACTTCATGAAATTCGCACCAACCCCAACATGGAAGCTGCCGAAACTATACAAATCTTAAAAAACAAAGGCTACTCTCAAAAAAAAGCTGAAGCTATGACCAAACTTTACACTCAAAATGAAGATTATTGGCTCGAATTCATGATGAACCAAGAACTAGAATTCCCAAATCCCGAAAACACCAATCCCCTTCTTACAGGACTAGCCACTTTTTTCTCTTTTATCTTTTTTGGCTTTATTCCTTTAATGCCTTATGTGGTCTTAAAAAGTGCTAACAACACCTTTTTGTATTCTAGCTTTTCTACTTTAATTGCATTAATTCTCTTAGGGTTATTGCGTTGGCGAATCTCCAAACAATCAGCTCTTCGCTCGGTTGGTGAAGTTGTCTTAGTTGGTGGCGTCTCAGCCATTACCGCTTTTGTTGTTGGTTCTTTTTTCCGCGCCTAATGAAAGAAAATTTCCACAAAAGAGGGAGTTTCTCTTATTCAATCAAAGATTTCAATGACAATGTCAACACAATTGCTGCCAAAAATATTCCTGTGTGAATTCCCACACACCCAGGCGTTTCACATTCATGCTCATGGTGCATTTCTGGAATCAAATCACTCGCTGCAATATAAATAAACATTCCTCCAGTAAAAGCCAAAAGGTAAGGATGTACTGCCTTCAAAGTATCCCAAAAGAAAAATGCTCCTACCGCTCCTACTACAGTTGCCAGCGAAGAACTCAAATTTATCAAAACAACTCTGGTTTTAGACAACCCCTTTGCCAAAAACAGCGAAAAGTCAGCAATTTCTTGGGGAATTTCGTGAGCCGCTACCGCTACAGTTGTAGCAATTCCCAGCGGCACACTTACCAAAAAACTAGCCGCAATTACAATGCCATCAATAAAATTATGCAGCGTATCCCCAAACCATACCATTGGCACCACAGGATCTGGTTTGTGCTCATGCGGTCCATGATGGTGATGAAACCACACAAATGATCGCTCAAACAAGAAAAAGGCTATCACCGCAATCAATGACCACAATAGCACTGATCCCGGCCCCATTCCCATTTTTTCTCCTGCCTCTACTGCCTCTGGCAACAAATCTCCAAACCCCACCGCCAAAAGCACTCCGGCCGCAAAACTCATGAATCCCAACATCACTTGATGAGGCATTTCTTTTTTGAAAAGAAGCATTAAACCGCCAGCCAACGAAAACACTCCGCCAATCAACGAAAATAAAACTATCGTTCCTAACATAACTTTTTTAGTATAACCCATTCTCCAACTTGTGGTACCCTTTTAGAAAAGGAGGTGATCTTATGGATAATCACATTTACAATCTCGCCAAAGCTTTGACCAAAAAATCCCAAGCCGTTTGGCGCTACGAAAAATTTATTAAAGACTCCGACGGCTGTCCAGAATGCGAAGAATTATGGCGGGAATTAAAAGAAGAAGATGAAGAACATGTAGAAAAAATGAAAAAGATTTTAACCTCACACGCCAAAGCTGGAGCTATTAAATAATTTTCATGCATTCAAAACTTCTTTACGCCACCACCAATCCTGGCAAAATCTTTGAAGTGGGCAAATTACTTGAGAGTCACAACATCAATATTGTTTCACCCAAAGACTTAAAGTTAGATCTAGATGTAGAAGAAACAGGTAGCTCGCTTAAGGAAAACGCTCATTTAAAAGCCAAAGCTTTTTTAAAAGCAGCACCAGAGTACCTAGTCATGGCCGACGATACTGGAGTAGAAATAGATGCCCTCAATGGTGAACCTGGCATCCACGTGCGCCGCTGGAAAGATAAAAAAACTAGGATGACTGATCAAGAAATTATTGATTATTGCATTGATCAAATGAAAGGAATACCAAAACAAAAACGCACTGCTAAATTCCACACTGTCGTTGCTTTAGCTCACAACAATAAAATCGAAACTTTTGATGGTTTTCTAAACGGCACGATTGTTAAAGGACCCGCGCCTTTAAAATATAAAGGTTTTCCTTTTGAGGCTATGTTTTTTATTCCTGAATGGAGAAAACTCCTGGGTGATGTTCACAATCTTTCTATCGAAGAAAAAATTGCTCAAAAATACTACACCCACCGTGAGCGCGCGGTCTTAAAAGCTATTCCCAGAATTAAAGAGATTATAAAATAATCCACTTTATGTCAATTTTTCACACTTCGGTTTAATTCTGGCTTGTTGTTATCAATAAAGCTATGCTACTCTAAGTCTATGAAACTGCCACGGATTTTGTTGGTACTTTTTGTTGCATTCTTTATTTTAGTTCCAGTAATCAAAGCTGCCGACCAATCAGTCAGCATTGAATCATCTGGCTTTGTTCCTGCCACCGTCACGATTTACGAAAGCGATTTAGTTACCTGGACCAACAATGCCACCTCAGCCGATAGTGCCACTGACGACGATCAAGCTTGGGACACTGGCACTATTGCTGCCGGCAGCTCCAAATCCATTAAATTTTTATCAGCCGGCACCTATACTTACTCCAACAGTACCGAAACTGCCTCTGGCACCATAGTTGTCGAATCTGCCACAGTTTCTGCCACTCCCACACCAACTGCCACTCCTGCCATTGGTGGTGATGCCACCGGCAGCAGTCAACCAGTCAGTGGTGTTTCTGGACCCACTCTAATTTTCCTTTTTAGCGGTGCTTTTTTTATAATTGCTGGTATAATCTTCTCCAGAAAAGCTCATCAACTAGTTTAATTTTCCATGAAAAAATCTCTTTTAATCTTTTTAATTTTTATTGTTCTTTTAGTCATTGCAGTCTCTATTTTTCTCTCTAATAATTCCAAAAATCAATCTCAAACCATCGACAATCAACTCGATTTATCTCAACCAATTACTACCCCTACCACTAGCAGTCCATCAGCAATTACCAAACCAAATCAGGAGGAAACCATGGCTCAACTAGTTACCATCAAAACTTCCAAAGGAGATATCACCCTTAAATTATTTGAAGACAAAGCCCCCAACACTGTAAAAAACTTTACCACCAAAGCAGAATCAGGTTTTTACGAAAACTTGAACTTTCACCGAGTCGAAGATTGGGTTATTCAAGGTGGCGATCCTTTGGGCAATGGCACAGGCGGCGGTCAAATGGAAACAGAACTCAACGACTTGCCCTTTGTGGAAGGTAGTTTAGGGGTTGCCAGAGGAGGGGATATTAGTATTAGTAACGACAGTCAATTTTTTATTTGCACCAAAGATTGCTCTTGGCTCAATCAACAATACACTAATTTCGGTTTAGTTACTGATGGTATGGATGTAGTTAAAAAAATCCAAATCAACGACAAAATTCTTTCCATTTCCACTCAGTAGGGTACAATCGTACCAATGAAAAGAATACCCCGGATTTTTCCGCTCTTTTTGTTGGCTTACACTACCTTAACCACAGGTCTAATTTTTCTTACCCTAAACCAAATTTCAAAATCCTTCGATTCGCTCAAAGCAGGGGATTATAAGTTAGCTCAAAAACACTCTCAAACTGCCCGCACTTTACTTACTCCTACCCAAGCCCTCACTTTTTTTATCAATTCCCAAATTATCAACACAAGTCTTGATTTAATTGACACTGCTACCACCACCGCTCAAACCACCCAAACACTAATTCACTCTGTTTTAAACAACCAACCTCAAAACTTCACCTCTTCTTACCAACAATTATCAGCCCTACTACCTAAATTAAATTCTCAACTTACCAATTTCAACCAAACTGCCTCAACTTCAACTATTATTAAGAAGTTCAACCTCGATAAAAAATTTGTCTTTTATGACGATGTTAAGCACAATCTAGATCTTGCCCAGGACTGGCTGCCGCTGATACCTGATTTATTAGGAGTAAACACTCCCAAATCATATATCATTTTATTTCAAAACAACTTTGAGCTCCGTCCCACTGGCGGCTTTATTGGCTCCTACGCTCGGATCGATTTTGATCAAGGCACTCTTAAAAAGATTAGCATTCAAGACATTTACGTACCCGACGGTCAATTAGTTGGTTATGTTCAGGAACCAGAACCAATCAGTAAATATTTATTCAGAGACCAAACTCCTGGCTGGAGACTCCGTGATTCCAACTGGGATCCCGCTTTTACTGATGCTGCCAGCGACATTAATTGGTTTTTTAATAAAGGCAAAGAAGCTCCCAACGATGGCTTAATAGCTATTAACCTTATCACTATTCATGAGCTTCTCTCAGTTGTTGGGCCCATTAATGTAATTGACTACAACGAAACTATCAACACTGACAATTTTTACCCAAAAACTCAAACCTATGCCGAAGTTGACTTTTTCCCTGGCTCTATCCAAAAACAATCATTTTTATCATCTTTTGCCAAAAATTTGATAGAAAAAATTAAAACTACTGATTCAAAGAAGCAGTTTCAAATTGCCCAAACTTTTTTAAACCACTTAAACCAAAATCAAATTTTAATTTCACTCGATGATCTAGAAGTTGCTCAAAAGCTAACCTACTATCATTGGGATGGTCATCTTATAAACCCAACATGCGATCAGTCAAATTGTGTTACCGACTATTTGTATTTAGTCGAAGCCAATGTTGGTATCAACAAAGCCAACTGTTGTATTGATAGATCAATTGATCATCAAATAAACATCTCGGACTCTGGAAAAATTAGCTCTCAATTGACTCTCAATTACACCAACCATAATTCCCCCAACGTCAAACCGCCCCGCGTATTTGGTGGTAATTACAAAAATTACCTTCGCCTCATTCTCCCACCCAACATTCAATTAATTAAAGTAAAAATAAACAATCAGCCAGTTGGCGACGTTGATGTCACCAACACTTCAGACAATACCATTATTGGCTTCTTAAGTTTTGTACCTGCCCAAGAACAACAACAAATCTTAATTACTTACAACTTAACCAATCAGATCTCACTAGATCAACCAATCAATTATCAATTAGATATCCAAAAACAATCTGGCATTGCTTCGTTTCCTTATTCGCTTACTATCAACCACAACAACCAACCTCTCTATCAAATCAGTAAAGACATTATTAAAAATTCTCAACTTACTCAAATAATTAATTTACCCCCATTATGAGTAGCCTTGCTCTTCTTCTTTCCCAAGTGCTAACATACGATTGATGGCCAAAAGAAAAAAACGATTTTTCAGTTTGTACCGACTCCTAAACATTGTTCCTTTCAAAATCTTACTTATTGGTTCGGCTTTCGCCGCCGGCTACTTTTACATCAATCCCAGTCAAATTCCTGATGCCAAAATCAGAAATCAGGTGGAAACATATAAGCAAGACAACCAAAATACCACTCAAGATCAAATAGTTGACGTTCTTGGCAATGCCACTCAAAAGGCCACTGACATTATCAAAAACACCAAAATCCCCGAACCTTTATTAAACCAAGAAGATATTTCCGAAGAAATTGTAGTAGAAGATGTAGTCAACAACTTTACCGAAGAAATCAAACAATTACCAGAAAAACAAGTCAAAAAAATCAAATATCAAATTTGCCAGGACGTTATCTCCGAAGCCACTCAGTCAGGTCAGTAAATGGAAAAAATATTAAAAAGAAAACGAGTTTTTAAGGGAAAAGTAGTTCGTGTTGAAGAAATTGACATAGACTTTGGTAAAGGCAAAACAGCTACTTTCGAATTAGTTAAATTTAATACCATCACCGGCGTTTCCGCTTTAGCTATTGATCAGAATAATAATGTTATCTTAGCCAAACATTTTCATCTAGCTCCTCAAAAACGCATTCTTACCCTACCCACTGGAGGTTTAGAAAAAGGAGATAATCCCGAGTTACGAATGCAACAAGAACTCCAAGAAGAAATTGGCTACAAAGCCGGCAAACTCACTTTGTTAACCAGAATGTATGCCATTCCTGGCTATATTGGCAGCCAACCAGCTTACATTTTTTTGGCTCTCAACTTAACCCCTTCCAAATTACCAGGCGATGAACACGAAACCATAGAGGTTGTCAAAATCCCATTTAAAAAAGCGCTACAAATGGTTAAATCCGGTAAAATTTCCGATGGTCGTACTGTTTTAGCTCTTCTTTTTTATTCTAAGTTTTTCAAAAAATAACCTTTTCCTCTGGTAGAAACTAAGTCAAAAAGTTAAAATATCTTTTACTATGGAAGAAATCAGAAAATCTCTTCAGAATCTAAATCAAAGGCTGCAACAAATCATCGGCCAGCTCGACATTGCTGCAAAAAAAAACCAAATCAAAACATTAGAAACTCAGTCGCAAAATCCCGATTTTTGGAAAAACGAAGATCAAGCCAAAGAAGTTATGCAGCAACTCTCTCACCTTCAAGATCAAATTAACACAATCGAAACTTTAAAAACCAAAATCTCTGACACACTTCAACTCACTGCTTTATTTAAAAAAGAAAAAGACGACAACTTAAAACTTGATCTAACCGCTCAAGTTCGTCAAATCGACAAACAATTAGATCAGCTCGAAACTGCCACTTTTCTTTCCGGTCCTTACGATCAACACAATGCTATTCTCTCTCTCCACGCCGGCCAGGGGGGTACCGAAGCTCAAGATTGGGCTGAAATGCTCTTTCGCATGTATACTCGCTTTGTTGAGCGCCAAAATTGGATTTTTGAACTCGTTTCTGAATCGCGCGGCGAAGAAGCTGGCATTAAATCAGCTACTATTCTGATCAAAGGCCCTTATGCTTTTGGCTACTTAAAACACGAAAAGGGAACTCATCGTTTAGTACGCCAAAGCCCTTTTAATGCCGACAATCTTCGCCAAACCTCCTTTGCTCTAGTAGAAGTCCTTCCCCAAATCAAAGCAGATGCTGATGTTAATACTAGCGAGGACGATCTTGAATGGAAATTTTTTAGATCTTCTGGCAAAGGCGGTCAAAACGTCAACAAAGTTTCCACTGCAGTCAGGCTAAAACACAAACCCACCAACATTACAGTCGAATCTCAAACCCAAAGAACTCAAGTTCAAAACCGCCAAATTGCCCTCTCACTACTTCAAGCCAAGCTTTGGGAAAAAAATCAGCTTGAAAAGCAAAAACAAATCAAAAATATTAAAGGCCAATATCAACCAGCCACTTGGGGAACTCAAATTCGCTCCTATGTTCTTCATCCCTATCACATGGTTAAAGACTTGCGCACCAACATTGAAACAAGTAACACTGACGCCGTTTTAAACGGCAACCTTGACCAATTCATAGAAGCAGAAGTAAGGAGTTTATAGATTACTAAAAAAACCCTAGACTCTTGCCCCGCACTGTGCTTTACTCTAGTACGGGGAATTAGACAGCTCTAGATTGAGAAAAACTCTTCCTCTATGTTATATTATCTCTTAGAGAGGAAGGTAATGGCGCCTGATAAGTCAAAAATCAAAGTCAAAACCGTTAAATTAGAAAATAGCAAATCACCTGCCCTGACATCTCAAACTCAACAAACCCCACCAATACCAAGAGATGAAGCAGGCAGTCAACCTCGTGTCTTAAAACATATGCAACAACCACAACCTAAAAAAAAGATTCTTCCCCAAGTAATCGGCGCTATTGTTATAGTTTTAGCAGGTATTGGCAGCGGCTTTGGTTTATCTCGCGTCACCGGCACTGGACTAGCAGATCTTAAATCCTCCAGTGAAATTGCCGAAAAAGGCATTAGTGTTGGTGATATTGTTGGCATTAAAGATGAAAAAACTTTCCGCGACAAAGCCGAAGGAGTGCTTATCCTTGGTGGCGTAGATGGAGAGGGATCTCATCACCTTATTCGTCCCGGTGGTCCCAGTCAAAATGTTTACGTGACTTCTTCAGTGGTTGACCTTGATCAATTTGTCGATCACAAAATCAAAGTTTGGGGCGAAACTTTTGCCGCCCAGCAAGCTGGCTGGCTCATGGATGTCGGTCGCGTTGAAGTAAGAGAATTAAACGCAGAAAAACCATTCGAAGAAGAATAATCTATCTTGCCCAATGATTACTTTCAATCAAGTCACCAAACAATTTCCTACTGGAACTTCTGCCATTAAAAACGCTTCTTTTGTTATTGATCCAGGTGAATTTGTTGTTTTGGTTGGTCCCTCCGGCGCAGGCAAAACTACTATTTTACGTTTAATGCTTCGCGAATTTCTGCCCACCTCAGGTAGTATTAATATTGGTGATTATGATCTTTCCGAACTCAAAGACAAAGAACTGCCTGGATTAAGACGCCAAATTGGCGCTGCTTTTCAAGATTTCAAACTCCTCCAAGATCGTACTGCCGCCGAAAACATCGCTCTTACTTTAGAAATTATTGACAGTAAATCTTCAGAAATTCGCCATCGGGTTAAACGCCTGCTTGAATTAGTTGGCCTTCAAGGTAAAGGTGGTCTTTTTCCCAGCCAACTTTCTGGCGGTGAACTTCAACGAACTGTTATTGCTCGAGCTTTGGCTACTGAACCAGCCGTTTTATTTGCGGACGAACCCACTGGCAATCTTGATCAAGAAACTGCTTTTCAGATTATCAAACTTTTAAAAAAAATCAACGATTTGGGTACTACTGTCATTCTTGCCACCCACAATCAAAATATAATCAAAGATGTAAAAAAACGCCAGATTGAGCTCAAAAAAGGAGAAATTACCAAAGACACTAAACCTAAAAAGAAAAAACTTGAAAAGAAAAAAGAACATAAAAAAGAAACAAAAAAAGATAAAAAAATTAGAAATTAGAAATTTGTTAGACTATGTCAAAAGTCATCAAAAACGCCAGCAAAAACATTCGTCGCTCTCCCTATCAAGCCCTAGCCGCTGTAGCAGTTTTAACTATTACTTTCTTTATTGCCCAAATTTTTGCTCTTCTTGTTTTGGGGTCTGATCAAGTTTTAAAATATTTTGAAACTCGCCCCCAAGTTAGTGCCTTTTTCACTGACGCTACCACTATCGATCAAATAAACGCTGTAAAAAGCGAATTAGAACTCAAGACCTATGTGGCTTCAGTCAAATATATTTCCAAAGAAGAAGCTCTGGCAATCTACCGAGAACAAAACCAAGACGATCCTCTTTTACTGGAAATGGTCACCTCGGACATTCTGCCTGCATCGCTTGAAGTCTCTGCCACTAAAGTAGAATACTTGCCTCAAATCAAAACCGAACTCGAATCAAGCTCTCTGGTAGAAGACGTTATCTACCAGCAAGATGTGGTTGAGTCTTTAACTAGATGGACCAACAATATCCGCTTAGCTGGCATTGTTCTTGTCGGCTTTCTGTTTGCCACTTCCATGCTCATTGTTATCATTATTGTCAATATGAAAATCGCTTCTCGTCGCCACGAAATTGCCATTATGCGTCTTCTTGGTGCTGACAGTTGGTTTATTCGTGGACCATTTCTAGCAGAAGGTTCTTTTTACGGAGTCTTAAGCGGTTTTATCTCTTGGGGAGTGACTTACTTAAGTTTACTCTACGCCACTCCATTTTTGGTTGAATTTTTAGGTGACATTCCGCTTTTACCAGTTTCACCTTTAGTAATGCTTGCAGTTCTTGCCACCACTGTTTTCTCCGGCGTTTTTATCGGCGGTATTGGCAGCACCATTGCCGTCCGCCGCTTCTTCAAGTAAACTATTTCTGATGTTAAAGAAACTCAAGGTCTTCACTATTTTTATTGCCATAACCTTTCTCTTATCTGCTTCTAGTTCAGCCAATGCCGCTTCTTGTGAAGATTCTTGTGAAAACAAATCCGATGCTGACAAACTTTCTTGTTTAAACGATATTCGTGCCGCCTGCGAAGCCAAACTTAAAGAAGTAGAAGGTCAGAAAACCACCCTTAACTCTACCATCAGCTACCTCAATGGCAAAATTAACATCACTCAAGCTCAAATCAATCAAACTCAAGCAGAAATTGCTCAACTTCAAAAAGGAATAGATTCTCTTTCTGGTAAAATCGGCATTCTCAACCTATCTTTAGACAAACTCACTCAATTGCTCATCAGCCGCATTGTTGCTACTTACAAAAGTGACACTATCGATCCCTTATATTTATTGTTTACCTCAGATGGTTTTGCTGACTTTTTGTCTCGTTACAAATATTTGCGCGTTACCCAACAACACGATCGCAAAATTATTTTTGAACTTGAACAAGCTCGCACCAACTACGACCAGCAAAAAGATGTTAAAGAAGAAAAACAAGAACAAGTTTTAGGCCTTCAAACAGAACTTGTTTCTCAAAAAACTACTCTTAATAGCCAAAAACAATCCAAACAACAATTACTTACAATTACCCAAAACGATGAACGGCGATTTCAGAAACTTCTTGCGGCTGTTCAGGCAGAATATGAAGCCATTCAGTCTATTTTAGCTGGTGGAGGCTCAGAAACCCAAATTGGCGAAGTTTATGAAGGTGAAAAAATAGCCAGCGTTATAGTCGGTAATTCTTGCAACTCTTCAGGAACACATCTCCATTTTTCAGTTACAGAAAATAATAATGTTAAAAACCCTTTTGGTTCTTTAAAGTCAGTTGATCATGAAAACTGTTCTGGACCTGGACCATCATGTAATCCAGGGGATCCTTTTAATCCTAGTGGTAATTGGAATTGGCCATTAAATCCCAAAATTACCTTAAATCAAGGATTTGGCTCTACATGGGCAGTTAAAAACACTTGGGTTGGGCAATACTACAGCTCCCACAACGGCATAGATATTATCGGATCATCATTAGATACAAAAGCAGTCAAAGCAGGCACTCTTTACAGAGGATCTTATACAGGATCGACAGGATGCACTCTTCGCTATGTCAAAGTTGAGCACAAAGATTCCAATATTGAAACTTACTACCTTCACGTCAACTATATAAAATAAACTCATGCCTGCCCGCAAGCGCTTTATCAAAGCGTTTTTTATAGTAGTATTTTGTGTTTTAGGAGCCGTTTATCCGACTCCTATTTTTTCAGCCGTTGCCCCCACATTTTCCAATCTTCCTTCTTCAATTAACAGCACTAACATCATTGAAGTTGACGTCAAATATGAAGGTAATCCAAAATACTATGCCAACAAAACTTACTATTTAAGAGGCGTTTTTTATCAAAGTTCTGGAAAGTATTGCAGTTTTACTCAAAATAATAATGGCGATTGGATTAACACTGGCACAGATCCCACCAAGTTATATCAGTTTCAAACCAATCAAGAAGGTAGTTGGAGTGGAAAAATAAAAGTCAAAGTGGATACGGACAGTAATAACTTTAAAGGTAGCGGTAATTACAATTTTAAAGTTGGACGCTACACATCCGGAGGTAGTGTTTCTTGGTCTTCGGGAGAATCAATCAACATTCAAGCCCCAACAATATCAACTCCTACTCCAACTTCTCAGTCTCAAGAAGAAACAGGCGCCAGTGAAACTGAGTCGGTTGAAACAGAAGACGAAGCTCCGCAAGAAGAACCTACTGGCGTTGTTGCAGGAGTTTCATTGGGCATCAAATCATCTCCATCAACTTTTTCATCTGACTTAGAAATCGGCGACATCGTCGAAGCTACTCCCAGTAGCGACAGTGCTAGCGAAGCTACTCCTTCATCAGACACTAAAACATCAGGGAAATTTACTCCTTTTGCCATTGCTGGAGGAGGCATCCTAACTCTTGCCGCCATTGCTCCAATTATCCTTAAAAAGTACAATAAAGACCTATGGCAAAAACTATTCAAAAAAAAGTCATCCGTTGGGGGCCCACCATCGTCTGGGCAGGAGTAATCTTTTTTATTTCTTCTCTTTCTACTCTTCCTTCTCCAGAAATTATTTGGTGGGATTTTATCTTAAAAAAATCAGCCCACATGATCGAATACGGTATTTTTTACTTTCTTTTATCTCGCTCAATTAATTTGGATAAAAAGTCAAAAAACTACTGGCTGCCAGCATTTTTTGTTATTGTCTATGCACTAACAGACGAATATCACCAATCATTTGTACCAGGCCGTCATGCCAAACTCTCTGACATTGCTTATGACTCACTCGGCCTTTTTCTAAGCTACCTAAAAATCAACAAATTCATTTAAATGAATTCGATTCAAACCCATTCTCCTCAAGAAACAAAAAACTTTGCCAAAAAATACGCCAAAAAATTACGGGGTGGAGAAGTCTTAGCCCTCTACGGAGAATTAGGTAGTGGCAAAACCACTTTCACTCAAGGCTTGACTTTAGGACTGGGTATTAAAAAAAGAGTCATCAGTCCCACTTTTGTCATCATGCGCGACTATGCTATCCCTCAAAAATCTTATAGACTCTACCATCTAGATTTATATCGCATTAATAATGCACTTGACATCAAATCTTTTGATTTTCACGAACTAGTAGAGGAGGGGAATAATATAATTGTCATCGAATGGCCCGAAAAAATCGAAAAACTAATTCCCAAACATGCAAAAAAATTTAAATTTACCCAAAAAAGTGAAAATTCCAGACAAATCACGTATTAATTAACAGATTACAACAATATAACTTAATAACTAATAACAATATAACTTAATAACCTTAATAACTAATAACCTGATAACCTAATAACTTGATAACTTGATAACTAATAACCAAAGACCAAAAATACATTAAATACATTTTAATATCAATCAATCATTCTTATCACATCATATTAAAATTTTAACACGATAATATGAAACTCTTTATTGATAGTTCAGACAATAAAAAAACCATTATTAAACTTAATGGTAAGCAATTTACTAAGACCTACTCTTCTCCGCGAGAGCAAAATGTTTTAGGAGCCATCCAACAAGCGCTTAAAAAAGAAGATAAAACTTTAAAAGACATCACTGAAATCAAAGTCAACACTGGCCCAGGATCATTTACAGGATTAAGAGTCGGCATCAGCATTGCCAATGCCTTAAGTTACGCTCTAAAAATCCCCATCAATGACAAAAAACCAGGCACCACTATAACTCCTGCCTACGGTAAACCTCCCAACATTTCTCCATCCAAAAACATACCCTAAATCTTCTTATCACCAACTCTTTTTCAACCCTATTTATACAACTTAGTGATTCCTAAAATATCACCATCGTATAAGTCGCGTTTTTGAATTTCACCTTCAGTGGAATAACCATACATGGTTTCCAGAGCGCAGCTAGTGTTGTACATATCAGCCAAACCAGCACTATGTCCTAATTCATGAGTAGCAATGTTCTGCAAATCCATTTTTGCTGTGTCAGCTGTAGCATCTCCCCAAACAAATTCTTCATTAAACAACATATCCCACTCTACTAACTCTCTTGTTTGAGGCGGTCCAGAAAAGTAACCCCAAACAGTAGTTACGGCAATTACATTATCTTGAGGATAAGGACCAAATGATACGGTATTTAAATCATCCCATCTGTCACCATCATAACTAACATTATGGTCAAGACTACTCGCATCAAAAATATCTTTGGGGCTATATGCTTCCCATCCATTAACTCCAGCATCAATAGCATCTTTAACAAAGTCATCTGAAAGATCATATAAATTAGTTGGATTGATTACATAAGGCTCAGCAGTTTCCCACTTAGCACCTCTGGCTAAAAAGTCATAACATTTTCTTTCTTTTTTATCACTCCCTCCTCCAGCCCATGGTGGTTTAGCCGGCGCTCTACGATAGTGAATAAAAGTGATTTTACCTAAAGGACCTCTATTACCAGGATCTTTGGGCAAATGTAAATTTTCTTTTGCTATTGCTGGTAATACTTTGCTCAAACCCAGTAATAATCCGACCAAAACAACAATTTTTATCAGTTTCTTCATCTGTTTCACCTCCTTTCTAGGTTCTCTTTAACCCCAGTTATACCTCATAAACTACCTTGTTACAATCTTACTAGGTTGCGCCGATAAAACCCACAGTGCATAATGAAACCATGTTTGCTTCGCTTGCCCATTATTTAACTCCACAAAAATCCAACAACCAACGTGCTCGCTTACTCCAGCCTGCTGGCTTGACGATTGTCATTGCCTTTTTCTTATTTACCCAGTCCACTTTGTCACTTTTTCAAAACCTACCCTTTAAAGGTTTTATTTTAGGCTATGCCTCAAACATTTCTGCCGATCAAGTGATTGATCAAATTAATTCTCAACGCACCCAAGCTGGACTTAAACCCCTGACTTTAAGCGCCCAGCTTACCCAAGCGGCTATTGGCAAAGCCAATCATATGTTTTTACAAAACTATTGGGCTCACTTTGCTCCAGACGGTACCAGTCCTTGGGTTTTTATTAAAAACGCAGGCTACCAATATTCTGTTGCCGGCGAAAACTTAGCTCGTGATTTTGACACTACCAAACCCATGATTTCTGCCTGGATGAATTCACCCACTCATCAAGACAACGTTCTAAATTCAAAATATCAAGACACAGGTATTGCTGTCGTCAACGGTAGTTTAAACGGAGTCGAGACAACGCTAGTTGTTCAAATGTTTGGAGTTGCTTCTACCCAAACCGCCGCTGCTCCACTTATTCCCACCCAAGCCGTTGCCAGCGAAGTTGACCAATCATCCGATCGGTCAAAAGCCAATGCTCTCACTCCTCAACCAGAATCAGCCACTCTATCTCAATCAAGTGGTCAAGAAAACTCAACAACTTTAATTTCTCCACTTAATCTAACCAAAGCCTTTGCCACAGCCATAGTTATTTTTCTTATGATTATTTTAATTTATGATACCCTCATTGCCCGCAAGCGAAAAACCGTTCGCCTGGCTGGCAAAAACATTGCCCATTTTTCCTTTTTTGCTATGTTGTTACTAATTATTCTTACCCTTACCCAAGGAGTCATTCTGTAATTGGGTCAATTAGAATTGTTTTATATGCACATCCAAGACGTCAAACAATATCCAGCCCACTATCTCATTCTCATTGGCGGGTTAATTCTAGCCGCCTTAGCCATTTTATTAAGCCACAATCTTCAATTTCAACAAATTATTATCATCAGTATCGGCCTTTTTTACATTGGTTGGGGTATTATTCATCATCGCGCTACCGACCACTTAACAGCCAAAATTGTGCTAGAATATTCCCTTGTAGCCGCGATTATTATGCTCATAATTAACGCACTTTTATTAAGGAGGTAACCCATGAAAGCAATTATTGCCGCTGGCGGAAAAGGAACAAGGCTATATCCCTTAACTTATACTTCCAACAAACATTTAATTCCCATTGCTAACAAACCATTAATAAGCTACCCATTAGAAAACATTTCTGCAATTGGCATCAAACAAGTCGGCATTATTACTAATCCCGAAACCATTGACGCTATCAAAGATTTTATTGGCAACGGCGATAAATGGGGCATCAAAATCACCTACATTCCACAATCCAAACCTCTAGGTTTGGCTCATGTAGTAAAAGTTGCTGAAAAATTCATTAACGGCGATTCGTTTGTCTATCATCTTGGCGACAACATATTTACCAAAGGGATTAAAAAACCCTTCGAAACCTTTAAAAAAACCAAACCAGATGCTCTCTTAACAGTTATTGAACATGAAGAAAACTATCGTTTAGGCGTACCTTTTTTCGATAAAAAAGGTAAATTAATCGAAGTAGTAGAAAAGCCAAAAATTCCACCTAATCGTTATGGCATACCCGGCCTATATATGTTTAGCAGTAAAGTTTTTAAAGCCTTCAAAGGCAAAGGCGCCATCAAACCTTCTGCTAGAGGAGAGTTGGAAATAACTGAGCTTTATAACTACATGCTTAAGAATGACTACAAGGTAGAAGTGGCCGAACTAGAAGGAGAATGGCGAGACCCAGGTAAATTTGATGACAGCCTTGAAGCCAATAAGCTAATGCTCGACAATCGAGTTAAAACCAATATAAAAGGGAAAGTAGATAAAGACACCAAAATTACAGGAGAAGTTGAGATTGGCAAAGACTCTCGCATAGTAAATAGTCAAATTTTCGGGCCCGTTTCAATCGGCGAAAATGTTCACATTAGAAACAGCTATATTGGTCCTTATTCTTCAATTGCGGATGACTGCGAAATTGTTAACGCCAGCATAGAATACAGCATTTTAATGAAAGACATTCACATCGTCGACGTTAAAGGCAAAATCGAAGCCAGTATAATTGGTAAACACACTGAAATCAGAACTCCCAAAACCAAAACTAGAAGTCCTATCTACAGCTTCACTGTTGCCGACCACTGTATCATCGAACTTCCTTTTTAATCTCCCTTAACCACTGCCAACGGCGTCAACTGCACTACCTTTTTTGTAATTCCAATTTGCTCCAATGACGCAATCACTTCATTCACATCTTTATAAGCTTTTGGCGCTTCATCTGCCACCACCCGATACGGCTTATTAAACACCACTTTTTTCATCTGAATCTCAAAATCTTGTTTACTAATTGTTTGTTTAGCCTCTCTTCGACTCATCGCTCTTCCTGCTCCATGATTAACACTAAAATAAGTTTCACTAGCCTTCTTGGTGCCCACTAACACATATGAAGGTGTTCCCATACTGCCTGGCACAAATGCTGGATGTCCTGTACTCATATAAGCTTCTGGATTTTCCAAGTGATTTGGTGGTAAAGCTCTAGTCGCCCCTTTTCTGTGTATCAGTACTTTCTTTTCCATATGATCCTCCCATTTGGCGCTATTGTGAGCTACATCATAAACTAGTTCCACTTTCGGTTTTACTTTTCTTTTCTTCATATACTTTTTAAACGCCTGCCTAAACTGATGGGACATCATTTGCCGATTAGCAAAAGCAAAATTAATTGATCCATACATTGCTGCCAAATAATCACTTCCTTCATCTGAATCAACCATTGCCGATGCCAAATTGTGCGTTGGTACCAAATCTGGATTATTTTTTTTATTCGCTTTAAAAAATCTTTGAGTATAGTCCAAACAAGTCTGGTGCCCCAAAGCCCTGCTACCAGAGTGAATCATAAAACAAATCAGGTCTTTACTTAATCCAAAAGCAGATGCCACTTGCTCATCATAAATTTTAGTTACTCGCTGAATCTCCAAAAAATGATTTCCGCTTCCCAGAGTTCCAATTTGCCTTTTAGCTCGATCTTTAGCTCTTTGCGACAACTTATTCGGATCAGCTCCATCAATTCCCCCTTTTTCCTCACAATGCACTAAATCATCCTCATTTCCATATCCCTGCTCCACTAAATGTCTAGCCCCATCAACAACTGTTTGCTCCAAAGAAATCCCCGGATGCTCTCTTTTATATTCTCTTCCCAATCCCACTGGAATTGCTTCCTCAATCACTCTTATTATCTCTTCAAGACCTCTTCGGTCAAACACTCGCTCATCAAAAGTTACTCCGGTTCGCAGTAACCTCACTCCACAATTTATATCCATTCCCACACATCCGGCTGACACAATCTTACTGCTTGCCATAATTCCCCCAACCGGAATTCCATAACCCTCATGCATATCTGGCATTCCCAGAACTGGCGACATTAAATGCGGCAGCTCTGCTGTTTGTTGCAGTTGTCGTAATGACTGATCTCGCGTCACGTGAGGTAATAATTTTTCACTGGCGTAAAAAATTGCATCGGCCTGCATCTGAGGAGTTTTTTCCAACTTATATCGATTCTGCCCAATCTTGTTGTATTTCACGCTCATACCTGACTTTTATCCTATCATATCTGGTTGACCAAATTTCTCATCCAGGCTAGACTAAACCCATGAGAAGAAAGTTCATTGTCATTTCAGTTTTGCTTGTTTTATTTTTTTCTTCCACCCTAATTTTTGCATCCGAGTTATTAGACCAAGCCAAATCTGACTATTTTTTTCAATTGGAAAAATATCGAGAAGAAGAAAAGGATTTTTATTTAAAACGCAGCCAGTATCGTAATTTGCAAACTTTTGCCTCTCAAGAAGAAGCTGTTCAAGCTGCCAAAGTCATGCTTATTCGCCGTGCCGAAGTCTGGCGTACATATTTTCAAGCCGTTCGCATTGCACTTTTAGAAACCAAAGGAGTTGATATTATCGCTCGAAATTCTCAAACCAATAAAATTGAAACTTGGCAAAAAAACATGATCGAACACAAAAAGCGCCTTGAAAATTTAAATGTCATCGACGCGGTTTTGCTTGAATCACAAAGCTTAGAAGAACAAAAACAAACTATTGAAAAACTTACCTACCAAAGCTTAGGGATCTTAGCCATTGCCAAACTTCAAGCTAACACAGATCAGCTCAAGGCTTTTTCCCAAAAAATCAAAGACGCAATTGAAGCTCAGGAGCTAAACGAGCAAGTTAAACAAACCAAACTCAGGGGATTTATTGAAATTGACCGTTCCTTATCAAACAGTCAAACAGCCATTAGCCAAGCAAATATTAAATTAGCCAACTTTGAAGGCGATATTTTCAATGCCAAACTTGGATTCGAAAATGTGCAAGAAAAATTAATTGCCAGTTACGATCAAATTCGCCGGGCTTATCAATTACTGGTTGAACTAAGTGAAGGAGTTGAACTTTGATGACCGATCAAACTAAATTCACTGAAACTCAAGAACATTTGCAGCAACCTCCTGTTGAACCTCCAACACCAAAAGAATTAGTCAAAATAGAAAAAGCCAAAAAAATTCGCAAAAAAACTTTCCTCATTTCAGCAGCAATATTTACTGTTTTAATTTTAGCTGCAGTGGCAATATCTATGATGCAGCCAGAAACTCAAACATTTGTTTCCGAACCTTCACCTACTCCTACCACTCAACAAGAAACGCTTCTTCAAAAAGAACTCAATAGCTTAAAAGAACAAATCGATGCTGCCAATCCACAAGACATTGAGTTTCCTCCACCTCCAATTGATATGGAAGTTTCTCTTTAATTTAGCTTGATTAAATTCTAAAGCTTTGTTATTCTTTTTATACAATTAAATAAATCAAGAGAGATGGGGAGAGATTTGGCTTGTTGATCCGTCCGGCAACCGATTCGCCAGCTGGCGAACGCGGTGCTTCTTCCAACCCCAGTGAGGGGAAAGATTAGTCCTAAGCCCTGCCTGCCGCAAGGCAGGTTATCAAAGGAAAATGTAAACACTCCTCAAGGAGTGTTTTTTTGTCAAACTCCTCAATCAGGGAGTTTAATTATTTAAAGGAGGTTCTATGCTTACTAATTTCACTTCAGAATCAGTTGCCGCTGGCCATCCCGACAAAATTTGCGACCAAATTTCTGACGCCATCGTCGATGCTGCTTTAGCCATCGATCCCTTCAGTCGAGTTGCAGTTGAAACTCTTGTTACCAAAAACAGAGTTGTTATGGCAGGTGAGGTTACTTGTCCCAATAATTTGCCGTATAAAAAAATAGCCCGAGATGTCATCAAAAGTCTAGGTTACACCAAGCCAGAATACAATTTTTGGTATCACTCTCCAATCGACGTCCACATTCACAGCCAATCACCCGATATTTCCCAGGGCGTAGATATTGGCGGAGCTGGGGATCAGGGCATGATGATAGGCTTTGCTACTAATGAAACCAAAGAATATATGCCTCTTCCTTTAAGTTTATCTCACAAACTAGTCATGGCCATGGATCAAGCTCGAGAAACTAAAAAATTACCCTTTCTTCGACCTGATGGCAAATCAGCTGTCAACGTTGAATACAAAAAACAAAAACCCAACAAAATCACTCAAGTAATTCTAGCTGTTCCCCATAATCCTCAAATTTCCAATCAAGAATTAAACCAAACTCTTTATCAACAAGTAGTTTTACCAGTTTTAGACAAATATGGATTTTCCATTGACTCCAAAAATTTAATTGTCAATGGTACTGGTCGTTGGGAAATAGGCGGACCTGCCACAGACACTGGTGTTACTGGTAGAAAAATCATTGTCGACACTTACGGAAGTATTGCTCCCCACGGCGGCGGAGCTTTTTCTGGCAAAGATCCAACTAAAGTTGATCGTTCTGGAGCCTATGCCACTCGGTTTTTATCCAAAAACATTGTTGCCCATGATTTAGCAGATAAAGCCGAAGTCAGAGTTGCCTATGTCATTGGCCAAGCAGAGCCAATTTCTGTTAACATTGACACTTTTGGAACTAACAAAACCAAAAAAAGTACGATCAAAGATTTTGCTAGCAAACTTCTTAATTTACGCGTCCAAGAAATCTTAAAAAAACTCAAACTCCGCCGCCCCATTTATCGTGAAACTGCTCGCTACGGACATCTTGGCAAACCTGGATTTTCCTGGGAAAAAGTTGTTTCTTCTGCTTGACCCTATCCCAAATCTTTGCCATACTGAAACCATATTTAACCCAAATATGAAACCTTTGGCAGATTTGATTCGTCCTCAGAAATTAACCGATTTTATCGGTCAAAATCATCTGGTTGGTAGGAATAAACCCATCCGTCTTGCAATCAGACAAAACCAAATCCATTCCATGATTTTTTGGGGCCCTCCTGGTTGTGGTAAAACTACTTTGGCAAGAATCATAGCCAACGAAATCGACGCCCAATTCCATCACCTTTCTGCTGTTTCAGCTGGCAAAGCAGATGTGAAAAAAGTAATTGAACAAGCTAGATCTCTTCTGGGCCAAAATCAGCGCACAATTTTATTTCTTGACGAAATTCATCGCTTTAACAAAGCCCAACAAGATTTTCTTCTGCCCTTTGTCGAAGACGGCACTATCATTTTCATTGGCGCTACTACCGAAAACCCCAGCTTTTCCGTTATCTCTCCCTTACTTTCCCGCACTCAAGTTTTTGTTCTTGAATCATTATCTACCAACGATTTGGAAAAAATTATCATTCACGGAGCCAAAGAACTAAAAGTCAGGGTAGGGAAAATTGCCCAAGAATTCTTAATTGAATTTAGTAATGGTGATGCTCGCCAAGCCCTAAATCTTCTCGAGACCACTGCCAATCTTTATCAAAAAATCAATGTTGAAAACTTAAAAAACGCTCTTCAATCCAAACACCTTCGCTACGATAGGGTAGGAGATGAACACTACAACACTATTTCTGCTTTTATAAAAAGCATGCGCGCCAGTAACGCCGACGCGGCTATTTACTATCTGGCGCGGATGGTTGAATCTGGTGAAGATCCACTATTTATCGCCCGCCGCATGGTTATTTTTGCTTCTGAAGATATTGGCTTGGCTCAACCCACAGCTCTTGTTGTTGCCAACGAGGTTTTCAAATCTTGCGAAGTCATTGGTTATCCAGAATGTGCCATTAATCTGGCCCACGGCGTGGCATACTTGGCTCGCGCCAAAAAAGACCGCTCTGCTTACAATGCTCTTCGTGCCGCCCAAGCAGATGTGAATAAACACGGCAACCTCCCCATTCCCATGAACCTTCGTAACGCCTCCACTAAATTAATGAAAAATCTTGGTTATGGCAAAGACTACGAAGCGTATACTAATAAAGATCTACTACCAAAAAAATTAAAAGGTAAAAAATATTTAAAATAATATGAAAACTCATCCATTCACCAACCAAGAACTTTATAACTTTATTACCACCGCAAGTAAAAACACTTATGCTGCGGGTGGTAAGCCAATCAAAAAACCTCAGAGACCTGGATTTATTGAACTAACGTACAAAGAAAACGATTTTTCTTATCGCGATTCTTATACTGGCTTTTACCGCTCTCGTGGCATGGAGCTTGTTCGATACAAAAGTTCTCCAGTTTGGATTTCGGCCTACGGTGGCGGCATGGTTAAGGGCAAAGAAAAACTAGCTAAAAAAACTTTTGAAATTTTAAAAGGTGCTTTTTTAAACCGTGACAAAAATTTCATGTCTTTTCGCGGTCCCAACATAATGAATGTAGGCGAATGGCACTACACTTACAAGCAAGAGGGCGATGTGGCAGAATTTTCAGGCCACGAAGAAATGAAGTATCGAAACAAATTGGTATTTTTTCACCGCATCATTGGCGGCCTCATCATCCACAAGTGATTATGAAACGCTGTCCTTGGGTTCCGGCGAGGAACAAACTTTATCAGGATTATCACGATAAAGAATGGGGTGTTCCAGTTCATGATGACAAAATCCATTTTGAATTTTTAATTCTCGAAGGTGCTCAAGCTGGTCTTTCATGGGAAACAATTCTTAAAAGACGAACAGGGTATCGCAAAGCTTTTGCTAATTTCAATGCCAAAAAAGTTGCCAAATTTAACAAAAGAGATATTAACCAGTTATTAAAAAACAAAGGCATTATTAGAAACCGTCTCAAAGTTAAATCAGCTGTGAACAATGCCAAGAACTTTTTAAAAGTTCAAAAAGAATTTGGCAGTTTTGATAAATACATTTGGCAATTTGTAAACAACAAAACTATTGTTAGTAAACTCAAAAAACTCTCGGATTACCAAACCACCTCCAAAGAAGCAGAAGCCTTAAGTCGCGACCTAAAAAAACGCGGTTTTAAATTCGTTGGCCCCACTATTATCTATGCTCACATGCAAGCAACTGGTCTAGTCAACGACCACACAATCAACTGCTTTCGCTACAAACAGCTGATAAGATAATTACATGCCCAAAAAAATCATTCTCATCCGCCATGGTGAAACAGATCATAACAAACAGGGGAAAGCTCAGGGTTGGCTTGATGTTTCTCTCAACAAAACTGGGTTAAAACAAGCTCAGAAACTAGCCCGCAGACTCAAAGATGAGGTAATTGATGTTATCTACACATCTGATTTAAAGCGTGCTTTTCAAACCACCAAGCCTTTTTCTAAATTAAAAAAAATAAAACCCATTAAAACCAAAAAAGTTCGAGAATGGAACATGGGCACTTGGGCAGATAAAACCTGGGATAAAATCCAAAAGGAATTTGCTCATATTTTTGATGAAAAAGGAGATCTAACGGACCAAGATTGGAAAGGACATGCTGGAGAATCAATTAATGAAGTTTTTTCAAGAGCGGAAAAGTTTTTAAAAGAATTAAGCAAAAAACATCCCGGTAAAACTGTAGTTGTCACCACTCACGGAGGTACCAAAAAAAGAATTCTTAAATTATTAGGCATCTTGAGAATGGATGAAAATCCTAAAATAAACAATACTGGAGTAACTATATTAGAAAAAGACAAAGACGGAAAATATAAAGCTACTGTTTTTAATGACGCCAGCCATTTAGAAGATTATGGATCTAAAAGATAAATCTGTTTTAATTACTGGTTCTTCACGCGGCATCGGCGCCTTTACTTCCAAACTATATTTAATTGCTATTTTTTTTCTCATTTCTTTCAATATTTTTCATTATCGTTATATCTTTTTCGAGTCTTTAGATCCACAATATCTAAAAAACTTTTTTGACCATTCCCAGTGGAGTATTCCTTTTAGCACCAGAATCATGGGTGACGGCGAACTCTATCGTTACAACTCTTACTCCCTACTTCATGGAGCCGGCCCATTTGACATCAGTCCCGACGTACCACCCCTGGGCAAGTATTTCTATGCCTTCTCAATCTTACTCTTCAATAATCCCAAAGTCTTAATAGTGCCTTTGTATTTAGCCACAATTTTCATTTTCTATCTTATTAGCCGCCAAATATTTAAAAGCGAAAAACAGAGATTATTGTCCATCTTATTTTTACTCTTAAACCCTATTTTTTTCTCTCAAATCTCCGACACTCTTTTGGACTTGCCTCACTTATTCATGCTTCTTCTTCATATCTTATTCATGCTTTTGTTAATCAAAATCAAAAAACCATCCTTATTATTTTTAACCTCTGCCTTAGCAGGTTTAACCTTAGGCTTTTTTGCTGTTATCAAAATTGCCATTTTTGTTCCAGTTATTATCATCATTGATCTTTGGTTTTTAAACAAACAACAAAAACTAAAACTGCTTCCACTTTTTCTATTTACTTTTGCCCTAGGCTACCTCATTCCTTATGCTCAATACTTTATTAGTGGTCACTCTGTCATCGATTTTCTTAAATCCACTAAATGGGTACTTGCTTTTTACGCTGCTTCTTCAGCCACTCGCTTGCCCCACTCACTTTTTACCACCATGCTTTTTAAGCTTTTTGTTTTTGACTCCGGTTGGCAAATTGTTAATGAATGGACTATTATTTGGCCTCTGGGATTTATTCTCCTTTTAGCTAGTTTGTTTAAAAAAACAATCGCCATTCCTCAAAACTTAAAATTTCAATACTTGAAACTTGTTAGTTTTGTTTTATGTTTTATGTTTTTGACCATTCCTTTTAGAACTCGTTACGTCTTATTAATTCTTCCCATTCTTATTTTATTTACTGTTAAATTTTTATCTGTACAAAAGACTTACAAAACTCATATCATTTTAGCTATTTTATTTATCCAATCTTTTTTATATTTATCTCAACAACCCAACAGATTGTCTCAACATCTACAAATTTTGTGGGACAACAAACGCTATCCTGACTTATATCAGTATTTGAATCAACCTACCCAGCAACAATTTGATCGCGATCAATTTACTAGAATATTGCGTCAATACGATCGACAACTATCACTCGAAACCAGATCTACCAGTATTAATTTGTCATTAGTACTACCATGGGCCAATCAATTTCAGACAGATCTAAGTCTATCTAACACTACCCCGATTGGAGACTATACTATTTCCCAACCCCTGAAACTAACTAAACAACAATCCGGGTGGAAAATTGTTTGGAATTGGGATTATCTTGCTCCCAATTTTTCTCCTGGCGACACAATTGATCTACAAATAAACGATCCTGTTTTTGGCAAACTCACCACCTCTGACGACCGCATTATTACTCTTGGAGGACAAAAGTCTCAAATTTCTGTTATCCCCGAAAAAGTAAACGACCCAGAACAGCTATTTGACCACATCACTTCTCTCACTAGAGTCGATAAAATTCAAATCCGCGTCCAAGCTTTTGTTGAATCAATCAGTGACTTACCAACTATTATTGGTCCAATTATTAAGCAAAACGAAAAATCGTTTACAGCAATCGAAACCAATCCTGCCATTATTATCAAAAATATCCCCGGTCGAGTCTATCCTCAGGGATTAATTGATGGCAATTATGTCGGTAAAATAAAAATTATTGAGAGACAATATCCTCAAATTGAGCCTGTTTTAGGAGGCGATATAATATTGGTCAAACCAGATAAAACACAACTCCTAATGCATTCAGATTCAATTGACGGTCAAGATATTTTCCTTTCCAAATCAGCCTCTGAGCTTTTCGGAGACAAAGTCCTCTGGCAGTTGTAAAAACTATGAATCTTAATCAAGAAGTAAAATACTTACGCTCACAACTTAAAAAACATTCCGACAAAAAACGCGCTCAAGGAGAAAAAAAGTATTTTAAAAGCTCTCTCAAACATTACGGTGTTACCGTTCCCACAATTAGAAGAATTACCAAAACTTGGATCAAAAAACATCCAGATTTTTCTATGGATAAGTTGGTTAAACTTTCTCAAATTTTGTGGGACACAAACTGGCATGAACAAAGAATGCTGGCAGTTTTTCTTTTAGAATATAAAAAAAATCAACTCAATCTTAAACACCTTCCTATAGTGGAAAACATGATCAACACTGCCACAGGTTGGGCTCAACTAGACGGCATAGCTGTTTGGCTAGTAGGTGCCATTATTGACAAAGATAAAAACACGTTAGAAATTCTGAATAAATGGATTAAGTCCGATAATTTTTGGGTTCGCCGCACTGCCATTTTGGCTCAAATTATTCAATTTCGCCGAGGAAAAGGGGATTTTAAACTTTTTAAGACTTTAGTAATTCCTCAATTCCAAGAAGGAAAAGATTGGTCCAAAGAAGAACGTTTTTTCATTAGAAAATCAATTGGTTGGGCTCTGCGTGAGCTAGCTCCTCAAAAACCAACAATAGTTTTTAATTTCGTCAAAAAGTACAAACCTCAAATGTCAGGCCTTACCTTCCGCGAAGCCACTCGCAAACTTCATCAGAACATGCAAAACCAACTCAAAAACTAGTATAATAAATTTATGCCAACAGATCTTCCTTCCAACTTTTTCCAACTTGCTCTTATTGCTTCGATTTGGACTATTCCCTGGAAAGGCCTAGCTTTGTGGAAAGCAGTCAAAAACAATCACAAAGGTTGGTTTATTTTTATTCTCATAATAAGCACTATTGGCATTGTTGAAATCATTTATCTTTTCCTCATCCCTCCTCGCACCAAATTCACCTTCACTTGGAGCAACAAAAACAAATGAAAACTGCAGGCCGCGATTTTATCGGTCTTGGAGTCGGTGCTTTTATTGTCAACAACAAAAATAAAGTTCTTCTTATGCTTCGTAGCAAATACTTACCCGACGACCGTACCACTGTCGGCATGTGGTCAATTCCTGGTGGCCAAGTTCATTTTGGTGAAACCTGCAAAGCCGCTGTTGCCCGCGAAGCCAAAGAAGAATTAGGCATAGGGATTGAAATTGTTAAACTCATTGGCTACACCGACCAAATCTTAAAAACTAAAAATCTCCACTGGCACTCAATGCATTATTTATGCAAAATCAAAAAGGGAACTCCTACAATTAAAGAACCAGACAAATGCGATGCCATCAAATGGTTTCCTTTAAAAAAACTTCCCTCTAACGCCGGTATTACTCATGTCGTCCGCCCCACCTACCTTTTAGGTAAAATGAAACAAGCAGAATACAACCGTCGTTTATTAGTCACATCTGAATCTTAAAATATGTCAAAAGATCTATCTACTTCAACACCAGACACAAAACCAAAGAAAAAATCAAACCTGCTTATTTTTACCATCATTTTATTTATCATCTTTAGTTTATCCATCTTTTCCTGGTGGTATTTAACTGCTTTTCAGCAGGCCGCCGGTAAAACGATTAGTTACTTTTATCAAACTTCTAAAGAAATCAAAAACCATCAAATTAAATCTGACGAAAACCGCACAAACATTCTTCTTTTAGGACTTGATGAAATCGGGCAGGTTCGGGAAGGTTCACTTCTTACCGACACCATAATTATTATTTCCATCTCTAGCTCAGGCTCAATTAATTTAATTCCTTTGCCTCGCGACCTTTGGATCAACTCTCTCAAAACCAAAATCAACGCTATTTATTATTATGGCGAACTCAGCAACCAAACAACTGGCAGCCAATTAACTCAAAAAATCACTCAGGATATCACTGGACTTCCAATTCATTATTTTTTAATTTTGAAACTAGAAACAGTCAAATCTGTTATCGATGCCATGGAGGGCATAAATGTAGATGTTCAACAAAGTTTTATTGATACCCAATACCCTCGCGATGATGCTGATCCCACTGCCACTGATCCTGCAAAACTTTATGAAACAATCGAATTTTATCAAGGAACACAACATATGGATGGAGCTACTGCCTTAAAATTTATTCGCTCCCGCAAAAGTCAAGATGAGTCCGAAGGCACTGACACTGCTCGCTCAAATCGTCAACAACAAGTTATAAATGCTATTATTGCTCAAGTAAAATCTTTCAAAATAATCATCAATCCCTACGCTTTGGGCAGTCTTTACTCTCTTTGGAACCAACAAATCCAAACCAATCTTTCTGATAAAGACATTTTAAGCTTAACCAAACAACTCAGTCAAAACGGTCTTGATATTTCTACTATTCAAATTCCTATCAAAGACAAAGATTCAGATGGAATTCTTATCAATCCTCCAATTTACAAATACAACCAGTGGGTATATGAACCACTTGATTTCACTTGGAACCAACTCCACCAATTTGTCAAAACTAGCCTCAAAGATGTAAAATAGACTCATGAGGCCGATATTTTTTAGTTTATTTCTTTTCCTTATTACACTTTCTCCTGTTTTTGCCCAAGAAGCAGACCTTCTTCCTTTACCCGCAAACCAACAAACTGTTGAAAAAACCAAGGAAAAAGACTCAAAAGTTAAAACTCAAACAGACACCAAAGAAGCTACCATCAGCGCATCACCTGAAGCTAGTTCTTCAGCAAAAGAAGATATAGAAGCGTCTCCCGCAGCTTCACCTCAAACCTCTCCCTCACCAGAGCCTTTATCTCAATCTGCCCTAAGCCAATTTTTTAAATCAGAAACAAACCGTGCCGCCACCCTTTTCACTCTTGCAGTTGTTTTAATTTTAGGCGGCTTTATGGCAGGTAAAAAATCTTCTGGTTATCCTACCAACAACGGCTCAGACGAATAACTCACTCCTGACAATCAATCTTTTCTTTCGTAGAATGTTTTTATGATCAGTCGCCTAAAAATTCTAACCACTTTACTCTTTTTTATTTTTTTTACGCCCAATCACATAAGGGCCCAAGAAACTGGTTGGACCATAGATCAATTTCACTCAGAAGTTACCGTTAACAAAGATGCCAGTATCACCGTTACCGAAACAATTACTGTTGATTTTAATGACCTACAAAAGCATGGTATCTATCGGACAATTCCAATAAAGTACAAAGATTTATATGGTAACTCTTTGAGTTTACGCTTCACCTTAAATCAAGTCACCGATGCCACTGGAGTACCTTACCAATATAAAACATCATATCCAGGCAGCAACATTCAGATAAAAATAGGCGATCCGGATTGGGTTTTAAGCGGCCAGAACACTTACCAAATTGCCTACACAATTTACCGCGCAATAACGTTTTTTGACGATAATGACGAAATTTACTGGAATGTCACCGGAAACAACTGGTCCATACCTATCACTCAAACCTCAGCCAATATCAATTTACCCGGAAATATCATCGACACGATCTGCTTTACTGGCCTCAGTGGTTCCAGTAATCAAAATTGCACCATTAAAAAAGTTGGTCAAACTGCCCAATTTTCTACCACCGACTTTCTTAATCCTTCAGAAGGCCTCACTGTTGTAGCTTCATTTCCTAAAAATTTAATATCCTATCCTACTAACTATAAAAAAGTCACTTGGTTTCTTCAAGATAATTGGGGATATGTGATTCCTTTTTTCACTCTAGCAATTCTTATCTACCTTTATTCTATAAACGGCCGAGACAACTACTATATTCATTTATTCAACGATTCAAAGGGTCAACGACCAAAAAGCTTATTTGCTCCACGAATTATTCCCCAAGTATATTATCCCCCCAAACATCTCACTCCTTCAGAAGCAGGTACTTTAATTGACGAAAGAGTAGATATTGCTGATATCGCCGCCACTCTAATCAGTCTAGCTGTCAAAGGCCACCTTACGATCAAGCCCTTAAAGAACAACAAAGATTTTCAACTTAAAAAAACTCCTGCAAAAAAAATTAAAAAACCTTTAAAAATTTTTGAACAAACCATGTTTGACAAATTATTTGAAAAAAGCGATTCAACTAAACTTTCTGATCACAAATACAAATTTACTCAAACCTTAACCAAAGTCAAAGATCAACTTTATCAAGTTATGAAACAAGAAGGTTACTTTACCAAACGGCCAGATCGTGTCCGCCAATTTTACTTGAGCCTAGGTATCATTATTATCATTATTTCTATTCCCAAAATTATTATAGGCGTCAACTCTGCTTCTGGAATCGCACCAGGGATTGGTGTTTTAATCTCTGGACTCCTAGTCATTATTTTTCATCGGGCTATGCCTCAAAGAACTGGAAAGGGCAGTCGTCAATTGCTTCAGGTGTTAGGATTGCGTCGCACTATTAAACTGGGTGATTATCGCCAACAATTATTTGAAAAGTATAATTATTTTGAAGAAATCTTGCCTTTTGCAATTGCTTTTGGTCTTGCCCATCAGTGGGCCAAAACTGTTTCAAAACTAAACATTAAAAAGCCGGATTGGTATCAATCTTCAAGGGTCTTCACCCCAATAACTTTTACCAATTCAATGACCAAAGTAGCCAAAGCCACCTCTACTACCTTGCCTGCTACTTATTCTTCATCTGCTGCACGTGGTAGTAGTGGCTTTAGTTCCTCCGGTGGTTTTTCCGGCGGAGGCTTTGGTGGTGGGGGAGGAGGTAGTTGGTAATATGAAAAAACAATCACAAATCAAACAGATCAAGGCCTTTATTGTTCCCAATTCCAAAACCAATGAAATTGTTGGTCGGGTAGGGGATAGAATCAAAATCAAAATTGCCGCCCCTCCGATTGGTGGTAGAGCCAACAAAGAATTACTCAAATTTTTAGCCAAACATTTTAAAATCAGAAAACATCAGATTACTATTATCGAGGGCGTAAAATCTCGCTATAAAACCATTGCATTTAACTTAAAATCAGAAAATAATGATTGACCTACTCATTTTTACTGCTACTATAATTGGGCTTTATTTAGCCAGAATTTGGATCGGCAGCAGAATTCAAGGCATCAGTTTACTTATTACCGGCAAAAAGTCTACTGGTATAAAAATTTACAGTCTAATTTTTCTTCCCGGTGTAATCATTCACGAACTATCACACTTTTTTACCGCAGCACTCTTAAATGTTAGAACTGGAAATATTACTATTTTTCCATCTGAGAAAAAGGAAGGGGAAATTAGCCTTGGCTCTGTCCAAATGGCCGAAACCGACTTTATTCGCACTAGTTTAATTGGCGCTGCCCCTTTTTTTACAGGTCTAATTGCTATTTACGCTTTAGTCAAACTTCAATTCGCCTACCTTCTTGATCAACCAGATATTTACTCTTGGGTCAATCAATTTATTACCAATACTACCAAACTATCCCAACCTATCACTTGGCTAACTCTGTATGCCATATTAGCCATTGCCAACACAATGTATACCAGCAAAGAAGATCGTAGGGCCTGGCCGGTTATTAGTTTTTTTCTCCTACTTTTTCTAGGGGTGGTTATCTTATCTGGTAATAGCCGCACTATTGCTCAAAAAATAATTCCTACCTTAGCTAACTTAGCCAGAAGTTTATCTTTAAGCTTTATTTTTGCTATTGTCATTGATCTTATCGCCATAATTTTATTACTTTTTCTAGAAAAGCTTTTACAAAAACTAACCAGTAAACGTATTCGCTATTATTAAATATTGGCCTAAAAATGTTAAAATATTGATAATGAAGTCAAAAAAGGATTTATTTATCAGTCCTTCTCGTGGAAAGCTCACCTTAAATCAGGTGTCAGACGCGATTTATCAATTTTTATCAGATGATCCTCAATCAAAATACCGATTAGTTATTGGCTCAGACTCACATGAGCGTCGCTTCAACGGTAAAAAAATGGCCAACTATATCACTGCTATTGTTGTTCATCGTGTTGGTCGAGGCGGACGCTACTTTTGGACCAATGGTGAAAAAAGTCGCGTTAGCAGTATCCGCCAAAAGATTTATCAAGAAACCATGCTTTCAATTGATGTTGCCGGCAAAATTGTTCCCATTCTCCAAAAAAAGCTTAATGGTAAAAATAACTGGCAATTGGAAATCCACATCGATGTTGGCCGCACCGGAGACACCAGAGATATGATTAAAGAAGTTGTTGGTATGATTGTTGGCAATGGGTATGAAGCCAAAATTAAACCTGAAGCTTACGCCGCCAGTTGTGTAGCTGACAAACACACTTAATTCCCAAATATTGACTTTCTTAACTACCTATGCCTTACTAACATGTAATGGCTAAAATATCTGAATTAAAACGCATAAATCAAGTCTTAGCAGCTTTGGTAGTTATTCTTGCCCTTGTTTTAGGCATCACTCTTGCTCAGCAAAATAACTGGATCAAAACCCCTTCAAAGCAAATCAACGCTCCCGCAGAAAGAACTTATACTTCAGAAGCCATTAATCTACCCACTCCCCGCAAAATAAGCTCTACCTCAGTCGAAGCCGCCCTCCAATCTCGTCGCTCAAAAAGAAGTTACGATGAAGAATCCTTAACTCTTCAGCAAGTCTCTCAACTTCTTTGGTCAGCCCAAGGCGTTACTACTAATTGGGGTGGTCGTACTGCTCCTTCAGCCAAATCCGCCTACCCAATAGAGCTATCCTTGGTTGCTAAAAACGTAGAAGATCTAGATCCAGGAGTTTATCACTATTTACCTGAAAATCATCAAATTCGCCAAACTATTTCAGAAATTCCTGAAAAATATAATGAAGCTGCTGTACAGCAGTCAGGTCAATCCTCACCAATAGCAATTGTTGTTTCTGCCAACTATCAACGCATGACCGATGCTTTTGAGGGTGAAGTTAACGATGACAATGTATTACTTGAAGCAGGCCACGTTGGTCAAAACTTTTACCTTCAAGTTGAAAGTTTAAGATTGGGCATGGTAGTAGTTGGTGGCTTTAATAGAAATCTTATGCAAGAGACTCTCCAGATTCCATCTTCAGAGCAACTAATTTACCTTATTCCTGTCGGAAATCCTTCAGAAACTCAAACTCCCCACTAAATCAATTTATATAAAGCGACCACTTCTCCAATCGTGGTAAAATCAATTTTATGAAGCTTCTTGTTACCGGAGGTGCTGGTTTTATCGGTGCAAATTTCATTCTCTACTGGCTTGCTAGTCACCCCAATGATCAAATAATCAATCTTGACAAGCTCACCTACGCCGGCAATCTAGAAAATTTGAAAATTGTAGAAACCAGCAAAAACTACAAATTCATCAAAGGCGACATTTGTGATCCAGATACGGTTAAAATCGCCATACACGGTGTTGATATAGTCGTTCATTTTGCTGCCGAATCTCATGTTGATCGATCAATTCTTTCCCCAGCAGATTTTGTCAAAACCAATGTTATTGGCACTCAGGTGTTGCTTGATGCTGCCATTGAAAACAAAGTAAAAAGATTTCACCACGTCAGCACAGATGAAGTTTACGGCACCCTTAAATTAGATAGTGATAAAAAATTTTCCGAAACCACCTGCTACGATCCCAGAAATCCCTACGCAGCCAGCAAAGCTGCTTCTGACCATTTAGTCCGCGCTTTTCACACTACTTTCAAATTGCCTATCACTATTACCAACTGTTCTAACAACTATGGACCTTATCAATTTCCCGAAAAGCTAATTTCTTTGGCAATTACTAATTTACTTGAAAACAAAAAAGTACCCATTTACGGTCAAGGCAACCAAGTACGCGATTGGCTTTATGTTATCGACCACTGTAAAGCCATAGACATGGTGCTTCAAAAAGGAAAAATTGGTGAAACTTACTGCATCGGTGGCCAAACAGAAGAAATTTCCAATCTGCAAGTTGTCAAAAAAATTATCAAACTTTTGGGCAAAAGCGAAGACATGATTGAATTTGTTACTGATCGTCCTGGGCACGACGTTCGTTATGTTCTAAATTGGAGTAAAATCAATAAAGAATTGGGTTGGAAACCAGAACATGATTTTGATTCCTGGCTGCAAAAAACAGTCGAGTGGTACAAAAACAACCAATCATGGTGGAAACGAGTTAAAACCGGGGAATATTTAGATTATTATCAGAAGCAGTATGGCAAGTAAAATTTAAGAAATTAATGAACACTAACTTATATTCCATCATTACTTTAAAAAACAAAGACAAACACAAATTAATTCACGATGTTGTCATTAGACCTTTAAAAGTCAATCGGGATCCTCGCGGCACCCTTACCGAAGCACTTAAAATCACTTGGAAAGACATTTATAGTAAAAAAGAACTCCCCTTTACCCAAATGTATTTTTCAACTACCGATCCCGGAGTAGCTCGCGATATTGATAGTTGGCACTTTCATCCAGGAGGTCAACAAGATCGCTTTGGCATCATTTCTGGGGACATCATCGTCGCAATCTATGACAATCGCAAAGATTCCAAAACATATCAAACATTAAATTTATTTTTAATGGGTCAATCGCAAGGTGATGAGGGTCAATATTTACTCATGGTTCCTCCCCAAACACTTCATTGTTTTTTGGTTGTTAGCCCCACTCCAGCAACACTAATTAATTTTCCCAATCGCCTTTATGATTCAGACGAAGAACAGCGCATTTTTTTCAAAGATGTCAATCTACCAGATGGACAACCATTTTCTTGGGATCAAGTTAAAACAAGCTATTCTCAGTTTACGAGTATTTAATTATGGCAGCTAAAACCACACTATTGGTTACAGGTCTTTCAGGTTTGATAGGGGAGAGATTCCGACAGCTTTTTCACAACAAATACAATTTCGAGAATCTGGATCTAAGCGAAGGTATTGACATAACCAACAAAAATTCCGTGAAAAAAGCCTTTCAGCAGAGTAGGGCAGAGGTGGTAATTCACCTAGCAGCTTTCACAGATGTAAATAAAGCTCACGAGCAAAAGGATGATAAAAATGGCATTTGTTACAAAGTAAATGTTGTTGGTACAAATCATGTCGCACAATATTGTAAACAATTCGACAAGTACCTCATTCACATTTCCACAGACTTTGTTTTTAACGGAGAAAAAACTAGCTCCTACGTTGAATCAGATTCTCCCAACCCAATTGAATGGTATGGTCAGACTAAATATTGGGCTGAAAAAGAAGTGGAAAGAAGGGCAGGTGACCATATCATTTTGCGTCTAGCCTATCCTTATCAAGCCAAACCCATCAGGCCAGATTTTTTACAAAAAATGGTCGATAAGCTTAAGAATAATTCTTTACCCCCAGCTTTTACTGACCACATTATTACTCCAACCTTTGTAGATGATATTATCAAGGTCTTTGATTATTGTATTCAAAACCGCCCCCAAGGCATTTATCATGCAGTTGGTTCTTCGTCACACTCAGATTATCAGCTTGCCCAAGCAATTAAAAGCACTTTTAATTTACAAAGCAAAATCGAAAAAGGCTCACTTAAAGAATATTTAAAAATTACCAACCGGCCCTATCAAAAAACACTTAAAATAAGCAATCAGAAACTTTACGCAGAATTTGGCATTAAAATGTCTAAGTTTCAAGAAGGCTTAAACCAAATTAAAGATCAACTTTAACTATTTTTTCTTTGCTTTTTCTTGTCTCCATTTTTCAATTTCTGCATGATTTCCGGATAGTAAAATCTCTGGCACTTTCCAATCTTTGTATTCTTCAGGTCTTGTATATTGGGGATACTCTACATAGCCAGGCTTTGTATGCGACTCTTCTTTAAGTGAGCTTTTGTCACCCAAAACACCAGGAAGCAATCTTACTACACTATCAACCACCACCATGGCTGGTAGTTCCCCCCCAGTCAAAACATAATCTCCCACCGACACCACCTTATCTACCAAATAATCAGCTATCCTCTGATCCACACCTTCATAATGACCACAAACCAGAATTAAATGATCTAATTTAGAAAATTCTTGCACCTTTTGTTGATTATATTTTTTTCCTTTAGCGCTTAATAAAATTACTTTTGTTTTTTGTGATTTTAAATTTTGAATTTGTTTGGAATTTGATGTTTGTGATTTGATGTTTTTTATTGCGCGATCGACAACGTCGACACGCAATATCATTCCTGGTCCCCCACCATATGGCCGACCATCCACGCTTTTGTGTTTATCTTCTGTCCAATCACGCAAATTGTGGATTTTTATCTTGACCAATAACTTGTCCTGAGCCCGTCGAAGGATGCTTTCATCAAACGGGCCTTTAAACATGTCTGGAAAAATCGTCAATATATCAATTTTCATCCTTTTGTATTTTACAAAATAATCACATTTTAACCAAACTTCCATTTCCAAAAACACTTCTTATGCTTCTTTTTCTTTCAACTGTTTGTTATCATCATTTCATGAATGTAACGGTTGTAGGTACCGGATTTGTTGGTGTTGTCTCAGCAGCAGTTTTTTCAAAATTTGGAAATATTGTTTATGCTTTAGATATTGATAAATCTAAAATCAACCAACTCCAAAAAGGCAAAGTTCCTTTTTACGAACCAAACCTAGAAGATCTTATCCAAAAAGGTATTAAAGACAAAAATCTTCATTTCACTACCAGTTATGAAACTGCTATCAAAAACGCCGATGTCATAATCATCGCTGTTGGAACACCTTCTGCCCCAGACGGCCAAGCAGATCTCAAATACGTATTTGCAGCTTCCAAATCTCTAGCACCATACATAAAATCAGGAGTTATTATTGGCATCAAAAGCACAGTTCCTCCAGGAACAAACGAGCAAGTTTCCAACATTATCAAATCCAAAACCAAAGTAAAATTCGCTACTGCTTCACTGCCAGAATTCTTAAAAGAAGGCTCTGCTGTCAACGATTCCATCAATGCAGATAGGGTTGTTATTGGCGCCACAGAACAACTTGTAATCAACACTCTTCTCAAACTCCACCGACCTCTAAAAGGTAAAAAAATTATCGTTACTCCCGAATCTGCTCAAATGGCAAAGTATGCTGCAAATGCCTATTTAGCTCAACGCATTACTTTTATTAATCAAATTGCCAATCTTTGTGATCGTACTGGCGCCGATGTTAATCAAGTTACCGAAGTAATTGGAGCTGACCGTCGTATCGGTAGCCATTATTGGTATCCCGGTTTAGGTTATGGCGGTTCTTGTTTCCCCAAGGATGTTAGAGAACTTGCTGCTTACTCCAAAGCTGTAAGCGAGGGCGATGGTTTATTTGTCAAAATCGATGATCTTAACGAAAAACGTTTGCCCAAACTCATAAAGCGCTTTGAATCAAAAGTTGGTGGCTGGCAAGGTAAAAAAGTTGCTGTACTTGGTTTGTCTTTCAAGCCCAATACCGACGACATGCGCGAAGCTCCCAGTCTTAAAGTAATTTCCATCTTAAAAAAAGCAGGAGCCACAATATCAGCCTATGATCCTATCTCCATCCCAGCGGCAAAAAAAATACTCAAAGGCATTACTTATACTAAAACACCCTACGAAGCGCTAGAAAAAGCAGATGTTGCCATTTTATTAGTCGAATGGGATCAGTTAATTTCCCTAGATCCTCACAAAGTTAAGGCTGCCATGAAAGGCAATGTTTTTATCGACACTCGTAACCAATACGATCCTCAAGAATTTAAACAACTTGGTCTAATTTATATTGGAGTCGGACGTTCATGAAAAAAATATTAATTACTGGCGCCTCAGGCTTTGTTGGCATTCACCTTACCACTTACTTATTAAAAAACAAAAACTATCAAATTTTTGGTACCCATTTTGGTGGATCAGAAAACATCAATAAATTATTAAAAAAAAACCACTTGATTCCCTTAAACCTACTCAAATCAACTGACACAAAAAATGTCATTCAAAAAATAAAACCAGACTGGATTATTCATCTTGCCGCTCTCTCTTCAGCTTCCGATAGTTTTAAAAACCCCCAACAAACTTTAACCAACAATACTGTTGCTCAACTAAACTTGCTTGATGCCCTTGTTGGTTTAAAACTTAAACCCAAAATATTAGTCATTGGTTCAGCCGAGGAGTATGGAATTGTTAAAAAAAGTGAATCTCCTGTCAAAGAAACCAACCCTCTCCGCCCCCTAAGTCCCTACGCTGTTTCCAAAATCACTCAAGACTACCTTGGTCTTCAATACTATATGACTTACAAAATACCTATTATTAGACTTCGTCCTTTCAATCATGTTGGCGAAGGCCAACGCCCCCAATTTGTTCTTCCTGCTTTTTCTAAACAAATCGCCGAAATCGAAGCAGGCATTAAAGACTATATGATGGTAGTCGGCGATTTATCTCCAATCAGAGACTTTACTGATGTACAAGATATCTGTATTGCTTACGAACTAGCTTTAAAACATTGCCAACCGGGAGAAGTTTATAACATCGGCACTGGCCGACCAACACCCGTCAAACAACTACTCAATATACTCTTAAGCCTAACCACTACTAAAGTAAAAATTAAAAAAGATCCTAGCAAATTTAGACCTGCCGACGTGAAAATATTGGTCGCCGATGCATCTAAATTCAAAAAAACCACTGGCTGGAAACCCACAATTGCTCTAGAGGAAACCGTCAAGCGCGTGTTAAACTATTGGCGGGAACAAATAAAAAAATAATTGACTAAAAAGAGGTAATCATGGCAAAAAAAGCCATTATAACTGGAATTACTGGCCAAGATGGGTCATACCTTGCAGAATTTCTACTAGAAAAAGGTTATCAAGTTCATGGAATTACTCGTCGAACCTCCACTCCCAACTACGATCGCATCAAATCCATTGTTAGTAAAATTACTCTTCACCAAGGCGATCTGCTTGATCAACACTCCCTCACCACTGTGGTCAAGGAAGTAAAACCAGATGAAGTTTACAACTTAGCTGCCCAAAGTTTTGTTCCCACCTCTTGGCAACAACCAGTCCTGACAGGAGAATTCACTGCCCTTGGCGTTACTCGTATGTTAGAGGCTGTTAGGCTTGCCAAACCTGATACCAAATTTTACCAAGCAAGCTCCAGCGAAATGTTTGGCAAAGTTCGTCAAACACCTCAAAACGAAGTTACTCCTTTTTACCCTCGCAGCCCCTATGGTGTTGCCAAAGTTTACGGTCATTGGATTACGATAAATTATCGTGAATCTTATAATATATTCGCCGCTTCAGGAATATTGTTTAACCACGAATCACCTCGTCGAGGTTTAGAATTTGTTACTAGAAAAATTTCTCACGCCGTTGCTAGAATAAAGCTTGGAAAGCAAAAAAAACTTAAACTGGGTAATCTTAAAGCCAAACGCGATTGGGGTTATGCCAAGGATTATATCGAAGCCATGTGGCTCATGCTTCAACACAAAAGCCCAGAAGACTTTGTCATTGGTACAGGAGAAAGTCATTCAGTCCAAGATTTTGTGAAAATCGCTTTCAATGTTGTGGGTATTAAAAACTGGCAAGATTATGTTGACACAGACCCCAAATTCTTACGTCCCGCTGAAGTAGACATGCTTGTTGCCGATCCTACCAAAGCAAAGCGTCAACTTAACTGGAAACCAAAAACCAGTTTTAGTAAACTAGTATCAATTATGGTTAATGCTGACTTAAAAAAAGAAAAGGACAACGTATAAACAAATGAAAACTGTCGTCATTATTCCTACCTACAATGAAAAAGGCAACATTGGCCGAGCCATAGAAGCCTTAGAAAAAGTATTTTCTAAAATTCCCCCAAAATATCAAATGCACATTCTTGTGGTGGACGACTCATCTCCTGATGGTACTGCTAAAGAAGTAAAAATCAAACAAAAAAAATATAAAAACGTTCATCTTTTAAATAATCCTAAAAAAATGGGGCTTGGCGGAGCTTATTTGGCGGGAATGGAATATGCCACCAAGAAACTAAACGCAGAGTTACTGTTTGAATTCGATGCAGACCTTTCTCACGATCCCAAAATCATGCCGAAATTCATTGAAAAAATAGATCAGGGATATGATTTTGTTCTTGGTTCTCGCTACATCAAAGGTGGCTCTATTCCTAATAATTGGCCTCTAATTCGCAAGTTTTACTCAGTAGTTGGCAATTTCACAATTATGACAGTCATGACCGACTTTAGAGTTCACGACTGGACTACTGGATATAGAGCGATTAAAAGAAAAGTGTATGAGACTGTCGTTCCCAAGCTCACCAAAGAGCGCTTTTCTGGCTATACTTTTCAAATTGGTTTTTTACATAACGTTTTAAAACAAGATTACAAAGTAGCTGAAGTACCCTTAAAATTTGTTGATCGCACTCTAGGTCGTAGCAAACTTGGGAAAGAATATATTAAAAATACTTTAATTTACATTTTTTCCACCCGACTCAAAGAATTTGCCAGGTTTTTTAAATTTCTTATTGTTGGCGGAACAGGCTTAGTTTTTCAAACCGCTATTTATTATTCCCTCAGCCAACTTGGCTTTCCTACTAAAATTTCTCCTTCTTTAGCGACGATCATTGGTGGTCAAGTAGCTATCATGTCAAACTTTATTCTCAATAATTTATGGACATTTAAAGATCGTAAGATTGCCAATATTGGAGCTATTTTACTTTCATTAATTAAATTTTACGCCACTTCAAACATTGCTGTTCTTATTATCCAAGGAGGGATTCTTAAAATTGGAGAAATTTTGGTTAGTCCAGACAGCATCTTTATTCATGGCTTCTATATTCTCGCCATGGTTGCGACTTTAATTTGGAATTACACGATTTATAACCGTTTTATCTGGAAAACAAACAAGAAGTAAATTTCACCCACGTACCACGGTTTATATGATAATTTTCGCTCGTAAAAAAGAAGCAATCTTTATTATTCTCCTCCTTATTATCGGGGGATTTTTAAGACTCTATCGCTTTCGCCAAACCATGCAATTTTTTGGGGATCAAGGTAGAGATGCCATTATTGCCAAACAAATTCTGATTGATCACAACCTTACTTTAATCGGCCCCGTCACCAGCGTTGGCAATATGTACTTGGGCCCTTTTTATTATTATTTTATGGTGCCTTGGTTAGCTTTGACTTACCCAAATCCTATTGGTCCAGCCATAGCTGTCGCCATCATTAGCATCCTCACCATTCCACTGCTTTATTTTATTACCAAAAAAATTCTTGATCAACCTTCAGCTATTATTGCCAGTATTTTTTACACTTTTTCCTCAACAGTAACTGCCAGCGCCCGTTTCTCTTGGAATCCCAACCTCGCTCCTTTGTTTGGTCTGCTCATCATTTACAGCCTTTATTATCTATTAGTAAAGAAAAAAACAGTTGGAGTTTTTTGGACACTTTTATTTTTTGGAATCTTAATTCAACTTCATTATTTAACTGTTTTAATTTTTCCTACCATAATCTTAAATGTTTTTCTATCTTTTAAACAATCACAAAACAGAATACAAATAATTAAACACACATTATTTGGTATGCTTGTGTTTTTTATTCTCTCCCTTCCCCTCATTTTATTTGACATCCGCCATGATTTGATTAACTATCAAGCCCTCAAAGAATTTCTTACTAGCCCTCAAGAACACATTAGACCAACAAATAAAATTATCAGCACAATCATTGAATTTCAAGGAAAAGCTTATCGTGTTCTAGCTCAACTTATTGTTAAACCAAAAGATCTCACTGATAGATTATTAACACTCATCAGTATTGTCGGATCCATTTGGCTCTTGGTTACTACTAAAGTCAAAGCACAGAAACAATCTTTGTTAATTATCATTGCCTTAATTACTTTTTCTATAATTGGTCTTAGTTTTTACACCAGCCCAATTTTTGATCATTATCTTGGATTTCTATACCCCGCGGTTTTTATCTTGCTAGGATCTATATTGGCCAAAATTTGGAAATTAAACCTGTTTAGCAAAGCTTTAGTTGTCTCTTTTTCTCTATGGCTTATTTTTGTGCAATTAGAAAAAACCCCAGCTCTTTCCTCAGTAGGGGTAAACGTTACTGATATTCAACAAACTGCCGACCTCATTGTCCACAACGCTGAAGGTCTGTCAAGATATAATTTAACTCTTTTTTCTCACACCAGAGATTTTAAAGCTCTAAATTATCGCTATTTTTTAGAAACCACCAGTCATCCTCCCCAATCTCCAGATGATTACGGTAAATTAGATGCCCTTTATATTATTTCCGAACCACCTCACGCAGACGACCCCTTCACCTCAGATGCTTTTGAAATCCAATACCCTAACCTCAAAACCATTGATACAATCTTTTTTGGTCCTAAAAATATTAAAGTCTATAAAGCCATTCGCTAAATGAGTTCAAAAACACCTTTTTTGTCAGTTATCATTCCTGCCTATAACGAAGCTGAAAATTTTAATTCAGACGATCTCAAATATGTTTACTCCTACTTAAAAAAACAATCCTTTCCTTTCGAATTAATTTTTGTCGATGATGGCTCAACAGACGAAACACTACATTTCTTAAATCAATTTAAAAAAGGCAAAAATCAAGTCAAAATAATTGCCAACCCACACCAAGGCAAAGCTCCCACAGTCACTACAGGCATGCTAAAAGCAGCAGGGAGAAATCGCTTATTTACTGATTTTGATCAAGCCACGCCAATAACTGAAATCGAAAAACTGCTCCCTTTTAGAAACAAGGGCTACGATATTGTAATTGGCTCCCGCGAAATCAAAGGAGCTAAAAGAGAAAAAGAACCATGGCATCGCCACTTAATGGGTAAAGCCTTTAATATTTTTGTTAAACTCTTCACTGTTCAAGGCATTCAAGATACTCAATGCGGCTTTAAACTCTTCAGCGACAAAGCCACCAAAGACCTGTTTTCTAAACTCCAAGTTTATCAACCAGGCAAAAGTATCGCTCACGCCTACACAGGCGCCTTTGACGTAGAATTGCTTTATCTAGCCAATAAATTAAACTATAAAGTTGCAGAAGTCCCGGTTTTCTGGAAACATGTTGCAACCAAAAGAGTTAATCCTCTTAAAGACTCCATTCGCATGTTTACTGACCTTATAAAAATTCGCCTCAACGATATTTTTGGTCGTTATGAAATCTAAATGGCTCCCATCAATCCTTTTTGCAATTTTCCTTGGGCTATATTCCATTTTTTCTTTTTCTCAAACAGATCCAAATTTAGTTTTATCCAATTGGGATCCTTATTGGAATTTTCAACTTAAACTTTGGCAATTGGGCTTCCATCAACGCCCCACAGCAACACTGATTTATATTTTTTTAATATTTGGGTTATTTTCTACCTATCTAATTCTTTTAAACCAATTCAAAAAAAACATTTTGACGACCAGGCAAGCTCTTAAACTCCTCATAATATCTATAATCATTCTCCTTTTTTCATACCCTGCTCTGTCCCACGATATTTTCAATTATTTATTAAATGCCAAAATGGTTTGGTATTACCGCGCCAATCCCCATATCAATGTTGCTCTTGATTTTCCTCAAGAACCATGGCTGAAATTCATGCACAACACTCACACTCCTGCCCCCTATGCATATGGCTGGACTATTTTATCTTTGATTCCTTCTTTCATTGGTCAGCATAGTCTCAAGCTTGCTCTTTTGCTTTTTAAAATATTTGTCATTTTATGGTTTGCTTTTCTTTTGCGTTTCCAATATTTTCTAGGCCGACAAACCAAACAAAGAAACACAAACCACTCTCTTTTAATTTTTGCCTTAAATCCACTTGTTTTGATCGAAACTGTAAGTAACGGTCATAACGATGTCGTTATGATGGCTTTAGCTTTAGCTAGTTGTACTCTTTTCTTAAAGAGCCTTAAGAACAAACCTGTTTTGCTTTTACCCTCACTTCTTCTTCTTTTAGCATCCGCCTCCATCAAATATGCCACCATCATTATTCTAGGTAGTTTTTTACTTTTCATAGCTTTTAAAAAACTTAAAACTTTTTGGAGCTTTGGGGGAATTGCCGCCATTACTATGTTTTCACCATTAGTAACTACCAGATCACAACGCTTTCTGCCTTGGTACTTAATCTGGCCTTTAAGTTTTTTCCCCGCTATCAATGAAAAAATAATCCGCGAGTTACTCATAGTTTTTTCTTTTTCAAGCCTTTTACGCTATGCCCCCTTTCTCTATCACGGAGAATATTCATCAATAGTCATATCCCAACGTCAGCTAATCACTTTTCTGCTCCCACTTTTCTACTTCTTATTTAGATTCATTTTTCCCAAACTCGCCTTAAAACGCCTCTTGTAATTGATTCAGAATGTTTGTTGTCTTTGTTCTTTCCTGATAAAATTGAAGCTATGACCAGATCTATTTTTGTTTCTCGCTTCCGGCTTTTTTTTGCACTTTTGTTGGTTCTTTATTTTCTTTCCCATCTTATTAATCTAACTCAATTACCGGTTTTTGCAGATGAGGCCATCTATATCCGTTGGGCCCAACTTGCCAAAAACGAACCAGATAAATATCTCTTTTATCCAATGCTCGATGGCAAACCTCCACTTCATGCCTGGCTTATCATTCCCTTTTTAGAAGTTTTTTCGGATCCACTACTAGCAAGTCGATTTTTATCAGTTATTATCGGCTTCTTGACTATTATTACTTTTGATCAACTCATCAAACTCCTTGGGGGCAACTCACTCACTCGCTTATTTGCCACCCTAGTTATCATTATTACTCCTTATTGGTTTTTCCATCATCGCATGGGTCTTGCCGAAGCTTTACTAGCCTTCTCTTTTACTCTCAGCTTATATGTTGGACTTAAACTTATGTATCACCCATCAATTAAGAATCTCTTCTTTTTTACTCTTTCTTTTGCAATTTCACTCTGGACCAAAACCAACTCACTCTTTTTTATTCCCTCCCTTGCTCTCATTCCTTTATTATTTCTAGCCAACACAAATCAAAAGCTATCTTTTTCCAATATTAAAAAAACTTATCACTCAAAACCCACTTTCTTTCTTGCCATTGCTGGTTTCTTAGGCTTAATTTTATTTTTACTTCTCAAATTTACACCCCTTTTCTCTTTTTTATTTACTAGAAGTGTTGATTACACGTTTACTTTTTCTGAAATCATTAATGGTCAATGGCGTTATATTTTAAAACACAACCTTCCTGTCACTTTATATTGGCTGATTTGGTATTTAACACCATTTCTTGCCCTCTTTATGTTTTTGGGAAAACGTCAAAATATAATTCTTGCCCTAATGGCCTTATCTTATATTTCTCCACTAATCATTATGGGTAGAGTCATCGCTCCCAGATATTTTTTCCCCTCTGCCATTTTCTTTACTTTGATGGCTGTTTTTGGTTTTAAACAGATTGTAAACAAGAAAAAGTTAAAAAAATTTATTGCACCTCTTCTTTCATTATTTATAATTTTTTCTTTGAGATTCGACTACTTTTCTGTTTTTAATCCAGACAACACTCCTTTTGTACCCATTGATAAAACACAATATCTTACTGAATGGTCATCAGGACATGGTATTCCTCAAGTTCGCGATTACATAAAAAGTAAAGATAGAACTCAAAAAATTACAGTTGCTACTGAAGGGTTTTTTGGCACCCTTCCAGATGGTCTTCTCATGTATTTTGACCGTCGCCCTACTTATGAAAACGTCGAAGTCTATGGAGTCGGCCAACCAATCACTACCATCTCTCCACAAATTATAAAATCAGCCTCTAGTCCTGATAGGGAAGTTTACTTAATTGTTAACTCTCATCGTTTTCATATTGACCCACTACCTGAATACATGGAAAAAATTGACGAATTTCCAAGACCCTACAACGGCCCTTCTTTATTATTTTTTAGAATCTATCCCAAAGCCAAAACATGACATATGAAAATTAATAACAAGCTTGGACGTTGGCCAGTTTTATTTATAGCTATTTTAATCATTCTTCCCGCTACCCTTCCAATATTCAAATCTAAGTTTTTCCAGATGCATGATTACACTCACGTTGCTCGTTTGGTCGAAATGCAAACAGCTCTAAATGATGGTCATTTTCCAGTTCGCTGGTCCAAAAATCTAGGTTGGGGTTTTGGCATGCCACTTTTTAATTTTTATGCCCCACTCTCTTATTATTTAAGCCAAATTCCACTTCTTTTTGGCCTCAGTCATCTTAATGCTATAAAAATTATTTTTTATCTCAACTTCCTAGCTTCCTTTTTAGCCATGTATTACTTAGCCAAACTCTTTTGGGGTAAAATCCCCAGCTTAGTTGCGGCTACCGCTTTTGTGTATGCTCCTTATCATGCTGTTCAATTTTATGTTCGCGGTACCCTAAGCGAACTCACTGCTGTTACTTTTATTCCCATTTCCCTTTACTGCCTAACTCAACTCACTCGCAAAAGAAATTCTCATTGGATTGGTCTCTCTGCTCTTTCTCTTGCTGGAATAATTCTTTCTCACAATTTAATTGCTTTTATTAGCGTTCCTGTTTTATTTATTGTCGCTTTAGCCATTTCCTTCTCAACTAGCCAATCCAAACCCTTGTCTAATGTATTAAAAGTCGCTTCAAGTTTTATTTTATCTGGCCTACTTTCCTCGTTTTATGCTCTCCCAGCTTTTTTTGAAAAATCGTTTACTCAAGTGGAAAAACTTACTCAAGAATATAGTAATTATTCTCATCACTTTTTATACTTGCGCCAACTAATTAATTCTCCCTGGGGCTACGGCGGTTCAATTTTTGGTTTACTTGACAACGTTTCTTTTGAAATTGGCAAGCTTCACATTCTTTTAGCCGCTACAGCAGCCATCACTTTTTTCAAAATCATCAAAACCAAAAAACGCCAAACAGTCTCGATGATAGTTATTAGCGTCATTGTTATTTTCCTTTCAATTTTTATGACAAGTTTTAAATCAAAAATCATCTGGGACAATCTTTTAATTTTAAGTTTTATTCAATTTCCGTGGAGATTTTTATCTCTAATCATTGTTTTCTCAAGCTTTTTATCCGCGGCCGCCATTTGGAATTTGTCCAAAAAACCAGCAATTCAATTATTAAGCACCATTTCCATCATCATTTTAATCATTGTTTTCTATGTCGGATTTTTTAAACCAGAGTCTTACTTGGACAATAATGATCTCCTATACTACACTGATCCTAATAGAATCCAGAAAGAAATGAGCTCAGTTATTCCTGACTATCTTCCCGCTCAAGTTAAGACCATTCCAGACAATCCGCCACAAGAACGTTTTATTTTTTCAGATCACATCAATAATGTAGATATTCAAGTAAATCGCACCCAAGAATTTTTAATTAAATTTAATGCCACCAAAGATACAACCATGACTGCCAACATCTTTTATTTCCCCGGCTGGAAATTTTTTATTGATGGTCAATTATCAAATTTTGAAATTGACGAAAATTTAGGAATAATGAACTTAGTCATTCCTTCTGGAGAGCATCTAATTTCTGGCAAATTCACCAACACCCCTCTCCGCCAAGCAGCTAATCTATTATCAATCCTTGGCTTATTTTTAACTTTAATTTTAATTATTAAAATTAAACCTAATGTCAAAAATTGATCAACCCGAAACCAATAACAAACTCGCATTAGAACAGATTAAAAGCAGATCTATTTCCGGAGTCATTGCTTTTACTTTTCGCACTTTTTTTCTGCAACTAATTGCCTTGGTGGCAACTTTTCTTCTTGCTGTTTTTCTCAAACCAGAAGAATTTGGCATTTTCTTTGTTGTTAGTGCTTTAGTCAACCTATTCATTTTTTTATCAGACATTGGCCTTGCCGCTTCTTTAATTCAAAAAAAAGAAACTCCTTCATTGGCTGACTTGCGTACCACTTTTACTATCCAACAAATTTTAAGTTTTATAATTGTAACTATCATTTTTTCTCTTACTCCCTTTTGGCAAACCAAATACGGTCTCAGCCAATCTGGACTCTATCTTCTCTATGCCCTTGCCATTTCTTTTATCCTAGCCTCATTCAAAACCATTCCCTCCATTCTTCTGGAAAGAAAACTAGATTTTAACAAGCTAATTATTCCTCAGCTTGTTGAAAACTTAATTTTTTATTCGATTGCTGTTTTTCTTGCTTGGAAAGGTTTTGGTGTTACCAGCTACACAATCGCCGTTTTAGCCCGATCTTTTGCCGGAGTAATCATTATTTATTTACTTATGCCTTGGCAAATCGGCTTTGCCATTAGCAAAAAATCACTCAAAGGCTTACTCAAATTTGGAGTTCCTTTTCAAATCAACGATTTTCTTGCCAGAATTAAAGACGATCTTCTAATCGTATCTTTAAAGTTTTTTTTAACTGACGCCCAAATAGGGTTTGTTGGTTGGGCTCAACGTTGGTCACTTTTTCCTTATCGCTTTACCGTGGATAGTGTTATTAGAGTTACTTTTCCTGCCTATTCCAGATTACAAAACGACAAAAAAAGGCTTAAAAAAGCAATTGAAAAATCACTATATTTTATTAGCATCATTATTTTCCCAATATTGGCTGGCATTGCCTTATTGGCCCTACCTTTTACCAATGTTATTGCTCAATATCAAAAATGGCAGCCAGCCTTAATAGCTCTTTATCTTTTCCTTATCAACGTTGCCTGGTCTTCTTTATCTACCCCCCTAACCAACGCAATCAATGCCATAGGCAAGATCAAAATAACCTTAAAATTAATGGTTTTTTGGACTATTCTTACCTGGGGTCTCACTATCCCGGCTGTAATCAAATTTGGCTTTGTTGGAGTCGCGCTAGCTGCAGCTCTAGTCTCTTTTACATCGGTAATAACCTTTATAGTTATTAAACGCCTTGTGCCAATTCAAATTTTTGTCCAAATAAGATCCGCCCTTATCGCTACTGCGTTTATGAGTTTAATCGTTTATCAAATTGTTCCCCAAATTAGCACTTCCCTGATAAAATTCTTACTAACCACCGCAATTGGCGCTTTTAGCTACTTGGTAGCAATTCTAATGCTTGAAAGAAAGCGCTTAATATCTGAAATCAAAACTTTACTTAAAAAATAATGAAAAAAATATCTGTTGTAATAAATACCAAAAACGCCGAAAAGTTTTTAGAAATTGCCCTAAAATCAATTGCTTGGGTCGACGAAATCATTGTTATGGATATGGCAAGTACCGACAATACTCTCAAAATTGCTAGAAAATATACTGATAAAATCTATAAAACCAAAGATACTGATTATGTTGAGCCTGCCAGAAACAAAGCCGTCCAAAAAACTTCCAATAATTGGATTCTTGTTGTAGATGCCGACGAAGAAATTTCGCCATCTTTAAAAAAGAAACTACAAGAAATCACCAATCAAACCACTCAAATTTGGGATATCCCCAGAAAAAATATTGTTTTCAATAAATGGATCAAGAACACAGGTTGGTGGCCGGACTATCAACGGCGCTTTTTCATCAAAGGATCTGTTATTTGGGATGACAAAATTCACTCAGTGCCTACTTTTAAGGGCAAAATCGGCAAACTACCGGCCAAAGAAGAATATGCCATTATCCATCATAACTATCAAAGCATCGCCCAATTCCTAAATCGGCTAAATCGCTATACCAGCATCGAAGCAAAAACTATAAAAGATTCAAAAAAAATCGACTCGTCCAAAATTATCAAAGAAGCCGGAGACGAATTTCTCCGTCGCTTTTACCAATTTGCAGGGCATAAAGATCAACTGCATGGATTTTCTCTGTCTCTCCTTCAATCTTTTTATCAAGTAATTACTACTCTAAAAGTATGGGAAAAAATAGGTTTTCCTGAAACAGAAGTAAAAATCGAAAAATCAGTTAAAAAACTAATTTCTGATCTTAAATATTGGCGCGCCCACAGTGAATATAAAAAAGCAAAAAATCCACTGTCCAAACTTTATTGGCTATTAAGAAGAAGGCTTAAGTTGTGAAACTTTCTGTTATTATGCCTGCCTATAACGAAGCAGGTACGATAAGAGAGGCTATCAGCAGAGTCGTCAAACAAAAATTGGTGGCAGAGTTAATTGTGATCAACGACGGCTCTACCGATAATACTTCCAAAATAATTCAATCGATCAAAAGCAAAAAACTCAAAACCATTGATCACCCTCAAAATCTAGGCAAAGGTGCCGCTGTTAAAACCGGCATCGAAGAGGCCAGATTTGAATATATTTTAATAAATGATTCAGACTTAGAATACGACCCCAAAGAAATTCCCAACTTAGTTGATCCCATCATTCAGCAAAAAGCAGAAGTTGTTTATGGCTCTCGCTTCACTGGTCCCAGAAGAAATATGTTTTTTTGGCATTCGTTAGGCAACAAATTTTTAAGCTTCTTGGTAAATTTGCTTTTCAACACTACATTATCGGACATGGAAACTTGTTACAAACTCATGCCTACCAAACTTGCTCGCGACTTAAAACTTACTTCTGACGATTTCACTATCGAGCCGGAAATTACCTGCAAAATTCTAAAAAAGAAAAACTTTATCTATGAAGTTCCCATATCCTACACTGGTCGTACTTATGACCAAGGCAAAAAAATTACTTGGATCGATGGTTTAAAAGCTTTAAAAACTATTATTTGGCAAAGGATTACTTCATAATGAAGCGTTTATTTACTCTTGTAATTTTCTCCGCCATTATTTTTTTTGCTCCTTTCTTTTTTCGCCATCAACTTCTTTACTTTTCCGACAACCTCACCTTGTTTTTTCCTCTCCGCCATCTCATATCTCAAATCTACTTGTCAGGCAACTTTCCATTATGGAATTCTTATCTTTTCTCAGGCACACCTCTTTTTGCCGACATCACTATTGGCGCTTTTTCTCCTTTCATGATTATTTATCTTCTTTTTTCTACACCTCAAGCAATTACTATTAGCGCTATTACCTCTCTCACTCTTATTGCTTTGGGAACCTATTTATTTTCCAGACAACTTAAATTAAATCAATCTCAATCAATCTTTACTGCTCTAATATTTGCCTTTTCCGGAACAACTTTGTTTTACACAGGCAACATCGTTATCTTAGAAACCTTATCTTGGATTCCCATTATTTTTTACTCTGTTTCTCATGCCTTGGACTCCAACCAAAAACGCTCAGTATTTTTAGCATCCATTTTCATTGCCTTGCAAATTTTTTCCGGCCATCTGCCCCTAGTTCTTATTACTTTTATTGCTCTTATTCTATTTAGCCTTAAAAATTTCAAGAAGTTTAAAACTCTTTTTTCAATTTTCATTCTTTCCCTCCTTATTTCTGCAATACAATTGCTTCCCACAATCGAACTTTTTTTCCACTCTACTAGAGTTCAAACAACCAACTTCCTTATTACAGGCTATTTTTCGCTTATCAGAATTCCTCAATTAATTCTGGCCCAATTTTATGGCGTTCAAAATCTTGGTACCTCATGGGGATTTAATGCTCCTTTAGAAACTGGACTAGCAAGCACCAATGGCTACTTAGGTATTATTCCATTACTGTTATCACTCATAACATTAAGTAAAAAGAAATATTTGTTTCCATTTCTAGCCATCATTTCTCTTATTTTTGCACTTGGACCTCAAACGCCAGCCTATCAGTTATTACGGACTATTCCCGGCTACAACTTAATTCGCGCCCCTAATTTATGGCTTATTATTTACTCACTTTTTATCGCTCTAGCTGCAGCCCAGGGGTTAAAATATATTACTCGCATTAATTTTAAAAAAAATAACCTTCTCGCAGTGAGTTTTTTTCTCACTGTATTATCAATTATTTTTTACTATCTACAAACCAATCCAGGCGACCTGCTTTCTTTAATCAATAATTATTTTAACTTGCCCTCTTTTTATTCTGCTCAAAAAACTCACATCATCATCACTCAAATATTATCCAATCTTTTCATCGTTTCTATCATTATCGCTCTAGCTGTTCTTACATTACTTTTAAAATCCAAAAAACTCCTTACCAAATCACAGCTTATTTTCATTATAATTTTTCTCTGCCTATTCGATTTATTTTCGCTTGGTCGCGGTAATCTTTTTTTCGCACCATTGTCAGTTTTTCAATCTCAATCTTCCACTTCTGAATGGTTAAATCAACATCTTAAAAGTAATCGCTTCTTATCCACTACAGGAATTATTCCCTTCACCGGAATGAGCACAGACTTTGATCACATTGTTGCCCGCAAGCCATTTTCCAATGCTGATCTTACAAATCAAGACTTAGTCGACTTCAATTTTATTCAAACCAAAACCAAACAACTTCTTCACAATTTAGGCCTACCTTTAAACTTACCTACGGCCAACGGCTATGCAGGTATTGTTCTCAAAAGCTACGCTAATTTTTGGGATCCAAACGCCCTTTCGATCAATCAAGTTTCAATTAACAGTTTTGACTCCAACAAGCTTGCGCTTGCAGGAATCAAATACCTCCTCATCGACAATAATCAAACACCTACTATCAACAATTTACTAAACCAAGGCTGGTTTATTATTTATCAAAACCAACACACAATTTTAGAAAATCTTACCCCGGCCCCTATTTACTATCTTGAGCCCAATCCTGGGTCCATCCAACTCCTTAGTCAAAATTCCAACCAGTTAACTTTTAAAATCAATTCTCCCAAAACCAATCTAATCATTAAAAATAACTATTACCCTGGTTGGACCGCCCAAATCAACAATCAAAAATATCCAGTCACACCTTATCACAACACTTTTCAACAAATCTCATTGCCTTCTGGTGAAAAAACTGTCACTCTTAATTTTAAGCCCAAATCTTTTTCTTTAGGGTTGCTTATATCACTCTCCACAGTCGCTCTTCTTGCTCTAAATCTGGTAAAATCTACTCAAGTCACCTAACTATTTTATGAAAATCGCCATTATCATTCTCAATTACAATGGTAAACAAGACACGCTTGAGTGTCTTGAGTCTCTTCAAAAAATAAACACAAAAAAAGCTAAAGTCGAAACAATTGTTGTCGATGTTGCTTCTAAAGATGATTCTGCCAAAGTTATCAAACAACAATTTCCTTCAGTCACTCTTCTTGAGGCCAAAACCAACATTGGCTTTACTGGCGGTAACAACTTAGGCATGCATCAGGCAATCAAAAATAACGTCGACTTTATCATGCTTTTAAACAACGACACTACTGTCAAATCAGATTTCCTCAATCCATTGTTAAAAAGGTTAAAAACTCCCAAAATTGGTGCAGTTTCGCCCAAAATATATTTTTCTAAAGGCAGGGAATTTCATACTCAAAGTTATCATAAAAATGAACTAGGTAAAGTTTTTTGGTATGCCGGTGGACACCTTGACTGGAAAAACATGTATGGTCGACACCTTGGTGTTAACGAGTTTGATCATGGCCAATTTGATCAAGCCGGAGAAACAGATTTTGCTACTGGCTGTTGCATCATATTACCCACAAAAATAATAAAAAAAGTAGGTTTACTCGATAATAAATATTTTCTCTACTTTGAAGACGTTGATTGGTCTCTACGTATTAAAAAAGCTGGCTACTCTATTTGGTACGAGCCCAAATCAATTATTTGGCACAAAAACGCTGGCGCCACTCAAGGTTCAGGTTCGCCACTTCATCAATATTTTCAAACCCGAAACCGCATGCTTTTTGGTCTTAAATATGCCCCCCTAAAAACAAAACTAGCCCTTATCAAAGAATCAGTCAAAACACTTTTTAGCAAATCTTCTCCCAGGCGTAAGGCTATTGTTCATTATTATATTCGCCGCTTAGGCAAAGGTTATTTATGAAATTAAGCTTTATTGTTCTTACTCACAATTCTCAAGATCTCATTGACTATTGTCTTAAAAACATTAATTGGGCCGATGAGATTGTCATTTTCGACGATGCTTCTACCGACAAGACTATCAATATAGCCAAAAAATATACCTCAAAAATCTATTCTCACAAACTCAAAACTTTTGCCGATCAAAGAAATAGAGCTTTTAAAAAAGCTACTGGAGATTGGGTATTTTTCTTAGATATTGATGAACGCATTTCTCAAAAACTCAAAAAAGAAATTTTAGCCAAAATATCATCTTTTACCAACACTGCCTTTAAAATGAAACGTTTAAACTTCTTTTTGGGTAAAAAAATCAAACATGGTGGCTTCTGGCCAGATTGGCAACCGCGCCTTTATAAACGCAGCGACTTTGTTAATTTCACTGGAGATACTCACGAAACTCCTCATTTCAAAGGCACCATGGGTAATCTTGATTCTCACTTAATTCATTTTACTCACAAAAACCTTCTTGAAGGTTTACAAAAAAGCATGATTTGGACCAAACAAGAAGCCCAAGCTTTTATCAAAGCCAACCATCCCTCCATTGCTTGGTGGCGACTTCCCAGAGTTATGCTTACTGAATTTTTTTACCGATACGTCAAAAAACAGGGTTTCAGAGACGGTTATGTTGGATTTGTCGAAGCCATTATTCAAGCTATCAACAAATTTTTTATATATCAACAAATCTGGGAAATGCAACAACAACCATCTCTTGAAGAGCAATATCATCAATTAGAAAAAAAGCTTGAATGAAAGCAGGAATCTATTCACCTTACTGGGACACCCTCGGCGGCGGGGAGCGATACGCTGCCAGTTTTGCTCAAGCAATACAAAATAAATACAAAGTTGAGATTTTCAGCACTACTCCCAACTTAATTGCCAAAATCAAAGACCGCTTTAACATCGATCTAAATAACATTACTCAAAACCACAAAGCCGCTTCAATGTTTAATAAATCAAAAAATATAATCGAAAAATTTCTCTTTACACGCCATTATAACCTCATTTTTTTTGTCAGCGATGGCAGCCTACCTTTTTTATTTTCCCAAAAAAATATTGTCCATTTTCAAGTTCCTTTTAAAAATATCAAAAGCAAAAGCTCTTTAATTCCAATGAAGCTTAAAAATATCCAGCACATTATCTGCAATTCCTATTTCACCAAATCTGTCATTGATCAAGAATTTAGCATTAGTAGCCAAGTTATTTATCCTCCCATTATTCCAATCAAAAAAGCAGCCAAAAAAGAAAACATTATTCTTTCTGTTGGCCGCTTTGACAACTTATTAATTAGCAAAAGACAAGATGTTCTTATCACTGCTTTTAAGAATTTGAAACCTAAAAACTGGCGGCTTGTTCTTGTTGGTGGTGTTCTCCACGGGCAGTCTATAGTAAATAAACTCAAAAACTCAGCTAAAGGCTATCCAATAGATATCCAAACTAACATTTCTTTTGATAAATTGTCCACACTGTATGCCAAAGCCAAAATCTACTGGCATGCTGCTGGTTTTAATCTAGACATCAATACTCATCCCCAGAAAGCTGAGCATTTTGGTATCTCTACCGTCGAAGCCATGTCAGCCGGTGCCATTCCTATAGTTTTCAACGGTGGGGGACTCAAAGAAATTATCACTCCGGAAAAAAATGGCTATTTGTGGAACACGATTGATGAATTAATTACTATTACCAAAACTATCATCAAAAAACCGTCTATCTCATTAATTAACCAAGCTGTATCAAGATCCAAAGATTTTTCTCAGGAGCAATTTAATGAAGCCATCCAAAAAATTCTCAATTAGTGTTGTTATCCCAAACTATAACGGGGCAACTCTACTTACAAAACACCTTCCCAATGTAATTAAACACACACCTGGCGCAGAGATTATTGTTGTCGATGATAATTCAACCGATGATTCTATCAAAGTCTTAAAGATTAATTTCCCTACTGTAAAAATAGTCGCTTTGGAAAAAAATAATCGTTTTGCTGCCGCTTGCAACGCCGGTTTTGCTAGTGCCAAAGGTGATATTGTCATCCTCTTAAACAGCGATGTCTCTCCAAAAAAAGGTTATTTACAACCACTTCTCAAACACTTCAAAAATAACCAAATATTTGCTGTTGGCTGCAAAGAAACTCAACTTGTAAATGGACAAACTCAAAAAAGTGGTCGTGGAATAGGAGACTTTAAACGTGGATTTTTAGTCCATTGGAAACCCAAAAATCAAAACAAGTCCGATACTCTTTGGACCACCGGCGGCAGCATGGCCGCCAGCCGCAAAATTTGGCATCAATTAGGGGGCATGGATACAATTTATAAACCAGCTTATTGGGAAGACATAGATATTTCCTATCGGGCCAAAAAATTAGGGTACCAAGTTATTTTCGAACCCAAATCCATAGTTTTCCATAATCATGAAACTACTAATGTCAAAGAACTAGGGCGTTTTCTCATGAAGTTATCGGCTTATAAAAACCAATTTCTTTTTGTTTGGAAAAATATCACTGACTTTAGTTTTATTCTTCAGCATCTGCTCTGGCTACCTTTTCACTTAATTTTTACTACAATTCGCTCCAAAGGCTTATTTCTTCTCGGTTTTTTCTGGGCCATAATTTATTTACCTCAAGTCTTATCATCTCGTATATCTAGAGCTGAGCAAGTGGTAAATTCTGACCATAATATTCTAGCTCTCCTTACCAACTAAGCCAAATTCTCTTACAATATAAGCATGAAGAAATGGCTTCCTTTTTTAGCAGTATTTACTCTTGGAGTCCTACTTCGTTTTTATAAACTCGGCATTATTCCCCTTGGTTACACCTGGGACGAAGTTTCTACAATCTACGATGCTTGGGGACTCGCTCTTTGGCATCGGGATCAATATGCTAGCTTTTTGCCCCTCACCTTTAAGTCATTTGGTGACTACAAAGCCCCACTCATGTTCTATTTGCTGGCAATTCCTTACAAACTCTTCGGCCTAAGTGAGATTTTGATTCGTATCTACTCAGCAATTGCCGGAATGATAATTATTATTACAACTTATTTCCTATCTTTGGAAATTTTTCCAAAAAAGAAAAAAATAGCACTTCTCGCCGCTTTTCTTATTGCCTTATCACCGTGGGCAATTCAATTCTCAAGATTTGGCTTTGATGGCAACATTGCTCTAGCCCTCACTTCACTGGCAATTTTATTTTTGATTAAAGGGGAAAAAAAGCCATCAGCTTGGATAATATCAGCCATTATATTCGCCGCATCTCTTTACGCCTATCAAAGCGTCAAAATTTTCGTACCATTAATTCTTCTCGCCTATTTAGTTTTCAAAAGAAAGCTACTCAGACAAAAAATTAAAAAACTTTTCATTCCTTCCGTCGTCTTTTTAATACTAATTGCTCCACTAATTTACTCTCTTGTTTTTTCAGGCGCCGCTGAAAGAGGAAAATCTCTAATATTTTTCGACCAAAATGGACAAATAAATACTGCTCAAGCCATAACAACAGAGTTTTTTCACAACCTATCCAATCAACTCTCTCCATCTTTTTGGATCAAAGGCTACGATGCTTCAACCTTGCGCCACTCGGTACCCGGACACGGCACACTCTACAAAATCGAAGCTTTTTTCTTTTTACTAGGCATAGTTTTTCTTACTAGACAAAAAAACCAAAACAAGTCTTTTATATTAAGTTGGTTATTTATCGGTTTACTTCCAGCGATTTTGTCCCACACAACACCTCATGCGTCTAGATCGTTAGCAACACTGCCTGCTCCACAATTAATTGCCAGTTTTGGATTTATTACGATAATAAAAAAGTTAACAAACAAATCACTTCAAGTTTCAAGGTTGTTAATCATTGCCAGCTTTGTCATTTTATCTTTTGAAAGCATTAGTTATCTTACCTATTATTACAATCAATACAAAATAAACTCAGCAACATCTTTCAATTTTGGTTACAAACAAGCAATTACTATAGCTAAAGAAAAAGCCAAAACCAAAGACACGGTTGTATTTACTGACAAGTATGGTCAGCCTTATATTTTTATTTTACTTTACCAACGCACTACCCCTGAAGAATTTTTAGCCGGAGGGCTAGCTAACTACTTTATTGCTCCGGTTAAATGGCCACCCGACAAGCCTAACAGTGTTTATGTAGCCACGCCTGAAGAAATTCCGCCCGATGACCCCTTTGTTACAGATACAATATCCATTCCCAACACTAAAGATATCATCTTTGTCATTGCTGAAACTCCCAAAACACTATGAAAAAACACTTCCCACTTTTACTCGTACTTGCCCTAGCTACAGCATTGCGTTTATATCAATTCGGACAAATCCCTAGTGGAATAAATAGAGATGAAGCTGCCTTAGGATACAATGCTTATTCGATTCTAAAAACAGGCAGAGACGAATTTGGCCGTTTTTTGCCATTAAATTTTGAATCTTTTGGTGATTGGAAACAGCCAATATATATTTATCTTGCCATTCCTTTTATTTTCCTCTTCGGCCTATCAGTTGTTTCAGTCAAACTGCCCGCACTTTTAGCAGCTATTTCCATGATTCCGGCAGCTTATTTGTTAACTCAAAAAGTATTAACAAAAACTACACTGAAAAATACTATCCCTCTTTTTACTGCTCTACTGCTAGCCTTGAACCCTTGGCATTTTCATTTCAGTCGCCAAGCTCTTGAAGCTATTGTTGCTGCTGCATTTCTAACCTGGGCAGCTGTTTTTTTAACTAACAGAAAAACAAATTACTCAAAAACAATCTCAGGATTTGTTTTTCTTTTTTTATCTCTATTTACATATCATGGTTCTTTAATTGTCGTTCCTTTATGGTTTTTGATATTATGGATTTTCTTTTTCAAAACTCTCAAACGCAACAAAACCGCTATTGTATTAAGCCTTTTATTTTTAAGCCTCACATCTCTTCTTTTTTACAATACTTTTTTTAGTCCCGAAAAAGTAAAAGCCCAGGGCTTAGTTATTTTTGACTTATCAAATGAAAAAAAAACAGAGCTAATTTATAGCAAGCGGACTGATTCATTTTTTTCTCACTTAATTTATAATCAACAAGTATTTTTCCTCCGCCAATTTGCAATCAATTACTCCAAAACTTTTACCTCAGAGTTTTTGCTCACAACAGGCGCTAGGCATCAAAATTACAATGTTCCCGGATATGGAAATTTCTTTTGGCCAGAAATTATATTAGCTGGTTTTGGCGTTTATTGGATATTAAAAACCAGATCTAAAAACTTATTATTTATTCTTGCTTGGGTTTTAATCGCGCCTTTCCCAGCTGCAATCACCAATGATGCTGTTCATAGTACTCGCGAAATATTTTTGCTTCCTGTTGTTCAAATCACTGCCGCTATAGGGATCGTTTTTATTATTCAAACTTTCAAGCTCAAAATTAACAAACTATTCTCAGTTTTAAGCTTGATCATGATTTTAGTTTCATGGCCGTTTTTTTCGTATTATTTTAATGATTACAAAACTGTCAGCGATAATTTTTTTCACGGCTACTTTAAGCAACTTTCATTAGATGTAGAAAATTTAAAGCCTAACTACAGTCAAATTATTTTCGACGATCCCCATGAATCGCCTTATATTTTCTATGCTTTCTATACCAAATTAGATCCTCAAGTTTTTCATCAAACCGTCGAGTTTTACAACAAAGATTATGAGGGTTTCCGCCATGTTAAAAAGCTTGATGGCCTAGAATTTCGCGTTATTGATTGGAATGTTGTTGCTACTTTAAAAAGACCACTTTCAAATGATTTGGTAATCATGCGCTATGAAAAACTTCATGATTCGATGAGGCCCAAACAAACATGGGATAATCTTGGAAGTGAGCCAGAATTAGCTTCCATAGAACTAAGACCAATATGAAACTCATCATCAACAATCAAAAACTGCTTCTTTTTTCGATTTTAGTTTTAGCCGCTGTATTAAGATTAGTTGCTATCACTAAATCTCCACCCTCTCTCTACTGGGAAGAAGCTGCTATTGGCTATGATGCTTACTCGATCTTAAAAACAGGCAAAGATTATCACGGCAACACTTTTCCACTAATTGCTTTTCCTTCATTTGGTGACTACAAGCCTTCGCTTTACTTTTATGCCACCGTTCCTTCAATTGCCATTTTTGGACTCAATGATTTTGCAATTCGTTTTCCTTCTGCTTTTTCGGGAGTTTTGACAGTCCTGCTAGTTTATTTAATTTCCAAAGAATTATTTAAATCAAAATCAAAAATTCCACTTCTTGCTAGTTTCTTACTTGCCATTTCTCCTTGGCATCTTCAATTCAGCCGTGCGGGCTTTGAGGTCAATCTAGCCACTTTTTTACTTACTCTCGGAATTTACTTTCTCATTAAATCTCTCAAAAACAATTTTTATTTTTTTCTTGGTGCAGTTGT
>Ga0209976_10000086_pt1 | contig 64567 bp, 54 predicted proteins | sample SumtaG_FD_182806 | JGI IMG/M metagenome (GOLD analysis project Ga0209976, IMG submission 182806) | Deep subsurface microbial communities from Indian Ocean to uncover new lineages of life (NeLLi) - Sumatra_00157 metaG (SPAdes) (version 2) | ecosystem: Environmental > Aquatic > Marine > Oceanic >... | reverse complement strand
CGAACTATTTACCGCACATACATATCTTTGATATGCATTTCTTGGGTTCAGTAAAATTGCTTGATTTATCTCATTAAGAGTAAATTCCGTATCTACCTCTGCTAATGGGTAACAGTCTGTTGTATAAGAATTGCCTCTTAATCTTATTGGTTTCCCAGCAACAAGATCTTCAATAACATGACCTCCTCCATATTCAATACGCTTTACATCTGACAGACGGGTACAACCAATATAGGCATCCACCGCGGCATTACCATGATAAGCATGAACATCATTTAACCATAAATGTTCGAATTTAATGGGAGGATCAGCGTGGCCAAAGTTTAAAAATGCACCGCTAGAGCACATTGGACCAAAAGTTCCTGTTGTCACTATATCAATTTCCTCAGCTGCCACTTTTACGCCTTTTTGAGCAACAATATCAACCATTTCCTCTGCAGTTACTACCACAGCTTCCCCATTTTTAATTTTTTCATTAATTTCCGCATATGTTTTAGTCAAAATATCACCTAACTTATTTTAAAATATGCATATTTAACATATTTTGTTTTTATTTTATGATTATTTCAAAAAGGATTATTAACCATATAAATATAAGATATCTGATCTATGCATTAAACGCATAAAATATGCAAAGATAATATATTTTATACAGATTTTCACTATTTTCTATTACTATTAGTGTTTAGTATAATTTTTATTCTAATTATATTTTCTAAAATTACTAAAAGTGGAAATAATGCAAATATGGTAGATAGTAAGTATCCTGTACCTTCATCGAAGAAAAGAATAATAGCTATATTCTTATTAGTCATTACTACAGTTCTCTGGGGTACATCCTTCATTCTCACCAAAAATATAACTGAAAATGTCCCAATTTTTCTCTATATGGGTTTAAGATTCGCGATTGCTTTTTTAGGATTCTCCCCGCTGCTTTTGCACTTAAAATACCTTAATAAAAGAATAATCTTAATGAGTCTTGTCACCGGTATGATTTATTTTTTTGGCTATGCGTTTCAAACATACGGGCTTCAAACAACAACAGCGGGAAAAGCTGGTTTTGTTACAGGATTAAGTGCTATTATAGTTCCATTCATATTATGGTTTGGGTTTAAAAAACCGTTAAACAGAAGAGTTTGGATTGCTTTACCTTTTTCTGTTTTGGGGATGACTTTTTTACTTTTAGAAGGAGAATCAGGAATATCCATTGGTGATTTAATTGTATTAGTCAGTGCCTTTTTCTGGGCACTTTTTATTGTTTACAATGATAAATATGTCCCAAATGTAGAGATATTTTCTTATTCAATGATTCAAATGGCTGTAATTTCTATTTCGAGTTTTATTAGCTCATTATTATTAGGAGAATCTTATACTTCATTATCATTATCTCCCTCTTTTTGGTGGGTGATGGTTTATATGGGCATTGGAGTTATGACTCTGACCATATTCTTTCAAAATTGGAGCCAACGATATCAAGGTCCTACAAAAACAGCTATTATTTTCACCCTAGAACCAGTTTTTGCTGCTTTATTTGGCTTTATTATCGGAAATGAAATATTATCCTTGTCGGGGTGGCTTGGATGTGGTCTAATATTTATTGCCATCATAATTATTGTACTGAAGAAAGACGATCATAATAACAAAAATTCCAAAAAAAAGCAATTTACAGCAGATCGTACATAACTTTTTACTCAAACAATCATTTAAATATTTAAAAAAGTATTTTCTTTATATAAAAGGGTTGTTTTGTTAAGAATAATTCTTTTCACCAAGGTTTTTGTTAAATTTAAAATAGTAGAACACTTGAGATTTCGAAGATGGCCGCACCTAAGTTAAAACCAAAAGACCTACTTATTTGTAATAAATGCGGCAACGTGATGATCACGAGAAAAATTCGAATGAATCATTCTAGCGAAGAGGAATTCCAAGCCATCAACCAATGCATCGTATGCCGATTTTGGATCCCAATAAGTAAGTGATTTCAAGTATGCTTAAATTTAATATTTAGCATAAATAAATCTTCAAGTATTTCAATTTTTAACTCGTTTTTAGATATTATAAAAGTTTATTAGAATATAGATAATTTTGTCTTAATAATCCTTTAATTACCTTTTTTCAAGAAAAAAATGCCTGATATAGAATTAAAAGAACAAGATATTATCAATAAATCAAATGTTAAAGATTGGATTCAAATAGGAGGATTCTTAATAGCAGCTCAACTAACGATCATTGCATTAGTTTGGCAAGCTAAACCCTCATCAGGAATTTATTGGGCGACCTTTTTATTAATGATGTCATTCGCATGCTTTGTAAATTCCGTATTCTCAAATTCAAAAGCACATTTTCTAATCAAATTAATAGATTCTACGAAAGACGAAGAAATTAAAAAGAAAGAAGAATTGACTAAAAAAGTAAAAAGAATTATGAAGTTTGGCTATTATACTTTTAGTGGTGGTTACACCCTTATATTAGTAGGATTTACATTACTGGCATACAAATATATGATTGATTTTATTGGGTATGAATTTATGGTGTTACTTTTACCAATATTTTTTATGGGTTTACTATGGCTTTTATTAGTAGTTTTCACATATGTAAAAACTCGGGGTGACCCCATTTACCAAAAAGAAACAGGTGAAACAGAGTTTTCAGAAAATAAAAATAGATTCAAATTCTTGAAAGAGATATTTGAAATTCATAAAGTCATTAGTATTACAATTGAAATTATTGTTTTAAGCTTTATAGGTCTTGATTTCTTCAGAATTTGGACGATAATCTAAAGTAAAGTCTTTTATTACTCTTCTTTATAGATTTCATGACTCAGTCATGAATCAAAAGAATAATCTAAGTTTAAAAGTAAAACTAATAAAAACCAAAAGTTTAAAAATCAAACTTTCTCCATTTTTGGGTCGAATTTCTATTTGTTCTCACCACTAGAACAAATTTAATTTATAACCAATTGGTTTTTATATTAAAAAAGCCTAAATTCATGTAGGAAGTGTCCAATAATAACCTAGGAAACATTGGATTTCAAGAGTTTGAGTTTCTCTGCTCTGATTAAGCCCTCTATTAAGCTCGTATGAGTTTAATTCTCTCCCTGATTTTAAAATTTGCCCGGGTTCTTGGGACGCTTCTTTTTTCCTTTTATTTAGATTCCTAATTCTAAATATCCTAAATGTTACCAAGCCATAATAACAAATCAGTCTTTTAAAACTGATATAATTATCAAATCTTTCATTTAATTTCTTAAAAATTATAATGCAATTAAAAATTGTAAAATAAGCGGTTTTTTTGTTTTGTTAAGAAAAAATTATAACTTAGCCTAATAACTCATGTATCCTAAGTTTTAATCCATCCTCAGCAGCGATTACTCTTTTTATTTTAGTTCTCTCTTGTAATTTTGCAACTTGACTAGGTACATGGTTTTGCTTTGAACGGAATCCATCCATAAATGAACCAAAATGACTTATAATTAAAGTATCTAATGGTGGGTCAATTTTATTTAGGTAGGGAATAACTTCATCAGTACAAACATGCCTTTTACAAGTAACAGAATCAGGACGTAATAGATTAAGAATTAGAATGTTAGTTCCTGCAAATTGTTCTGAAAATCCATCAAAAACCATTGTATCACTAGTATAAGCTAAAGAATAGTTTTCAAGATTAAATCTTATACCAAATCCTTCATTATTCGGAGAGTGTATAACCTTAGTTCCAATTATTTCAACTCCTTTATAATTATATTCATCCCCTATTTTAAATGTTATAACCTTTTCGAGCATGTTTAAATGGTATTCAGAAATAAGTTTAATTACATCAGCAGTGGTGATTAAAATTCCTTTTTTAAAATAGTTATATTCTCTATCGTGCAGAATTTCCCTTGAGCTTTCGATTACAGCCATGATATCGTTATAATGGTCTACATGCGGATGGGAAACGATAAATACATCTGTTTTTAAAGGGTCTTCTTTATATTGATTTAACCTTACAATTGATCCAGGTCCCGGATCAATATGGACAACGCTTAAATCTGCAGGTGAATTATTTGGTCCATTGAATTTATATAGAAATCCTCCTGTAGCTCGATGCTGAGTTCTAATATGATGTCTTCCGCCACCAGATCCAAGAATAACCAATTCATCATTCATGATTTACTGTATTTTTTTACTTTTAATCAATATTTACTAATTTTAGTAAGTTTCCGTGCTAATAAATCGAATAACTTATCAGTATTATATCCTGTTTTAGCGGAGGTCTTTATATAATCAATCATGTTAAATGTATTTTGTATATGATGTGCAATTTCATCATCTACAGCTATGTAATCTTCTAAATCACTTTTGTTTCCAACTAATAGGATTGGTAAATTTATATCATGAATTCTGGCAATATTTACCCATTCCAAAATATCTCCCATTTTTGGCATGCTTGTTAAGTCAAATAATAGGAGTGCTCCTCTAGCGCCCATGACAAAACTATCAAGCAGACGTCGAAATCGTTTTTGTCCTCCCAGATCCCAGAGTTGCAGAGAACATTCTATATTATCAAATGTTATTTCTTTCGTGAAAAAATCTACACCAACAGTCATAACACTAGATTCATCGAACATCCCATCTACATATCTCCGTAGTAAACTCGTTTTTCCCACAGTTGCATTTCCAGCAACCAAAATCTTAAATATGTATTTACGCAAAATTTAATCTATTCAATTCTGAATGAGTATAATATGTAAAAATTAAAACACCTATTTATTAATTCATTAAAAAATTTTCTATAAATCAAAAATAATTTCTATTTATTTTCTGCATTTTTATTGATAAAAAACCTCATTTGTCTTTTATGTCTCTTATCAATAACTCATCAATTTGATTAAAAATAAGTTTTAACTTGGTACTTATTATCCCTTGGATTTTTCTCTTAGTGATATCCTCTTTTTCTATTTTTTGAGTCTGAATAATTGCTTTTTCAGCAATTTTTTCTCCTTCTTTACCGAGTTCTACCAACTTCTGATGGTCAATATTCTCTGGATCAAATTTTTTAATGGGGATATTAAAAGGAAGCTTAAAAATATGCCTTGAGCTTTTCATAATTTTAATTTGTTCACTTAATATGTTAGAATTTAAGATTGCCGATAAATAATAAGCTTCATTAAGATCATTAGTATCATAAAAACTTAAATCCCCAGTAATCAAGAAATCTCCTTCTACTACAGCAGAATTTATTATTGAACCTGAATTATTATACACTACTTTGATACTTGATAATTGTCTTTGGTTGATCAATTTAGCCCAACGATTAAGGTTTTCCATCAAGGAATTATGAGCGGTAGTCTCTTTTTTATTGACTAAATATACATCATTAATAAGATCATAAAATTTCTTTGAATTTTTATCTAATTGATTGTAATTAAAGCTTAAATCTTCTTTATTCAGAGGTAAGAAAACCTGATAATGGTCATATAGATGAAATTTTACCAATTCTGTGCTTTTAAAAACTTTAAATAAATATTTTTTCTCAATAATATTATTCTTATATTCAGTTTTATTCCACGGAATTTTAGCTCGTTTAAAAATACGTTTATCGGGATTTATTTCTACTAATAAATCATCTATTTCTGTAAATTTCACAAAAATCAAATTCCTTGGGTTTAAATCTGCTCCCTTATGAAAGAGAGTTTTGTAATAGCTTTCTTCTTGAGGTAGTAAATCACTCAATTTATCCTTTGGAATTAACTTTTTAACATAAATTTTCTCTCCTTTTTGGTCAATAGAGAAAGGAACAAGAGTTTCTACCTTTACGACTTTTATATCAATTATATTAAAATACCCAATCTCAACATTATCATCTTTTAACGCAAAATGGTAGGAGGGGATTTCATAAACAGAATGTCTTATCCTGCTTTGCCCCTTTTGACCATATATGCAAATAAAATCAATATTAAATATCTTTTCGATTTTTTTATCGAATTCCCACACCCTTACATCTGAATAACCTTTAAAATTTCGGAATCTGGATGCATGAGAACCGGTTATAACCCCTTTCGTAATTACAAAAAAGATCTTCGCTTGGTTTTTGAGATAATAATCATTCGCTCTAAAAAAGAATAACGTAGAGATTTCCAAGTTTAATATGTTTTTAGGACGTGGTTTAATTTCAAGATCTTCTGCTAAATTTTTTAATTTTTTTTGGTATTCTATAGATCCTACGTCTCTATAAGTATACCATGGTGGATTCCCTATTATCAAATCAAATTTATCTTTCAAATCACTCCTTTCTTGAAATAAAAAATCTAAAGTATACAAATTTAACTTTATTTCAGAGATTTCTTCCTTTAATAAGAAAAGAGAGTTAATTTTTGAAGTAAAAATTGAGATTGGATTAATATCAAAACCATATATCCGATTAATTGCTTCAATTTTTTTTTTTTTAGGAATATTTTCGGCGAGGATGTATTTTATCAAGCCTAAAATGAAATTTCCAGAACCGCAACATGGATCTAGAACGATCTCTCCCAACGAATATGATTCTTCGACCATCTTTTTGACAAGGAATGGGGGTGTATAGTATTCACCAGAGCTGTGTTTTAGAATTGGGGGAAGTAATTCCTGTGTAATAAAATCAAATACATGTTCTGGTTCGATTTCTGGTTTGAAAAGAGAATTTGATATTTTTAGAATAAGATTGGAAAATAACGATAAATCTACGCTTTCAGAAATCAATAAAAGTGGTGTAAAATATTCAAATTCAACAATATTATGATCTACTAAGACAGATCCGACTTTTCTCTCAAATTCTTTCAAGTCTTTAAGCAAAGTATGATTTTTTGTAAATTCCTTTTTTTCATCAAGAATGTAATTAGAGATAAAAAGAAGTCCAACAAAGTAAATAATAGAATTGCAAATATAGAGACGGATATCTGTTTTTTTATTCCCATATATTTTTTGGAAGTCTTTTAACCACTGTTTAAACTGATAATCATTTTGGATATTGATTTTAACTAATAGTATTTCTAAGTCACTAATAGTATTATTTACATAATCGAGATCTAAATCGATCTTATCTTTGAATATTGAATTAATAGCCAAACATCCAAACTCCTTTATCTTGATTCCCTATTATAATTAATGTTTAAATATTAATTAAATACTTCAATATTATTAATTAAGATATAATCTGATTAAAATTAGTTAACTTGACATCTGACGAAATCAAGATATCGAGGACTCTTGAGAATGGAATTAATTTCTCATGTCAAATGTGTGGTGATTGCTGTAGAGGATTTAATGAAGGTGAAGTGTATCTATATAAAAAAGATATCCTTCGATTAGCTAAAATCTTAAATATCGAGGATGAAGAAGGCTTAAAGAAGTTTGCTAGGAAATATGTCAAGGTAGTAAATGACAGTTTTTATTGGAAAGAACCTGGAGCTAATAGGGGTAAAACCTATAAATTTAAGACTCTAGGGTTTGCTTTTACAGGAGAGGATGAGCATTGTCATTTTATTGATGATAGAAATCGTTGTACAGTTCATAATACTCGTCCATTCCAATGTCGCTGCTTTCCATTTTGGAAAATGATGGTTACTATTAGGAAAAACGTTATTGAGTATGCTAAAAAATGCCCCGGATTACAAGCTTCCCTTAAAGGGCAAGGTAAATATTATGATCCTCAAGAAATACAAGAATGGGCTGAAGCAGAATATGAAATGGAAAAAAAATATTTCTTGGAACTAAAAGAAAAAAATTTTGATATATTGAAAGTCTATCCTTTTCTACCAGAAGAAAAGCTTAAGGAGGTAACTTAAATATGCCAAAAGGACTACTGATAATGAAGTATGATAATAAAAGTGGTATGGAAATAGAATCTAAATATCCTAATGAAGGAATAAGTATATCCGATGAATCTTTAATGGCCATCCTAGGCTTACATGGGTTCAGTAAAGAAGAGGGGGTTGCAAGTTTGACCGTGGGAGATACTAACCTCGTAACATATTACTCCGGGAAAAGTATCAATTATTATGTTGGTTTAATCTTGAATAAACACGAGAATACTGATGAGTTTGAGGATTGGCTAAAAGAAATAGCACACATCATTTTGGAAAACCTCCAAGAAGAAAAATATATTAACATGCTTCCAGCTTTATTCACCCAAATCACATCTTTAATTTAAAGGAAGAAGCTTGCTGGAATAAATTAAAGTATTTTAGAATATAAAGAGGGGATATCATTAACTTTTACTAATTATTAGGAATAATTAATAAAAACTTAACTCTATATTAACCATAGAACTGCGAAAATTTACATATAAGGCTGTGGTATTAAATTGAAAATTGGTTTATTTGTTTGCGATTGTGGGAAGAACATAAGTGGAACAATTGACAATGAGTACATAATTAATCATTTTAGCCAAAAACCTGATATTCATGTTTTAAGAGACCAATATCTATGTTCTGAATCGGGATTAAACAAGATTATCAATGAATTGAAAACGGAAAAAATAGATAGAGTAGTAATCGCTGCTTGTTCATTTAAATTACATGGTTTGCTCTTTCGAAAAACTATTGAAAAAGCAGGAATTAATCAATTTCTAATCTCTTTTGCTAACATAAGAGAACAGAACTCCTGGGTTCACTCGGATCAACCAGAGAAAGCAACAAGAAAAGCAATTGATCAGATAGGTATGGCAATAGAGCAAGTTAAACTCTTAGAACCATTAGATGTTCAGTATTCAAACATTATTCCTTCTACTTTAGTTATTGGGGGTGGTATAGCCGGAATTAAAGCTGCGTTAGTAATAGCAGAAGCAGGATATAAAGTTTATTTGGTTGAGAGACAACCAACAATCGGAGGGCATATGGCATTATTTGACAAAACTTTTCCTACGTTAGATTGTTCGATTTGTATTCTCGGCCCTTTAATGACAGAAGTAAAGGATCATCCTAATATTGAGCTTATAACTTTTTCTACCGTTGAGAAAGTAGATGGATATATTGGTAATTTTGAAGTATCGATAACAAAAAAACCTCGCTATATAAAAGAAGATGTATGCGTAGGGTGCGTCGATATATGTCGAGATGTATGCCCGATTGATATAGAAGAAACCTTTTTCCCCCGGAAAGCTATAGATATAACCTACCCTCAAGCAATACCCTTACTCCCTAACATACTCGAGGAATATTGTATCGGTTGTAAGGTGTGTCAGCAAGCATGCGGAGAAAGAGATGCTATAGATTTCGATCAGGAACCTGAAACTCTGAATATAAAAGTTGGTTCAATTATAGTTGCAACTGGCTTGAAAACGTTTGATCCATCTTTACTTGGTGAATATAATTATCTTAAAAATCCAGATGTCATAACTACAATGCAAATGGAAAGATTACTCAATAATGATGGTCCTACACATGGAATAGTTACTAAACCATCAAGCGGTATCAAACCTAGAAAAATATCCTTTATTTTGTGTGTGGGTTCTCGGAATAAACAAATTCATCGAGAGTACTGCAGTCAGACTTGCTGCAATGCGTCGATTAAACAAGCTGTGATAATCAAAAAAGAAAATCCTGATGTTGAGATTAGTATATACTATAACGATATTAGAGCTATTGGAAAAAGTTGTGAAGAATTTTATAATAGAGCTAGAGAAACTTTTGGAATTAGATTTATTAAAAGTAATATCTCTGCAGTGTTGAAAAGTGATATTTCAGAACAATTATTGGTTCGAGGAGAGGATGTAATTGAGAATAATTTATTCGAAAATAAAACTGATTTAGTAGTATTAGCAGTTGGTATTGAACCCGCTGAAGGAACGGATAAATTGAGTAGGATTTTGAATATCTCGTTAGATCCCTACGGTTTTATACTTGAAAAGCATTTAAAAGTAAGACCCTCAGAAACTACATTAAATGGCATCTTTTTAGCCGGTGCTATACAAGGACCAAAGGATATTCCTTCAAGTATTGCTCAAGCTGAAAGTGCGGCAGCAAAAGCTATATCTTTAATTGCTAAGAAGAAAGTTGAAATAGATCCTCATATAATATACCTCGATAAAGAGAAATGTGACCTCTGTAGATTGTGTCTTGATTCTTGCGTGTATCATGCATTGAAAATCGAAGAAAATCAATTGGAAATAATAAAAGAAAATTGTTCTGGTTGTGGTGCTTGTGCTGCGATGTGTCATTCTGATGCTCTTTATATCCCAGGATTCACCAAAACTCAAATATCCGCTCAAATTCAATCATTATTACAACAAAAAAGTGAATCACCTTTAATCATTGCATTCTTATGTAATTGGTGTTCCTATATTGGTGCTGATCTCGCAGGTACAAGCAAACTAACATATCCAACAAATATAAGAACAATCCACGTAATGTGTACCGCAATGCTTAATCCCTCTTTAGTCTTTGAAAGCTTCTTCTATGGAGCAGATGGAGTGCTAATCGCGGGTTGTTATCCTCAAGATTGTCATTATGAAGAAGGATTTGTTAAAGCAACCTTTCGATATGAAAGTATAAAAGAGATGTTGGCAGAAACAGGGATTAATGAGAATCGAGTCAAAATTATCAGTATAGATGCTGGAGAGGGAGAAAAATTTGCGAATGTGATAAAAGAATTTAAATTAGCATTGGAAATATTAGGCCCAATACGACCTAATGAAAATGCAAAAGCCCTTTCACCTGAGAAGAAAGAAAAACCTAATGAAAAAGTAAAGCAAAATTAGATGAAATTTAAGTAATAATTCAATTATAGATATAAATGGAAATAACTTAAATTTCATATTGTACAAAAATTTAATTTTTAATTTATATTACTACTATTAATCCAATTAATGGCTTTATGATAGTTACATAAATTTTAAGAAGCGGGAAAAATATGAGGATAAGAGCAATTGCGATCGGGCAAATTATTCCCTTTTTGTACAAAAATGAATCGATCTTATCTTTTATGCAAGAAAATCTTGAGAATTTTTCTAACTTAAACAAGGAATTAACTGATGCCTTTGAAGACATTGGTTATCCCGTCCAAACCAAAAGATTTTGTTCTCAACCTATCTTCAGTTACGACTCTCAGCTTTTTTATGAAAAAAATTTGAAAGATACATTAGTGGATATAGACCGGCAATTAAAGTTCTTACAAGAAATGTTTAAAGATTATGAATTTGATTATTTTGCCTGTGCTATGATGCTAGCCGACAAAATACCCGAATTAGGGATTTTTGAAAAACTTTTATTAGAGCAAGTTCCCCAATTCTTAAAAAATACTGATATCTTTTTTACTTCTTTACCCGTAGCATCTACACAAGAAGGAATTAACATTTCTGCTTTAAAGTCTGGTGCAAAAATAATAAAACGATTATCTGACTCAGATCCATTTAAAAATCTAAATTTTTGTGTATCAGCTAATGTGGGCCCAAATTTTCCATTTTTTCCAGCAGCGTATCATTTCTCAGCTAAACCTGCATTTTCACTGGCACTAGAAATGGCTGATGAGGTAGTGGATGCCATTGAGAAGTCAAATACAATTAAAGATGCTCAGTTTAATTTACTATCCAGATTTAATCAAATTTATGATGATATCACCAAAGTAAGTGAAAAAATTGGTCGTAAGTTTAATATTGAATTTAAAGGAATAGATTTTTCACCTGCCCCCTTTCCAGAGAAAGATAAAAGTATTGGAACCGCGATCGAAAAGCTAGGGGTTGAGTACTTTGGAGCTCATGGTACACTAACAGGGGTTGCATTAATAAAAAACGCGATACCAGTTAATAAAGAGAAAGTAATTGGTTTTTCTGGGTTTTTCCAACCCGTTTTAGAAGATTATGTTTTATCTGAAAGGTTATCTGAAGGTAAATTCAATTTAGATTCATTACTCTTATATTCTACTATGTGTGGTGCAGGTCTTGATGTTATTCCATTACCCGGAGATGTAACAGAACAAGAGTTATTTTATATTTTGTTAGATGTTTGTACTTTATCAGTGAGATTAAATAAGCCCTTAACATGTAGACTCATGCCAATTCCCGGAAGAAATGCGGGGGATGCAGTTGAGTTTGATTTTGAATATTTCGCATCTTCAAAGATTATTGAGTTTAGGAGATTAACGGGTGAGAATAAGAATGATTTATTTCATAGAAACGAGAAATTTCTCAAATTTCTATAATAAGATTTTACTTAAAGAATTAAAATAATAAATATATTGGTATTATTGGTTACTAAGATGAATGAGAGGAGTGAAAAAAACACTTTGTTGTTCTTTAATGAAGCATTAGAATATTTTGATAAATTCACTGGCCAAGATAGAATAGTAGATGAATCGGTTAGAGAAAATACGTTTAGTACTAACTTTTTAAGAAATTCTATGTTAAATGAGTTAAATATTTTAAAAGATATTATTGATAATAATCCAGATTCAAAAATCGAAGCATTATCACTAGCCGATAAGGAACAATTTCACAAATTCCTTAGTTTTTACAAAAAATGTCCGATCTGTGGTCATCATAATCACTATTACAATCTAAAACAGCTTTTTTTCGATGAAAATAAAAAAAACTTAATAAAAGAACTAATTAGATTGATGAATTTTAAGAACAAGAAATTCACACGATACAATCTTAATCTAGGCGTGCCTTGTTGTGAATGTTTCAAAAAAAGGGCTTTAGAAAAATAATATCTTCTAATCACTATAAGTAATCTACTACTTGTCCGCTTTGAGTAATTTCAAAGTAAGTGATGTTTTCTTCAACAATTTGTTTAACGCAGAAGGCTTTCTTTAAGTAATCAATATTATAATCTAATGATGCCTCATCACTCACAATCTCTCTATCTATCAAAATCTCAAGTAACTTATTCTTTGAAATTTTCTTTGCTTCATTTACAATAATTAGGATTTCACGTCTGACAGGATGGTTCACGGCTTTTAAATATAGTGTATGCAAATACTTTGTACCCTCAACTGTCTTTCCATAATCTTCCATACTTTCATAATTTTTAAAATCAAATTCGTCAGGCATACCTTTGAAAATCCTTTATAGAAAATATATTTTATTTTAATACTCAATAAACTGAGAGATTTATTTTCATTTTTGTTTGGAGTTTTTAAATATGGATTAAGAAATATGGTGAATAAAGATATAAAATAAAAATATCAATAAGATGTTTAAAAATGGAAAAATCGAAAACATTCACGTTAGATAAATCGTCTCTTCTTAGTGAGAGTAAATTAAAAGCCAATAGGAATAAAGGGAAAATAGTTGATAAAATAGATAATTTATGGAGTAACGGTAATTCAAATGGAAAGAATTCTAAATATGAAACCAAAAAATTATCAGTGAAATTGGAAACATCGGGCAAAGAGAGAAGAAAAATTTCTTTAAAACTTGAGAGTAGTAGCGCAAATATCCATTCTAGCAATTTTAATCTGCTTTCTGAACTTTTAAAAGAATTTTTTACAGTTGAAAAAAATCAAAATTAAAAAAATATCTATTGAATAGTCAAAATTCAACATTTAAGACTTATTTTAGCATTCTTGGTTCAAAATTTGTATGAACCTTTAACCAAAATATTTAATACTAGGACTCTTATTTTTTCATTAATTAGAAATTTTGATGAGAATAAAATGGATTATGCTGAAATTAAAAATCTTTTAGGTTCTGAAGCAGATGATCTTTTAAATCATACTTGCACCGGAATACCCAAAGATATGATACACGCACCGGGACCAGATTATTTGGATAGGGTATTTGAGCACACAGATAGAAATAATCTAGTATTAAATAATATGGGAAGACTATTCAATCAAACAGGAAGATTAGTTGGAACTGGATATCTTTCAATATTACCTGTAGATCAAGGTATTGAACATAGTGCATCAGCAAGCTTTGCAATTAATCCTTCATATTTTGATCCTGAGAATATAATTAAGTTAGGTATAGATGGTGGATGTAGTGGCGTTGTCTCTACTCTTGGGGTACTTGGCTCGATTTCAAGACGATATGCCCGTAAGATTCCCTTAATTGTAAAAATCAACCATAATGAACTCCTTGCTACTCCTAATATATCAGATCAGACTCTTTGGGCAGGTGTTGATCAAGCTTGGGAAATGGGTGCTGTTGGAATTGGTGCAACAGTTTATTTTGGTGCTCCCAATTGTAGGCGTCAAATTCAAGAAATAAGTGAAGCGTTTAAATATGCACATGAATTGGGGCTTGTATGCATCCTTTGGACCTATTTAAGAAACACCAAAGAATTTATCAAAGATGGAAAGGATTACCATACTGCAAATGATTTACAAAGCCAAGCAAATTATCTAGGAGTGACAATTGAAGCAGATATCATTAAACAAAAGTTATCCACTACAAGTAGAGGGTTCCTTGATTTAAACTTTGGAAGAACCGATAAGCTTGTTTATGATAAATTGGCGACAGACCATCCAATTGATTGGAATAGATATCAAGTTGCTAATTGCTATATGGGACGCATAGGTCTGATTAATTCTGGAGGTGCTTCCGGAGATAATGATATTGCTGACGCAGTGAGTGCTGCTGTAATTAATAAACGCTCAGGAGGTATGGGATTAATTCTTGGTCGTAAAGCGTTTAAAAAACCTACCCCAGAGGGTATTAAAATATTAAATGCAGTACAAGACGTCTATTTATCTAAAGAAATTACATTAGCATGAGAATTAACTTCTCTTTTTTTTTTAATTTCCAGTATAGATTTTTTCTAAAGAAAAATAATTTCCTAGAAAATTAAAATTAAATGTGTATTTTTCATTATTCTTCTTAAAGAATATTTTCTTCATTAAATGAAAAATGCCAAAGGATAGAAACGTTCGATCGGATCAGGAAAAAAATCCTTATAGAGTGAAAAGAGAAGTAGCCCCAAGTCCTAGTAGATCATTCATTGACTTCAATACTCAAAGGGTATGTCCTTCATGCGGAAAAGCAATCAAGATCACTCATAACTTCTGTAAATTTTGCGGGGTTGACTTGAGTGCTATTGAAGCAATTGGGAGTTCGGATGAAATTTCAAAACAATTAGCAATAACAGCCGTTACTGATCCCGATCCTGGAGTAAGGAAAGAAGCAGTAGACACATTAGGAGGATTTGAGGAGAAAAAAGTATTGGGTGTTTTGTCATATGTTCTTCTAAATGATCCAAATGATGAGGTTCGAAGAGAAGCTGCTGATGAACTAGGGGACATGCATCACCCTTATAGTATGGATGTTCTCTCAAAAGCTTTGAAAGATGAAAGCCCTTTAGTAAGAAAAGAAGCTATAGAAGGCTTAAAAAAGATTAAGAAAAAAATTAAACCAGAGAAACAATACAAGGGTAAACCTGAAGAAAGGGCTGAGAAAGGATATGAAAATGAGAGTAAGGACTTTAATAAGGAATAGAAATAAAATAAGATCAAAAAATTAAGTTGTAAATAGAAAAGAAATTTTAATCATCGGTACTAGGAATTTTTGGCAACGATCTTCTCCCTGTAGATTTAAGATCGGTTGGTTTCTCTGGCATCGGTGTCATCCCTGCTTTCTTTTTAGGAGTAGGTTTCTTTTTAGGAGCTACTTTCTTTTTAGGAGCAGGTTTCTTCTTAGGGGCTGCCTTCTTAGCTGTTGTTTTAGCCGATGAAGGCTTAGAATCCCCTAGTTTTTTTAGGACTTCTATTGCTTCGACTGAAGATTTGTCCTCTCCAAAGTACACTCTTAAAACATGGTTATTTAGCTCTATCATATCTTTTGGGACTTTTTTAACAGGTTCCCAATTAGTTTCTATAACATCTTCCCCAAAAACGTTTGCCGTTTTTGAAACTGCAGCATAAAGAGTGGTACTTATTATTAGATTTAATCTCTCACAATTAGCCGGGGTTTCATTCTCTAAAATCTTATCTATGATTTCGTTCTTTCGAGATTCTGAAATGCTTTTCGAAGGATAAGATGAAGGACGTGAAGTTTTTGGAATTGGAGCTTTTCGTTTTGGTGCAGGACTAGATGTAGGATAAGCAGAGGCTGATCCTTTACTACCTGTAGCTTTTGGTGCTGCTGCTTTTTGAGTTGCAGAGGAGGGTTTCACATCTGATATTACGGCAAATACCGTTTTTTCCTTATCAATATTTCTCACATAATGCAAATCATCGAGCTTTTCCGTTATTACCATTGATTCTAGTTGAAAGGCATTTAAAAATTCTATAGGTTCATCTCCTGCATCCACCGAAACAATTTTGCAACGATGAAATCTTGAATCATTCATAAGCTCTTCTTGGAGAGCTTGAGCAATTCTTGAGCTGATGAATCTTTTTCGAACTGGAGATTTAGGACCCTTCCAAATATAGATCCTTCTTAATTCTTCACGCACTATTACAAGCACTTGTTCGGGATGTAAATTGCTCTGAAGATCTTCTAATGGGACGTCAAGTAGCACTTTTTCCCCTGAATCATCCAATTCATAAACCATAAAGGACTCATAATCTGACATTTTTATCCAATAGTAAAGAAATCTAATTATTTTTCAAAGTAAAATTGATTTATTCTTTTTTTCATAAATCTATCTGAATTTTCTAAACAATCTTACTTATTTTAATGAAGATATAAAATTACGATATTTTAAATCTTATTTTTCCGAAAAGATTTGAATAACACCAAAATTTTTTAAAAAAAATAATTAATGATCATGGAGTACATTATCTATTGATAGAACAAACCCTAACAGAATCCGTCTGTCAGTTTCATTATCTAGTATTCTTAAAGCATAAGTATCTTTAAAATCAAGTAATCCACCAAGAAACACATCCCTCCATCTATCTGCCTTTTCGATTTCAGCTATCAGCTTTCCTGACATATCAGTTACTTTATAAGACCATCCCATGAATTTGCCTTGTGCTTCATACCATCTATTTCCTAGAGCATCTTCCAAAAAAAACTTTGGTCGGAACACAGAAAGTATTTTCTTCTTGATTCTGGCAATCATATTTCCTTGAGGATCTTTTAGATCTTGGGCTCCACGAGCAGATACAATTTTCGAGTGTATAGTAGCGGATAATGTGCCATCAATTTCAAGCAATTCGACTCTGCGCCGAATACTTAAGATAATCCTTTTCATTCTGCCAATTACTTGGTTATTTTCATCAAGAATCTCGCCGGAACCCCAATCCCAGTACTTTTAAGGATTATACCGAAGTGATATTAATCTTCCTTCATGATGTAATAATTGCGGTTGAGGTCAAATAACCCTCCAGGGCGATCATAGACTTCCTTACCTGATTCGGGTATGTATGGTATTTCTGCTGATGGAGATGATGTAATAGCTGGTATTGATGAACCACATTTCTCACAAAATTTTTGGGCTTCTGTAACATCAGCTCCGCAATTTGGACAATAAACCATTTATTTTTCACCTTGAAATATTATTTAAATTTATGATTTTAATAGAATAATATTATCCTTTATATTTAAGTTAAAACTAGACCAATGATCAATATTTTAAAAGAAATGGTGAGCTAAGGGAATAAATGTGTAAATCTTTCATAATGCTTAGAAATGCTAAGAAAGATACAATATTCATTTCTATTCTCATTAGAACAATTTAAGCTTATACACACTATGAAAACCTTAGGAATTTATAACGAAATTGTGGAAATAACTGCAAGTTATAGCAAGAATAGAGAAATAGTCAAATTTCAAGAAGAAGGACAACAAGGAGCAGGACAAGTAAAATGGGGAAAGAATCAATTAGCCGATTTTCATTTTGATAAAGATTCAATAACAACGGAATTAGAAACCATACTAGATGAAAAACTAAGAGATATTTTAGTGGAATGATTGGGACCTTAATATATAAGTATAATTAAAAACTTGTTACTTCAAAACAAATTAAAGTGATCAATATGAGAACTAAAGAAGAATATATTGAAGATTTAGGTAAAATGAAGAACAACATATACTTTAATGGTGAAATAATCAATCGTTTGGATGAACGACAGATGAATCCTATCAACACAATGGGGACGACATTTGAGGTTATTGATAAATACGCTGATTTAATGAAAGTAAAATCCCATTTAACTGGTGAGATTATTAGTAGATTTACCCATATTCATCAAAGTACAGATGATCTTCATAAGAAGCAAGATATGACACGTAAACTTTGTCGAATAGTTGGGGGTTGTATCCAACGTTGTATGGGCTGTGATGCAGCTAATGCTTTATATAACGTTACCTATGAAGCGGATAAATCAAATAAAGGAGAAACTAATTATCATGGGAACTTTGTAAAATGGTTGGAACGATTTCAGAAGGAAGATTTGGTTGCTGCTTGTGCACAAACCGATGTTAAAGGTAATCGAATAAAACGTCCGGCAGATCAAGAAGATCCTGATATGTATGTTCATGTTGTAGACAAACGAAGTGATGGAATAATAGTTCGCGGTTGTAAAGTTCACATTTCAGAAGCATCTATATCTGATGAACTTTTAGTTGTCCCAACAAGAGGAATGAGACCAGAAGATAAAGATTATTGTGTAGCATTCGCATTACCTGCAGATTATGAAGGGGTAAAACAAGTGGTTACAATACATAATTTACGAGAGAGGAAACATTTTAAGCGTGGTGTTATGCCGGGAGGTACAGACTCATACATAATTTTTGATGATGTATTTGTTCCATGGGAAAGAGTTTTTCTCTGTGGTGAGAATGACCATGCAGGGATTCTTGCTTTATTGTTTGCTCTATTTCATCGACATAGCTATTCGGGATGCAAACCAGCTGTTGGAGATGTAGTTGTTGGTACTGCGGCTTTAGCAGCGGAATATAACAATATTCATAGAGCCTCTCATGTAAGGAGTAAATTAGCTGAATTAATTATGTTTACAGAACTTGGATATGCCGCAGGATACACCGCTTCTGATTTAGGGAAACCGGAAGTTTATATACCTGGCTTAGGAGTTGTTCCATATGGACCTGGAAGTTATATTCCAAATTCAATTTATTGTAATGTTGGAAGATGTATTTCAGGAGAAAATGTTTTTCGTGAAGCAGAGATAATAGTTGATCTTTGTGGAGGTATTCCAGCTACCTTCCCACATGAAGGAGATTTTATTAACCCTGAAACTAAGGATCATCTAAATAAATACATAATGAGAAATCCTAATATTTCACCTGAAAATGCAGCGCAATTCTGGCGGTACATTGGTGACGTTTTAGTTTCTGCGACGTCAGGAGTCGCTCTCTTTGGAAATTATCATGGAGGTGGTTCCCCTGTAATGGAAAGTATCGCAATAACGAGTCAATATGATATCGAACTCAGGAAAGATATAGTCAAAAGAATTGCTGGAATTAACGATGAATCAAATGAAGAAATGAAAAAAAGAAAAAAGTAATTTTAGAATCAAAACTAGTATAAAAGCTATTTTTTTTTTTTAAAAATAATAACAAGCTAAGGGACTAATAGAAGCAGCTGAAGATTGATTGAAAAGTCCACCAACATTAAAATTTCTAATTTTTATGTTATTAAGAAGTTTTTCAAAGAAAAGTTCGGATCCGACGTTTTCAACTATAATTACGGGTTTTATTATTTTTTGGGTTCAGGTACTTCTTCATCAATTTTCATAATTTTCTTAGCATAATCTACATATTCTTCAAAGGGTGTTGTAAATCTCACTACCAAGCGAGCACCATCAGGAGAACCGCCTCCATGCATACATCCCGGCACACCACCACCAATAGTCAACCATTCTGATAATCGAGCAATTTTATATCGAGTTTCAGCTGAGCAATTCCCTGCTTTGTAATATTTTTTTATCAACTCACCATATTCTGGATTAGTGAAGTCTTTGTAGGAGGGCATACATCCTGTTTCGACTATTCCCCCACCAATTTCTTGAGTCAACCGTTTAGTCTCATATGGTAATGTAGAAACCATAACTTTATTTGTATGAGCCGTCTGAGGATCTGCAAAAAAAGAACCGGAAGTGTGTTTAGTTCCTAATGCGCATGCTCCTGCACCCAATCCATAGTTAACTTGATTATTAATTGACATATTAATAAGTTTATCCATGAAAGTTTTTGAAGATAAGCCATTCGCTCGTGCCATTAGGGTAGATGCTCCAACCATCACATCTCCTTGACCCGAGACACAAGCTCCGATACAAGCTCGATAATTAGCAGTAAAGTATTGTATGAGGTTTGAAGTATATTTATATTCTCCAGCCATAAAAACTCGATCATTTGGAACGAAGACGTTTTCAAAAAATAAAAGACCCTGAGTTGCTCCTGTATCAGGTACTTCATAACCAGAAGAGGATTCTAGATCTCGTCTATCGCTTGGACGTGTAGCTTCTATTATTGTTAGTCCTTCAATATCACGTGGTACTACGCAAGCTATTGCAAAGTCCTTATCTTCTTCACGGTAAGACCCTCCCGGAAGAATAAATATTTCCTGGGAAGCAGCTGTACCCGCAATCATTAATTTTGCTCCATGAATAATGATGCCTTTTTCTTTAACTTCAATTGTTCTTAGATTTGCATCTAGGTCAGTTTGTTTCGAAGGTTTTAAACTTCGATCACCTTTAGCATCAGTTAAAGCACCAGCTACAGTCAAACCTTCCTTTTGGGCATGAAGAATCCAATTTTTCAATCTTTCCTGCAATTTACTTCCGTATTCTTCATCTATTTCTTTTGTAACAGCCCACATAACATTAAACGCATTCCAACCTACGCATACGCCTCCTGTACATGATCCAGTTCGACGGAAGTTCTGACGCTTCAATTTCATATTAGCAATCAAATCATCTGAACTCTGCATCATTGAATTCCAGCGATGAATTTTGTCACCCGTAAAAGATGATTTTGTTGTATATATCTTCTCTAGTTCAAGATCATTTGACGCGTCAAAATTCATTGCATGACTTTCCACTACTCTCTTCGTAGCAGGGTGTGTAGTTACATCCTCAATTAACTCTCCAAACTTATAAATATTAGGGGACATGTTACGCAATGAGTTCAAATATTGTTCTCTTGTTTTAATTCCCATTTCTCTACTCCTATTTTCTCAAAAATAATATAATAAAAGTTAAAGCTAATTCGTTTAAAAAGATTAGTACATCATCAATGTAAGTACATAATTGAAAATTATTGATTAACATGCTCGTAACATCTTTTTAATCATGGTTAATTAGGGATAGTTGGAGATTTATTACCCCTCATCATAATGTTTTAATTGAATAAGGTTTAATTATTATTAATATACAATATATAGGAAATGAGAATGTCAAGTATTAAAATTCCTGATCTTCTAAAACTTAAGGATTATATAACTCTTATTGGAACTACTTTAGGGATTATTGCTATAATATGTGCGTGTATGGGAACTCGAGCATATATTTCATTAGGTTTTTTTTTAATCTCCATAACCTTAGGAACAGATTTGATTGATGGGTATGTTGCTCGTAAAACAAAAACGATGAATGAGATAGGAAAGGAGTTAGACTCTCTAAGTGATTCATTAACATTTGGGATTGCTCCGGCAATTTTGACATTCCAAGCATTTAGGACCAACACTATTTATGATATAGTAATTGTCATAGGTTCTTTATGTTTTGTTTTCGGTGCTATTCTTAGACTCGCGCGATTTAATATTTCTGAAGTTCCTGGTTATACAGGCCTTCCAACACCAATCAGTGCTCTTATATTAATTACCTATTTTTATTCTAATTATTTTTATGCATACGGGATGGGAGGTAATAATAATTATCCTTTTCTAGTGTTTACATCTTACTTAATTCCCATTTTCATGATTTTCTTTGCTTGGTTTAATGTAACTACCTTTATCAGATTTAATGAGAAGGATAAAATAATTTATGTAGTTTTCATTGTTATTGCTCCCTTATGCCCAATTTTTGGAATAATCGGTATCCTAAATCCCAATTTTTACGTGTCTATGGGAATATCAATATTTTTCTTAGCCTCTTTCTTACTTGCATTGATACTGATTATTAGAGGCTTTATTCTACATTTTAGGAGAAAAGATTCAGCTGAAACTCGATATAAAAGCTGACATATTTAAAGAAATCTATTTAGTGGTGCTTCCTAAGCAAGTTTATTCTTCCAACTTTCTATATTCTCAATAATTTGTTTTTTATCATCCTCATTTAGTAAAAGATCGTTATATCGATACTGGTTGATTAGACTTCTTAATTTATGTAATGTAACGGAAAAACCTCTTTTTTCAAGCACAAGATCAGCAATTTTTTGCAATTCTTTACTAAAATCTTCCCCTTTTATGTTGTCTAACTTCTGAACCAAACTATCGAAAACAGTAATGATTAATATACCAGTTTCGTCTTTGGGCTTTGGAGATTTTACAGGCTCTGGGATTGGTTTAGAAGCAAACTTGATTTTTTCTTGAAGTTTTTTCTTAATCTCTGTAATTTGATCTGTGCTCTTTTGATTAATAGGTTCTTTTTGAGGTATTTTATCAGTAGATAATTGTTTTTCTTGCTGATCTCTTGAGGATTTTTGTTTCGAAGGTGTTTTTTGAATTTTTCGGTTAACAATTGTTTTTACCACAGTTCCTACTTGGTCTTTTTTGATAGGTTGCGGGAAAGACATAGGCGTCTTGCCTTTTTGTGAACCATAATATGTATCTGAATAGGATTTTTCCCATAAATTTCGAATAACTGGATCTAATAATTGTACTAATTGTTCAAAATTACAACTAACTCCTATGAAATCATTTAATTGATTTTTTGCTTCTCTTTGTATGATGCCAAAAGTAACGTGATCATTATCACTCTTTATGGCAATTATATTCTCGTTCTCTAGATTTCTATATGTAAGATTGGATATAGATTTGAGTTTTTTAACAGTGCTGTTTGTATGTGGTTCCGAAGATACTATTTTTATTTTTAAGCTTGTGGGTATTTTTTCAAACTGTTCTACAGATAAATGATTTTCAAGGTGGGGTACTATAATTATAAGCTCATTTTTAGATGTAGAAATAAATTTTTGAATTTCTTCATTTATTTTTATTAGGCTACTTACAATCCAAGTATTATAGCGTGTTGATTTCTCTATAGTACTCACTTTTTGATAATACTCATTCAAAATGTTTTCAATGGGTTTATTTAAGCGCGAGATTTCATCAATGGAACTCTGAATAACAGAATTCATACTTTCTGCAATATTTGTTTTAAGGATTTTCATCTCTTTTGAAAGGGAATCGTTATTTCTTTTAAGTGCGTCATTAATTCTATTCATCTTAGTTTCAAAATTACTTAACATGTTAAATAAAATCAGCTTGAAGTCATCACGATATTGGAATGTTGTATTTACTAAATTAACCATTGGATTGGTTGTTTTATCAAACTCTTGTTCAATAATTTCGTGGAGTCTGCTAGAAAAATCTTTTACCAAAGTATCTACTTTATCTTTGAAGATTTCCTCAATTATGGTTAAAATTTCTTGCTTATGTTTTTTAAATTCTAATAAATTAACTTTTTCAGTAATTTCAGACTTGATACTTGATAATTGTTTCACTAATCTAGTAAATTGCGTTTGTGCCCCCACTTTTATGGATTGGCTTAATTCCTTCAAATCATTTCTAAGATTTTTTAATTCCTCCATACCTTCAACGATGTCTTCTATTTCCTGCTTTTGTATTATTATATCTTCTTCAATATCTTTTCTCACATCAAGAAAACTATTGATAATAGTTTCTAACTGAATATTATCATTTTGTTGAAAAGTCTGGTTTACAGTATTTACTAATAATTCGTAAATTGAAACTTTAATCCCATCCAAGTTTGCGTTTATATTTTCATAATAATTTAGTATCGGGAGAATTGGGGGGATTGCTAAATAATGTAAAAGAGTTTCTTGCTCTTTAGGGACTATCTGTATCAATAAACCACCATTTATAAGTTGGTTCAAATTTTCTTCAAATTCTTCCAAGGTTGTTTTTGATACGATTGAATATAATTCATAATGAGTAAGAGCAGATTTCCCTATTGTGTTTAGGTATATCTCTATTGCATTATTTGAGAGCTGTAATTTTTTTAAAAAATCTTCCATCATTTCGTCACATACAATTATCTCATATTTTTGAGATGTTTTATATAAATTTTATAAACATTTTGAATTTTTATTTGTATTTATTTTTCGTCTTTCCTAAAAAATATAAGGAAAATCTATCATTATCATTAATAATAAGTTTAAAGATCTCTAGGGATTAGTAATACGTAAAAGTGAAGAAAATGAAGGAAGATATCTATTTTTACTTAGATTTAACAAAAGAAATTTTGAAGAAGAAAGAATTGGTTAAAGTAATTAAATATTACATTGAAGAAAAAAATAAAGTAAACATTAATGGACATTATTCACTCCTCATTTTCCAAGAAGAAGGCAATCCCGTTTTCATCACTGATAAAAAGGATTCTGGGATTATTGTAAAATCTATTGATGAGAATTGGAAATCTAGATCAAAAAAACAAAGTTTTTTCGAAAATGGCTTGTTTTATATTTTTTCTTATATAGCCGAGATGGTTAGAAAAAAGTCAAAGTTTAATCGAGTCATAATAATTACTGATACTCCATCTGATTTAGGTGAGGATTATCAGGAAGCTCTATTTAATCTCGTCTCAAAAATAAAAAATTTTCCTACTTTTATTGATATTATTAGGGTTTCTGATGGATCTGAACGGTTTTTTACTGACGATGTGAAATTGAATTTACTATCAAGTGAGACTAAGGGAGGAATTTTTTATGTCTCTCAAAAAGATAAAAAAGGACTGAGTAGTGTTATTAAAAAATTAGTGAAAACTAAGCAATTTACTAGCACATTTGTCGATCAACCAGATCGTATTAAGATTAGTCAAGAAGATTATAATTTTTATAATCAATTAGCAAAACCTTTAAAGAAATCAGAGGATATAATGGAAAAATTGGTGTGTCAATTTTGCAAGGAGGAACTTTGTCCTATATGCTCTGATGTTTATGACATTCCTCTATTTTGTGAAGATTGCAAAACTACTTTTCATAATTGTTGTATTACTAATCATACCATTAATCATAATATTGGGATTCCTAATATTTTACGCTGCCCTGGTCCCTCGTGTGATGTACTTCTTAAAATTGATGAAGATGAAATTATTGAAGTATCTGGCGAAGTAGAAGTGAGTAGTGTTAAAGAATTTATGGCTAAAGAAGTTCTACAAGAAATTCCTAATACCGTTCCTAAAACACAACCGTTAACACAAGCATCTTCCAATAATGATTTTGTAAAGAAAGATAAAACTGAATTAGTTCCGTCTAATTCTATTAGCACAATTGAAGGAGAACCATTAAAAACTATACGTATTGGTGGATTTTTTGGCAAATCGTATACAGTAAAGAAGGTAGGTGATAAAATTGTGTATGAGAAGACAAATAAGAAAACAACTTTTAAACCAGATACAGCAACAGAAAGAAAGGAGCAAAAATAGGTCTTGATTCTAGTAATTCTAATAATCAAAAATTCCAACGTACAAGAAAAAAAGAAATAAGTTTCGTTATATGTCAACAATGTGGGAACCAGTTGAATCCTAAACAACAGATAAAATGTCCAAATTGTGGACTTAGAATCTAGATTTGATAGGGATTTCAAGATTTAACAGCTATTTCTAATAACAGCTATTTTTAAAATCATTTTTTTTAATGTTGATTTTCAATTTAATATATATGAAATAATAAATAAAAATAAATAATACTTCTACTATTAGTTGATTATACTTTTTCGATATTTCAAGAAGATTTTATCATCGTTTTTAATACTATTATGTTGTGGAATTCGTTGCCAGAAACAGGCAAAATAAACTCAGACGAAATAATTTTTTACCTTGATTTAGTTACAAACTTCTTGAAGAAAAAACCTTTATTAAAAGCTATAAGTGCTTTTATAAAAGAAAGAAATAAAAGTTCTACATTCACAACTTACGGTGTGGTATTATTTCAAAAAGATGAGAATCCTATCAACGTTTATGATTTAAAAGATGCAGATACAGTGGTAAATACCATAAACGATACTTGGGAAACACGAGAAAATGAAAAAAGTTATTTAGAGAATGGGCTCTATGAAATTCTTGCTTATATTTTTAGAAATAGTAGGAATGTTAAGAAAAATTATCGTGTTATCATTATTTCAGATAAACCCAGCAAATTATCTGACGATTATTATAATGCCCTTTATGATTTAATTCTCAAAGCTAAGAAGTTTTCAGCTTTTATTGATATTATACGTGTGGGTGATGAGCAGTTTTACGAAGATGATGTAAAACTAAAGGTCATATCAAGTGAGACACTTGGGGGGATGCTTTACTGCCAAGATGGGAAGCTATTACCAAACATATTAGGTTCTTTAGTTCAAAATAAAAACGAATTTAAAGTCATAAAAAGTGGAGAAGTAGATCAAATTTTAGTCGAAGACAAAGTTTTTTATGAACGTCTAGCAGTTGATCTTATCTCTCTTTCTGCAGATGATGAAGAAATATGTACAATTTGCGAACAAGAATTATGTCCAATATGTGAAGCACATTCCGATGAGGTTCATAAGTGTTTCAATTGCGATGCTAAATTCCATAGTTGTTGTGGGGCAAAGTATTCTCTTGCAAAGAACATAGGCTTCAATCATTTATTCAGATGCCCACAATGCTCAACGTTATTGAAACTGGATGAGGCGTATGTAGAAATGATATACAGGGAAGACCATGAAGATGAATTTGATGAACTCGACGAAATTGAAAATCTTGACATTGAAACACACTCCGAGGAAGAACCCGATTTAGAACCCGATATTAATGAAGGGAGTGAAGCAGACATCTCCGAAGTGTCAGTACCATCAGCTCCTCCTGAAACGACTAAGAAAGTCAAAATTGGAGGCTTTTTTGGAAAGGAAATTGAAATTAAAGTAAAAAAAGATTCCACTCCTACTCCAGTAAAAGAAATACAAAAGGTAGAACCAGAAAAAACCGTATCTATAACTGCTTTAAAGCCTCCAAGAAAAAAGAGACAGATATCAATAAGATTGTGTCAAATTTGTGGTACCACATTACAAAAAACCAGTAATTGCCCCACATGTGGAGCAAAAGTAAATTAAGGAAAATCTTCAAGAAAATCTACTCCGGAGATACTTGTTTCCTTAGCTATAGAAATATCCTTTTCCATTAAGATGACAAATTTTTTTAATAATATCTTTCAAATTCTGTCCAGTTTACTCTAAAAAAAGGAGTATATGGTAATTATAATTCTATATCTTCATGAAATAGTGTTTGAGAGTAGAAACGTTCAGACAAAAGGTTGAGAATGCCAGTATCGACCAACAAGCTATTAAATAATCAATTATTAGGCTAATATAACAGAATAAATAAGATAAATTAAAACTATATTACTGTTTAGGAGGAAGCTGTATTATATGTTCATTAAAGATGAGTTAGAGATATTTGAAGAGAAAAGGCCTAAATCAAAAGATCTCTGGAAAAGGGCTTTGAAAAATCTGCCAGGGGGCATTTCTCATAACATTAGAACCTTTGGTCTTCCTTCAATTGGAGGATTTCCTGTATTTATTAATTCTAGTAGAGGACCATATCTAACGGACATTGATGGAAATGAATACTTAGATTGCTGGAATGGTCATTTCGCAATGATTTTAGGGCATACCCACCCAGAAATTCAAGAAACAATAACGCAAAATCTAACAGCTGGTTGGCATTTTGGCACAAATACTGAACATCAAGTAAAACTTGCAGAAACCATTGTTAAAGACAACCCTGGTATTGAAAAGATGAGATTTTGCGTGAGTGGGACAGAAGCTACAATGTATGCTTCAAGATTAGCTCGTGCATTCACTAAAAGAAAATTAGTAGCAAAAGCTCGCTTGGGATGGCACGGTGCCAATGATACACTAAGTTATGATGTTGGAAATTTAATTGGACATAAATCTCCTCCCGGTCTTGTTGATGCTGAAAAGGCAGGGATTATATCTTTTGAAATAAATAATGAAGATACGTTTGATTTGATAAAACAAAATGCGGACAATTTAGCAGCAATAATTTTAGAACCCGTCTTAGGAGGAGGGGGTGGTTTTCCCGTTGAGCACAGTTTTTTAAAGAGACTAAGAGAGGTGACAGAACAATATAACATCATTCTTATCTTTGACGAAATCATAACCGGTTATCGCTTTACAGATTCCTTATTTCAAAAAGAATTAAACATTAAAGCTGATTTAACAACAATGGGAAAAATTATTGGTGGAGGCATGCCAATAGGTGCCATTGGAGGAAGAGAAGATATTATAGATCAATCTAGCCCTGAAGTGGAAAATATGGTGTTAATCGGTGGTGGGACTTTTTCTGGATATCCACTTAGCATGATTGCTGGATTAAAAACGTTGGAGATATTGAAACACTCTCATAAGGAATATAATCGTATTAATCAAGAGGGAGAAAAATTGTTAAAAAATCTAAACCAATTTTTTGCTGAAGAGAAGCTTTCAATTATAGCCAAGGGTTATAAATCTATAATTATGCTTCATGCCATGTCAAAATGGTCTGAAGAACCCTCAATGCGAACAATTTTTCAAGACAAAGATAAAATGAAGGAAGCATTGCTACAATTATCTCTTTTTAATCGAAACATATCCGGATTACACGGCTTGGGTTCACTTTCTATGGCCCATACAAATGAAGATATTATTCGAATACAAGAAGTAGTTAAGGATATAGCCCAACCAGTTTCCCACTCAAAATTTAATTAAATTAGCAAAATAGAAATTCATCAAATTATTCTTAAAAATATATATTTTAAAAATCAAAAAATGGTGTTAACATGAATAATAAATTTGTTGTTGTACAAGTTGGTTTAGGACCAATGGGGAAAATTATAACTAATCTTTTGAATAAACGAAAAAATGTAAATCTAAAGGGAGTTATTGATATTAATCCCCAATTTAAAGGAAGAAAACTTAGTGAAATTCTTGAGGATGATGTTGAATTTGATATTATCATCGAATCTGACTTAGAATCTGTTCTTACTAATGAAAAAGTTGATGTAGTTATTATAGCTACCTCATCTTCACTGGATAAAGTAGCTCCTTTAATTAAAAAGGCAGCTAATTCAGGTTGCAATATTATTTCAATATGTGAAGAATTATCTTATCCATTTCAACATTATCCTAAACTTTCAGAAGAATTAGATGCTTTAGCTTTATTAAATAATATTACGATCGTTGGAACAGGGATTAATCCCGGTTATCTTATGGATTTACTTCCAATTGTAATTACTGCCCCTTGTCAAAGTGTTAAATCAATTAAAGTAACGAGAATGATGAACTCAGCAAAAAGAAGAGTACCCTTTCAAAAAAAAATTGGTACTGGCTTAACCGTTGAAGAATTTCATCATAAAATTAGTAATAAAGAAATTACCGGACATGTTGGTTTGGAGGAATCTATACAAATGATTATCGCTGCACTTGGCATAAATTATGATGAAATAATTGAACTACCACCAATAGAAATAATTGCAGAAAGAGATATTAAAACCTCCTATGGAGAAATAGTACCCAAGGGTAATGTATGTGGTTTAAGAAGTAAAGCATATGCTAAGAGTAAGGAACGTGAAATTATTACCTTAGATTTCGTAGCTTATGCTGGAGATCATGAAGAATATGATAGTGTAGTAATAGATGGGACTCCACCCATAGAACAGAAAATAATTGGTGGGGTGCATGGAGATTTAGGCACTTCTGCGATGGTTGCTAATTTAATTCCAATAGTAGTAGCTGCAAAACCCGGATTATTAACTATGAAAGATATACCTGTTCCCCGGTATACTGAAAATATTGGGAAAAATGAGAAGTAGAAAATAAAATAGAGAAATTTATTGTTTTTTTAATTATAGATTACAATTAAAAGGCAAGGTTAATTGGGAAGTATAACACTATTGCGAGAATTGCTGATATCGGGAAAGTTAATAACCAAATTGCGACTATTTTCCACAATCCTTTTTTCATAGGAGTCCTACTAGCTTTTGATAGTCCTACTAATGATGCTACAAGCATATGAGAACCAGAAAGAGGGATTTTTTGAATTGTACCAATCAGCATCACTGCTGCTGTTGGTAATTGTACAGCAAATGCTGTACTTGGTCGAAGTTCAGTCATCTTACCTAAGCTTCTGATAACCATTCTTCCTAAAACCGCAATCCCCGCAGCTAAACTTACACCTGTTATGATTAATAGAATAGGTATATTAATCGTACTATTAGTCCCTACTACGATTCCAACAGCGTTGGAGCTGTCATTTCCCGCTCGTGAGAAGGCGGTTATACATATTACTAAAAGTATTATATACGAAAACCACTTTTCAGATCTTTCATAGTCTTGGAATCCTTTCAAATACCTAAGCTTATACTTTTGAATTATTTTAACGACGAAATATGTTACGGCAAATCCTACAACTGGAGACAACAACCACCACCAAGCCATCCCTAATGGAATAATAGAAAATAAAGTTCCCCAATTTACACCGTTTACTCCTCCTAACATCAAACCTATTCCAATAATCGCTCCTATTGTAGAATGGGTCGAAGAGATTGGAAGTCCCAAAGCGCTAGAAATAATTAACCAAATAGCCGTTGAGATTAATATAGTCATAACAACAGCATCTTGATTAATATTTGGATCCCCATAATCCAACAAAAGAATACTACCCCCAACTGATTTTGCGACGCCTTCCCCTAATACAACTGCTCCTAAAACTGCAAAAATCGTAGCTAAAATAAGAATTTGCTTCATGTTAAGAATTCGAGAGCCAAAAATAGGGGCAAAGCTTTCATCGTTCGCTCCAATAGATAAACTAATCAAAATTGATAAGACTAAAAAAATTATAAGAATAATATCAGGATCCATTTCTTTATCTCCTCCCTCTTTTAAGATTTCTTATTTACTTGGATATTTTACGATTAAACTTCTTAGAAAATCACTAATTTCTTCTGCTCTTTGAATCATATCAAAGATTTTAATGCATATTTTTGAAGTTAGATAGACTTGAAGAGATCTTGCTTCTGATTTTTGATATATCACATCTAATATGCTGTATTTGGCTTCACGAGCACTTCTTTTGAGTTTTTCAATCTCAAATGATTTTTTATAGGCTGTTTTAAAGTCTGTTTCCATTAAAGCTATCATTTCGACAAGAATTTCTATGGTTTGGTCATATAGATCATTGAGTGTTTGCAGAGGTTTTTTTATGTCATCATAAAGCTTAAAGGGATAAACTTTAAGCCCACGAGCCAATTCCTCTGAGTCATCAGAGACAATATCAACATATTTGATTAACCGATAACGATCTTCAATTAAGAAAGGTAAGGCTCGCCTATCCTGATAAAGTAAATCAATATAAGTTTCTTTTGCACGATCTGCTACTTGTTCGCTTTTAATAACTTTATCTAATTTAGCCTTTGTCATTTTTCCATTAATAAGATCATTAATACATTCATGGAGCAAATCCGCCCCTTTCAACACCTCAGAATGGAATTTTTCTGCTGCCAGAAGCAATTTCTTTTTTTTATCTTCTTTTAATTTCAACTTAAAACATCAAGAATTTGTAGTTTTAATTTATAATATTACCATATTTCTAATGGTTTTTAAATACCATCACTTGTTCTTTATTTCTTAAAAAAAATTGTTTTTTTATACTTTATTTATAAAGTAATCAAGTTAAAATGGAAAGACGATTATACTTAAGTATAATTTTACGATAGGGATTTTTATGCCATTTATTAAATTAGATGTAAAGGATGTAATTTTTGATCCAAAAGTACAAACTTACTGCGTAAGTCCTTCATATAAATGTCCCAGTTATGGACATTCATGGACATGCCCTCCAGAAGCGCCCTATTTTGAGTCAGAAGTTGCAAAATTTAAGGAGTGTTACTTAATTTATTATGAGCTTAATTTATCTGATTACGTCAAAAATGAAAAAGCAAAATATCCTGAAAAGAGTGAAACAGCTATAAAAAATACGGTTTACACTAATAAACTTTTACACAACAAATTAGAAAGTGAAATTCTGGATTTCCTTGATAAATATCAAGAACACTACGAAGAAAAACTGATTTTATGGGATGGACATTGTAGAATTTGCTCTAATAAAGTAGATAAAGGATGCACATATGATTCGGGTAAACCATGTCGATATCCTGATAAAAGGAAGTATTCCATGGAAGCAGTTGGAGTTGATGTTACAACAACTGTGTCAAATCTAAACCTTAATATCCAATGGCCACCAAAAGATTTTTTATATCGCTTTGGTTTGGTATGTTTGAAATAACTAAATCTTATTGAAAAACTTACAAAAAATTGGACTCCAATTCTTTTATTATAGTGTTTACTTTAGTTTTATTTGAGGAAAAAATGAATAATAACATAGAAATTGTTGTTGATTGGGGTATTTTAGAAACTGTCTGGGATAGAGTTTGGAGTGATCCAATTGGATGGTTTTTAGAATTACCTTTATTTAATCAAATTTTAATAGGTATTGGATTGCTAGCCCTTATAATAGCTTCACTTGTTTTAGTTTATTATATCTTAAAAGGTGTAGCCTATTTGCTCTATTATGTTTTTAAGGGACTGTATCTTATATTCAAAAGTATTTACACCGGATTATCTGAATTACTTGAAGGTTCAACCTATAAGATTTCCGGTAAATCAAGGAAAAAAGATCAGATAATAACTTCTACTTCTAATGAACCGACATCTTCACCTGAAGTTTCCACGAATTTCGAAGAAGCGAATAATCAAAAACTTCCTTATTATTGTACCGAATGTGGGCAAAAATTGACAGAATCTATGAATGCTCTCTTGACCTCGAGAGGAAAAGCCTTTTGTTTTTATTGCGGTGAAGAATTCAAACTGAAAAAAGTAAATTATTCCTAGATTGAAAACACATTCAAAGATTAAAAGGAATAAAAAAGTAAATGTTAATTATTTAGAAGATATTATCATCTAATACAATAGTTTCCGTTCTATCGGGACCAATGGAAAGAAATGCAAAATCCGTCTTTAATTCCTCTTTAATCGCTTGAACGTATGTTTTCATGGTTTCAGGTAGAGCATCATATCCTTTCTTGGCAATTTCTGCCCATTCCTCTCTGGTCCTTCTATCCCAACCTTGAAACGTTTTATATATTGGTTTACATTTTTCAATAATTTCATGCTGTATTGGCCAACTTTTGAGAACTTCTCCATTTAACTCATATGCAGTACACATTTCAATAGGATCAATCCCTTCTAAAGCATCTAAGAGAGATATAATAATTTTATCGATCCCATTAATCATTATCCCATACTTAATATTAAAAAGATCCAACCAACCAACTCTTCTTGGTCTCCCAGTAACCGTTCCATACTCATGACCTTGTTCTCGAATTGTTTCAGCGGTGTTATTTACCAATTCTGTTGGGAATTTTCCCTCCCCCACCCTTGAAGTGTAAGCTTTTATGATACCATAAGCTTTTTTGATTTTATTAGGTGGAATTCCTGTTCCTGCTGAAATTCCGAGAATATTCGAATTTGAAGATGTCCCAAATGGATACATTCCATGATCAATGCCAAGAAGATTGCCTTGAGCGGCTTCAAAGACAATTTTCTTTCCAGAATCAACTAAATTGTTTAAATAATATGCTGTATCAATCACATATTGTTTTAATTGCTCCCCATAGGATTTATATTCTTCAAAAATATAATTTATGTCATCTTTCGAATTTGGGTCATAGATATTAATTATTTCTTTCCTTATTTTATACAGATTATCTAATTTTATCTTGAGTAGATCGGGATTTATTAAATCAAAAATTCTCAAACCCCAACGAGCAGCTTTATCAGAATAAGTTGGTCCTACACCTCTTTTAGTCGTACCTGCACTATACTTCCCTTTTGATGCCTCTTCTAACCCATCTAAAGTGCGATGGAATGGAAAGATTACATGGGCAGTTGAACTTAATTTCAAATTGATCTTTTTATTGAGTTTTTTTAAATTTTCAATTTCTTCTATCAAAACCTTGGGATCAACAACACACCCATTCGCTATAACACACTCCTTTTCTAATGGTGCCCCACTAGGGATTAACTTAAATTTATATTTGATACCATTGGCATTAATCGTGTGTCCTGCATTATTACCTCCATTATACCTCACGACTACATCTGCTTTCTGAGCAAAATAATCCACAAATTTACCTTTACCCTCATCACCCCAACTAAGGCCACATATCGCTACTGTATATACCATAATCTACTTTCCAACATTTTTTTTTTAAAAATAAACATCACTTTGTCTAATCCAAAAAAGATTATTATAAACAGTTAAAAAAGTTTTTGTCTCTACAAAAAGGTATGTAATGATTTTTATATTCGAATTTTCTTTAGAAATATAACCTAATTGTAATTATCTCTTAATAATCACTTAGACTCCTTTTAAAGAATTCATTCTTTAAAAATTTTGGAATCATGCGGAAAAGTAACGTTTTAATCGATGCAAATCACAATGAAATGTTGAATATAGAAGACAAAGATTATTCTTATTTCATAGATTTATTGAATAGAATAGATATAAACGTTAGAAAGAATGAAAATGATCAGCTCAAATCAGACATTTTAAAAGATATAGATTTGCTACTTATCGGAAATCCAATAGATGATTTCTTTTCTAGTATTGAAGTTAAATCAGTAGTAGATTTTGTAAGATCCGGAGGAGGGTTATTATTAATGAGTGAATATGGTTCTGATTACCTACAAAAAACCAACTTAAACGAAATTGCGGGGAAATTTGGTATCAATTTTGAGAAAAATCTTGTTAAAGAAGTTAACAAAGCTAATCAAAACTATATTAGTACTCTGCACATCACTAATTTTTTAAAACATCCCATAACAAAACATATTAGGGAGATTAAAATAGGAGGGGCTTGCTCCTTATCCTTAAATAAGGCTTCAAAACCATTATTACTAACCAATGAAACTTCTTGGTCTGAAGTTTTTAATAGCTCTACTGAACATTGGATAAAAGAAGATGAAGAGAAAGAGCAAACTATCGCAGCTTTCACTGAATTTGGAAAAGGTAAAGTAATAGCCATAGGGGATATTGACATATTTACTTCTGATTCTAATTTTGGTTTAAATTCTTTAGATAATCAAAAATTTATTCATAATATTATTAACTGGTTAATCGAACCTGTCAAAGAATCAAAAATTACTAGTTTTATTCTGAATCAACTGGGAGATCTTCAATTCGAAATAAGAGAATCAAATAAAGTACTTAATAACATTATAGAAACAATGACTATTTTAGAAAAAAGAATAAGCTATTTAGAAGAGAATTCTCAGATATCTTCTCAAATTAACCTCGATCAAGATGGAGAAAAAGAATCCTTACAAGAAGAATAATCCAAAGAAACAACGGGTTTTTTCTTTATTATAATTAAATATTAAAAACTTAAATTTTTATATTAATCAAATTCAATCTAGTTAAATATATCTAAGAGTGATAGAAAAAATGCCATTAAAAACACCCGAAGAATATCTTGAATCAATAAAAAAACCAGTTAATTTGTATATGTTTGGTGAAAAGGTGAAAGATTTTTGGAATCACCCCATCATCAGACCCTCAATAAACACTGTAATGAAAATATATGAATTAGCACAATTGGATGAACATAAAGATTTAATGACAACCACGTCTCATTTAACAGGCAAGATCATTAACCGATTTACACATATCCATCAATCTGTAGATGACTTAATTAAAAAAGTGCAGATGCAACGATTATTAGGTCAACATACCGCATGTTGCTTTCAGCGATGTGTAGGTTTTGATGCTGCCAATGCACTTTACAGCGTTACTTATGAGATTGATAAAAAATATGGATCTGATTATCACGACCGTTTTAAAAAGTATTGGATAGAAGTACAAGATCAAGATATGATGGTCGATGGTGCGATGACAGATACGAAAGGAGACCGTAGTAAAAGACCTAATCAACAAGCTGATCCTGATGCTTATTTACATATTGTGGATGAAAGTGATCAAGGAATCACTGTTCGCGGAGCAAAGGTTCATCAAACAGGTTTTTTAAATTCCCATAGAGTTATCGTAATGCCCACATTAGCTTTAAGACCCGGTGAAGAGGAATATGCGGTAAGTTTTGGAATTGATGCTGATACACAAGGAATAACTCTTGTGTATGGGAGACAGGCGTGTGATACTCGTAAGTTAGAAGAGGGAAAGTTAGATATAGGCAATTTTAAATATGGGGGTCAAGAAATTTTTGTCATCTTTGAAGATGTTTTTATACCAAATGAAAACATTTTTATGAAAGGAGAAATTGAATTTTCTGGCGAATTAGTTAACCGTTTTGGTGGCTTCCATCGTCAATCTTATGGAGGATGTAAAGTTGGGGTTGGAGATGTGCTTATTGGAGCGGCTGCACTAATTTCAGAATACAATGGAGCTGACAAAGCCTCTCATATTAAGGATAAACTTGTTGAGATGGTGCATCTAAATGAAACTCTTTATAGTTGTGGGATTGCCTGCAGTTCTTTAGGTTTTCAGAGAGAAGCTGGAAATTACGAAATGGATATGCTTTTAGCTAATGTATGTAAACAAAATGTAACTAGATTCCCATATGAAATAGGAAGGCTAGCAGAGGATATAGCAGGAGGGATTATTTGTACTTTACCTTCTGAAGCAGATTTTAAATCAAAAGAAGTTGGACCCTTATTGGAGAAATATCTTTCGACGTGTGAAGGAATGTGTGTTGAAGATAGATACAGGGTCTTGAGGTTTATTGAAAACTTATCCATGGGCGTTTCCTCTGTTAGTTATAAAACAGAATCAATGCATGGTGCTGGTTCACCACAAGCTCAGAGGATAATGATATCCCGAGGGGCAAATTTAGAAGAAAAGAAAAACCTTGTCAAAAAAATTCTAGATGTTGAATAACAAGATGTATAATTTAGCAGATTTAAGGTCCATATTAATATTGTAAACTACAACGAGTAGGAAAATTATGAGTGAAAAATCCTATAGTGAGATAATTTCTAATTTTGAGGAAATTTCAAATAGTTTTGATAGAAGAAACCAATACTTTGACATCTTATATGACTCATTCTCAGCAATAAGGATTGACAAATCTCCATTTACCGAAGATATCTCTTTAAATTCAAAAAAGGCTGGGATTGTCGCCAGAACTTATAATGGTACTTGGCACGAAATCGCTTTTGATAATTTTTCTGAATTAAAGAGCATTACAAATAAGTTACCAAAAGCGGTAAATAAAGGGGAAGAAATAGCTGAATATAAGGATTGGAAGCTCAATAGAGAGATTATACCTAAAATTAATCTCCATGAAATATCTATTGAAGAAAAAATAGAAAAAATTAGACAGATTCAAAAATTTATCCAAAATTACGATAAGAGAATTGCAATAGCTAGAGTTTCTTACCAAGAAACACATACTACGCGTATTTTTGTAAACAATGAAGGAACTCAATTAAGGCAAGTTATTCCTCGTGTAAGACTTTTTATTTACCCTATTGCAAAAAGTGGTGTTAAAGCGGATTTTGATTATTTTTCTGCTGGTGGTGAAATGGGATTCGAAATCTTTGATGAGATTACGGATGATAAATTGGTCCAAATTTCTAATAACTCTATTGACATGCTTAAAGCTAAAAAAGCACCATCAGGAAGGCATCAACTCATCCTAGATCCTGAAATGGCAGGACTTATAGCTCATGAAAGCTTTGGTCATGGATTGGAAGCTGATCAGGTCTTAAGAGAGAGAAGTTACTTAAAAGATAAAATAAATCAAAAAGTTGCATCAGATATATGCAATATATGTGATACTCCCAGTCTTGAGAACCAAATTGGTTCTTACTTTTTTGATGATGAGGGAATAAAAGCAGGTAAAAACATCCTCGTTGAAAATGGGATATTAAAGAATTTTATATATGATCGAATAAGTGCTTCGATTTTGAATGGAATCCCTCAGGGAAATGGAAGAAGGGAAAGTTATGCTCATACTGTCCATCCAAGGATGTCAAATACATATTTTGAGCCAGGAAATTATGATTTAGAGGAAATGATGTCAGAAATTGATGAAGGTGTTATGATAGTTAAATTATACTCTGGCATGGAAGATCCCTTAGCTGGAGGTTGTCAATGTACTTCTAAAAAAGGTTATTTAATTCATAATGGAGAAAAAACACAATTATTAAAAGGTATAGCACTAACGGGTTATGTTTTAGAGATATTACAAAATATTGAAGCGATTAGTAAAGATGAAACTGAATTACATGGTGGGACTTGTGATAAGGGAAATGCTGATTCTGTACCTGTAACTGATGGTGGAAGCTATATTAAATTAAAAGAGGCTTTGATTAGCCCTGGGTGAGGAAAAAATGTCCGATGAGGAGATTGAGTTAATTGAAAGGATTTTAAGGTTAAGAAAAATTCAAGAGTACGAAATTTACTTAACAAAGAGAAAAGCTTATGAGTCAATTTTTCTAAAAGATAAAGTTGACAAAGAGAGAGATACCACTAATTTTGATTATGTAATAAGAATACTCAATCAGAAAGGAAACAAAACAGGAATCGGAATAGTTAGAGGAAATTCTCTAATTCCTAAAGATCTTGAGAAAAATATTGATATATGCATTAAACTGTCAAAATTTAACGTAAACCCTAAATATTTCTTCCCGAGTAAGTCAACAGTACAAAAAGTTTCAACTTTTGAAAAGAATATTATAAAGGATCCATTGAATGCTAAAAAAGAATTAGTGGAAGAATTATTATCTGAGATACAACAAAAAAAGGATGTTACCCCAACATTTGGACGTTTTCGAATTCAAGTTAATAAGAATTTTTTACGAAATAGCAACTCTATTGATATTGGAGCCTTGAAAACGTATTTTTTCATTGAATTCTCATTAAAAGCTCAAAAAGAGGGAAAATTATCAGAGTTTTGGCCATTTATTTTTGTTAAAGATAGGAAACACTTGGATTTTCCTAATAGAATAGAAAAATGGGCGAAATTAGCAAAGGATACTTTACAAGCAAAACTACCAAAACCCTTAAAAGATGCAACAATTATTTTCTCACCAGAAGTACTACATCATGCTATTAATCCAGTAGTTGGATTTCATGCTTCAGGAGAGGCATTTCATGAGAAAGTTTCATTGTTTAATATCAACGAAAAAGTAGCTTCCGAAAATATCTCAATTTATGACGATGGATTATTAGAAGGATGTCTTGCTGTAAATGGTTGGGATGGGGAAGGGACACCACATCAAAGGAATGAAATAATTAATAAAGGAAAATTTCAAAAAATGCTCTTTGATCAAAAATATGCGATCATAGAAAATTCCAAATCGACTGGAAACGGAGCAAAAGCCATAAATGGTTCAATCATTAATGGGATAAGTAATATTGAGATCTCCCCGGGTGATATGGGATTAGATGAAATGATTAAAAACATAGAAGAGGGTTATTATATTGAGCAATTTTCTGATTTAAATCCAAGTGAATTAACAGGAGCTTTCGGGGCAGAAATAAGAAACGGTTATTATATCAAAGATGGTAAATTCGAAAATCCAATAAAACAGGGAAATGTTAGTGGTAATATCTTAGAAATGATCAAAAATTGCTTATACATTTCAAAAGAACGGGAATATTTTGCTAATAATCTCTTTCCTTATATAGCCTTTAAGGATCTAAATGTATCCTCTTAAACTTAATCATACTTTTTCTATTTTCTATTCAGCGAATATCATTGTTGTTAGAAGAAGGATGGTTCACCTTCGAAAACTTTATCTGCTGGCTTCGTTTTAGCAGTTTCTTCTGGAGATAATATTTCTATCAGGTCATATTTGGAATTTCCTCTCCCTAATTTTTCAAGAAACCCTACAGCTTCATAGGGGTCTTTATAAGGTCCATGAAGTCTCGTGAACGGATGTGTATCCTCGTTAGGATCTAAATTGACATGTTTTAAAAAGGGAGGTATATTTTTTTCAATAATACCCTCTTTTTTGATGAGATCAAGTGTAGCAGTTTCAATTGCGATAATATCTTTTGATCCTAGTAAACCAATATCGTTTATAATGGGCGGTTGCGCAATCCCCATACAGTCGCAAAACGTGGTAATCTGTAGTGCGAAATTAAGATAAAAAACTTTCTCTGGTTTAAATGTTTCAAGCACTTTATTAGTTGAGATGGCCATCATCTCTTGAAAGGCTGAATAACTTTCTCGTGGTACCTTCACAGCACCTATATCATGATCTAATTCTAAACAGGTAAAGCATTGATGACAGTCGTGATAATTCCTTATAAGGTTATTATTTGCTTCCTCGTATCGAAGTGCCCTATAAGGACAAGCTTCAACAAGTTTTTTCGCATGATCAGATGATCCTTTTTCTTTATCCCAATATCTATCATGTTGGGTCACCCTATGTATTTTCATCCATCTAGAAATGCCAGAGTATCCTCCTAGAGCGAGATTTTTAATGGCTCCACCATAACCACAGGCTCCATGACCTTTAGCATGAGTCAAATCTATTAATACATCAGCATCCTTAAGAACACCTCCCAGATCGAGAGTATCAATTCCTTTGAAATTAATCTCGACAGGTGTTGTATATCCATCTTTAACGCCGCAAATAGGAATTAGGGGCGCTCCACAGGTCTCAGACGTATATCCTCTATTCACAGCATTATAAACGGCTGTGGGATTATCTGTAATGAAAGGATAAGCCCCAGTCTTCTTAACAGCTTCAACAATACGGCGCACAAAGAAAACAGGAACAGTTTGATAACCTACATTAAACCCCAGATGCATCTTTATCGCTACTTTATCCTTCTTCGCTATTAGTGTTTGTTCGATCAATAAATCAGTAATCTTATCTACTTTCGCTGCAAAAGAAGCAAACGGTAAAACTTTACCTTGCTGGATCGACCCAAAATAAACCTTAGATTTTGTAGAACTCATTTTTCATTATAATTTCTAAATAATTTTTATAAACTATTCTTAGAAAATTTATAATCAAAATTGTCCATATAAATTAAATTTGAAGGTTAAGTCGAATACAATAAATTATTTTAACTTTCAATTACTCTAATAAATTAAAGGTATCAAAAAAAAAACTTATAAAATTTTTTGCTATGGCACGCTGTCCGGAATGTGGAGGATTTATGAAATACCAATCGGCGATAAAACAAATCGTTTGTCAATCATGTGGACTCTCGTTAACTAGACATGAATTAGATAGATATTGGAAAAAAGTTAGGAATGAAAATGCCCCAGAAGCAGATGATTCACAACGTAAAAAAAATCGGCGAAAGGAGTGGTTGGAATGGTATTCTTCAAGTAAAAAATCCAAAGAAAATCTTTAATTTGGAGCCTTCTGAATGTTTATTGCTGATTCCACATTGAAAAAATAAATGAATGGTCTTTTTTGTAGGATACAGAATCTAATTCTATTTTTAGTGCTGAAGTTGAGATTTTTAATTCTTTATTTAATTTCAATGTAAAAATTTCCTTTCAAAAATATCTTCTAATAATACCCCTAATTTTCTAGCTGGAATATCTAACAATGTTATCTCTAAATGTCTTCCCCGCGTAGCATCTTCTATTCTCACGGTTTTAGAAGCGATAATTTTAAGTTGAGCTAATTGTCGAACATATTTTCTAAAACTCATTTTTACATGAGGTTCCATTGAGTAATTTTCACAAATAGATTGATATTCTTCAAAAGCATCATCTACCAATGCGAATGGAGTGCCATTATTCATTAATGTTCTTACTATCCCTAGTAGTGCTAAAAGTTCTTGATCTTTTAAACCATCAATAATGTCCGCTCTAAATGTCGGATATACATTATCAGAAGCTTCCCTGATTATATCCGCAGTGATGTTATCTAAACTTTCCTTATCACAATACAAGCCACTTTTTCTTAAAATTTCGATTCCATGCCTCATGTTCTGGTTTTCAACTACAATTTGTGCAATCATAGTGAGAAGATCCTCATCTAACATATTTTCCTTTAAAGCAGTCTCACCTCTATATTGTAATATCTTCATTGATTCTTCGAAATTATAAGGTTTTAATTCAATTTTCTCGTTTAATCGGCTTAGGATCCTTTCATTTTCAATCCTCATCCAATCTGATCCCCTACAGATTAAAAGAATTGATAGTTTTGCATTCTGATGTCCAAAAGTTTCTGCAATGTTTAAAAAAGCTAAGACCTCATCTGGTTTCAATAGATGTACTTCATCAATTATTAAAAGCATATAACCATTATCTCGAATTAATTTAGTGAGGATTAGCTTTAAGGCTTCATCGTCACTATAACCTCTACCACTACCATGAGTATATTTGGCGAGGAGCTCTCTAATAATCTTGCTTTTAGAGCGAAAATTGATACAATCAAAATATTCAAGGAAGAAAGGTACGTCCTTTTCAATCGCAATTTTCAGAAAATTTTTACCAAAATACCGCGAAGTACAAGTCTTTCCAACTCCACCCTTTCCTAGTATTAAGCAGTTAATAGAAGGTTGTTCTTCTTCTTCTAGAATTCTTCTATAATTAACTATTAAGGTATTTATTTCATCTTCTCGACAGTATAGCTTTTCTGGGACAATACTTTTATCAAGGGAACTCAATTGCCGAAAAACTGATTTTGTCATAAATTGTTTCCTAAATGCATCCTCGTCCATACTAAATCGATTTATTTAAATTTATTTTGTAAATATATAAGTAATAATGGGACAAATTAGGTTTAAATTTTCTTATTCTTATGAATTTATCTCGTTTTTATTATAAAAAGAATTGCTAAAAAATAAAAATTTCCCCTTAGAAATTATCTGAATTATTCAAAGGATGCATTGTTGAATACGATTGTTTTAATTTTGTGATATCATTTTTCGCATAGATTCTTGTAGTATTAGGACTTGAATGACCCAATATATCTTGAAGTTCACTAATATCCATTCCTGAGCGTCGAAGATGTGTTGCTCCCGTGTGCCTAAAAATGTGAGGTGTTACAATTTTCGAATCTGAAAATCCACATTTTTCTTTTATACATTTAATATCGGCTTGCACAATTCGAGGACTTAACTTCTGGGATCTCGTATTTACTAACAAAAAATCCTCAGGTTCATAAGAGATTTTATCCCTTAGGTACTCTTTAAAGATTTCAAGTGTTTTATTATCTACAGGAACTATTCTTTCCTTATTACCTTTTCCCCTTAATCGTATACATCCTCCATTAAAATCAATGTCACTTATTTTAATATTACAAAGCTCACTTACTCGAGCCATAGTAGAATAGAGTAATCTAACAATTAAATAATAACGTTGACTTTTTTTTGTATTGAATAGTTTTCTGTCCTTTAGTTTTTTAAATATAATTTCGATGTCTGAAATATTAAGAAATTTTGGTAAAGCTTCCTCAAGTCTTATTTTAGGAGATTTAATGGTACTCATAGGGTTTTTATCTATGAACTCGTTAAGAGTTAGAAATTTAAAATAAGAACGTAAAGTTGCAATCTTTCTAGCAATTGCTTTTTTAGTATAAGCCTTATCCTTGATTTTCTTTAAAAATAGCCGAATCTTCTGCCTAACCAAAGGTGAATTCATATCAATATCTCCAACTAGACTAATAAATTTATCAAGATCGTATTGATATGCCTTAATAGTTGATGATGCACATCCCTCTTCGACTTCTTTAGAGATTAAAAAATCTTCAGTAAAGTCGGAGAACTTGCACTCTACCATAATGATTACAATATTATTGTGATATTACATAATACATAGTAATATCGAGATGATATCTAAAAAGTATCGTAATATGTAATTTTAATCTTTCTTTAATTGGCGTAAATACTTAGCAGTATTAATTCCTGCTCGTGCGCCCTCTGCTGTTGCAAAAACTACCTGAAAATGCCCCCCCGTACAATCACCTGCGGCAAAAACACCTTCAAGATTTGTTTTTTGTTCTGAGTCAACTTTAATATTACCTTTCTCATCTATATCAACTCCAGCTTTCTTAAAAATTGACTTAGAAGAAATATGTGATAAGATAAATAGGCAATTTAATTCAAATTCTTTTGTTTCTTCTGACTCAGATTTAGTTGTTCTTGCTAATATTTTTTGGATTATCCCTTCTGAATCTGGAACCGCTTCAATAACTTCCATTTTTTCTACAACTTCAATACCGTTATCTTTCACTTCATAAATTTTATCAGGTAAATCTTCTATGCCAACATTTGTAATTATATGAACTTCACACCCCATTTGTTGTAGTGCTAAAGCATCCTCTAACATTTCTTCATCACTACCATATAAATAGACCACTTTATCTCTGTAGAGTGGTCCATCACATAATGCACAGTATGAAACACCATAACCAAGCAGAGCACCCTCTCCTTTTATTATTTCATTACGATGTCCTCGACCTGTAGCTATTATAACAACATCAGAAGTAATATTAGCTGTTCTTGTAGACGTCATGTTTACACCCATCCCAAGTATCAATGAAATAACATCACCTTTTATAATTCTGACATTTTCAGAATAACTCTCAACATGTTCTCTAAACTGTGCTAGCAGATGTTTACCCTTGATATCTATCTCCCCCAGCCAGTTTTGTATTTCTTTTGTTTGTGCTAAAGCCGATAATTCTTTTCCTTCGAGAACAATTACATCTCTGTTTGCTCGTGCACAGTAAATGCCGGCACTAAATCCTGCAGGACCCGCACCAATGATCAAGATTTCACATTTATATTCTTCCATTTACATAACCTCACAGATTAATAAAAAAGTTAAACTGGAGTAAAGATGGTAATATATGATATTATCTTTTTATTTATATTAAATATTATATTGAAATAAATTTAATAGTTATTTTATCTCTTTCTCTATTTTTTTTACTTAAGATTTATTCTTATTTTCATACTTCTTATCCAGAAATACCCTCCCCTTTCTTATAAGTTTCGCATATTTATAAGACATCGACTCAATACTCTTTAAAACTCTTTTCATTGAAAAGATCGGTAAAAATTCTAAGATATTTTTTAATCTGATTAAATTCAAAACTCAAATCTTATCTCAGTTACTTTTTTTATATCCAGAAAATTCTTTTCCCTTTATTTCACTCCAACTTTCCAATGCAATATATATCTTTTTGAATGTTCTTACTCTAAAATCCATACCAGGTTTATATCTAAAATTTAGTGATGCTTCTTAGTTTGTAAAAACAAATTCATACGTTCGAGATCTACCCATTCCATGCTTTAGGATTTGAAGTATTTCTATTTCTGACCATGAAACTTGAAATTCTGGTCTATTTGGGACAGATATTTTAATTTCATCATCATTAATAATAAAAGACCTTATTTTTCTAAACCCTCGTATAACATATATTATTAATATTAAGAATATGATTGAAACTGACCAGATAAAAACCAACATAACTGGACCACCAGGTGTCTCATCAGTAATTACATTATAGGAAAGAATTGACATAAAGATTAGGAAACAAGAAATAATGGCAAGGATAATGTAAAATGTTACCTTTAAATCTTCAGTAATTTCAAACTTCTTATGTTGGATTAGCGTCAATTAAATCACGTTTTAGAGAATAGTTTCTTGGTTTTCACGATTAAGTTATTAGAGTTATAAAATATTTTAGATGTATAAAACTTTTAAGGTTCAAATAAAAAGATGCCTCTATCCAATTGTAATTTTTTTCATCTTTTTTTGCTCTTTCTAATAATATCTCTACATTCTCATCCGAAAGCATTTAAAACCCATTGTAGTATATTTTTTGATTTATTTCGACCTAGACATCTACATTAACTACTAAGAATTAATAATAAACAGTCAATTCAGTTTAAAATGTTTTACTTTTTCTAAGGAGAATGATTTCTCTTCAATTCAAAATGTTTTAATGATTTAGGATATTTTGTTTGATATTATTGTACCATTGATTTAAAAAAAAATAAATAAATAAAATAAAAACTAAAAATTAAGTGAAAAATTATGGCTGTACCAATAATTTTAATCGTTGCCTTAATTGCAGGGATAGTCTCTATTGCAATGTCTTTATACTTTAGATACTTAGTCTTAAAAGAAGACCCAGGAAATGAAGTAATGCGAAAAGTTTCCGGATATATTGAAGAAGGTGCGAAAACATACATAAAAATACAGTATAAAATATTAGGTATATTTGTAGGTGGGCTCTTTTTAATATTGTTGTTTGCTCTTCCTTCCCAGATTAATCCTAATTCTTTAAATTGGGAACAAGCAGTTGCTTATTTGATTGGCGCAGTTGGGTCAATGCTGGCAGGTTGGTTAGGAATGTATGTCGGAGTTAAAGCAAATACCAGAGCTGCCCAAGCATGCACAATAGGAACTAAAGAAGGTTTTGACGTTGCTTTTTTTGGAGGTGCTGTTATGGGTTTAGCAGTGGTAGGCGTTGCTCTTATAGGAGTATCTGTATTATATTGGATTTTTGAAACTCCTTTTGTAGTGTTAGGTTTTAGTTTCGGAGCAAGTAGCATTGCTTTATTCATGAAATGTGGTGGTGGTATTTTCACGAAGACTGCAGATGTCGGTGCGGATCTTGTAGGTAAAGCAGAATATGATCTTCCTGAAGATGATCCACGAAATCCCGCCACAATTGCTGACAATGTGGGTGATATTGTTGGAGATATTGCAGGAATGGGGAGTGATCTTTTTGATAGTTATGTCGCTTCAATTGTAGCCGCTATGATGCTTTCCGCTGTGTTTGCATTAGCAGGAGAGGTTAGAGCTCCAGCAGGTAATGTTTCTATAACTAATGTGGGTGCTATTCTTGTAATAATGCCCGTTGTTTTATGTGGTGTTGGATTAATAGCTTCCCTTATAGGAATTTATATAATCAAATTGAGAGGTTCAGAAGAACCAGGAAAAGCTTTAAACACGGGGACATATTTAGCAACTTTAATCTATTTTGGCTTATCTGCTTTGTTTACATTTATATTATCTATATCCGAGCCACTAATAACAAGTGAGGAAGTAGCCTTACTATGGCGAATTTGGGGTACGTCAGCAATTGGGCTTATAGCTGGTATTATATTAGGTTTCACAAGTGACTATTTCACCAGAGATGATAAAAAGCCAACAAAAAATATGGCTAATGCCGCAAAGGAAGGTCATGCTGTTGTAATACTTTCTGGATTTTCATATGGACTTATAAGCGTTATTCCCTCAGCAATAGGGGTTACAATAGCCATGGCAGTTGCATTCTGGTTAGCTGGCTTTTTTGGTGTTGCAATGGCAGCAGTTGGAATGCTAGCAATTGTTGGGACTATTGTATCGAATGATGCGTATGGTCCTATTGTTGATAATGCGAGAGGTATTGCAGAACAAGGAGACTTAGGAGAAGATGTAATCCGTACAGCTGATCGTTTAGATTCAGCAGGAAATACGGCTAAAGCAATTACAAAGGGATTTGCCATAGGAGCAGCTAACCTCACTGTATTAGCATTACTATTTTCTTTTGTCGAAGAAGCAAGAGCTAAAGGAGCAACTGTAGATTCTATCAATTTGTTAAATGTTAATGTTTTAATAGGTGCTTTTATTGGAGTAGTTATTCCTGCTCTCTTTTCTGCGTTATTAATATTGGCTGTACAAAGAAATGCTGCAAAGATGGTTGATGAAATTCGTAGACAATTTGAAGAAAATCCTAAAATCCTATCAGGGGAAGAACCTGCTGACTTCAGCAAAACAATAGATATAGCGACGAAAGGTTCTATCAGAGAATTAATATTACCCAGTATCATTTCGATTGCAGTACCTCTTGCTATTGGAGTGTTGTTTGGAGTTGCAGCGTTGGGTGCTTTCTTAGGTGGAGCGATTTTATCTGGATTTGTCTTTGCTGTGATGATGTCTAATGCGGGAGGTGCTTGGGATAACGCTAAGAAATGGATTGAAGATGGAAACTTAGGTGGTAAAGGAACAAATACACACAAAGCTTCTATAACAGGAGATACTGTAGGGGATCCGTTTAAAGATACCGCTGGACCCAGTATAAATACTCTATTAGTAGTAATGTCTTTAACCGCATCGATTTTCTTGGGGTTTCTATTACTATTCAATGGAGGAGCTGGACTTTTATCTACTCTTTTAACGATAGTTCCCTAATTTAGGAATAAATGACTATATAAGCAATAAAAAAACTTCTTTTTTTTATATTTTTTATCCTTTTACAATGAATAATAAGACTTCTAAGAATTTTATAAGTATTGTTGATTATTCAGTATAAAATTGTTTTAGTTCTGCTTCTGTTAACTTTATGTCTGCTGCAGCAGCATTTGCTTCTATATGGTTTACTTGAAATGCTTTAGGAATTGCTATAACGTTTTCATGATTGATAAGCCATGCAAGGGCAATTTGTTGGATGGTTGCATTGTGTGATTCAGCTATTTGATCTAATTTTGATCCAAGTTCTCCACTTAAGTTAGTATATCCTCTATGTCCTAAAGGACTATATGATGTCAAAATAATTCCTTCTTTCTTATAATAGGGCAATGAATTATGGATGTGTTTTTGTTTTATTATATTTGCGCGAAGTTGGTTTGTGACAATCTCTGCCCTTTTGAGATATTCCTGACCTTCTTTGAATTGATCAACAGAATAATTACTAACACCAATATATCTTATTTTACCCTCATTCAAAAGTTGCTCCATCACTCTCATATGTTTTTTAATCTTCGAGAATCCTAATGAAGGAAAATGCACCAAATATAGATCTAGGTATTTTGTATCTAGTCGTTCTAAACTTTTATTACATGCTTTTATCATTGAATCATATCCCAGGTGTCTTGGAAATAACTTACTAGTAATAAACACATCATCTCTATCATATTCTTTTATAACTTCTCCAATCGTGCGTTCTGAAGCTCCAAAATTATATAATTCAGCGGTATCTATATGAGTCATTCCGAGCTCAATTCCCTTTCTTAGTGAATCTTTCCATTTCTCATAATATTCTTTATCTTTTCCTGATTTGATCCCCATAGTACCTTGTCCTAGAACAGGAACTTGTTCCCCAGTTTTACCTAATTTAACTTTTCTCATATCCTTAAAAATAGCAGATTAAATTTAATCTATTTTATTTTAAAATATTATTTGTTCTAAAGGTGAAATTTATTCATTCTCAAACAAAGAAAATAAAATTTAAATTGTATTCTTACTTCTTATTTAGAGACGAGTGAGATATGGAGCTGACGGTGGGTTAAACCTGCTGAGGAACCTCACCCCACACTCCAAGCAAGGTGTAGAAAACTACTACGGTGAGAATCGTATTTTAGCAACTGAAACGACACTGCCCTCTTACGCATATTAATGACCTGGGTATAAGCCAGAGAAATTGTAGGAAGGAATGGTTGGAACGAGCTAAAACCTTGGTGCAAGACCAAATGAAAGTGATAAAGTACTTGGAGCTAGCTTTAGGTAGGTCGCATAGTTTGATGCTCCAACTGCTACCTGGTGACGGGTGCAGTACAGAAGGGTGGGTATAAATCTCAAGCGTCTTTTTAATATTTTTAGAAAGTAACATATATTAGCTTTATTATGGCAGAAAATCCTCTTCTTTTTAAAGGAAAAGTCCAAGAAACTATGCTGGGGCCATTATGGGCGAGAGCTACCTTTAGTAAGTTATATCCCGAACTGTTAAATGACCAGAAAGCTATTGAAATAATTCAAAACATAGATTATGATTTCTCTAAAATACAGTTGTATCTTGAACAGTGGCGAGGGCTTGGACTCCTTGCAAGAGCTAGGAATTTCGATGACGCGGTAAAGAAGTTTATTATGAAACATCCCAATTCAACAGTTGTAAACATTGGTGCTGGGCTAGATACCACTTTTTATCGCGTTGATAATGAAAAAATTAGATGGTACGATCTAGATCTTCCAGATGCGATCGAATTTCGAAAAAAGTTTCTTTCTGAATCAGGGAGAAATAAATTCATAGCAAAGTCTGCGTTTGATTTTAGCTGGTTTGACCAAATTGAATTTAAAGAAGAAGATGGTATTTTTTTTATCGCTGGAGGTTTTATTTATTATTTTACCGAAGTAGATATTTCCTCTCTTTTTGATGCAATCGCTCGGAACTTTTCATTAGGAGAATTAATATTTGATTGCATTTCAAAAATAGCGATGAAAGTTGCAAACAAAAGAGCAAAAAAAGCAGGCTTATATCCAAAACATTATTTCAGTCTGGTTGATTATAAGCTTATGGCTTTTTGGCAGTTTAGTATTGGCAATCCTACTAAGCAAGTTTCAAATTGGTCTGAGAAAATTCAAATAATTGATTGGTTTACGATATGGAAAAAATTAGTTATTAATCCCGTTTGGAGTAAAAAAACTCTTAGAATGATTAGAATTTCAGAAAGATTAAAAACAGCTAAGATTGTACATCTAAAATTTATATAAATAAAAAAGAAAAAAAAAAGAATTATTGATGCCTAAATTTACTTCTTTTCATTTTGATTACTACCATCGAAATACCAATAAGTGATCCAATCATGATCAATAGATCAAATCCAGGGATTGCATCTACTTCATTTGCCTTCGCTTCCCATAGTAAAATGTAAGTATTTCCTGAATTATCCCCAAAGACTCTGATATAATATGTTCCGTTAGAGGGCACAATATAATCTATATATTCATTGTCACTCATTGTAAAATTCTCTGTTATCTTGTTGAATTCATGATCCCAGATTTCAAGCCCCATTACTCCTTCGGCAAAATCGTACATGATAAATACCCCTAATCGCTCAAAACCCGTAGGCACATATAGTGAATAAAAGTCTTCATTATACTGAACTCCTAAATCATTTTGATTGATCCCAGGAAATCCTATACCATCAAACGCTGAAATATCATAAGCATTACTAGGATCGTCATTGATTTCAAAATCATCATCTCTAATTCTTGTTCTATGATCGTCCCACCAGAGGTTGTACTCGTTCCCAAGTACTCCATTAGTCATTGGTAAAGAATTGCCAAAAACCTGAATAAGGTAATATCCTCCCCTTGAAACAGTGTGATTAATGTATTCATTATCGTCAGAAGAAAAACTCCCAATTCCTATAGGATTTGTATTCCATATGGGATTGTTGTTCGAATCCCACAATCTAAGGTAATGAAGCTCCATATCTATGTCTCCTAATGAGTGGTTAAACAAGAGTTTGACTTCAAGATTTAGGAATCCGGGAGTCACGTCAATAAGATACCAATCATCATCTCCTTGTACGGCTAATCCATAGAGATCACTTAACCAAGTTTGCTCATATTGTGCAAGATTAGAGGGATGCCTTCTATTAAGCCTACGGCTAATTCTTTCTAAAGAGTCTTCCCCATTTTCATAAAACTTATCGTTTCTGAATTCATCAGCATTATTATTGAATTCATACGCATCGTCTCCTCCACCATGCATTTCACCATTTAACCAGATATTTAAATCGTATTTTACATAATTACTTCCACTCTCTTGATGGACTTGAACTCTCCAATCTCCTGAGATGTCCGCTGTAAAGGAAATAAATTCATGATCAAAACCGAAATTAGATTCTTCTTTTGGGAAATTTGAGGGATCATAGAGTCCTAAATCTAAATTTCCCTCCCAGTCGGCAAAATTAATCTCGACTTCGATCAGATCACCATAATTTAGGTATATCTGAAACCAATCCTCATCCCAATCAACAATTTTCAAATCAGAATAATGTTCTGCATCTACCCACCTTGCGTTCCAAAAATCATCGTTTTCTTCTGCCCAGTCATCTCTTCCCCCAAAGGGGCTAAGGTCTTCCCACCAAAGATCATAATAGTTTCCCATGTTATCTCCAAAAACTCTTAAATAATAAGTTCCACCTTGAGTAAGATCAATTTCTAAGAATTCGTTATCATCCCAAGAGGTCCTACTATCTATATAGTTATAGTTCCAGTCGTATATTTCAAGGTCAATGTTTCCTGCAAAATGATTAAAGATTAATTCGACTTTTAGACGTTCTTCTCCTGGATCTACGTAAATTTCATACCAATCATCATCGAATTGTCTCAAACTATACTGCCAATTCGCGGCTTCTGATGTAAGATCAGAAGTTTCATACTCTTGATCATTCTCTTCATAAGAGTCATCGGGATCAGTAGTTGTATAGAACTGTAAATTATAGGAATTTCCCATATTTCCTAAGTAAACTTGGATGTAGTAAATCCCAGACCATGGAACGGTAATATCCATAAATTCATCATTAGTCGTTGAAGTCCTTGAGACACTCCAAGAAAAACTACTGTCATGAAGCTGAAAATCAATGTCTCCCATAAAATGGTCAAATATTAGGTTTATCCTAAGATGTTCACTTCCAGGATTAATGTTAATAATATACCAGTCATCGTCCCACTGTAACCCAGAACCATTGATGTCTGAAAGCCACCATCCCTCATATGATGTAAGATCGGTAGCAATAGACCAATCGTCATTCTCTTCATAACTATCATCAATAGGACTCCCAGCATTTACCCATATATCTAAGTCATATGAAACATTCGCATTCGTACCACTTTGATATACTCGAATACTCCAGTTTCCTGGATTGTCTGTAGTAAAAGTAATAGATTCATCATCAGTGATAGAATAAGAACCCATCGAAGAGATATCGTAGGGATCATATAGTTCCAACTCTAAATCTCCATCGGAATGATTAAAGAAAATATCAATATCGAGAACATCCCCAAAATTTAAGTTGTCTAATCGAAACCAATCCTCATTAAAACCGACAATTTTTAAATCCCAATAATAATTTGGGATAATTGGCCATGCCTCCCCAATATGGTTATTTGGTTCGTATGGATCATCCCCCATAGGCGGAGGTGGAGGTGGGGGTAAACTAACCCACCATAGATCATAACTATTGCTAGCATTTGACCCCCAAACGTGAATGTAAAAAGTTCCGCTATATGGTACTTTAAAATCGATATGTTCATTATCAGTTGCGGTTCCACTACCGTTGATGGGTGTTCCAATATTGTCACATATTGTAATGTCGATATCGCCTAAAGTGTAAGTATATGTCAAGTTTACTTTTAAGATTTCAAATCCAGGAAACATGTAGATTTCATAGAAGTCGTCATCTGCTTGAGTGCCTGTGCCATTGATTGAACTTAACCATATTCCTTCAAATGATGAGATGTCATATGCTTGCCAATAGTAATCATTTGGTTCATATCCATCTTCTGGCGCACTAATTGAAAGCGAATCTTTATCAACTACATTATTTTTTGTAGTAAAATCAATAAATGAGATACTTGTAGTAAATATAAGAAGTAAAAATATGATAGATACCCCAATCTTCATATTTTTTCGAAATTTCATATCAAAATAACCTAGATTTACCCTTATAAATTTAACAGTTTAGTTAAAATGAGTATTACTGAGAGACGAACTTTTGCCCCTTTATTTTTGATAACAAAATTTAAAAATATGAAGAGTTGTAAATCGTTTGAAAAGAAAAAGACCCTAAGAGTCGATATTATTTGGAATTAACATTTTCATTTGTATTTTTTTTTAAATATTAAATTAATCTGCCAAGCTAAATGTACAATCATTATCACCACAACCTGGGCATTTGAAACCCTCTTCTGGGAAATCATCTAGGTCAAATTCATGACTGCATTTATCACATTTCCATTTCAAAATCAGATCCCCTTCCAAATTATAGGACTGTATTCTACTTAATAAAATAAAAATAATATTAATTTAAATTTTTGTGAAAGTAAAACCCAATATTTTAGTTTTATAGGGTTGTTTATTAACTCGCTTTAACATTGAAATTACATTTTAATAAATTTTTTGAAAAATAACTTTTTATTATTGGGAGAATTAAAATGAAATTATAAAATAAATAATAATAATTCTAAATAAAAATTGCAGATAGAGATGAAAAAATGAAAAGCTCTACATTTAACTTTACAAGTCAAGACGATATCGAGATTTTTGTGTATAAATGGGAACCAGACACAGAATCTAAAGCTGTTGTACAATTTATCCATGGTGTTGCAGAACATGCGAAAAGATATACTCGAGTAGCAGAAGCATTATGCAATAAAGGATATATCTGTTATGCAAATGACCAAAGAGGTCATGGAAGAACTGCTGGAGATTTAACTGAGGGTACCTTAGAAGGGAATGCTGGAGTTCTTGGACCAAATGGGTGGAGGGGTGTAGTTAATGATGTTCATGATTTATCAAAAATTATTAAAAAAGAATTTCCTAATCTTCCCTTGTTTTTAATAGGACATTCATGGGGTGCTTTTATAGCTCAAGATTTTATTCAAGAATGGGGAAATGAAATAAAAGGTTGTATTTTAAGTGGAACGAATGGAAAAGTAAGATATTTAGTAATTAAAGGTGGGAAATTGTTACTGAAATTTGAAATTAAGAAATTAGGACCCACAACACCTAGTCAAAAAATGAATGATATGAATTTTAAATCTTACAATCGGGACTGGAAACTAGATGAAGGTGCAACGGGATTTGAATGGCTAAGTAGAGATAAAGAGGAGGTTCAAAAATATATTGATGATCCATGGTGCGGATTTGTTAGTCCTGCTACTCTTTGGTTAGAATTCATAAGAGGGTTTGAAAAGATATACAATTCTGATAACGAACAAAAAATCCCAAAAAATTTGCCAATTCATTTTATTTCAGGATCATTATGTGCTGTTGGCAATAAAACTAAAGGCGTGAAGGCAATGATTAACCGATTAATGAAGTATGGCATGAAGGATGTAACTTATAAATTCTATGAAGATGCCAGGCATGAGTTATTCAATGAAATCAACCGCAAAGAAGTTTTTGGGGATGTAATTAATTGGCTAGATTCGCACTTATAATTTTCTTATTTACTTAACTCTCGAAACTTCAATAATAACTCTTTTTGTTTATCTGATATTTTTTTTGGGATTTCGATGGTAACAATGACATATTGATCTCCTCTACCCCTTCCACGAAGAGATGAAACCCCTCGATTTTTTATCCGAAATTCCGTTCCAGGTTGAGTTCCTGCTGGAATCGGTAATTCTTTCTCAGTGAGTTTATTTCCTTTATAGTCTAACGTGGGAACTGTGATTTTTCCACCTAAAGTGGCGGTTACTATATCAATATCAACTGGTGTATATAGATCATTACCTTTGCGTATAAATTGTTCATTATCTTCTACTCTAATCCCTAAGTAAAGATCTCCTGGTATAGCGTTAGTAGAAGGAACATGTCCTCCTCCTTGAACCTTTAAATGAACACCATCCTCAACTCCGGGGGGAATATTGACATGAATCGTCTTTTCCTCTGGAACTACCTTTTTACCATCACAAACCTTGCATTTTTTATCTATTACTTGACCTGTACCGTTACATGTATAACAAGCGGATTCGCGAATAATAGTACCAAATCCAGATTGAGTCATTTTCCTGACTCGACCACTTCCTTGGCATTCTGAACAAGTTTTCACACTTGAGGGATCTTCTGCCCCTGTACCTTCACACTCATCGCATGGGGTATACCGCTCTATTAAGACATCTCTTTTTATTCCAAACATTGCCTCTTCAAAGCTAATATCGACGTGACTCTCAATATCTTGTCCTACTTCTCTGCGTGGAGCACTTCTCCTTCTCGTTCTAGATCCAAAACCACTAATACCAATATCATCGAAACCTCCAAATGAACCAAAATTACCAAATATTGACTTTAATAGTTCATCAATACCGGGTACTCCTCCAGAGAAGAAATCACTCATATCAACATTTACACCTCTGTGTCCAAAACGATCATAATTTTGTCTCTTATTTTCATCGCTTAGCACTTCGTACGCTTCTTGGAGTTCAATGAATTTTTCCTTTGCTTTTGGATCTGTCTTGTTCAAATCTGGATGAAGCTTTCTAGCTAAACGTCGATAAGCTAATTTAATATCGTTTTGTGACGAATCCTTGCTGACTCCTAATACTTCATAGTAATCTCTTTTCTTAGAACTCATTTTGTCTTAACCTATTTATGTAAAAAAAGTTAGAAGATCAAATAATTAAAATTGTTTCTAAAATATAATTTTTTAGGTAATAGATTGTTAAATAAAATACAATATAAATAAAAAGACTCCAAGACTTATGAAACAGCAAGTTATGACATCTCCTGGTGAAATCGAATTTAGAAACATTCCTGTTCCAGAATTAAATGAAGATGAAGTTCTCGTAAAAATAATGAGGATTGGTGTATGTGGAAGTGATATTCATGTATACTATGGTAAACATCCTTATACCAATTACCCTGTTACTCAAGGACATGAAGTTTCTGGTAAAATTGAAAAAGTTGGTTCAAAAGTCATTGGATTTAAATCAAGTGATAAGGTAACAATTCAACCTCAAGTAGTTTGCGGACAATGCTATCCGTGTACTCATGGAAATTATCATATATGCGACGACCTTAAAGTAATGGGATTTCAAACAACTGGAATGGCTTCAGAGTTCTTTAGTGTAGTTTCAGAGAAAGTCTTAAAGCTTCCTGATGATATGACTTATGAACAGGGTGCCATGATTGAACCATGTGCGGTGGCTGTCCATGTTGTATTAAAAGGTGGAGATATAACCGATTTTAATATCTTAGTATTAGGAGCTGGTCCTATTGGGAATCTCGTAGCGCAAACTGCTAAAGCACTAGGTGCAAAGTCTGTAATGATTACTGATTTAAGTGATTTTAGACTGGATATTGCAAAGGAAGTAGGAATTGATTTTACTATTAATCCCACAAAGTCAGATCTTTCAGAAGAGATTATTAAAGCTTTTGGACCAGATAAAGCAGATCTAATTATAGAATGCGTCGGGGCAAATGAGACAATTGATGATGCTATAGAAAACGCAAGAAAAGGCACTGATATAATTGTTGTGGGAGTTTTTGGTAAAAAACCTGTTATTAACTTAGGATTTGTTCAAGATCGCGAGTTAAGGCTTATTGGAAACTTAATGTACCAGACAGATGATTATAAAAAGGCAATTGAGCTTGTACATTCGGAAAAAATAAACTTAGAACCATTAATGACAACTCACTTCCGGTTTGAGGAGTATCATAAAGCTTATAAGTTTATTGAAGATAGAAAAGATAAAGTAATGAAAGTTTTTATTGATATAAATCAAGAATAGGTGAAAATAGTTGAGAAATATAAATTATTATTACCCAAGTCATATTTGTTTTGGTTGGGGTAGAGTTTCTGAAGTTGGGGATATTGTAGCTCAATATGGTAAACGATGCCTAATGGTTACCGTTAAACCCTTTCCGGCTCTTGAACCCGTATTTAAAAGAATAAAAAAGCTATGTGCTGATGCGGGAGTTGAGATATTTCATTTTTCAGGAGTACAACCAAACCCTACAACAGATAACGTAGATGCTGGGGTGATAATGGGTGAAAAGAATAAAGCAGATGTAATCTTAGGTGTTGGAGGTGGTTCAAGCATAGATACTGCCAAATGTATTTCAGTCGGGATGACACATAAAGGAGATGCATGGGATTACCGTGTGATAGATGGTAAACCAATTGAAGATAAACTTCTTCCTATTATTGCTGTATCTACCACCGCAGGAACGGGTGCAGAAGTTACTGCCGCGGCTGTAGTATCTAAAACAGATATACATTTAAAATACGCTCTTTATGACACATTACTATGCCCAACTGTAGGTATAGTAGATCCAGAACTAACTTTAACTTTACCCCCTCATATTACAGCATCAACAGGATGGGATGCTTTTTGCCATTCATTTGAAGCATATACACATAACTCAGCTGCTTCTGATTATGTAGATATGCATGCTTTAGAAGGAATTAGGTTAGTAATTAAGAACTTACCAATTGCAATAAAAGATGGTCAAAATAAAGAAGCCAGAGAGGCTCTTCATTGGGCAAACACACTTGGTGGTCTTTCTATATTAAATTCAGGAGTAACATTACCACATGGAATGGGGATGGCAATAGGTGGAAGTGCACCCCACATCGCCCATGGGGAAGCATTAGCAATAATGTATCCAGCTATAAACCGTTGGACTTGGAAAAAATCTATTAACCAATATGCAACAATAGCAAGGATATTCAATCCAGATCTGATAAAAGAATCTGATGAGGTTGCAGCAGAAAAATGTTGTGATGAGATGGATAAATTCCTAAAAGATATTGGAATGTGGATGAATTTTAAGGATAAAAATGTGTCTGAAAGTACATTGAAAGGCATTGCTGAAGACACTTTTAAACTCCCTGATTATACCAATCATGCTATAGTTCCAACAGCTGAAGATGTAATGGACCTTCTTAAGAAAAGTTATAGTAGAATATGATAATAGAAATTTCTTTATACTTTTTTTTCTATTTTTGAAATCTTAAATGATATTAATCTAGGTTTATAAAAAAATGAAGATAGGTATACATGCGTATGCATATTGCTCACATTGGAGTAATGAAACTCTTGATCTGATCGATCGAGTGAAAATTTTAGGATTAGACTTTATAGAAATACCCCTGATGATGTTAGCCGATTTGGATACAGATCCTGTCTCAAAACGATTAAAAAAAGTGGGATTAGATGTAGTTACATCAACAGTTTTAACGGAGGATACAGATATAACAAGCGAGAATCCGGAAGTTCGGAGTAAGGGTGTAGAATATTTAAAAGCTTGTGCTAAAGCCACATATGAGATTGGTGGAACAAGCCTTTCTGGAGTTATCTATTCCCAACATGCTAAAAATACCAGAGAAAAGCCAACAGATCGGACTTGGAAATATTCTGCTGAATGCTTAAAGGAAGTAGCACAATATGCGAAAGCCCTAGGTGTAACTATCGCTCTCGAACCAGTGAATAGATATGAAACTTATCTTATAAACACGTGTGAACAAGCTTTGAAGTTAATAGATCAGATTGGAGAGAATAATATGAGAATCCATCTTGATACTTATCACATGAACATTGAAGAAAAAGATTTTTATGAAGCCACCAAGCTTGCTGGTGATAAACTCATCCATTATCATTTATGTGAAAACGATCGTGGAATTCCCGGCTCAGGTCTGGTTGATTGGGATGGAATTTTTAAAGCACTTTCTGAAATCAACTATCAAGGGTACGCTGCATTGGAAAGTTTCATAGATATGACTGATAATATGAATACTTGGGTATGGCGACAACTTGCACCAAGTGGGGATGTCCTAATAAAAGAAGGAGCAGCATTTATTCGAAATATGCAAAAAAAGTATGGGTTACTTTGAGTATATCTTTTAAATTTTAAGATTTTTTAATATAATTTTCTTTCCATAAGCAAATTTTAAATACTTTAAACTCAAAGCTTTATATTAAATTTGAAATTTAAAGTGAATATCCAAAATGATTCCAAAACGAACTAAGAGGATAACCTCTGAATGGTTAAACGAGGCTCTCCATAACTCCGGATATATTAAAGATATCAATATTAAATCAATTACGAGAGAACCTTGGGGTGCTGGAGAGGGTTTTCTAAGCGATATGGCAAGATTAACTATTACCTATGATAAAGAATCTACTGAGGCTCCAGAAACGATGATTGTTAAAATGCCCACTACTTTTAGGACTGCTTTAGCTGTTGCGTTACAATACAATCTTTATGAAAAAGAGATAAGGTTTTATACGGAGATTGCACCAAAAAGCCCTATAAGAGTTCCTGGGCTTATTTTCTCTGATTATGATGTAGATTCTAAAAAATCTATTCTTATTCTTGAAGATTGTTCTTGTTATACTCAGGTTGATCAAATTGAAGGATTGAATCGGGAGCAAACTGAACTTGTTATTGATACAATTGCAGATTTTCATATAAAATGGTGGGATTCACCAGATCTTTATTCTTATGATTGGATACCCAAACCAAGGGATGAAATTTCAAATAGTTTAGTTAAAACATATCAAAATGATTGGGATATTTCAATAAAAATGGAAGAATTTAAGCAATTTCTACCTGAAGGTTCCCAAGAAGCAGGCATGAGTATTTATAAACACTTTTCTTGGATAGTAAATGATATCCCAGATGAAAACATAACTCTTTCCCATTTTGATTTTCGAGTAGACAATTTATTTTTTGATTTGAAGGATCAAAAAAATCCAATAATTATTTATGATTGGGGATCTGTATCTGCTAATGGAGGAATTCTCGACATATCCTATCTTTTATCTCAAAGTCTTCCTATTGATTTGAGAAGAAAAATAGAGAAAGACATGGTGAAACGTTATGTACAGCGCGTGGAAAATAGTGGCATTACAACCTATGATTTTGATTTGGCATGGAACTTTTATTTAAGATCATTAATGTGTTATGCATACATTCCTGTTTTAGGGTTTGCTCAGTTGGATAGGAGCGATCCTAGGGGGATGAAACTGTTTGAAACAATAACTAAGCGTCAATTCACAGCGATACTAGATAACGATGCGACTAGTGTCTGTCCTTCTTAAACATCATTTAATTAAATTATGGTATAATAGAAAAGAGGGTAATATAAATGAAAGCAGCAATCTTTTACGGTCCTCGGGACATTCGAACAGAAGAAGTCAAAAAACCTGACATTCAAGATAATGAAGTATTAATACATGTTAAATCTTGTGGAATTTGTGGTTCGGATCTACATTTATATAAACTAGGCCTTTATTCTGACAGTTTAACTAAACCGACATCTAAAGGAGGTATACCTGGGCATGAAATTAGTGGTGATATTATTAAGGTAGGTACTAAGGTGCAGGGATTAGAGGAGGGAGATAGAGTTGCTGCAGTCAATATCATGGGTGGTATGGCAGATTATGTTTCCGTTCCAGTAGTACCGGGTTTTACTGTTCTCAATTTACCTCAAAAGATTAGTTATGAGGAAGCTGCTACTTTGGATCCCATATGCAATTCACTCCATTCTATATCAAAGGGAAACCCTTCTAAAGGTGAAAATATTGTAATCTTTGGGGTAGGAGCAATCGGATTGGGTATTATTCAATGCTTTAAATCCCTAAACATGGATTTAAAAAAAATTATCGCAGTTGATATATCAGATTACCGATTGAAGGTAGCTAAACAATTTGGTGCCGATAATATTATCAACGCTGCAGTAGATGACCCAAATGAAAAGATTTTAGAATATGTTGATTCTATTCCTTGGATGCTATCTCCTTCAATAACTTTTCCAGCAGTAGACAAAGTATTTGACTGTGTAGGATATATGAAGGATCATCCTGGTTTATCCGTTTTTCAACAAGCAATGAATATGGTACGTCCGATAACAGGCAAAATAATCGTGACTGGATTATTTGAGGAAAATGTATCTTTAGATCTCTCTCCTTTAGTGTTTAAACAGGTTAATGTAATTGGTTCTTTTGGGTTTACACCTATGGACATAAAACAAGGTCTTGAATTAATGCAATTTAAAAAAATCAATCGTCTTAATCTTATTAGCCATGAATTTTCACTTAATCAAGCCAAAGAAGCGTTTGAAATGGCAAGTAATATAAATGAATCTCTAAAGGTTCTAATAAAGCCTTAAATCTTAAAAATGATTTGATATTCAATGGTGGATGTAGTAGCAATAGGGGAATTACTGATAGATTTGATTGCAGACAGTCATGATATTCCCTTAAAGGAGCAAACCACGTTTAAAAGATTCGCCGGAGGTGCTCCAGCTAATTTCGCTGTAGGGATTAAATGTTTAGGATTAACTTCTGGGTTAATCACCAAAGTTGGGGATGATTTCTTTGGACACTTCTTACTAGATACTCTTAAAAAAAAAGAAGTGGATATAAGTCAAATTCGGGTTACTAATGAATACAAAACCGCTCTTGCTTTTGTTGGCTTAGATGAGAATCGAGTCCCGAGTTTTTCATTTTATAGAACTCCTTGTGCGGATATTATGTTAAATGAGGAAGAAATCGATGAGGACTATATTAAATCCGCTAAGCTGTTAATGTACGGGACGGTATCGATGGCAGACGAACCTGCTAGAAGTGCTATCTTTAAATCAATTGAATATGCAAAAAAACATGGGTTACAAGTAGCATGTGATCCTAATTTACGAGACGACCTGTGGCATTCTAAAGATCCTAAAGAACATATTTTTAAAGTCTTGAACAAAACAGATATCTTTTTACCTTCGGTTTCAGAAGCAGAATTTATCACAGGAGAAAAAGGTAATAAGTCATTTGAAGCTATTTTAGAGTTAGGACCATCAATTATAGGAGTTACTCACGGAGCCGAAGGATCTTCCATCCTAACAAAAAATGAAGAATTTTCGGCCCCTTCATTTAATGTTGAGGTTGTTGACACGACAGGAGCAGGGGATGCTTGGGCTGCCGGTATAATTACGGGTTTTTTAACCAAAATGCCTATTAGTGAGATTCCTTATTTTGCAAATGCTGTTTCAGCTTTAAAAATAACAAGAAAAGGTGCTATGAATATTCCCACTCGAAAAGAAGTAGAATATTTCATGAAAAATCATAAATGATATAAAAAATATCAGAATTAGTACTATTATTATGTATAGAAAATAAGCAAAATGGGTGTAAAAATGTCAGAAAGGTGGATAAATTGGGATGAATTAAATGGTCTTAGTGATAAACAAATTGAGGAAAAAGCAAAGAAAATCCTTTCTATAATGACTCTGGAGGAAAAACTCAATCAGATGGCAGGAGATTGGACTTTAAATGAAGGAGGTCCAAAAATGCAAAAGAGATACAATGCTGAACCTATCCCTGCTGGAGAAGATAAAAAACTTGGAATCCCTGGTATCCTTTTTTCTGATGGACCAAGAGGGGTTGTGATAGGAAGTTCTACTTGTTTTCCTACATCTATGGCAAGAGGAGCATCATGGGATTTAGACTTAGAAGAGAAAATTGGAAACATAATTGGTATTGAAGCAAAAGCTCATGGAGCTAACTACTTTGGTGGCGTATGTATTAATTTATTAAGGCACCCCGCGTGGGGAAGAGCCCAAGAAACATATGGAGAAGAATCTTATCACCTTGGAGCATTTGGTGTAGCTCTTTTAAAGGGTGTTCAAAAACATATAATGGCATGTGCAAAACATTATGCTTGCAATAGTATAGAAAATACAAGATTCGAATTAGATGTCGTTATTGATGAAAGAACCTTGAGGGAGGTTTATTTACCACATTTTAAAAAATGTGTTGATGCAGGAATTGCTTCCATCATGAGTGCATACAATAAAGTAAATGGTAAATATTGTGGTCATAATCCACATCTTTTACGAGATATTTTAAAAGAAGATTGGAACTTTAATGGATTTATTATTACCGATTTCGGTTGGGGAATTCGAAATGGGGTACTAGCTATAAATGCGGGGGTTGATATTGAGATGCCTTTCCAATGGCGTATGTCACCAAATAAAATGTTGGGATATTTGAATGAAGGAAGGATAACAGAGGAACAAATTGATGAAGCAGTCTTAAGAATTTTAAGGCAAAAACTTAAGTTTGCCCATCCAGGAGATCCTCAACTCTATAATAAAGAAAAAATTGCATGTAAAGAACATACAGAACTTGCGCTCGAAGCAGCAAGGAAGAGTATTGTACTTTTAAAAAATAAAAATTCTCTACTACCACTTAAAAAAGAAAATATAAAACAAATTGCGATTTTCGGACAGCTGGCCGACACTCCTAATATTGGAGATTATGGGAGTAGTAGAGTTTATCCACCATATGTAATAACTCCACTTGAAGGTATAAAAAAGATAGTGGGAAATGAAGTATCTATAATTCATGATAAAGGAGAAGATAAAGAAGAATCCAAGAAACTAGCAAAAAGCTCAGACATATCAATTATCGTTGTTGGGTATAGTTTTAAGGACGAAGGAGAAGGTGGGGGTCAAAAGAAGAGTATTGGGGGGGATAGAGACTCTCTAAGATTACACCAAGATGAGGAAAAACTAGTGATGGAAATTGCTTCAATGACCGAGAATTGCATTGTTATACTTAATGGAGGTAGCTCAATCATAATGGAATCATGGAAGAATAAAGTTTCCGCAATTCTAATGTCATGGTATTCTGGAATGGAAGGTGGAACGGCATTAGGGGAAATATTATTTGGCGATATTAATCCTAGTGCTAAATTACCAGCTGTAATTCCAAAATCCGAAAAACAACTTCCCTATTTCAATACCACTACAACCCAAATTGAATATGGACAATATCATGGATATAAATTGATGGATAAGAAAGGATATGAACCTGCTTTCCCATTTGGTTTTGGTTTAAGTTACACAACATATTCATATGATAACCTAAAAATTGATAAAAAGGCAATAAATATAGATGGTGAAATTCAAATAAGCATTGATGTTACAAATACTGGTGATATAACGGGGGAAGAGGTTATTCAAATGTATGCTGGATATAAAGGATCATCAGTAGATCGACCTGT
>Ga0209976_10000085_pt1 | contig 64622 bp, 53 predicted proteins | sample SumtaG_FD_182806 | JGI IMG/M metagenome (GOLD analysis project Ga0209976, IMG submission 182806) | Deep subsurface microbial communities from Indian Ocean to uncover new lineages of life (NeLLi) - Sumatra_00157 metaG (SPAdes) (version 2) | ecosystem: Environmental > Aquatic > Marine > Oceanic >... | reverse complement strand
CCAAAGCTAACATGCAAAAAGTGAACTTTTCTCAGCAGGATTATTGCAGCTCATGCACCTAAGGGAAATCGACGCAAATCTATTGGTGACGCTCGATGCTCTGCTCGTCGATGCAAGCGTGACCCGCGCCGCCGAGCGGCTCGGGCGAAGCGCCTCAGCAATCAGCCATGCGCTGGCTAAGCTCCGCGAGATCTTCGCCGATGAGCTCTTCGTGCGCGCCGGCCAGCGGCTCGTGCCGACGGCAAAGGCGCTCGAGCTTGCTCCCACCGTTCACGTCATTCTTGCCGGAATGGAGAGCTTGCTCCGGCCGAGCAAGCCGTTCGACCCTTCCGAGACGTCACGCGACTTCGCCGTTGCCGCGAGCGAGGCGGGGGAGCTGATGCTTGTGCAACCGTTGCGCCAGCGGCTGCAACAGCTTGCGCCCAGCGTAAGGGTCGGGTGGACCCCCTCCAACGGCGAGGACAAGACCGACGCGCTCCGCAACGGGCGGTCCCATTTCGTGATCGACATCGAAAGCGTGTCGCTCCACGCACCCGACATCCGCGCGCTGAAGCTTTACGACGATACGCTCGCCACGCTCGCCCGCCCAGGCCATAGACTGGCGCGGGCGAAACCGAAGGCCGCCGCGTTCGCCGCCTCGGGTCACATCGCGGTGCATGGTCTTCCTACGATCGATCTGATCGATCGTGAGCTTGCCGCGCGGAAGCTTGTCTGTGCCGTCACTTCGCGCGTCTCCTCGATGCTGGTTGGGCTTCTGCTCGCGCTAAACAGTGACGCGCTGCTCACCGTTCCGGCATCGCTTGCCGCGATTCTCGAACGGCAGTTCAAGCTTAAGCGCATTCGTCAGCCTTTCCGGCCGATCGCCTTTCCGTTGCGGCTCATATGGCATTCGAGCTACGACCGCGACGAATGCCACGCCTGGGTACGCGGGGAATTCATCAATCTTGCGCGCGAGATGGAAAGGAGAAAGTGAGAGGATCGCGATGAGCGCCATGACGCATCAGTCTTTCCGTCTCGCGCCGATCGGCATCGCCATCGCCGTCGCGCTTGTCCCCAGCGCGCGGATATCGGCCGCCGGGCCATCGGAGCTTGAAAGCAACCTTACCATCGCGTTGGACGGCGCCGCGAAGACCTTCAGGCTCGAAGGCGCGATGAACGCCCTCAACATCCCCTCGGTCAGCCTCGCGTTGATCGACGGCGATCGTGTCGCCTTCGCGCGCGCTTACGGCGCAAGCGCCACGCCCGAGACGCTTTACCAGGCGGCATCGCTGTCGAAGTTCGTGGCAGCCGTCGGCGCCATGCGGCTGGTCGAGGCTAAGCGGCTCGATCTCGACGAGGACGTGAACGCCAAGCTTACCTCGTGGAAGGTACCGGCCAACGGCTTCGACAAGCACCATCCGGTCACATTGCGCGGTTTGCTGAGCATGACGGCGGGGATCAACGTCCCCGGATTTCTTGGCTATGAGATCGGCACGCCTGTGCCGAATCTGACGCAGATTCTCTATGGCGCGCAGCCTGCAAACTCGCCGCCCGTCACTGTCATCGCCGCGCCCGGCAGCGTCTATCGTTACTCAGGCGGCGGTTACGAAATCGCCGAGGCGCTGATGGCCGACACGATGCAGAGGCCCTTCCCCGGGATCATGAATGACGTGGTGCTCGAACCCGCCGGCATGTCGCGCAGCACTTTCGCGCAAACTCTGCCAACCGATCTCAACAGCCAAGCCATGCGCGGCCATTCGGCTGACGGCCGTCAACTGCACGGCGGCTACCACATTTACCCCGAGCATGCCGCGGCAGGATTGTGGTCCACGCCGACCGACCTCGCCAACCTCCTCATCCTGATCGGCCGCGCTTGGCGCGGCGAGAGCCAGCTCTTTCTCCGGTCCGAGACGGCGCGCATGATGCTGACGCGGCAAAATGACGGCCCCTACGGGCTCGGCGCCGCGATCGGCGGGACGGGCGGCGACCTTGCGCTCATGAAACGTGGACAGAATGCCGGCTATCAGTCCTATCTCATTCTGCTCCCGGCCGAGGGGAAGGGCATGGTGGTGATGACCAATTCTGACAATGGCTCGATCCTCGCAGGCGCGCTTATCCGCCGCGCCGCGCAAGTATTCGACTGGCCTGCTCTTGGGACCCTCGAAGACTGAGGAGGTCCGCGATCTGCCTCTGGTTTCTGTCACAAAGCTCGACTACGATAGAGGTCTTGCACCCGTATTGCCGAGTACGGGTCCCGGAGGTCAGTCATGTGCGCATGGTTCCGCGCCGGCCTGTTCGCCGCGCTGTTTGTTTTCGCCACCACGCCTTCCCACGCAGTCCAGAAGGAATTTCAAGACGACGCTCTCGACGATGCGGCAATCGCCCTTGAGGCGGACCTCAAGGACGAAGCGGAGATCGTCGAAAAGCCGCTTGCCGAGCTGAAGCAAGAGGCCGAGGCGCGGCTTATGCGCCAGGACCTCGAAGGCGCAGCCAAAGCCTATGTGCAGGTCGTGACCATCGCGCCCGGCGATGCCGAGGCCTGGCGCCGGCTCGCCGAGATCTGGCTGCTCACTCCCGCAACCGAACAAGACGACGGCGCGACGCGTTTCGAGCGGGCGCGAACGGCCTCTTATATCGCCTATCGGCGGTCGGCGGCACGTGAGGAGGAATCCGCTTCGCTTGTCACGCTCGCCGATGCCTTCGCCAAGCGCGAGGAATGGCGGCAAGCGCTGAACGCGCTGAGGCTTGCCCTCGACTTAAACGGGACGCCCGAGATCAAGACCGCTTACGACGCGCTGCGCGAGAAATATGGCTTCCGCGTATCGAATTTCAGCGTGGACTCGGACGCCGCGTCCCCGCGCGCCTGCTTTCAGTTCACCGAGACCTTGCCCAAGCGCATCGACTTTTTGCCCTATGTTGCGGTCTCCGGCCAAGACAAGCCGGCGCTGTCGGTCGACGAGCAGCAGATTTGTGTCGAGGGGTTGAAGCACGGCGAGAGCTACGCGATCACGCTTCGCGCGGGCCTCCCCTCAAACGTCGGCGAAGATCTGCTCAGGAATGCCGACTTTAATATCTATGTGCGTGACCGGAGCCCGTCGGTGCGGCTTGCAGGCAAGGCCTATGTGCTGCCGCGCACGGGCCAGCAAGGCATCCCGCTCATCACCGTCAATACCGAACGGATCGAGGTCGCCATCTACCGGATCGGCGACCGGAGTCTGATCGACAACGTGCTCGGCTACGATTTCGAGCGCAATCTTTATAGCTACACGCTTGACGATATTGCCGGCCAGAGAGGCGAGACGGTTTGGACCGGTGAGCTCGAGGTGAAAAAGGAGCTCAACCAGGAAATCACCGCCGCCTTTCCGATCATGGAAGCGGTCCCGAAGATGCGGCCAGGCGTCTATGTGCTTGCGGCGTGGCCCGGCGATGTTCCAGGCGACGACCATGGCGAGCGCGCCACGCAGTGGTTCATTGTCTCCGATCTCGGACTGACCGCTTTCTCAGGCACTGACGGCATCCACGTTTCGGTCAACTCGCTGGCAACGACCGATCCGCTCGCCGATATCGAAATCCGGCTTCTGGCTCGCAACAACGAGGTGCTCGCGGTCAAAGAGACAGACGGCAACGGGACCGTTACGTTCGCGCCGGGTCTTGCGCGCGGCGAAGGCGGGCTTTCGCCGGCGCTGATCGTGGCGTCAGGCGCGGGCGGCGACTACGCCTTCCTCAGCTTGAAACAATCGGCGCTCGATCTGACCGACCGGGGGGTCGCCGGCCGCGCCGCCCCGAAAGGGCTCGACGCGTTCGTGTTTACCGAGCGCGGCGTCTATCGCACCGGCGAGACGGTGTATGTGACGGCGCTTCTGCGCGACGCCGCAAGCGCCGCGGTTCCCGGAGTCGATTTGACCATGGTGGTGAAGCGCCCCGACGGGGTCGAGTATCGCCGCGCGGTCGTGCGGGATGAGGGGATTGGCGGACGTTCGCTCGATGTGCCGATCATCGCCTCGGCGCCGACCGGAACGTGGCGCATCGCCGTCTATGCCGACCCGAAGGGGGCGGCGATCGGGAGCGCAAGCTTCCTTGTCGAAGACTATGTGCCCGATCGGCTCGAATTCGATCTCACCACTAAGGCGGCCGCGATCGCACCCGGCATCCCGATCGAAGTGACGCTCGACGGCCGCTTCCTCTATGGCGCGCCGGCGGCGGGGCTTGGCATCGAAGGCGAGATCAATATCACAAGGGCCGCCGAGCGGCCGGGCTATCCCGGCTACGCGTTCGGGCTCGATCCCGCGGACCAAGAAGACGAGGGCGGCACCGAGAGCATCCCTCTCGCCGATCTTCCTGAGACCGATGCCAAGGGCAAAGCGTCATTCGAGGTGGGCCTTGGCCAAGTGCCGGCTTCGACCAAACCGCTCGAAGCCAATGTGGTCGTGCGGCTCGCCGAGCCGGGGGGGCGGGCGATCGAACGGACCTTCACGCTTCCCGTCGTGCCGGGCGCGCCGATGATCGGGGTGAAGCCGCTTTTCTCCGGCAAATCGCTCAGCGACAACGACATTGCCAAGTTCGACGTCGTCATGGTTGCGCCCGACGGTAAACCCATCGCCGCCACCGGGCTCAAATGGCAACTGCTCAGCATCGAGTCGAAATATCAATGGTACCGCAGCCACGGCGCTTGGAGCTATGAGCCGATCAAGGTGACGCGCCGCGTCGCCGACGGCACTCTCGACCTTGCGGCCGGAGAGCCGGGAAGGATCTCAGTCCCCGTGACCTGGGGACGATACCGTCTCGAAGTGACGAGCCCCGATCTTGAAGGACCCGAGACCACGATCGGTTTCGAGTCCGGATGGTACGCGGAAGCGAGCACCGACACGCCCGATCTTCTCGAGATTGCGATCGACAAGCCGGAATACCGGCCGGGCGACACTATGACGGTTGCCGTCACGGCGCGAAGCGCTGGCAAGGTGACGCTGTCGGTGATTGGCGACCGGCTCATCACCCAGAGCACTTGGGATGTCGAGCCCGGGCTCGCGAAGCTTCCGCTCACCGTTGGCGAGGATTGGGGAACCGGCGCCTATGTGCTTGCCACGCTCAGGCGTCCTCTCGATCAGGCTAAGAAGCGCATGCCGGGCCGCGCCATCGGCGTGCAATGGTTCGGCGTTGACAGAAAAGCGCACACGATCGGGGTCGCTCTCGATCTGCCCCAGTCGATCAGACCGGAGACAACGCTTCGCATCCCTGTCAAGCTCGCCGGGTTAGCTGCGGGCGAGAAGGCGCGCATCGTCGTCTCAGCGGTCGATGTCGGCATTCTCAATCTTACCAATTACAAGGCGCCGGCGCCGGACGCGTATTATCTTGGCCAACGCAAGCTGTCGGCAGAGATCCGCGACCTTTACGGCAAGCTGATCGACGGCATGCAGGGGACTAAGGGCCGGATCCGCTCCGGCGGCGATTTCGGCGAAGGCGCGTTGCGGGGAAGCCCGCCCACGCAAGCGCCGCTTGCCCTCTATTCCGGCATTGTCAGTGTCGGCCAGGACGGCACCGCCGAGGTCAGCTTCGATATTCCTGGATTCACAGGGACGGTGCGCGTGATGGCGGTCGCCTGGAGCCGGGACAAGACCGGCCATGCGTCGAGCGATGTGGTGGTGCGCGATCCGGTCGTGGTTACGGCCTCGCTGCCTCGTTATCTCTTGAGCGGCGACAAGAGCACGCTTCGGTTCGATCTCGACAATGTCGAAGGGGCGGGCGGCGATTATGAAATCGCCGTCGCCGCGAGCGGGCCGCTTAAGATCGAGCGCGCCGGCCAAACCCTCAAGCTCGCCGCCAAGAAGCGCGGTGCGGCCACAATGCCGGTCTCGGCAACCGGCATAGGGCCCGGGAGCGTTGCGGTTACCGTCACCGGACCTGAAGGTTTCAAGCTGTCGCGCAGCTATCCGCTTAACGTGAACCCCGCGACGCAGATCCTCGCCCGGCGGACGGTCAAAACGCTCGACCCCGGCCAGAGCATCACCGTTGGGAGCGATGTCTTCTCCGGCCTCGTGCCGGGGACCGGAAGGGTCGCGCTCTCGGTCACGCCGACGGCTGCGCTCGACGTGGCGACGCTGCTTGCGGCCCTCGACCGCTATCCGCTCGGCTGTACCGAGCAGATCGTGAGCCGGGCGCTGCCGCTCCTCTATGTCAGCGAGCTGTCCTACGACGCGCATCTTCCGGCCGATAACGGCATCGAAGAGCGCGTCACCAAGGCCATCGAGATCGTTCTTGCCCGCCAGGGCTCTGAGGGCGGCTTCGGGTTGTGGTCCCCTGGCGGAGCCGATTCGTGGCTCGACGCTTATGTGACCGATTTTCTGACCCGGGCGCGGGCGCGCGGATTCCCGGTCGCCGACGATCGCTTCAAGCTCGCGCTCGATCGCTTGCGCAATTATGTGAGCACCGCGCCCGACGTTGCGACCGACGGAGGGCTTGCGCTGTCTTACGCGCTCTACGTGCTTGCCCGCAACGGTATGGCGCCAGTGGGCGACCTCCGTTACATCGCCGACGTCAAGCTGAGCGATCTGTCCAGCCCTGCGGCAAAGGGGCAAGTTGCAGCCGCGCTCGCCATGCTTGGAGACCGGGTGCGGTCGGAGAAAGCCTTCGGTGCCGCGCTCGGCGCTCTGCCCGCGGATGCAAAATTGCAAACTGGCCGGTCCGATTACGGCTCGCCTTTGCGCGATGCCGCCGCGCTCGTCACCCTTGCGGCCGAGGGCAATGCGCCAAAACTGATTTTGCTAGGCGCCACCGAGGAGATCGAGACGGCGCGTGACCGCGTCACGCTGACCTCGACACAGGAAAATGCCTGGCTCGTTCTCGCTGCGCGCGCTCTTGGCAGGCAGAATGTAACCCTCGCCGTCAATGACAGCGCCGAGGAAGGCCCGCTCTACCGCAACTTCACCGAGGACGAACTTGCCGCCGGCCCGCTGGTCGTGGCCAATAGCGGCGACGCGCCGCTCGACGCTGTCATCTCGGTGAGCGGCGCGCCCACCACCCCTGAGCCGGAAGCCGAGCACGGCTTTAAGATCGTGCGCAGCTTCCACGCGCTCGACGGGAGCGAGGCCGATTTGAGCAAAGCAAAGCAGAACGATCGCTTCGTCGTCGTGCTTAGCGTGACCGAGCCGCAGCCCGAGTTTGCGCGCGTGGCGTTGACCGACTACGTGCCGGCCGGCTTCGAGATCGACAATCCGCGGCTCGTGTCGTCGGGCGATACCGGCACGCTCGGCTGGATCGCGAACAAGGGCACACAAGTCCATACCGAGTTCCGCGACGACCGCTTCACTGCGGCCTTCGAGCGCCGAAAGAACGACCCGGCCACCTATCGCGTGGCCTATATCATCCGCGCCGTGTCGCCGGGGAGCTACGTGCTGCCGCAGGCCGTGGTCGAGGATATGTACCGGCCCGACCGCTTCGGCCGGACCGGAACGGGTGCCGTCGAGGTCGCTCCGGCGAGATGACGAGCGAGCAGAAAGCCTCCGTCCCCACATGGGAAGACACCGGCATGCAAGAGGCGCCGGGCGAGGACGGACCCGATTTTACCCATGCCACCGGCGCCCCTGAATCCGCACCCGCATCCCACGCGGCAAGCCGGCGGACTTCGTGGAAGCGATTAGCGGTTCTTGCAGCGGTCGGCACGATCTGGCTCGTCGCTGCCGCGGCCGGCGCGATTGCCGGCATGGTCGAGACCTACGGGCCGCCGCCGCTCGGCCGCGATCTCGAAGTCTCAAAGATGGTTCTCGACCGCAGCGGGACTTTGCTTAGAGCCTATCTGACCAGCGAAGGCCGCTGGCGGCTTCCGGCAACGCGCAACGATGTCGATCCGCGTTACCTCGAAGCCTTGCTTGCCTACGAGGACAAGCGCTTTTTCGCCCATCACGGCGTCGATCCGATTGCCATGGGGCGCGCCGCCTTCCAGCTCATCATCCATGGCCGCATCGTGTCGGGCGGCTCGACGCTCACCATGCAGGTGGCACGCCTGCTCGAACCCCGGCAGCGGCGATCCCTCAATGCCAAGCTCAGGCAGGCGGTGCGCGCGGTTCAGCTCGAACGCGCGCTTAGTAAAGACGAGATCCTCGGACTTTATCTGACGCTTGCGCCCTATGGCGGCAATCTCGAGGGCGTGCGGGCGGCTTCTCTTGCCTATTTCGGCAAAGAGCCGCGACGGCTCACTCTTGGCCAAACGGCGCTGCTCGTGGCGCTGCCGCAGGCGCCGGAGGGCCGCCGCCCGGACCGCTTGCCTGAAGCGGCGAAGCAGGCGCGGAACCGCGTGCTCGACCGTATCGCCGGCCATGGCCCGTTTAGTGACGCCGAGATCGCGAAAGCCAAGCAAGAGAAGGTGCCGAGCGCACGCCGGCCGATGCCGCTCTCCGCGCCGCATGCCGCCGACCAGGCACTCAGCCACGCGGGCCAGAGCCCCGTCTTGCGGCTGACCATCGAGGCGCGATTGCAAAAGACCTTGGAGCGTCTCGCGCGCGAGCGGGCGCAAGGCTTGGGTCCCGATCTGTCCGTGGCAATAGTTGTGGCTGACAATGCGACCGGCGAAGTCTTGGCGCGTGTCGCTTCTCCGGACTATTTCGACGAGCGCCGCGCCGGCCAGGTCGATCTGACGCACGCGGTGCGTTCGCCGGGCTCGACGCTCAAGCCGTTCATTTACGGGCTCGGCTTCGAGGATGGGCTGATTCACCCAGAGACGCTGATCGAGGACCGGCCGATCCGCTATCCCGGCTATCAGCCTGAGAATTTCGACCTGACCTTTCAGGGTACGGTCACGGTGCGCCGCGCACTTCAACTTTCGCTCAACGTGCCGGCGGTCGCCGTGCTCGACGCGGTGGGCGCAAGCCGGCTGGTCGCGCGTCTTGGCGGGGCCGGTGCTTCGCTTATCCTGCCACGCCGCGAGGCGCCGGGGCTTGCGCTTGGCCTTGGCGGCGTCGGCGTCAGGCTTGCCGATCTCACCATGCTCTATGCCGGCTTCGCGCGGCAAGGAACTGTGGCGCCGCTTATCGAGCGCCTTGGCGCCACGCCGCTCCCGCCGCGGCGCCTGATCGAGCCCGCCGCCGCCTGGTCCGTTGCCAATGTGTTGACCGGGACGCCGCCGCCAAAGAACGCGGCCGGCGGGCGCATCGCCTTCAAGACCGGCACGAGCTACGGCTATCGCGACGCTTGGGCGATTGGCTTCGACGGCAAACGCACGATCGGCGTGTGGGTCGGGAGACCCGATGGAGCGCCGGTCGTGGGGCTGACGGGCCGGACCGCGGCAGCACCCATTTTGTTCGATGCGTTCGCGCGGGCGGGGGGACGTTTGCACCCGCTTCCAGCGGCGCCCAAGGGCGTGCTGATCGCGACCACCGCGAAATTGCCGCCGCCGCTTCAGCGCTTCTCCTCTCGTTCGGGCGCCGGCGAAGCCATGGCGCCAAAGCTACGGATCGTGTTTCCGCCTGACGGGGCCAGCCTCGAATTGTCGGGAAAGGACGGAGAACAGCTCGATCCGGTCGCCATCAAAATCGCCGGCGGCACCCCGCCCCTTAACGTGCTCCTCAACGGCCTACCGCTCGGATCGAAGCGATCGGCGCGAACTTTGTTTTTCGCCCCCGATGGGCCTGGCTTCGTAAGACTGACCGTGACCGATGCGACGGGCGCAGCCGACAGCGTCGTGGTGCGGCTGCAATAACGCAGGGTCTGTCGCTGACGTCTTTTGCCCTTTTGCAAGACCAATCGCGTCACTTCCTGTCTTCAAATACGAACCCTGTGCTGCACCTCATCGGAGCTTGCCGCTGCAATCTGCCGCGCTGGTGTTGTTGCGCCGCTTAGCCTACAAGCTCGCAGTTGATAACCCGGAAGGACGTTTGCATGTCTCAAGGCGCCGACGATCAAGATCGAACGTCTTTTCGCGCCGGCGTGTTCATTCCGGTCGTCTTCTTTCTTGCGCCAGTGGCTACGGCAATGGCGCCGCGTCTCACACCCTTCTTTCTTCTGATTATTGCTTTTGTTCTGATCGTCGCTGGGCTCCGCCGGGGTCTTGGTTGGCGCGAGTTCTTGGGGCCAAACCCCGCGATGATTGCGCTCGCCGCAGTCGGGGCCTATGCGGCGCTGAGCACGATCTGGGCGGCGGAACCGGATGACGCGCCGTTGAAAGCGGCGTTGATGCTCGCCGCCATGTTCACAGTCTTTGCGGCCGCCCGTTCCATACCGTCCCTTGAGACCAAACGGCTTCGCCAAGCCTCGATTGCCTTTATCGCGGGGGCACTCTGCGCCGCTCTTCTCGTCACAATAGAGTTTCTCACCAAGGGTGCGATCACGCGTGCGGCGATGAATTTCGTTCCGATGCTCCAGCCTGACAGCGCGAAGCATGTGAAGATCGTGGACGGACACTTGACCCGCATAAACATGTCGGAGCTCAACCAAAACGTTGCCATCGTGGCGTTCCAGCTCTGGCCCGGGTTGCTCGCGCTTTCCACTCTGCAATGGTCCCGGCGCAAGCTCTTCAGCCTGCTGTTCTTTCTTGCTCTTGCCGTGCCGATCGCCCTCTCCGAGCATGCGTCCTCACAAATCGCGCTGATCGCGTCGGCGCTCATCCTTCCGCTTGCCTGGGTGAGACCTCGCGCCGTCATTCGCGGGCTTGCCGTGGCCTGGTGCCTGGGCTTCGTTCTGGTGCTTCCGCTCGACTTCCTCGCTTACAAGGCGGAGCTGCATCGCGCGCAATGGTTGCCCCAATCGGCGCAAGCGAGGATCATCATTTGGGATTACACCGCCGAGCGCGTGCTCGATCGCCCTTGGCTCGGCGTTGGCGCCGATTCGACCAAGGGCGCGAAGGCCGCGGATGCGAGACCGCCGGAGTGGCCGAAGGGTTTCGTGTACCCGCGCGCCACCGGACATCACGCCCACAATCTTTTCCTGCAGACATTGTACGAACTCGGGGTGGTCGGCGCGATATTGGTGGCGATCGCGGGCGCCGCCGTGATCTTGCGGATCGCATTGTTGCCCGGGCAAGCGCAGCCTTATGCCGTGGCCGCGTTCACCGTCTTCGCCATCATTGCGTCTTTAGCCTGGAGCATGTGGCAAGCGTGGCTGATATGCACCGTTGGCCTGCTTGTGCTATATTTGTTGCTGCCGGCGGCACGTTACCGGAAGGCACGCCCGATCCCGTAATCCACCGCCACATGGCGGGTCTCGGGCCGGAGCAGGATATGCGGTTGCGAAACACCTTGGAAAGTCATCCAGAAACTCTATCTATTTGACCGAGGAGATTCCGGCTAGAGTTCTGCGACGCGCTGTGGCGCCCATCTTACGGGGTTTCCGGCTCTTGACGAGGATGGCGCCTCCGCCCAACAACGGGGGCATCGCTCAAGCCCCTGATAAGCCATTGGCCAAAAAGGTCCATATCAAGACTTTCGGCTGCCAGATGAATGAATACGATTCCGAGCGCATGGCCGAGGCGCTCGGAACTAAAGGCTATGCGCTGACCGAGGATGCGGCCGAGGCCGATCTTGTGATCCTCAACACCTGCCACATCAGGGAGAAGGCGGCCGAGAAGGTCTATTCCGAGCTCGGCCGGATGCGGCTCGCCAAAGAGCGCCGCAAGCGCGACGGGCGCGAGACGCTCATTGCGGTCGCGGGATGCGTCGCCCAGGCGGAGGGACGGGAAATCATGGCGCGGGCGCCTGCCGTCGACATCGTCGTGGGACCGCAGAGCTATCACCGTCTCCCCGGCCTCGTCGCTGAGGCCGCGGCCAGCGGCAAAGGCGTGGTCGCCACCGATTTTCCCGCAGAGGACAAATTCGCGCTTCTCCCGGAGCGTGCGCGAAAGGCGAGCCAGCCTTCAGCCTTCGTGACCGTTCAGGAGGGTTGCGACAAGTTCTGCACCTTCTGCGTCGTGCCCTATACCCGCGGCACCGAATATTCGCGCACGCCGTCGGAGATCATTGCCGAAGCGGAGCGGCTCGGCAGGCAGGGCGTGCGAGAAATCACCCTGCTCGGGCAGAACGTGAATGCCTATCATGGCACCGGTCCCGACGGCCGCTCCTGGACTCTGGCGAGGCTGTTACGCCGGCTTGCGCAAGTGCCGTCAATTGCGCGATTGCGCTATACGACGAGCCACCCGCTCGACATGGACGAGGATCTGATCGCGCTCTTCGCCGACGAGCCGAAGCTCATGCCTTGTCTGCACCTACCCTTTCAGTCGGGTTCCGACCGCATCCTCAAGACCATGAACCGCAAGCATACGGTCGCTCACTACGAAGATGTGATCGGGAAAGTGCGCGAGGCGCGGCCCGATATCGCCCTTTCGACCGATATCATCGTTGGCTTCCCGGGCGAGACCGGCGGCGATTTCGAGGCAACCATGGCTCTCGCCAAGCGCGCGCGCTTTGCGCAGGCCTTTACGTTCAAATTCAGCGCGCGGCCGGGCACGCCGGCGGCAAGCTATCCCAACCAAGTTCCGGAGCCAGTGAAGCACGAGCGTCTGCTCGCTTTACAAACCGTGATCGACGATCATCGCCGCGCTTTCGACCGAACCATGGTCGGACGGAGGCTTGCGGTGCTGTTCGAGGGTAAGGGGCGGAAACCAGGACAGATCGCCGGGCGTTCACCATATCTACAGCCAGTCCATGTAGAGGGGCCTGAGTCGTTTATCGGTAAGATCGCCGCGGTTGACATCCTGGCCACAAGTTCGAACAGTCTCACCGGTGTGATGAAATCTGGATTTGAATGGCGCGTGCCAGTTCAGGCGGCCGAGTGACGAACAAGGCCAGCATTCGCAAAGCTCCCCGGGGGCGCGGGCGCGGAACCGCACCGAAGCGCCCCGCAGCTTCAATCAATGGCGGGAGCGAGCCGCTCGTCGTCTATTTCGACGATCTGCGGCTCGTGCGCGATCTCCTCGGCGATTATGACGCGAACCTCGCCGTGCTCGAAGACCGCCTCGGGGTCGAGGCCGTGGTCCACGGCAATGCCGTGAGCCTGCGCGGGACCGACTCCTCCTGTGCCATAGCCAAAACCGTGCTCGAGCAGCTTTACGGCCGGCTCGCGCAAGGCGAGACGATCGGCGCCGGCGAAGTGGTCGGCGCCATTCGTCACGCCGGCGCCGAAGAGCCAGCCGAAGGTGGCGGGCCGGGCCGTCCGGCGGCTCAGCAGATTCGCACGCGCAAACGCCTGATCACGGCGCGAACACCGGCGCAAAGCGCCTACCTCGCCTCGCTCCAACAAAACGACCTCGTCTTTGCGACCGGTCCCGCCGGCACCGGCAAGACCTATCTCGCCGTCGCCTTCGCTGCAGCCTGTCTCGAGAGCGGGCGATGCGACCGGTTGATCCTGTCGCGCCCGGCCGTCGAGGCAGGCGAACGGCTCGGCTTTCTTCCCGGCGACATGCGCGAGAAGGTCGACCCTTACTTAAGGCCACTCTACGACGCGCTCTACGACGTGCTCGCACCGGAGCGGGTCGAACGCGGGCTTATCTCCGGCGCAATCGAGATCGCCCCGCTTGCCTTCATGCGCGGCCGCACGCTTTCCCACGCCATCATTATCCTCGACGAAGCGCAGAATTGTACGCCAGTCCAGCTCAAGATGTTCCTGACCCGGCTCGGCGACGAGAGCAAGATGATCGTGACCGGCGATCCAACGCAGGTCGATCTTCCGCCCGGCAAGGATTCGGGCCTGCTCGAAGCGATCGAGCTTCTGCAAGGCATCGAGGAGATCGATCACATCGCCTTCACCCGCGCTGACGTTGTCCGCCGCGAATTGGTGGGCAAGATTGTCGATGCCTACGAATCCGCTCCCCTCAAGGGTGAGCGCCATGGCTGACGGCGGCTCTAGTCCCAGACACTCCTCCACCGCGGGCGCGGCGCTTGCGGTCGAGATCGTGCGCCGCGAGCCGGCCTGGACGCGCGAGCAACTGACTGACGCATTGCTCCGGCGGGCCGCATGCGCCGCGTTTCGCGCAGCGCCTCCCCTTCCCGGCGAAGCCTATCGCGTCACACTGGTCCTGACCGGCGATGAGGAGATGCGTAACCTTAACCGGCTGTGGCGCGGGCGAGATAGCGCGACCAACGTGCTGTCTTTTCCCGCCGACGCGGTCAGGGACCGGGGTTTTCTCGGCGATCTTGTGGTCGCCTACGAGACGGCACGCAAGGAAGCGAACGAGCAAGGCATCTCGCTTTCGAACCATATCTCTCACCTCGTCATTCACGGCATGCTTCATCTGCTCGGGTTCGGTCATGCCGAGGACGAGGAAGCGGAGCGCATGGAGACGATCGAGCGGGCCGCGCTCGCCTCCATTGGCATCGCTGACCCTTATGCCGAGGCGGATGAGACCCGGCACGCGGAGATCTCACCATGAGTAACACGCCTGCGGCCGAGAACGGCCTGCCGGGAGACGAGACGTCCTGGTTCGAGCGCTTGCTGCAAACCTTCGGTCTCGGTGAGGAGCCGGATCTGCGCGAGCTCATCGAGAGCGCGCTGGCCCGGAGCAAAAGCGATACGCTGAGCGTGCAAGAGCGCAACATGTTGCGCCGCATCTTGCGCTTCGGCTCGCTCACCGTCGAGGACGTCATGGTGCCGCGCGCCGATATCATCGCGGTCGACGAGACAATAACCGTCGGCGAGTTGATGCATGTGTTCCGCGAGGCCGAGCATTCGCGCCTGCCGGTTTATCATGAGACGCTCGACGATCCGCGGGGCATGATCCATATCAGGGATTTAATGTCGTGGATCACGACGCAGGCCGAGACCGGCGGCGCCGCGGCGCTCGATCTCAAAAAGGTCGACCTCAAGCGAACGGTCGGCACTATAACTATTACGCGGGAGCTGCTTTACGTGCCCGCCTCGATGTCGGTGCTCGATCTCCTGCTTAAGATGCAAACCACCAGGCTCCATCTGGCTCTCGTGGTCGACGAGTATGGCGGCACCGACGGTCTCGTTTCCATCGAGGACCTGATCGAGGAAGTGGTGGGCGAGATCGCCGATGAGCATGACGTCGAGGACGAGCCGCTGTTCCGGTCAGATCCACGGCTCGGTCTCGTCGCCGATGCCCGGGTGCCGATCGAGGAGCTGGCGAAGCATCTCGGAATTGTGCTGCTCTCCGATGAACAGGAGGAAGACATCGACACGTTAGGGGGTCTTGTCTTCTCTATTGCCGGCCGTATCCCGGCGCGAGGCGAGCGTGTGCACCATCCGAGCGGGCTCGAGTTTGAAGTCCTTGAAGCCGATCGGCGGCGGATCAAGACGCTTCGCGTCCATATGCCCGTCGAGCCGCAGTCCACAATGTCAGAGGGCAAGCAGCCCTGATGGCGCTGCGGTGCTTAGTCTCGCCTTCCCCTTCTAAGAACAGGCAGGACGGCCGGTGCTGAGCAAAGCGCAGCGCATCATGACCGAGGGCGCGACCTGGGTTGCAGGACTTCGAGGCGCGCGGCGCGCCGTCGCCGCTTTTGTTCTTGGCGCCGCTTCCGTTCTTGCCTTTGCGCCCGTCCATGCTTGGCCCATTCTGTTCTTCACGTTCGGCGCGCTGATTTGGCTGCTCGACGGTTGCCACGCCCAGCACGAGCTCTTGGGCGAGAGGTTGAAATCCGCCGCGTTCGCCGGATTTTGCTTTGGCTTCGGCTATTTCCTTGCCGGATTTTATTGGATCGCCGAGGCGTTTCTGGTCGAGCCCTGGCGTCACGGCTGGCTTCTGCCTTTCGTCATGACCGCTCTTCCCGGCGGCATGGCGCTTTTCTTCGCCGTGCCCGCGGCCCTTGCCATGCTGTTTTGGTTGCCGGGGGCGGGCAGGGTCTTCGCCTTGGCCATCGCTTTCGGACTTGCCGAGTTTGCCCGCGGCCATGTGCTGACCGGTCTTCCCTGGAATCTTGTCGGCTATGGGCTTCTCGGCAACTTGCCGCTGATGCAGCTTGCGGCTCTGTTCGGAGTCTACGCTCTCAGTCTTCTTGCCGTGCTTCTGTTCGCCGCGCCCGCCGCCATCTTCGCCCCGGCACAGTCGCGCCTTGCAGGAGGCCGAGGCATGGCGGCGCTTGCCGCAACTTTTGTGCTTCTGCTTGCGATCGGCTTTTGGTGGGGCGAACGAAAGCTCGCCGCGGCCGAGCTCGCCGATACGGGCCTTCGCCTGCGCATCGTCCAGGCCAATATCGATCAGGCCGACAAGTGGCGCCCCGAGAACAGCGAAGAGATCTTCACCGACTATCTCAATCTCACCAAGACCGGTGGCCCGTCAGCTCTCGATGGCGTCGCCATCGTGATCTGGCCCGAGACCGCTGTCCCCTTCCTGCTTGCCGACGTCCCTGAGGCGCTCTCCGCCATCGCCACCGTGCTCCCCAAGGGGACGGCGCTTCTGGTCGGATCGGCGCGGCTCGTCCAAGAGCGTGACGCGCAAGGCGCGCTCGTTCGAAACCGCGTCTATAACAGCCTTCTCGTCGTTGACGATGAGGGACGCGTCGTAGTTGGCTACGACAAGATTCATCTCGTTCCATTGGGAGAGTATCTCCCCTTCCAAGACTTTATCGAGAGCCTCGGCATGATGCAGCTGACCGGTGTGCGCGGCGGCTTTAGCGTCGGAACAGGTTCGCGCTTGCTAAGCGTCCAGGGCATGCCGGTGACAAGACCGCTCATCTGTTACGAAATCATCTTCCCCCACGAAATTGCCGAGAAGGGAATGCGGCCGGGGTGGCTCCTCAACATCACGAACGATGCTTGGTTCGGATCGAGCGCGGGGCCCTATCAACACTTCCATCAGGCGCAGGTCCGTGCCGTCGAGCGAGGTTTGCCGGTCGTGCGGGCAGCCAATACCGGCATCTCTGCCGTGATCGACCCATATGGACGCGTTCGCGCCAAAATCGGCCTCGGCGAAAAAGGCGTTATCGATGCCGAGCTTCCCAAGGAAGGCGCTCCAACTCTCTTCGTTCAGTTCGGAATCGTTCTTGAGATCGCCGTATTGGCACTGGCAGCAATGGGTTGGCTTGCTTGCTCTGCCTTTCGTTCGGTGAATTGATCCTGCGACCATGCGCGCCGCGAGCGTGCTTGACGGGAATAGCACGCGCCCCTATGTACGGTCGCACCGGGGGCGGGCTTCACAAAGCCTGTAAATGGCGGGACTTTTTCAAACGCAATCATCGCGAGCGAATGAATGGCAGGGAAGAAGCCTAACCCAGTTGATACTCATGTCGGAAGCCGCGTGCGACTGCGCCGCATGCTTCTCGGGATGAGTCAGGAGCGCCTCGGCAATAGCATGGGGCTGACATTTCAGCAGGTGCAGAAATACGAGAAGGGTGTGAACCGTATCGGTGCAAGCCGGCTGTTTCAGATCTCGAAGATCCTCGATGTTCCTGTCCAGTTCTTTTTCGAGGAAGCGCCGAATCTCGGCAATGGAAGTCAGCTACGGGGAATGGCCGAGCCGGAGTCCGAGGGATTTATTCTCGAATTCCTGAACAGCCGCGAAGGACTCGAACTGAACCGTGCCTTCGTCAAGATCGGCGATGCCAAGGTGCGCAAGAGTATCGTGGACCTGGTGCGGGCCTTGAGCAGCAACTAGGCACCTCCTAGATCGAGTGACTGCCTACCGGGCTTGACCTCCGGCTCGGTGGTTGCGAGAACCGGGCGCGTTTTCGAGGCCGCCGGTCTTTAGCAGGGGATGCAAATTGTCGCGAGCAAACTACCTTTTCGCCAGCGAGTCGGTCTCGGAAGGCCATCCCGACAAGGTGTGCGACCGCATTTCCGATGCGGTGGTGGACCTCTATCTTGCCGCCGATCCGCTGTCGCGGGTCGCGGTCGAGGCGCTGGTTACGACCAACCGTATTGTCTTAGCGGGAGAGGTGCGCGGCCCCGAAAGCGTGACGCCCGAATTGATCGAGCAGGCGGCACGGCGCGCGGTTCGTGAGATCGGATACGAGCAGGAGGGGTTTCATTGGGACCTCGCCGAGTTTGAAAATTACGTGCATGAGCAGTCCGCCGATATCGCGCTCGGCGTCGATCCCAATGCGGAGAAGCAGAAGGAAGAAGGAGCCGGCGATCAGGGCATCATGTTCGGTTTCGCCTGCCGCGAGACCGAGCCGCTCATGCCGGCGCCGGTCTTCTACGCCCACCGCATCTTGCACGAGATGGCCAAGGCCCGGCATAGCGGCAGGACGCCCGAGCTCGGCCCCGACGCAAAGAGCCAGGTGACGCTCATCTACGAGAACGGCAGGCCGGTACGCGCCGATTCCATCGTGGTCTCTACTCAGCATAGCGAGGATGTGAGCCAGGAGCGGGTGAAGGAGATCGTGAGCGATTTCATCCATGAGGTCATGCCCAAAGGCTGGGTGAACGGCTCGACCAAGCTTTACGTCAATCCGACCGGGCGCTTCGTCATCGGCGGTCCCGACGGCGATACCGGCGTCACCGGACGAAAGATCATCGTCGACACTTATGGGGGCGCGGCGCCGCATGGCGGCGGCGCCTTCTCCGGTAAAGACCCGACCAAGGTCGATCGCTCCGCCGCCTATGCAGCGCGTTATCTGGCCAAGAACGTGGTGGCGGCCGGGCTCGCCGACAAATGTACGCTCCAACTGTCCTATGCGATCGGAGTCTCGCAGCCGCTCTCGCTCTATGTGGACCTGCACGGGACCGGCAGCGTCTCTGAAGAGAACCTTGAAAAGGCGTTGCGGCAAGTCATCGATCTGAGCCCGCGCGGCATTCGGGAGCATCTCAAGCTGAGCCGCCCGATCTACGAGCGTACCGCCGCTTATGGTCATTTCGGGCGGCAGCCAGACAATGACGGCGGCTTTTCCTGGGAGCGGCTCGATCTCGCCGAGCCGATCCGCGCCGAACTGAGCTAGGCCGCGTCCTATTCTCACCTCGACCGTGTCATCACTGGGCGCGTCCCCGCCCTCCATCCGACCACACGCAAGAAACTCTGGATGCTTGGCTGAAGGCCAGGCATGAAAGGGGCATGATGATCGGTGAGAAGACAGAAATGCGCGCAAGCGCGCCGTTAAGGTCTTACGGCAGGCGGAAAGCCAAGCCTCTGAGCGCGCGCAAGACGCGCCTGATCGAGGAACTCCTGCCGCGGCTTCGCGTCGACCTTGCGAAGGGCGCGCCGAGCCCCTTGACGGCGTTATTTCCGGTTCCGGTCAACGAGGTCTGGCTCGAGATCGGCTTCGGCTCCGGCGAGCATCTTTTGTGGCAGGCCGAACGGCACAAGGAGATCGGCTTTATCGGGTGCGAGCCCTTCATCAACGGCATGGCGAGCCTTCTCGGCGCCATCGAAGAACGCGGGCTAGTGACCATCCGCGTCTATGACGGCGATGCGCGCGAGGTTCTCGCCTGGCTTCCGGCCCGATCGATCTGCCGGATTTTTCTCCTCTTCCCCGACCCCTGGCCGAAGAGGCGTCAGCAAAAGCGGCGGCTTCTCGCCTCTGAGACGATCGGCGAATGCGCCCGTGTGCTCGTGACGGGCGGCGAATTCAGATTTGCCTCCGATAGCGGCGACTATGCCGCCGACGCACTTCTCCGCATGCGCAAGAGCGGTGCCTTTGTGTGGACGGCGGAGCGGGCAGACGATTGGAGGGAGCGTCCATTCGACTGGCCGGAAACGCGCTATGAGCGGAAATCTTCAAGCGAAGGGCGCAAAGCCGCTTATTTGACCTTCAGCCGCCTCTGACGCGCGCCATCGAGAAGCCGTAAGGGTGCTTGAAAGCTTGGAAAAAGCTCGTATATTACGCTTTGAACTCATGATTGATGTGATCAGGAGTGGGCCTTCGCCCGCTCCTTTTTATTAGGTTCGTCGCTTCCTCGCGCCTGCGCGAGGATCATGGCCCGCACCCGATGTCGAGCCCAACCGGCAATGCCGATCGCAGATTCGCCCGCGAGACGGGACCGGCGGGAACGATCGCCGATCTTGCAGAGCCCGTGCTCGGGGAGCTCGGTTTCCGGCTGGTCAGGGTTAAGATCTCGGGGCGCGATGGAGGCACGGTGCAGATCATGGCCGAGCGGCGGAGCGGTGAGATGACGGTAGAGGATTGCGCCACAATCAGCCGGGCGCTGTCTCCGGTTCTCGACGCTTACGACCCGATGCCTGGCCAGTATCGTCTCGAAGTCTCTTCTCCAGGCATAGACCGGCCCTTGGTAAGACCCACTGACTTTGCGCAATGGGCGGGTCATGAAGCAAAGGTCGAGTTGAAGGAATTGGTTGACGGGCGCAAGCGCTTCAAAGGCGTGATCGAAGGTATCGTTAAGGACGAAGTGCGGCTCAGAATCGAGCTTGAAGGCAAGGCCGAACCTGTGGTGATCGGCCTTCCTTTTGCGCTTATCGGGGAAGCAAAGCTGGTTGCGGATCTTGCGAGCTTGAGGGCAGACTTTTCAGGCAAGAACTCCGTACATTGAGAATATGCGGGAGCGTGCGCTGAGGTCAGCGCGTTTCCGCAAAGGACTATAACGATTGGAGGCTAGAGATGGCTCAGGCAGGCGTTAGCGCCAACAGGCTCGAGCTTTTGCAGATCGCCGACGCAGTCGCGCGCGAGAAAGCGATCGACCGCCAAGTGGTCATCACCGCCATGGAGGACGCGATCCAGAAGGCCGCGAAGTCCCGCTATGGCAGCGAGAACGAAATCAAGGCCGAAGTCGATCCAAAGACCGGCGACATCAGTCTCGCGCGGCTGCTCGAGGTGGTCGAGGATGTCACGCTGGAGGCGGCCCAAATTTCGCTCAAGGAGGCGCGGACCCGCAATCCGGCGGCGCAGATCGGCGATTTCATCGCCGAGCCCCTGCCTCCGCTCGATTTCGGCCGGGTGGCGGCCCAGAACGCCAAGCAAGTGATCGTGCAGAAGGTGCGCGAAGCGGAGCGCGACCGTCAATACGATGAGTACAAGGACCGGGTCGGAGAGATCGTCAACGGTATCGTCAAGCGCGTCGAATACGGCAATGTGATTGTCGATCTCGGCCGGGCCGAGGCCATCGTGCGCCGCGACGAGACGTTGCCGCGCGAGAATTTCCGCTACGGTGATCGCATCCGCGCCTATGTCTATGACGTGCGCCGCGAGCAGAGAGGCCCGCAGATCTTCTTGTCGCGCACCCACCCAGAGTTCATGGCCAAGCTGTTCGCGCAAGAAGTTCCCGAGGTCTATGAGGGCATTGTCACCATCAAATCGGTGGCACGCGATCCGGGCAGCCGGGCCAAGATCGCCGTGGTGTCGCGCGATGCGTCGATCGATCCGGTCGGCGCTTGCGTCGGCATGCGGGGCAGTCGCGTGCAAGCCGTGGTGAACGAGCTTCAGGGCGAGAAGATCGACATCATCCAGTGGTCGCCCGATGCGGCAACCTTCATCGTCAACGCGCTGGCGCCGGCCGAAGTCGTAAAGGTCGTACTGGACGAGGATGCCGAGCGCATCGAAGTCGTGGTCCCCGATCAGCAATTGTCGCTCGCGATCGGCCGCAGGGGCCAGAACGTGCGGCTCGCGTCCCAACTCACGGGCTGGGACATCGACATCATGACCGAGGCCTCCGAATCGGAGCGCCGTCAGGCGGAGTTCACCGAGCGTTCGTCGACCTTCATGGAGGCGCTCGACGTGGACGAGGTCATTGCGCAATTGCTCGCCTCGGAGGGATTCAGCTCGGTTGAGGAGGTCGCTTTCGTCGAGCCGTCGGAAATCGCCTCGATTGAGGGCTTTGACGAGAACACCGCCGCCGAGATTCAAACGCGCGCACGCGAGCATTTGGATAGGATCGAGGCCGAGCTCGAAGCCAAGCGCAAGGCTCTTGGCGTCGCCGATCAGCTTGCCGAGGTGCCCGGGATTACGACGGCGATGCTCGTCACCCTTGGTGAAAACGGCGTCAAGACGGTCGAGGATTTCGCCGATTGCGCCACCGACGACCTGGCCGGCTGGAACGAGCGCAAGGAGAAGGAAATCATTCGTCATGACGGCATCCTCGACAGCTTCGGGCTGACGCAGAGCCAGGTCGAGGACTTGATTCTGGCGGCCCGCGTCAAGGCCGGATGGATCGAGGAGGCCGATCTTGCGCCGCCACCGTCCGAGGACGAGGAGGGCGTCTCCGAAGACGCCGAATCGGACGGCGCACAGGCGCCAACCGACGCGAACGCCTCATGAGCGGGCCGGGAGACCATATTTGCGGAAAGCAGCGGCTGAACACGGACACAAGGCCCAACAGCATAAGGCCCAAGAGCACGCGGACGAAGCCGTCCGCCGCTGCGCTGTCACCCGCGCGCGGAGGCTGAAAGACGATCTGATCCGCTTTGTGCTCGATCCCGGCGGCACCGTCGTCCCGGACATTCGGGAAAGGTTGCCAGGCCGCGGCGTATGGCTGACCGCGACGCAGGATGCAGTTGCCGACGCGGTGAAACGCAAGGTTTTCCCGGGAGCGCTGAAAGGCGAGGCCAAGGTCCCCGAGGGGCTCGCAGAGAAGGTCGATCGCCTTCTTGCCGAAGCGGCTTTGTCGGCGCTCGCCCTTGCCAATAAGGCCGGTGAAGCGTCCTTTGGCTATGCCAAAGTCGAGGAGACCATCGCCGGCGGCCGCGTATTGGCCCTGATCCACGCCCGCGAAGCGGCGGAAGATGGCTGCCGCAAGCTCGACGGCAAGGCCCGCAGCGCAAGCGGCGGACGCCCAATTCCGGCGATCCGCGCCTTCACCACGGTCGAATTGGGTTTGGCAACGGGCCGGACAAATGTGATACATGCTGCCCTCATCCAGGGCGGAGCCGCTCAAAGAGTCCTCTCGGCAGTCCGGCGCTTAGAGCGCTACCGGAGAGGCCAGACCGCGTTTGCAGCCCAGAACGGAACGGATACGGACGAAGAATGAGTGAAACCAACGAGACCGAAGGCAAGACCGCTGGCGGCGCGCGCAAGATGACGCTCAATGTGCGCCGGACGGTTGAGTCTGGCCATGTACGGCAAAGCTTCAGCCACGGTCGTTCGAAATCCGTTCTGGTCGAGAAGAAGAAGCGCCGCGCCCTCGGGCCCGGCGATGCGGCCCAACCCGCCGAGGAGGAGCCGAAACCGCGCGTTACCCGAAAAGCCGCAGAGAAGGCTAAGCCGGTCGCGGAAGAGGCTCAAGCCGCCAGCCGCGCCCGCGTGGTGCTCCCGCAGCTGTCAGAGGATGAAAAAGATGCCCGTAAGCGGGCGCTTGCCGACGCGCGCCAGCGGGAAGCTGCCGACCGCGAGAGGGTCAAAGAGACCGCCGCCCTTGAGGTTGTGACCGAGGAGGAGCGGGCGAAAGAACGCAACGAAGCCGAGGAGCGCAAGCGCAAAGAGGATGAAAGGCACGAGGCCGAAGCCAAGGCGCGCAAGATCGGCGAGGAAACCGCACGCAAGCACCTTCCCAAGCAGGAGGCCGATGAGCCCGCCCGTCCGGCTGACGCGCGCCACAAAAAGAGCACCGTCGCTCCGAGGCGTGGCGAGGAGCGCAGGGTCAGAGGCCGGCTCACGATCATCAACGCGCTTGACGAGGAACAGCGTCAGCGCAGCCTCGCCTCGCTGAAACGCCGTCAGGAACGTCAGAAAAAACAGATCACCGGCCCGCTGGCGCAGGCGAAAATCCAGCGCGAGGTCGTGATTCCCGAAGTCATCACCATTCAGGAACTCGCCAACCGCATGGCCGAGCGAGGCGTCGACGTCATCAAATACCTGATGAAGGACGGCGACATGCACAAGATCACCGACGTGATCGATTCCGACACTGCCCAGCTCGTCGCCGAAGAGTTCGGGCATGCCGTGCGGCGCGTCTCCGAGGCCGATGTTGAGGAAGGCTTCATCGGCGCGGAGGATAGTCCCCAAGATCTTCAGCCGCGCGCGCCCGTGGTCACCATCATGGGCCATGTCGATCACGGCAAAACCTCGCTGCTCGATGCCGTGCGCGCAGCCGACGTCGTCTCCCAAGAAGCCGGTGGCATTACCCAGCATATCGGCGCCTATCAGGTGGAAATGCCGACAGGGCAGAAGATCACTTTCATCGACACGCCGGGCCACGAGGCCTTCACGGCGATGCGCGCCCGCGGCGCCAAAGTGACCGATATCGTGATCCTTGTGGTTGCCGCAGACGACGGCGTGAAGCCGCAGACGGTCGAAGCGATCAATCACGCGAAGGCCGCCGAGGTCCCGTTGATCGTAGCCATCAACAAGATCGATAAGCCGGGCGCCGATCCCAAGCGCGTCCGCACCGATTTGCTCAGCCATGAGATCGTCGTCGAAAGCCTTGGCGGCGATACTCTCGAGGTCGAAGTCTCGGCCTTGAAGAAGACCGGTCTCGACAAGCTGCTCGAGGTGATTCTGCTTCAAGCCGAGGTGCTCGAACTCACCGCCAACCCCGATCGTGCCAGCGAAGGCGTGATCGTCGAGGCCAAGCTCGAGCGGGGCCGCGGCCCAGTGGGCACGGCGCTGATCCAGCGCGGCACGCTTAAGCTCGGGGACCTCATTGTCGCCGGCCAAGCCTGGGGCCGCGTGCGGGCGCTGATCAACGATGTCGGCGAGCAGGTGAAGGTCGCGGGTCCTTCGGTCCCAGTTGAGGTGCTCGGATTCGACTCCGCGCCGGAGGCGGGGGATCCGTTTGCCGTGGTGGAAAACGAAGCCCGCGCCCGCGAAATTACCGATTACCGCATGCGTGAGCGGCGCAAGCGGCTCGCGGTCGCAGGCGCCCGCGGCAGCCTCGAGCAGATGATGAACCAGCTGAAAGAGGCCGACATCAAGGAGTGGCCCCTCGTCGTCAAAGGCGACGTGCAAGGCTCGGTGGAAGCCATCACAGCGGCGCTCGGCAAAGTCGGTACCGATGAGGTCAGGGCCCGCATCATTCATGCCGGGGTCGGTGGCATTACTGAATCAGACGTGTCGCTGGCGGCGACCTCGGGCGCCGTGGTCCTCGGCTTCAACGTGAGGGCCAATGTCCAAGCGCGTGAGGTGGCCGAGCGCGAGGGCGTCGAGATTCGCTACTATGCGGTGATCTACGACCTCGTCGACGACGTAAAGAAGGCCATGTCGGGTCTCTTGGCGCCGACGGTGCGCGAGACCTTCCTAGGCAATGCCGAAATCCTCGAAGTCTTCGCCATCTCCAAGGTCGGCAAGGTGGCGGGCTGCCGCGTGACCGAAGGCAAAGTCGAGCGCGGCGCTCAAGTCCGGCTCATCCGCGACAATGTAGTGGTGCATGAGGGAAAGCTGTCCACGCTCAAGCGCTTTAAGGACGAGGTGCGCGAGGTGGTGGCCGGCCAGGAATGCGGGATGGCCTTCGAAGACTATCAGGATATGCGGCAGGGCGACATCATCGAATGTTTCCAGGTCGAGCACGTCCAACGCTCGCTCTGATCATTTCCCGTCATGATAAGGTGTCCCGGAGGCCTTCGGAGGGCGTTGCGTCCGTGGACTTCGAACGGCGGCCGCACCGGCACGAGGCGGGCTCAAGGCCAAGGCTGAAGGACCATGATCAATCGCGACAAGAGCGGGGCGCCGTCTCAGCGCCAGCTGAAAGTGGGAGAGCTTATCCGGCATGCTCTCGCCAAGATCTTCGCCCGCGGGGAGATTACCGACGACGTGTTAAGCCGGCATTCGCTGACCGTCCCTGAGGTGCGTATGTCGCCCGATCTTAAGCTCGCCACGGTCTTCGTCTTGACGCTTGGCGGCAGCGAGGCGCAAGAGGCGGTCGACCATCTCAACAGGCACAAACGCTATTTGCGCGGTCTGTTGGCCAAGCGCGTCAGCATGAAGTTCATGCCTGAGCTGAGATTCAAAGTGGATACCTCGTTCGCGGCCTCAAAGCGCATCGAGGACCTGCTCGCGCGGCCTGAGGTCGCACGCGACCTTGACAGTTAGAACGGGAGCGACCGGCAAGAGATGGCGCGGCGGCGCAAAGGGCTTCCAGTCCATGGCTGGCTCATCTTCGACAAGCCGCAAGGAATGACCTCGACGCAGGCCGTCTCGAGGGTGAAGCGGCTCTACCAGGCCGCCAAGGCTGGGCACGCAGGCACTCTCGATCCCCTTGCGACCGGCGTGCTTCCGATCGCGCTCGGCGAAGCGACCAAGACCGTCCCTTTCGCGGTCGAGGGCAGCAAGGCGTACCGCTTCACCGTCCGCTTCGGGACCGAGACCGACACCGACGACGCCGAGGGAAAGGTCGTGGCCAAGAGCGAGTGCCGGCCCTCACGCGCCGAAATCGAGGAGAAGCTCGCCGACTTCACCGGCGAGATCGAGCAAGTGCCCCCCCGCTATTCCGCGCTTAAGATCGACGGCGCCCGCGCCTACGACCTTGCCCGCGAAAACGAGGACTTCGAACTTGCGCCACGGCGCGTGTCGATCGCGTGGATCAAACTTGTCGACCATCCGGACGAGGACGCTTGCGTGCTTGAGGCGTGCTGCGGCAAAGGCACCTATGTGCGGGCTCTTGCCCGGGATCTCGGCCGCGCGCTTGGATCTTACGGCCACGTCGAGGCTTTGCGCCGGACCCGGGTCGGACCCTTTACCGAGGATCGGGCGGCGCCTCTTGCCGCGCTCGAAGACCTCGCCGAACGCGGGCTTAACGAGGCGCTTATGGACGTGCTCGAGCCGGTCGAGACCGCGCTTTGCGACATTCCTGCACTTGCCGTCTCGGGACCCGATGCGGACAGGCTTCGACGGGGGCAGCCCATTCTGTTGCGGGGCCGGGACGCCCCGATCGTCGAGGGCGCGGTCTACGCGATAGCGCGGGGTACTTTGGTCGCGCTCGGCGAGGTGGAGCGCGGCGAGCTAAGGCCCAAACGTATCTTCAACCTGCCGCCACGAAGCGCAGGCAGCCGATGGCGGGAAGAATGAACCGAAAAAGCCGCAAATTCCGCTGGTCTCGCGGCGGATAATCCCTATAGTGCGGCCATTCGCGTGGGGCGCGCGAGACGCGCCCCGTGCCGTTGCCCGACCGTGCTGGACGACATCCCGGCCCGGCCTAGATAAGCCTCAAACCAAAAGGAAAGCCCGATGTCGATTAGCGCTGAGCGCAAGCAAGAACTCATCCAGGAATATGCAACCAAGTCCGGCGATACCGGGTCCCCGGAGATCCAGGTCGCGATCCTGACCGAGCGGATCACCAATCTCACCGAGCACTTCAAGACCCACGGCAAAGACAATCATTCGCGCCGGGGGTTGCTCAAGATGGTCAGCCAGCGGCGGCGGTTGCTCGACTACGTCAAGTCTAACGACACGGACCGTTACCAGAAGCTCATCAACCGGTTGGGCATCCGCCGGTGACCGCGGGCCCCGCGGGCGAGCCCGCAATCGAGCTTTCGAATAGTCAACCGGCAGCGCTTTCGCCCTTGGGCCATGGAAGCCGCCTTACCCCCCGCCCACGCATTTAGGACATCATCATGTTTAAGAAAGAGACCGTAGAGATCGAATGGGGGAAGCGCCCCCTCAAGCTTGAGACCGGCCGCATTGCTCGTCAGGCCGATGGTGCCGTGCTCGCGACCTATGGCGAGACCAGCGTTCTTGCGACCGTCGTTTCCGCCAAAGAAGAGAGGTCCGGCATCGACTTCTTCCCGCTGACCGTGAACTACCAGGAAAAGACCTTTGCTGCGGGCAAGATCCCCGGCGGCTTTTTCAAGCGCGAAGGCCGCCCCACTGAGAAAGAGACATTGACGTCGCGCCTGATCGACCGGCCGATCAGGCCGCTCTTCGCCTCGGGCTTCAAGAATGAGACGCAAGTGATCATCACAGTGCTCTCCCATGACATCGAGAACGACCCCGACATTGTGGCAATGGCAGCTGCCTCGGCGGCGTTGACCATTTCGGGGGTTCCCTTCTTGGGGCCGATTGGGGGGGCCCGCATCGGCTATATCGGGGGCCAATATGTTCTGAACCCGATGATCGACGAGATGCCCGAGAGCACACTGGATCTCGTGGTAGCCGGCACTGCCGGCGCGGTGCTGATGGTCGAATCCGAGGCCAAGGAACTCTCCGAGGAGGTCATGCTCGGCGCCGTGATGTTTGGGCAGAAGCATTTCCAGCCGGTCATCGACGCCATCGTCAAGCTTGCCGAGCGTAGCGCCAAGGAGCCTTGGGAGCTGAGGCCAAAGGATGACGCCGAGATGGTGCAGCGCATCCGCGAGCTTGGCGAGAGCGATCTCCGCGACGCCTATACGATTGCCGCCAAGCAGGAGCGCCGCGACCGCGTCGGCGTTGTCAAAGACAAGGTCGTTGAGGCGCTCGTTCCGGCCGATGACGACGGAGCTGAAGCCGCCAAAGTGGCAAGTGCCTTCAAACAGGCGGAGAAGGAGATCGTCCGCTCGGGTATCCTCGACAGCAGCAAGCGGATCGACGGGCGCGACCTCGACACGGTCAGGCCCATCGTATGCGAAGTCGGCATACTCCCCCGCACCCATGGCAGCGCGTTGTTTACCCGCGGCGAGACCCAGGCGCTTGCCGTCGCCACGCTTGGCACCGGCGAGGACGAGCAATTCGTCGACGCTCTCCAGGGCACCTATAAAGAGACGTTCATGCTGCACTACAACTTCCCGCCCTATTCGGTCGGCGAAGTCGGCCGCATGTTGTCGCCGGGCCGGCGCGAAATCGGTCACGGCAAGCTTTCCTGGCGCGCCATCCATCCGGTGCTGCCGGACCGCGAGAGCTTTCCCTACACAATCCGCATCGTGTCGGAGGTCACCGAGTCTAACGGGTCCTCCTCTATGGCCACGGTGTGCAGCTCATCGCTCGCTATGATGGACGCCGGCATTCCGCTCAAGCGTCCGGTCGCGGGTATCGCCATGGGCTTGATCAAGGAAGGCGAGCGTTTCGCCGTATTGTCGGACATCCTCGGCGACGAGGACCATCTCGGCGATATGGATTTCAAGGTGGCCGGCACCTCCGACGGCGTCACCTCGCTCCAGATGGATATCAAGATCACCGGCATCACCGAGGAGATCATGAAGGTTGCGCTCGATCAGGCGCGCGACGGCCGTATGCATATCCTCAGCGAGATGAACAAGGCGCTCAACGAGGCGAGACCCGAGCTTGGCGAGCATGCACCGCGCATCGAGACGATCAATATTCCGGTCGACAAGATCAGAGAGGTGATCGGCTCGGGCGGCTCGGTCATCCGCGAGATCGTCGCCGAGTCGGGGGCCAAGATCGATATCTCGGACGACGGCACGGTGAAGATCGCCTCGGCCAAAGCCGAGTCGATACGGGCTGCGGTCAACCGCATCAAGGCCATCGCGGCAGAGCCCGAAGTCGGCGAGATCTACCGAGGCAAAGTCGTCAAAGTGATGGAGTTCGGAGCCTTCGTGAACTTCTTCGGCGCCCGCGATGGACTGGTCCATATTTCGCAGCTTGCCGAAGGCCGACCCAAGACCGTTACCGAAATCGTCAAGGAAGGCGACGAAGTCTGGGTGAAGCTGCTCGGCTTCGACGACCGCGGCAAGGTCAGGCTGTCAATGAAAATTGTCGATCAGAAGACAGGCAAGGAGATCGTGACAGCCGAGGCGGGGTGAGGTTCCCATACTCTTCAACGGTCTAGCTTCCAGCGGGGCGCCTTCAGCGCCCCTTTCTATTGGGCGTCCTTGTTCATCACACAGCGCCAGCCGATGACGAAATACCGGCCGTTCTGCTCCTGCCATTCATTGGACTTGTCGCCGCCCCGCTTGATGCAAGTAACGACGTCCGGGGCCGAAGCTCCCGGCACCCTGAACTCCTGGCACTTCTCGGGCGTGGCCAGGAGGCAAACCATGACAACAAGTTGGGCCATGCCTTTCTCCTTGTTTCGGCCTTGGGGCGATTATCGACTATCGCGCCCTGGAAGGCCGGATCGCGTTGGGAGCGAGTAACATCATGAGCCGGTCCGGCGCTGTCAATATCGTCAAACGCTCAACTTTTACTGACCGGCCTCACGGGGCGGCGCCTTTTCGGCAGAATCCTCGTCTTCCCCAACCTGCTCGATCGACTTGAGCGCGGAAAGATTCGGCATGGCGAGGGTCGAATAGCCGCAATCGACGAAATGCACCTCGCCGGTGACCGCGCCAGACAGATCCGACAAGAGATAGAGCGCCGCCCCGCCGACCTCGTCGAGCTTGGGCGAACGGCGCATCGGCGCGTAGCGTTGCTGGAAATGGAACAGCGTGCGCGCATCGGAGATGCCGGCGCCGGCCAGCGTTCGCATCGGACCGGCGGACAACGCGTTGACCCTGATCGCTCGCGGCCCGAAATCGGAAGCGAGATAACGCACGCTCGTTTCGAGCGCCGCCTTGGCGACACCCATCACGTTGTAGCAAGGCACCACCCGGGTCGCTCCGCCATAGGTCAGCGTGAGCAGCGAGCCTCCTTGCGGCATCAGCTCGGCGGCCAATTTGCTGATCTCGGTAAAGGAGAAACACGAGATCAACATTGTGTGCTCGAAATTCTCGCGGGTCGTGTCGCAATAGCGGCCTTTAAGCTGGTTGCGATCGGAGAACGCGAGCGCGTGCACGACGAAGTCGAGCGAGCCCCATTTCTTTCTGATCGCCTCAAAGACGCGCTCAACGCTCTTCAGATCCTCGACATCGGCCTCTTCGACGATTGGCGAGCCGATGGATTCGGCCAGCGGAACGGCACGGCGTCCGAAAGCGCCGCCTTGATAGGAAAAGGCAAGCTCGGCGCCCTGTCCGTGCAGCACACGTGCGATACCCCAGGCGATCGAGCGGTCGTTGGCGACGCCCATCACCAACCCTCTCTTCCCTGCCATCAACGGCCCAGGCTCAGCGATATCTCTTGTTATTGCCATCATGCTTACTCTTGTTATGGGTCAGGCCCACATCACTCCTTTTCCTCATCAATTCATCCGGCGAAAAACCAGGGTGGCGTTGGTGCCGCCAAAGCCGAAGCTGTTCGACATTACACTGTCGATCGAGACATTATCCTGGCGCTTACGCACGATAGGCACGTCGGAACAGGCAGGATCGATTGTCTCGATATTGGCGGATTCGCAAATAAATCCGTTGTTCATCATCAGCAGCGAGTAAATCGCCTCGTGTACGCCGGCGCCCCCGAGGCAATGGCCGGTGAGCGATTTGGTGGCGCTGATCGGCGGACATTTATCGCCAAAGACCTCACGGATCGCCTCGATCTCCTTCACGTCGCCGATCGGCGTCGAGGTGGCGTGAGGATTGATGTAATCGATGCCATCGACATTCTGCATGGCCATGCGCATGCAGCGCACCGCGCCCTCGCCTGAAGGCTGCACCATGTCGTAGCCGTCAGAGGTGGCACCGTAGCCGACCAGTTCGGCATAGATGCGGGCTCCGCGAGCCTTGGCGCGTTCGAGTTCCTCGAGCACGACGACGCCCGCACCTCCGGCGATGACGAAGCCGTCGCGGTCGGCGTCATAGGCGCGGCTCGCGGCTTCCGGGCGATCGTTGAAATCGGAGGACATTGCATTCATCGCGTCGAACAGGACGGAGAGCGTCCAATCGAGTTCCTCGCCGCCTCCTGCGAACACTATGTCCTGCTTGCCCAATTGAATAAGCTCAGCCCCGTTGCCGATGCAGTGGCCCGAGGTCGAACATGCCGACGAGATCGAGTAGCTCACGCCCTTGATGCGGTAAGGCGTCGCGAGCGTTGCCGAGTTGGTCGAGCACATGGCCTTCGGCACCTCGAACGGCCCAACCTTCTTAGGTCCCTTGTCGCGGGTGGTGTCGGCGGCCTGAACGATCGCGCGCGTCGAGGGGCCGCCCGAGCCCATGATCAGCCCGGTGCGCTCGTTGGAGATGTCGTCCTCCTCGAGGCCTGCGTCGCGGATCGCCTGCTCCATCGCAATGTAGTTCCAGGCAGCGCCCGGGCCCATGAAGCGCCGCACCTTGCGATCGATCATGGCTTCCCAGTCGAGCTTGGGCGCGCCGTGGACCTGGCTGCGGAAGCCCAGCTCGGCATAGGTATCGGCCTTGACGATGCCAGATTTCGCTTCGCGTAAGGAGGCGAGCACCTCTTGGGCGCTGTTACCGATGGAGCACACAATGCCCATCCCCGTCACGACCACACGTTTCATCGGGTTAAGATCCTAGGAAACCAGCGCCGCTATGTGCGAAAAAGGGTCAGACACCGGCGGGTGCGGCTTCGCCCGCCTGGAAAAGGCCGACCCTCAAATCCTTGGCAGTATAGATGGTCTCGCCGTCGGCCTTTAGCCAGCCATCGCCGGTGCCGAGCGTGAATTTGCGCCGGATGACGCGCTTCAGCTCGACGATATATTGGAGCTGCCTCACATTCGGCAGCACCATGCCCGAAAATTTCACCTCGCCCACGCTCAAAGCGCGACCCTTCCCCGGCGCGCCGAGCCAGCCGAGAAAGAACCCGAGAAGCTGCCACAGCGCGTCAAGCCCAAGGCATCCTGGCATCACCGGATCGCCCTTGAAATGGCAAGGAAAGAACCAGAGATCGGGCTTGACGTCGAGCTCGGCCACGATCCGCCCCCGGCCGTGCTCACCCCCCTCTTCTTTGACTTCGCAGATGCGGTCGAACATCAGCATCGGCGGGAGCGGCAGCTGGGGGTTGCCAGGACCGAACAATTCGCCGCGCGCACAGGCCAAAAGGTCATCGTAATCGAACTGATCGCGCCGCTCTGACATGGGTTTTTGGCTTCCTTCCGGCCTATCCAGGGATTGCTTCCTAGCATAGACGCAAGCCCTTCAAAAGCCCGCGTGAAGCCGGGTTCGAGGGGGGAGCGGGGCGGCCGCCCCGCTTTCCCCTCAAAACCGGCGCTCGCCGGGCTCGACTTGCGATCTTAAGGGCCGCAAGGGCCAAGTTGACGCAGATCAGGGCAGGCGGCGTTGCGGCAGGATAGGGATTGCGCCTATATTTGGCTTAAGTCTCGTAAGACACGGTCACGGAAATGCATCGATTGCCTTCGGGCCCGCACAAATTGCCAGCCGAACCTACCTTGGGAGAGGTCGCCAGAGTTCTGCGCAAGGCCGGGCTCAGGCCTACGCGTCAGCGTGTCGCGCTCGCCCATTTGCTCTTCGCCGGAGGCGACCGCCACGTCACGGCGGAGACGCTGCATGAGGAGGCACTGGCGCAAAAGGTGCCCGTTTCGCTTGCCACCGTTTACAACACGCTGCACCAATTCACCGCTGCCGGACTGTTGCGCGAGGTCGCGATCGAAGGCGCCAAGGCCTATTTCGACACCAATACCTCAAATCACTATCATTTCTTCTGTGAGCATTCCGGTCAGCTGATGGACATTGAGACCGGGGCCATCCGCATCGAGGGACTGCCCGAGGCACCCGAAGGCACGGCCATCTCGCGCGTCGACGTGCTGGTCCGCATCGTCGACAAGCGCTGAAGCGAAGTCGCGCTAATTCACTTCTTCGCCGCGATAGACGCCCCACAGCTTGTCTTGCTGCACATAGCCGGAATAGTCCTCGACCGAGACATAGCACCACTCCCCGTCGCAAGACAGCACGTTGCCGAGGACGCCCGATTGAAGCGCCGCCACGGCACGGGCGCCGGTCGACTTGGACTTGTAAAGGGGAACGCTTTCTTCGCCGCCCGTCCAAGGCGCGACCAGCACGGTGCGGCGGCCGCTGAGCAGGCTATGAAACACCCAGCCGTCGGCCCCTTCGCTGTCGCGGACGCGCCGCCAATTCTCCGATTCGGCAATGATCTCGACGGGGAGACCGGCGCGGGAAAAGACCCAGACGATGGCCTGATCGGTGCTCGGCCCTCTACGGACGTTGACCTTGTCGGATTTCAGGCTGACGAAGCGGGGAATGGGGAGCGCCGTCTTGCCGGAAGCGGCGGCGGCGTGCTTCCTGGCACCATCGTCAGCGGCCTGCCCTCCGCCAGCGGCAAGGGCCAGCGCCAAGGCCGCCGCGATCGCGATCAGACTCCGATGCCTCACCGTTCCACCCCCGCTTGGTCTCCGTCGATATTCTACCTTGGGCGGGCCGCCCCCCGAATCGGCTGGTCCGGACCCTTGAATGACCCAGAAAAGTGAACGGATCGTGGCCCTAGGCCAAGATGACGCTTTTCCTGGCGAAGCCCCTTCTGTTAGAGAAGGCGGCGCGCTCCGCCAGGAGCGGACCAACTGCACGCGGAAGGTCTCCTCCCGCCTCAAATCCTAACTGGACCGGTCATGGCCGAGCGACCACTCGTTATCGTCACGCGCAAACTCCCCGATGTCGTGGAAACGCGACTCCGGGAGCTGTTCGACGCCAAGCTCAATCTCGACGACAAGCCGTTCACGCGCGAGGAGCTGATCGACGCCGTCAAGACCGCCAATGTGCTGGTCCCCACGGTCACCGACCGGATCGATCGCGGGTTGCTGAGCCAGGCCGGACCCGACCTCAAGCTGATCGCCCAGTTCGGCACCGGGGTGGACAATATCGACCTCGAAACGGCGCGGAACCGGTCGATCCTGGTTACCAACACGCCCGGCGTGCTCACCGAGGACACGGCCGACATGACCATGGCATTGATCCTCGCAGTGCCGCGGCGGCTCACCGAGGGTGCCACGCTGCTTAAGAGCGGCGCCGATGGCTGGCGCGGCTGGTCGCCAACCTGGATGCTGGGCCACCGCATTTTCGGCAAGCGGCTCGGCATCGTCGGCATGGGCCGGATCGGCCAGGCCGTGGCCAAGCGCGCCAAGGCCTTCGGCCTTCAGATCCACTATCACAACCGGCGCCGGGTGACGCCCGACATCGAAAAGGCGCTCGAGGCCACCTATTGGGAAAGCCTCGACCAGATGCTCGCGCGTATGGACATCATCTCAATCAACTGCCCGCATACGCCGGCGACCTATCACCTGCTCTCGGCGCGCCGGCTGGCGCTGATGAAGCCGTCCGCCTTTATCGTCAATACCGCACGCGGCGAGGTGATCGACGAGAATGCGCTCGCGCGCATGATCGACAATAGCGAGCTTGCCGGGGCCGGCCTTGACGTGTTCGAGCACGAGCCTGCGGTCAACCCCAAGCTCTTGAAGAGCAGCAAAGTCGTGGTGCTGCCGCATATGGGCTCGGCCACGCTCGAGGGCCGCATCGACATGGGCGAGAAAGTCATCATCAATATCAAGACCTTCCTCGACGGCCACGCGCCGCCCGACCGCGTCCACCCGGCGATGTTCTAAGCAAACCCCCTTCAGCGGACGGAAGGCATCTCTGGCGTGTGCACATGCTCAGGCCGGAAGCCCATGCCGATGAGCCGCGCCGGGAGCCGGCGGAGAACGGGGAAGCGATTGAACAGCGTGAGGATGAAGGGCGGCCTCGGCTGCGCGGTCATGCCGAGAACATTGCTGATGACGCGCTTTTGCACGAAGAGCTGTAGCGCTTGCGTCATCTCGACGGGCCATTGCCGCCGCCTCTGCACCTTGGCAAGCACATCCTCGGCGACCCGCCCCTCGTGGAGCGGCTCCCATAGGATATTGGCTGCGGCGACCGCATCTTGAACGGCCAGATTGATGCCGACGCCGCCGATCGGCGACATGGCATGGGCTGCATCGCCGATGCATAAGAGCCCTGGCCGGTACCAGCGCTTCAGGCGATCGACGCGGACCGTGAGCAGCTTCACGTCGTCCCATGAGGCGATCTCGTTCACGCGGTCGGCGAGCGCCGGATTGAGCGCCACGATTTCCTTACGGAAGGCTTCGATGCCTTGCGCGCGCAGCGCCTCGAAGCCGCCCTTCGGGATGACGAAGGCGCACTGCCAATAGTCTCCACGATCGAGCATGATGAAGAAACGTCCGGCCTGGACACGGCCGAGCGTCTGCGATCCGTCGCTCGCCCGCTTGGAAAGACGGAGCCAAAGCACGTCCATCGGCGCGCCGAGATCCTCGACTTCGAACCCGGCGAGGGCGCGTAGCGTCGAGTGCCTGCCATCGGCGCCGACAACGAGGTCTGCGCGGACTTCGAGCAGCCCCTCGGGGGTCTTGGCCTGGACGCCCGTCACCCTATCGCCGTCCATCAAGAGGCCGTCGGCCTCGGCCTGCATGCGCAGGTGAAAGCCCGGATAGCGTTTGCCTTGGGCCGCGAGAAAATCGAGGAAGTCCCATTGCGGCATGAAGGCGATGAAGCCGCAATGGGTGGGGAGGTGGGTGAAATCGGCCAACATGATCTTTTCGTCGCCGACGATCCCGCCGATCTCGCGTACCTTCTGGTGCGGGAGCTTCAAAAACTGATCGAGCAGGCCAAGCTCGTGCATCACCTCGAGCGTCGAGGGATGAATCGTGTCGCCACGGAAGTCGCGAAAGAAATCCGCGTGTTTTTCCATCACCACGACGTCGACACCGGCGCGGGCGAGGAGAAGCCCAAGCATCATGCCGGCAGGCCCGCCACCGGCAATGGCACAGCGTGTGGTGATGCTCTCGACGGTCATGCTCAAGCACCGGCCCCGGCTCTTGCCCCGCGATGATGCGAGAGGTCACGAAAGCGCGGGGCGCGCCCGTTGAGCGGATTGTCGGGGTCCCAGCCATAGGCCACGGTGCTGAAGCGCGCCTGCAGCGCGTCGTAGAGGAGGAGCCTGCCGATAAGGCTCTCGCCAATCTGAAGCAGCTCCTTGACCACTTCGACCGCGGCAAGACAGCCGATCGCCCCGGCGACGGGGCCGAGAATCCCGGCCTCAGAGCAAGGCGCCACCGTGCCGTCTGGGGGCGGTTCGGGGAACAGGCAGCGATAGGACGGACGCGGATTGCCGCTGACATCGGTCTCAAAGGCTCTGAAGGTCGTGATGTGACCGTCGAAGGGACCGAGCGCGGCAAAGACAAGAGGCTTCTTCGCGAAATAACAGGCATCGTTGACGAGATAGCGCGTGGCGAAATTGTCCGAGCCGTCGGCAACGACGTCGTAGTCTCCGACGATCCCAAGTGCATTCTCTGGCACAAGGCGGGCAGGGTAGAGGCGCGTCGCGACATGCGGATTGAGGCGCTCAATCGCGTCAGCCGCGCTTCTGGTCTTCGGCCGCCCGACGTTTCTGCTGTCGTGCACGATCTGGCGCTGAAGATTGTCGAGACTCACGCGGTCGCTGTCGATAATCCCGATCTCGCCCACGCCTGCGGCGGCAAGATAGAGAATAAGCGGCGAGCCGAGGCCACCGGCACCGATCACCAGCACACGGGACGCTTTCAGCTTCTGCTGGCCTTCGCCGCCGATTTCCTTGAGCACCAATTGGCGCTTGTAGCGCTCGATCTCGTCAGGGGTGAGCATCACGCAAGTTTACGCCATCGCCTGGAACTCGTCAGCCGGTGGAGCCGAAACCGCCCTGGCCGCGCGCCGTGGGCTCAAGCTCATCGGTGGCGGCGATTCCGACCTGAGCGACCGCAGCAATCACGAGCTGCGCGATTCTGTCGCCACGGCGGACGACGAACGGCTCCGCCCCATGATTGATGAGAATGACCATGAGCTCGCCGCGATAGTCGGAATCGACGGTGCCGGGGCTGTTGAGAAGCGTCACGCCGTATTTCAGCGCAAGCCCCGAGCGCGGCCGCACCTGTGCTTCGTAGCCTTGCGGCAGTTCGAGCGCAAAGCCCGTGGGAATAAGCGCACGAGCGCCCGGGAGAAGCTCAACCGGCGCCTCCTCGGCCAGACCGGCCACGACATCGAGGCCGGCAGCGGATGTGGATTGATAGGATGGGAGCGGCAGCCCCTCCCCGTGCGGGAGCCGCTTCACGCCAACGGTAGGGCTCATTCCGCCGCCGGGCGCATGGCCGAAAGGGCCTCAGTGGCGCGGGCAAGCAGGCGCATTGAGGTCTCGTCCTTGCTCAGAGGCGGCCAATCCTCAACGCCCGAGGCCGTGACGAGATGAACCTGCGTCCTATCGCCGCCCATCACGCCTGACCCTGGAGAAACGTCGTTGGCGACGATCCAGTCGGCCCCTTTGGCACGGCGCTTCTCGTTTGCATTGGCGATCAGGTTCTCGGTCTCGGCGGCAAAGCCGATGACGAGAGGCGGGCGGTTCGGCCCTGCTCCGGCAAGGTTTGCGAGAATATCGGGGTTCTGGGTGAGCCTGAGTGACGTCTCCCCACCCTGCTTCTTCAGTTTCTGCGCCGTCTCGCCGGCCGCGCGCCAATCGGCGACCGCGGCGGCGCAAATGGCAATGTCGGCAGGAAGGCTTGCCTGCGCCGCGGCAAGCATCTCTTGCGCAGTCTCCACTCTTATCACGCGCACGCCTTGCGGATCGGGAAGCGCGACCGGCCCGCTCACCAGCGTGACTTCGGCGCCAAGCGCCACCGCGGCGCGCGCCAAGGCATGGCCCTGCTTGCCGGAGGAGCGGTTGGCAATGTAGCGCACGGGGTCGATCGGCTCTTGCGTCGGGCCAGAGGTAATGAGCACGCGGCGGCCTTGAAGCGACCTTAGGCGTACGGCGTCCGCCCGCCCCTGGAGCGGGTCCGCGCCGAGAGCCTCTTCGATGGCTGCGAGGATCGCTTGCGGCTCGGCCATCCTGCCCGGTCCATATTCGCCGCATGCCATTTCGCCCTCGTCCGGTCCGACAAAGAGGATGCCGTCGGTGCGAAGCGTGGCGAGGTTCCGCCGCGTGGCGGGATGCTGCCACATCCGCACATTCATGGCGGGCGCGGCCAGCACCTTTTTGTCGGTGGCAAGCAGAACGGCCGAGGCGAGATCGTCAGCCAGACCATGCGCCATCTTGGCGAGAAGGTCGGCGGTCGCCGGCGCCACGACGATGAGATCGGCTTCGCGCGAGAGACGGATATGGCCGATCTCGGCCTCGTCCTTGAGGTCGAAGAGCCCGGTGAAGGTCTTCTCCTCGGTGAGGGTTGCGAGTGAAAGCGGCGTGACGAACTCGGCCCCGCCGCGCGTGAGGATGGCGCGCAACGCCGCACCCCGCTCTTTCAAGCGGCGCACGAGATCGAGGCTCTTATAGGCGGCGATGCCGCCGCCGACGATCAAGAGGATGCGCCTGCCGTTCATACCTTCACCATCGTCCTGCCGGGTTTATGCCGGGCAATCACGGTCTCGGCCAGACCAAAATCGTCGATGGCAGGCCGCCCGGCCTCGACCATTATCTGGGGTTAACGACCGGCACTCAGAAGAGCAACGCAATCGCGAGGGCCACAAGCGCGAGCGCCCCGATCCAGATGCCAATCCTGCTCGCCCGGTTTTCGCGAGATTGCGCCTCGGCCAGCCGCTCGACGGTATGGTCGTCGAGCCGCAAACCCTCCTCGGCCATCGCCGACAGAGCTTCGGCCGTGCGTTGGGCCTGGCCAAGCAGCCTCGGGATATTGCCCACGAGACGCCCGACCGAGGCTGCACCTTGCGCCGCCGCTTCGAGCTGGGCGTCAGTGCCGAATTGCTGCTCCATCCACTCCTTCACCACCGGCTCCGACGCCGTCCACATATTGAGCTCGGGATCGAGGCTGCGGCCCACGCCCTCGACCACCACCATGGTCTTTTGCAATAGCAAAAGTTCGGGCCGCGTCTCCATGTCGAAGACTTCGGTATATTGGAACAGCTGGCCGAGCAGCTGGGCCATGGAGATCTCGCTGGCCGGGCGGTCCATGATCGGCTCGCCGATGGCGCGAAGTGCCTGTGCGAACTGTGCGACCGCATGTTTTCGCGGGACGTAACCCGCCTCGAAATGGACTTCCGCCACGCGGGTATAGTTGCGATTCAGAAAGCCGTACAGGATCTCGGCTAAGAAGCGGCGCTCTTTGAGACCGAGCCGGCCCATGATGCCGAAATCGACCGCAACGAGACGCCCCTCGGCGTCGACGAACAGATTGCCCGGATGCATGTCGGCGTGGAAGAAGCCGTCGCGCAAGGCGTGGCGCAGGAAGGACTGCATCAGGTGCGCGCCGAGCGCCTTCACGTCGTGACCGGCCGCAGTGAGCGTCTCGTGATCGGCAATCGGTATGCCGTCGATCCATTCAAGGGTGAGCACGCGCCGGGCACTTCGCGCCCAATCGACGCCCGGCACGCGAAAGCCCTCGTCATTCTTGGTGTTAGCGGCCATCTCGGAGATGGCCGCGGCCTCCATGCGGAGGTCCATCTCGATGGCGACGGACTTGGCCAAAGTGTCGACCACGGCAATCGGCCGCAGCCGCCGCGAGGGAGGATGGAAGCGCTCGATCATGCGGGCGGCGAAGAAATAGCTGTCGAGATCCTTCTGGAAACGCTGCTCGATGCCGGGCCTGAGCACCTTGACGGCGACCGGTGTCGGCTCCCCATCCGGCGTACGCACCTTCGCCTTGTGCACCTGGGCGATTGAGGCGGCGGCGACCGGCGGACCGAATTCGGCGTAGAGCCGGTCGATCGGGGCACCGAGCGCCTCTTTCACCGCTTCTCTCGCCTCGTTCTGCGAGAAGGGCGGCAGGCGATCTTGGAGCGTGGAAAGGTCGCGGGCGAGCTCGCGGCCGATGATGTCGTCGCGGGTGGCAAGGAATTGGCCGAGCTTGATGTAAGACGGACCGAGAGAGGACAGTGCTTCGGAGAGCTTGGTTTCATTCCCCGGCTCGGCCGCTCCGTTCTTGCGGAGCGGCGCCGTGACGCGAGCGAAGAGCGCAAGCGGCGCGGGCAAATTCGCCTGCTCGGGCAGGACGCGCGCACCCGACCAGGCAAGCACGGCACCCGCCTTGGTCAAGCGCACCATATTGGCGATTGCGCTCATGGCTCAAAGCCTCATCATAGCCGCCAGGCCGAATGGATAGCGGCGATCCCGCCGCTTAGGTTGCGATAACGCACCCGCTCGAAGCCGGCAGTCTCGATCAATTGCATGAAGTTTTCCTGACCGGGAAAGCGGCGGATGCTCTCGACAAGATAACGGTAAGAGGCGCTATCGCCGGCGACCAGCCCGCCGAGCGCCGGAATGACGTTGAAGGAGTAGGCCTCGTAAAGCCTGTCGAGGAGAGGCATTTCCACGGCGGAGAACTCCAGACAGAGGAAGCGGCCGCCCCGCTTTAGCACACGGAAGGCCTCGGCCAGCGCCGTCTCAGGATGGGTCAGATTCCGCATGCCGAACGCCACGGTGTAGGCATCGAAGCTCTCTTTGGCGAAGGGCAACGCTTCGGCATTGCCGCGCACGAATTTAAGCCGCTCGTCCCCCTTCCTTGCCTGTCCGGCCTCGATCATCTCGGCGCTGATATCGCAAATGACGGCCGCAGCGCCCGCTCCCGAAGCTTCGAGTGCCCGCAAAGCCACATCGCCGGTGCCGCCTGCGACGTCGAGAATGGCGTAAGGAACGGCGCTTTTCGGAGGGGAAAGCCAGGAGACAAGGTCATTTTTCCACAGCCGGTGAAGGCCGCCCGACATCAAATCGTTCATCAAATCGTAGCGTGGCGCGACCCTGGCAAAGACCTGGTCGACAAGGCCTTGCTTCACGTCCTCTCCCACGCGGGCGAAGCCGAAGCTTGACTTGGACGCGGCTCGGTCGGGACTTTTGAGGTCTTCGGTCATCGGGCTTGGGACAATAGCGCAAGGCCCAGGCCCAGGCTATCGTTGCAACGCAACATCTGATCGCATTGCGGTTCAAGCCGATCGTCATGCCTGAACTCCCCGAGGTTGAAACCGTACGCCTAGGCCTCGCGCCGTTCCTCGTCGGAAATGCGTTCGCACGCGTCGAGCAGCGGCGCCCCGATTTGCGTTTTCCGCTCCCCAAACACTTCGCCAAACGGCTCGTAGGCCGAAAGATCGAGGCGCTCGACCGCCGCGCCAAATATCTGCTCGCCAGGCTCGATGACGGCGAGGTGCTCGTGATGCATCTCGGCATGACCGGGCGCTTCTGCATCGACCGCGCCGATGGGATGAGGGGCGACGTGGCGCAGGCGCAAGACAAAGCGCCAAAGCACGAGCATATTGTGTTTCATCTCGGCGACGGCACAGTCGTCCGCTACTCCGACACGCGGCGCTTCGGGCTTATGGATCTTATCCGGGCCGAGAGGATAAAGGGCCACAGGCTGTTCAAGGACCTCGGCGTTGAACCGTTAAGCTCCGTCTTCACCCCCGAATGGCTCACAGAGCGCCTCAAAGGCAAGGCCACCTCGATCAAGGCGGCGCTCGTAGACCAGAGGCTGATCGCAGGCCTCGGCAACATCTACGCCTGCGAGGCGCTTCACCGCGCCGGGATTTCCCCCATGAAGCTCGCGGGCACGCTCGCCACGAAATCGGTCAAGCCCACTAAGAAGACCGGGGCGCTTGTCGCTTCCATCAGGGCCGTGCTGGAAGAGGCGATCAAGGCCGGGGGCTCGTCGCTGCGCGATTACAAGCGCGCAGACGGTACGCTCGGCCGCTTCCAGCATCGCTTCAAGACGTACGGCCGCGAAGGCAAGCCATGCCGCAAGAAAAGCTGCCGCGGGACCGTCCGCCGCATTGTCCAGGCAGGACGCTCAACCTTCTATTGTCCCGCCTGTCAGCGCTAGAGCGGAAGAGCACGCTCACGCCCGGTAATACTCGCGGTACCAGGCGATGAAGCGCCTAATGCCCTCCTCGAGAGGAGTCTGGGGCCGGAATCCCGTCGCTTCCTCTAGGGTTTCGACATCGGCGTAGGTTGCTTCGACGTCGCCCGGCTGTTGGGGAAGGAACTCGATCTTGGCCTTCCGCCCAAGGGCCTTCTCGATCGCCGCGATGTAATCGAGCAAGGCGATAGGGCTCTGACTGCCGATATTGTAAATCCGGTAGGGCGCCGGGGAGGTCGCAGGATCGGGGGCCTCAGGCCGCCATTTGGGATTCGGCGCAGCAACGACATCGAGAGTGCGCAGCACGCCTTCAACCGCATCGTCGATATAGGTGAAGTCGCGTGAATGCTTGCCGTGGTTGAAAACCTGTATCGGCTCGCCGGCAAGGATATTGCGGGTGAAGAGGAACAACGACATGTCGGGCCGGCCCCAGGGGCCATAGACGGTGAAGAATCTGAGCCCGGTCACAGGGAGGCCGAAAAGATGGGCATAGGAATGGGCCATGAGCTCGTTCGACTTCTTGGTTGCCCCGTAGAGGCTTACCGGATGATCCACACAATCCTGTACAGCGAAAGGGAGCTTGCCGTTGGCGCCATAGACCGCGCTGGTCGAGGCATAGAGGAGATGCTCGACTCCGTGATGGCGGCAGCCCTCAAGCACGTGCAAGAAACCGGTGACGTTCGAGCCGATATAGACATGCGGGTGGTCGATGGAGTGGCGAACGCCGGCTTGCGCCGCGAGGTGAATGACACGCTCGGGCCGCTCCTCGGCGAAGGTCGCCTCCATGACGGTCCGATCGGCCAGATCGCCCTTTCGGAAGCGAAAGCGCTCGAATTCGTTGAGGCGCTGAAGCCGGGCCTCCTTTAACGAGACGTCGTAATAGGGGCTGAGATTGTCGAAGCCGATGACCTCGTGCCCTCGCTCCAGCAGCCGCGCCGCCGTGTGATAGCCAATGAAGCCGGCGGCGCCGGTAACCAAGACACGCATGGGATGCTTCTAAGCCCGTGGCCCCTCTCGCTAAAGCCGCGGACACAAGAGCCACCGGGATCTCCCGCTGTCAATCGCCTTTGCGCCTCTAAAGGCGCTCTCCTCTCGCGGCGCGGTTGACGCTTTCCGGAGCTCTCGTTATAGAGCACCCCGATTACTCCAAACTTAGCCCGCGCTGTCTCAACCGAAGGTCGAACCGCGCTTCGAGGACCCATCCCATGGCCAACACGAAATCGGCGAAGAAGGCCGCCCGCCAAACGACCTGCCGGACCGCCGTCAACAGAACGGTGCGGACGCGCCTCAAGAGCTCGGTGCGCAAGGTGGAAGAGGCGATCGCCTCCGGCAACAAGGAGGTTGCCGCCGCGGCCTTGAAGGAGGCGGAGCCGTTCATCGTGCGCGCGGCACAGAAGGGTGTCGTCCACCGCAAATTGGCATCGCGCAAGGTGTCGCGTCTTGCCAAGTGCGTCGGCGCCATGGGATCGTCCTAATAAAAAATCCGCGTCTGTTGCTCTGTGACAACAGGCAACGCGGCTTGGCGTTCTCACTCCTTGTCGATTCAATGACATTTCAATCGCTTGCTCATGACGAAGAGGCAAGCGATGCGCGGCGCGCGAGATCGACGGCCGGCATAAAAGAGAAATCGTTCGATCCTTCGCTCGGCAAAGCCTGCCTCCGTGCGGCAGCCGCGCTCAGTGCTTTCTTGAATCACACTTGCAAGCCAGACACTTGTGCCTTAGGGCTGCCGATGCGACCGTAAGGGCGTTTGCGGTGAGCGCGTTTAGCACCTCGCTTGATCGGCGGATTGGTCATGTGTATATTCCATTCTCCGAACGGGGCGTTCCCCTCCTTTACAATTGAGTCCCTTGGACCTGGCGACAGCCGGGCAGGTTTTTCTTGTCTTCGGCGTAAGGAGCGTGGAAATTTGTGGAACGTTAATGCGTAATCTGTGAGTGGAATGCGTAATCTGTGAGTGGTCGTGGTCTTGTTTACCGAGTAGCCACAACCGATTGTAGCCGACACCAACCTGTTCTTGCGTCGTACTCGTGTTTTCGGGAGAGGGCTTTTTCCTTGAGCGCACAGAACGACGAAAAGGCGGTCGACGATGTCGATGTGGAGGCGGTCTGGAAGACCCTCCAATCGGATCCTCGGTCCCAATTGGTCGATGTGCGAACGCGCGCCGAGTGGACTTATGTGGGAATTCCAGATCTTGGACCTGTCGGTAAACGGACTGTCCTCGTCGAGTGGCAGACCTTTCCCGATCAGGCGATCGATCCGCGTTTCGCCGAGCGTCTGGCCGGCGAACTAAAGGCGCTTGACGTGAGTTTAGGTGACGACCTCTTCTTCATTTGCCGTTCGGGAAGCCGGAGCCTGGCTGCGGGCAAGGCGATGGCGGCAATGGGATACCGTGCCTGCCACAACGTCGCTTGCGGTTTTGAGGGACAGCTCGACGATGGGAGGCATCGCGGCGCCAACGCCGGGTGGAAAGCGGCTGGCCTGCCCTGGCAACAGAGCTAGGCCTTTGGGGTTAAGTGAATAGGGACGGTCATGACTGTCCGCGTCGATCTTGTTGACTGCTCATGTATGAGGCGTGCGGTGCGTAACGGCGCGAACGAAAGAATGGGAAAGAGCAAGAACCGTGGCACAGCAAGAGCAGGGCGCGCCAGGCGACGCTTGGGCGAGGGTCAAGAGCCGGCTGCGCGCCGAGCTTGGAGAGGACGTATTCGCCAGTTGGTTCAGGGGGGTCGAAATCGAGCAGGTGGAGGGCGAGATCGTCCATCTCACGGTGGCGACACGCTTCCTCCGCAACTGGCTTCGTTCGCACTATTACGATTTCGTCTTGAGGCTCTCGCGGGCAGAGTGGCCAGACGTCGAGCGCGTCGAATTCAGGGTGAGGCAGCCGCATTTCGGTACCGAGACACCTAAGGAGCTGCCGCAGCTTAGGAGGAGAGAGCCGCCGGCGCCCGAGACGGCGCCGTTACCGCTGCGCACGGGCTATGGCGGCTTTGAGGGCTCGCCGCTCGATCCCAGGCTGAATTTCGCGAGCTTCATGGTGGGAACCTCCAACCGCCTCGCTTATGCCGCGGCGCAGGAAGTGGCGGGCGCCTTCTCGGCCCCCCAGCCGCTCTTCAACCCCTTGTTCGTGTACGGCAGTGTAGGGCTTGGCAAAACCCACCTGCTGCATGCCATCGCCTGGGACGCCAAGACGCACAAGCCCGAGGTGCAGGTCCTCTACCTCACCGCCGAGCGCTTCATGTCAGGCTTCGTTCAGGCTTTGCGCGCCCGCGACGCGCTCGCCTTCAAGGAGAAGTTGCGCAGGATCGATATCCTTTTGATCGACGACATGGAGTTCCTGCAAGGTCCGACCATTCAGCAGGAGTTCTGTCACACCTTGAACTCGTTGATCGACGGCGGACGTCAGGTGGTGGTCGCTGCCGACCGCGCGCCGACCCAGCTCGACAAGCTCGACATGCGTATGCGGTCGCGGCTCGGCGGGGGTCTGGTCGCAGAGATCGGTTCCATGGATTACGATCTTCGCCACAAGATCCTGGAAAAGCGGGCGGCCGCAGCCTGCTCCGAAACCAAGGGCCTTTCTATCAACGACACCGTGCTCGCTTTTCTCGCCGAGCGATTGACCGAGAGCGGGCGCGAGCTTGAAGGGGCCGTTCACCGGCTCCGCGCGAGTTTCCAGCTAACCGACCAGCCGGTGACGCTCGAGACCGCCGAACAGATCGTGCGCGACCTGATGCGCGGGGCCGAGCCGAGGCGCGTGCGCATCGACGACATCATGCGCACCGTGTCCAAGCATTACGGCGTCAACCGCGGCGATCTTTTGTCGGGGCGCCGCAACCGCTCGATCGTGCGGCCGCGCCAAGTCGGCATGTATCTGGCTAAGCTGCTCACATCGCGCTCGCTTCCTGAGATTGGCCGGCGCTTCGGCAACCGCGACCACACCACCGTGCTGCACGCGATCCGCAAGATCGAGCAGCTGATGAGCGACGACAATCAGCTCCGCGAGGAGGTTGAGCTTCTGAAGCGCCTGCTGCGCGAATAGGGGGAAGGCGGGAGGGGGTTCGGATCCCAAGCCAAGGCGGGTCCCCCGCCCGCTCTTGCAAATTCGCCTCTATCGCGTCAAGGTCGAGCCCTTAAGGCACCTCACCCACGCCTTCGCCAGGGTCGGACTGGAGCAGACGCGCTTCGGCCAGGGCCGAGCTTACCGGCCGAAACCATTCATTTTTTAGGATATCGGGCAACCATGCGGCTCACGATCGACAAACCCGGCCTCGCCAAGGCGCTCGCCCATGTGGCGAGCGTGGTCGAGCGCCGCAACACCATTCCGATCTTGTCCAATGTCCTTCTTGCCGCCGCCAAGAACGAACTTAAGCTGACCGCCACCGACCTCGACATGGAGCTGGTCGAGACCGTGCCGGTAAGCGCCAAGGGCGAAGGCGCCACCACCGTGCCGGCCCATATGTTCTACGATATCGTGCGCAAGCTTCCTGAGGGCGCCGATATCGAGCTGGCGATAGACGGCGAACAGGGGCGCCTATCCATCTTGAGCGGTCCCGCTCAGTTCTCTCTGCAAACGCTCCCGGCCGACGATTTTCCCGCCCTCAGTGTCGAGGACCTCGGCCACAGCTTCAGCCTGCCGGCGGCCGAGTTGAGGCGCCTGATCGATAAGACGCGGTTTGCCATCTCGACCGAGGAGACCCGTTACTATCTGAACGGCATCTATCTTCACCCCGCCCAGAGCGGCAAAAAATCAGTTTTGCGCGCGGTGGCCACCGACGGGCACAGGCTGGCCCAGGTCGAGCTGCCGCTGCCGCCGGGCGCCAAGGACATGCCGGGCGTGATCGTGCCGCGCAAAACCGTGCTCGAACTTGCCAAGCTGGTCGAGGAGGGAGAGGGCGAGGTTCGCATCGAGCTGTCGTCCGCGAAGATCAGGGTCTCCACGGCCCGCGTGGTGCTTACCTCCAAGCTGATCGACGGCACCTTTCCCGACTATGAGCGGGTGATTCCGCAAGACAACGACAAGACGATGGAGGTCGACAACACGGCCTTCGCCCAGGCCGTCGACCGGGTCTCGACCTTGTCGAGCGACAAGGGCCGCGCGGTCAAGCTCGCCATCGCCGACGGCAAGCTCACGCTTTCGGTCAATAATCCCGATAGCGGCAGCGCCACTGAGGAGCTACCGGTCGAATATGGCTTCGATCCTCTGGAGATCGGCTTCAACGCCCGCTATCTGCTCGACATTTCGGCGCAGCTCGAGGGCGAGACGGCCGAGTTCCAACTGGCCGATCCCGGTTCTCCCACCATGGTGCGCGACGGCAAGGATGCGTCTGCGCTCTATGTGCTTATGCCGATGCGGGTATGAAGGCCCATCGTCAGGGCGAGGGCGAGGTTGAGGCGATCGCTGACGACCCCGCCAAGACCCTCCTCTTCGTTCGCAGCCTGAAGCTCACCGATTTCCGCAATTACGAGCGGGCCGAACTCGCGCTCGATGCGCGGCCCGTCGTGCTCGCGGGCAGTAACGGCGCAGGCAAGACCAATCTGCTCGAGGCCGTCTCACTGCTCGGGCCAGGCCACGGGTTACGCGGACGCCCCTATGCCGAGCTCTGCCGCGAGGGAGGTGCGGGCGGTTTTGCCGTCGCGGCAAGGCTCGTGCTGCGCGACGATGAGGTCGAGATCGGCACCGGCCTTGCCGCCGGAACGCGCGAAGAAATGACCGGCCGGACCGTACGCATCGCGGGGAAGGAGCGCAGCGCCGGCGCTCTCGCCGAGTATGTCAACCTTGTCTGGCTCATCCCGGCGATGGACGGTCTGTTCACCGGTCCCGCTTCGGAGCGGAGGCGCTTTCTCGACCGGCTCGTGCTTGCTGTCGATCCCAAGATGCGAAGCCCGCTTGGCCGCTACGACCGGGCGATGCGGCAGAGGAACCGGCTGTTCCAGATGCGGGAGGGCTCCTCCACTCTGTTTGAGGGATTGGAGCAGCAGATGGCAGAATCGGGCGCGGCGATCGCAGCAGCACGGCTCGATGCCACCGGGCGGCTCGCAGCACTGATCGAGCGCATGCGCTCAGAACGCGGCGAAGGCCCCTTTCCTTGGGCGTCGGTCGCGCTCGAAGGGCAGCTCGAAGCAGCACTGACCAGGCGCTCCGCGACCGAGGTCGAGGATGAATTTCGCCTCTTCCTCGAAGCGGGCCGCGAGCGCGACCGGGCCGCAACCCGCGCCCTTGAAGGACCGCATCTGAGCGACCTTATTATCATGCATGGCCCGAAAGGCGCTCCCGCTGCGCAGTGTTCCTCCGGCGAGCAGAAGGCGCTTCTTATCGGGCTGATCCTCGCCAAGGCCGAGCTGATCAAGAGCGTTGAGGGCATCCCGCCGCTGATCCTCTTGGACGAGGTGGCGGCCCATCTCGACGAGGCCCGCCGCGAGGCCCTTTTTGGCCAGATTCTGGCCCTCAAGTCCCAGGCCTGGATGACCGGGACCGACCGGGACTTGTTCCTCCCGATCGCCGGCAAGGCACAAATCTTTGCTGTGAATCGGGGTATGATCGGGGCTTGATTTCACGTGCGGCCGCGACCCGGGGGCCGCACCAACACTATTTCAGGGAACCATGACGCCAGCCGCAAAACGCAAAAGAGCCGCCGCTTCCGAGTACGGCGCGGAATCGATCAAGGTGCTGAAAGGCCTCGATGCCGTGCGCAAGCGGCCGGGCATGTATATCGGCGATACCGATGACGGTTCGGGCCTGCATCACATGGTCTACGAGGCGGTGGATAACGCCATCGACGAGGCGCTTGCCGGCTACTGCGACGAGGTCGTCGTCACGTTGAATGCCGACGGTTCGGTCACTATCGAAGACAACGGACGGGGCATCCCGACCGAGATCCACAAGGGCGAGGGCGTCTCGGCGGCGGAAGTGATCATGACCCAGCTCCACGCCGGCGGGAAGTTCGACCAGAGCTCCTACAAGGTCTCGGGCGGGTTGCATGGCGTTGGCGTGTCCGTCGTGAACGCGCTCTCGTCCAGGCTCGATCTCACCATCTGGCGCGACGGCAAGGAACATTTCATACGCTTCGCCGACGGCGTGCCGGAGGCCCCTCTCAGGGTATTGGGCGATGCCGGCGGCAAGACCGGGACGCACATCACGTTCGTGCCAAGCAGCAACACCTTCACCATGTTGGAATTCGATTACGCGACGCTCGAGCACCGCTTGCGCGAGCTTGCCTTTTTGAATTCGGGCGTGCGCATCGTGTTGTCGGACCAGCGCGGGGTCGAGCCGATGGTCGAGGAGATGTGCTATGAGGGCGGCTTGCGCGCCTTCGTGCGTTTCCTCGACCGGACCAAGCACCCTCTGATTCAAGGGCCCATCATGGTGGCGAAGGAACAGCGAAAGATCTTGGTCGAGGCCGCGTTATGGTGGAACGACAGCTACCACGAGAACGTGCTGTGCTTCACCAACAACATTCCGCAGCGCGACGGCGGCGCGCATCTTGCGGGCTTCCGCGCGGCGCTGACCCGCACCGTCAATACCTATGCCGCACAGTCGGGCATCGCCAAGAAGGAGAAGGTGGCTCTCACCGGCGACGATGCCCGCGAGGGACTCACTTGCGTGCTTTCGATCAAGGTGCCTGACCCGAAATTCTCGAGCCAAACCAAGGACAAGCTCGTATCGTCCGAGGTGCGCCCGGTGGTCGAGAGTGTTGTGGCCGATGCGCTGTCGGGATGGTTCGAAGAGAATCCCGGCGAGGCCCGTAACATCGTGCAGAAGATCGTCGAGGCCGCAGCGGCGCGCGAGGCCGCGCGCAAGGCCCGTGAGCTGACGCGGCGCAAGGGCGCACTCGATCTCGCCTCTCTTCCCGGCAAGCTCGCCGATTGCCAGGAGCGCGATCCAGCCAAGTCGGAGCTGTTCCTGGTCGAGGGCGATTCAGCCGGCGGCAGCGCCAAGCAAGCCCGCGACCGCGCCTTCCAGGCTGTGCTCCCCTTGCGCGGCAAGATCCTGAATGTGGAGCGCGCGCGCTTCGACAAGATGCTGTCGAGCGTGGAGATCGGGACGCTGATCACCGCGCTCGGCACCGGTATCGGCCATGACGAGTTCGATCTCGCCAAGCTCCGCTACCACAAGGTCATCATCATGACGGACGCCGATGTCGACGGCGCCCATATCCGCACGCTTTTGCTCACCTTCTTCTACCGGCAGATGCAGAGCCTGGTCGAGGCCGGGCACCTGTTCATCGCTCAGCCGCCGCTCTACAAGGTGAGGCGCGGCCAGTCCGAGCGCTATCTCAAGGACGAGACGGCGCTTGAGGATTATCTCATCGGCGAAGGGTTGGAGGACGCCGTTCTCATCACCGGCGCGAGCGCGACGCGCGCCGCCGCCGATTTGCGCGACATCGTCGAGACGGCACGGCGGATCGCCGCGATCCTCCAAGGTCTTCACAGCCGCTACCCGCGCTTTATCGTCGAACAGGCGGCGATTGCCGGCGCGCTCAATCCCTCGGTGCTGGAGAACCGCAAGCAGGCGCAACAAGCGGCCGCCTACATCGCCAAGCGGCTCGATGCTTTGTCCGAGGAAACCGAGCGCGGCTGGCACAGCGAGGCGCTGCCCGAGGGAGGCTTGCGCTTCTGGCGGGAACTGCGCGGCGTCATGGAATCCCATCTGATCGATGGGCCGTTCATCGCCTCGGCCGACGCGCTGAAGCTCGACAGCTTTGCCGAGCATCTGCAGGAGGCCTATGCCAAACCCGCAACACTCAAGCGCAAGGACACGAGTCTTGCGGTGCATGGGCCGAGCGGCCTGCTCGATGCGGTGATGACGGCGGGACGCAAGGGGCTCACATTGCAGCGTTACAAGGGGCTCGGCGAAATGAACCCCGACCAGCTGTGGGATACCACGCTCGACGTCAACACCCGCACCATCCTTCAGGTGAAGATCAAAGAAGGCGAGGACGCCGACGATATCTTCTCGCGGCTGATGGGCGACGTGGTCGAGCCAAGGCGCGAGTTCATCCAGTCCAACGCGCTCCAGGTCGCAAATCTCGACGTTTGAGACATGCCACGCCCCCAAGCGTAGGCGCCGGTGTTTCGCCGCGCCCTAGATCTGCGGGCTCGCCTGGTGGCCCAATTCTTTAACATTGCGTCAATGCGGAACGCCTAGGCTCGCCGCAAAAGAGGCTTCGCGAAGGCTGGAAGGCCGGACCGGCGCTTCTTTGGCTTGTCCGATCGGGTGGAGACAGCATGCAGGGCGCGCGGCGGAGCGGACGGCACGGCGCAAAGGTCGGCCGCAAGGCCCGGCCCAATTACGGCCCGCGAGGCGCCGAGGCTCCGTGCAGAAGGCCCAAGCGGCGCCGGCCCTCGCGCCTGACACGGTGGGCGCGCCGCCATTCTTGGCTTTTCGGCGTCATGCGCTATTCGGCGCTCGCAGGCGCTTTCGGTGTGGCCGTCATCGGGCTCGCGGCGATCTATTTTACCGCGCGGATGCCGGACCCCGGCATTGCCGCGCTCGATGACCGGCCGCCGAACGTCACCGTCCTTGCCGAAGACGGCGCCGTGCTTGCCGAGCGCGGCTTGCGGCGCGGTCATATCCGGCTCGATGCGGTGCCGCCTTATCTTGTGCAGGCGGTGCTCGCCACCGAAGATCGCCGCTTCTACTCCCATTTCGGCATCGATCCGCTCGGGCTGATCCGCGCATCGTTCCGCAACGTTACCGCCGGCGCCGTCGTCGAGGGCGGCTCGACCATCACTCAGCAGCTTGCCAAGAACCTGTTCTTGAGCCCCAACCGCACCGTCACACGGAAGCTCGAGGAAGCGATCTATGCCGTGTGGCTCGAGCGGCGCTTTTCGAAGAACGAAATCCTCGAGCTCTATCTCAACCGCGTGTATTTCGGTGCCGGGACCTACGGCGTGGAGGCCGCCTCGCGCCGCTATTTCGGCAAATCCTCGCGCTACGTCACCCTGCCCCAGGCGGCATTGCTCGCCGGACTGCTCAAGGCCCCCTCGCGCTACGCGCCGACGCGAAGCGTAAAACGCGCAAGCGCCCGCGCCGATGAGGTGCTCGGCAACATGGTCGAGGCAGGGTACCTCACGCCGGAAGAGGCGCGGCGCGCCAGCCGGCAGCCGCTCAAGCTCTCAGCCAAGGACGATGACACCGGCTATTCTTACGTCGTCGATTGGGTTGCCGAGCTTCTGCCCGAGCTTGTCGGCGAGCAGCATAACGACCTTATCGTCAGGACGACGATCGATGCGGGGCTGCAGCGGACCTCGCAGCAGGCGCTGAGACGCCTCCTTGACGGCGAAGGGACGAAGCTTGCCGCAGGCGAAGGGGCTATCGTGGTGCTCGATCCTTCAGGCGGCGTGAAGGCGCTCATCGGAGGCCGGGCCTACTCGACAAGCCCGTTCGACCGGGCGCTGAAGGCGCGGCGTCAGCCGGGCTCGGCGTTCAAGCCATTCGTCTATCTCGCGGCACTCGAGAGAGGCTATTCGCCCGACACGATCGCCTATGACGGGCCGACCACGGTGGCCGGCTGGTCGCCGCGCAACTACACCGGCACTTATTTGGGCCGCGTCAGCTTGCGCGACAGCCTCGCCCGGTCAATCAACACCGTGGCGGCGCGGCTTACCGCCGAGGTCGGGCCTGCGCGGGTCGCGCGCACGGCACGGCGGCTCGGCATTCGTTCCAAACTGCATGACCGGCCGTCCATCGCGCTCGGAACGGCTGAGGTCACGCTGCTTGAGCTTGTGGGCGCCTACGCGCCATTCGCCAATGGCGGAAGCGGTGTCTTGCCCCATGTGATCGTAAGTGTGCGTGACGGAAATGGGATTGTGCTCTATCAGCGCCAACGCTCGACCACCGGACAGGTGGTGGCTCTCAGCAATGTCGCGGCAATGAACGACATGCTGAACGCCACGATCACGTTCGGCACGGCAAAGCGTGCCGCCTTCGATAGGCACGAGGCGGCCGGCAAGACGGGAACCACACAGAATTACCGCGATGCCTGGTTCGTCGGCTACACGGCTCACTATGTGGGCGGCGTGTGGATCGGCAACGACGACGGCAGGCGAATGAAGAAGGTCACAGGTGGAACCCTTCCCGCCAAGCTCTGGCGAGATGTCATGCTTTACGCTCACCGGGACAGCCCGCCGCTGCCTCTTCCCGGCGCGCGCGGTCCGCGTCCTCGCGATGCTGTAGCGGGCCTGCCATGGCATGACCGAGAGAGCGGCAGCGACGGGCCGTTCTTGCAGCGCGTGCTCAGCATTTTTTCCGGCCTCTAGACGAGGGCCTTTAGGTCTTACTCGATGCTGCGCTTCGGCGAATAGCGTGAGGACGGCTTGACCCCTTCGGCACCGTAGCGATGCAGGCTCGCGCCATGTTTGCTGAGCCAGGTCTGTGCCTCTCGATAGCGCGGCATTGTGCGCCCGACCAGCGACCAGAAACGGGGCCCGTGATTCATATGGGCGAGATGAGCGACCTCATGCGCGGCAAGATAATCGAGCACGAAAGGCCGCGCGAGCACAAGCCGCCAGGAGAAGGACAGCGCGCCTGAGGTCGAACACGACCCCCAGCGCGTGGTCTGGTCGCGAACGAAGATCCGCTTAGGCGCGAGATTAAGACGTTCGGCGTGGAATTCGACGCGGGCTTTAAGATCGAGATGAGCCTGGCGCTTCAGCCAGTCGAGCAGCCGCCGCGGCGCGTGCTCCTCGGCACCCGCCACGTAAAGACGCGGTAGCCGCCTGATCCCCACACGCGCGCCTTCCGGCCAAGCCGGGACGCTCCTGGGCTCATCGGCGGCCTCGATCCACACGACGCCGCGGCGGCGCAACGTTCCTGCGAAGCGAAGCACGTGGGCACGTCCGCGCAGCGGCACGATGGCGCGATGGGTGAAGGGCACCGGCGCCGGCAGTCGGGCGACGCGTTCTTTGAGCCAATCGAGATGACGCGACAGAAACTCGTCGGCGTCTGCGAAGCTCGAGTAAAGCGGCATGGTAAGCACGGTCCCGCGCCGCGCTTCATTCACCTGCAGACTGAACCTGCGGGCCCGCGCGCTTCGTCTCAGAACCATGGGAATGCCGAGGCCGCGGATTTTGACCTCAATGGTCTCGCCGCGTGCGAGATTCAGCCGCTTTAGCATCCGATACGCTCCCTACTGACGCCGGCCCCCCCGAGTCGGCGGCCGGTACAGTAGCACAGGGTTCTGCCGGAACCCTTGCCTATGCTTTAGGCAGACCGGCGGAAGGCTCGCCCCAGCACCCCTCCGCGGCTCTGATGGGAAGCGATGAACTTGCGAATTTTCGGAGCAATTTCAGTGCGAAAGCGGGAGCCATTGAACACGCCGTAATGGCCAACGCCGGGCTGAAGATGCCGCTCGCGCAAACCCTCTGCAAGATTGGTGCACAAAGTTTGGGCGGCGAAGGTCTGGCCCGTCCCCGTGATGTCGTCCTTCTCGCCCTCTACCGTCATGAGCGCCACGTTCCGGATCTTGCTTGGATCGACCGGGCGGCCGCGATGCGTCATCTGCCCCTTCGGAAGCTTGTGCTCGAGGAAGACGGTTTCGATGGTCTGCAGGTAATACTCAGAAGTTAGGTCCATGACAGCAAGAAATTCATCGTAGAACTCGCGGTGCTTGTCGGCCGAGTCTCCGTCTCCTCTAATCAAATTGTGAAAAAGGTCGCTATGCGCGGTGACATGACGGTCGAAATTCATCCCCATGAACCCGCTAAGCTGCAAAAAACCTGGATAGACCAGGCGCATTACACCGGGATAAGGCCATGGGACTTGTGTAATGACATTGCGGTGGAACCAGTTAAGCGTACGGGCCTCGGCGAAGCGATTGACGGCAGTTGGATTTTCCCGCGTGTCGATCGGACCGGCCATGAGGATCATCGAGCGCGGGCTTGAGCGGTCGCCCATCGCTTCGAGCAGAGCCACGGCGGCGAAGACCGGGACGGCCGGCTGGCACACCGCCATCGCATGCACGTCTCCTTTGAAAAATCGAAGAAATTCAATGATATAGTCGATGTAGACGTCGAGGTCGAAGGGACCGGCCGCGCGCGGCACAAAGCGTGCGTCGTGCCAATCGGTGACATAGACCTCGTAGTGCGGAAGAAGGTCGCGAACCGTCCCGCGCAGCAGCGTAGCGAAATGGCCGGCCATGGGCGCCACGACAAGGATTTTGGGGTCATTGCGGCGACGCCAGCCCGAGACCTCCCGTTCGAAATAGATGAGATCGCAGAAGGGTTTAGAGATGACCACGCGCTCTCTAACGGCGACCTTGCGGCCCCTCACTTCGGTCTCGTCGATGCCCCAGGAGGGTTTGCGATAGCGGCGCGTCGTGCGCTCGAACAATTCGAGCGCAGCCGCAGCACTCCGCCCAAGGGGGGTGTGGTAGGCGGGATTGAGCGGATTGCGGAACAGCAAACGATAAGCGTCTGCCGCAGCCCGCGCAGGGCTCAGCGCTGCCCGGTTCAGCTCATAGAGATGGTAGAGCACGAATCGTTCTCCCCGTCCGAGGATACATGAAATGCTGCATTGCAGAATCAGATGGTGATTTTATGTTGCAGTGCAAGACAACATGTCGCGGGGGTAACCGGGTCGTGCGGCTAAATGTAGCGGCGAAGCGCTTCAGCCATTTTTGCCGCGGGCGTGCCGTAGGCGAAATGGGTGACGTATTCGCCGTCCTTACCCATCAAATAGACGAGCGCGGAATGGTCGATGCTGTAATCGCTCGCACCTTCGTCGTCCTGAAATTTCGCATAGGCGATGCGATAGGCCTTCGCCACCCCGGCAATGGCCTCTGGCGAGCCGGTGAGGCCAATAAACGCTGAGCCGAAATTCTTGAGGTAGTCGGCCATGACCGCGGGCGTATCGCGCTCGGGATCGAGCGTGATGAAGACCGGGACCACCTCCTCACCCTTAGGGCCAAGCGCGTCGAGGCTCGCCGACATGACCTGAAGCTCGGCAGGGCAGATATCGGGACAATGGGTGAAACCGAAGAAGACGAGCATGAAGCGGCCTCGAAAATCCCGATCGGTGACCGTCTTCCCGTGCTGATCGATCAGCCTGAAGGGGCCTCCGATGAGCGCCTTGCCCGAGGTCATGACCGCCCGGCCTGACCCTTTATCGGTGAGGGCAAACACGGCCGCCCCGGCGATGGCACCGATCAGAAAGCCTGCGGCGATGACGATGAGGAGTCGTGTGCGCATCTATTCACCCAGTCGCAGAAGCGTGCCGTTGACGCGCGCGCTTGCGAGAAACCGGCTGAAGGTTACATAGCCGATAATCAGATAAACGGCGTTAAGTCCAAGGGCCCACCATAGCTGCGCGGGCTCGAAGCGATGTTCGAGAAGGATCGCGCGCATGCCTTCGAAAACATGGGTCGGCGGAAGCGCGAGCGCAACCGGCTGCAGCCAATCCGGCAAGACCGACACCGGATAGTAAACGCAAGCGATCGGCAGCAGCAGGAAAGCGAGCGACCAAGCAAGCTCCTCGGCGCCAAGCCCGTAGCGCAAGATGACCCCGGCCGAGATCAGCCCAAGCGACCAACTGGTCAAAACAAGAACGGCGAAAAAGGCGACAAGCGCGAGACCAAGGTCGAGGAGATTGAAGCCGAAAATGAGATAGGCGGCGAAGGCGACCGGAACCATGCCCACGGAAAGACGGATGATGCTCCAGATGCTCAAAGCAGCGACGAGTTCGGAAGCGCGCAAAGGGCTGATCAAGAGATTGCCGAGATTGCGGGCCCACATCTCTTCGATGAAGGCCGTAGAGAAGCCGATCTTGGAGCGGAAGAGAATGTCCCAAAGCAGCACCGAGCCGATCAAGACGCCGGCCGCCTGGGCAAGCGGGCTCGTGGTCTCCGACAAGTACTTCTGCAGGAAGCCCCAGGTCAGCATCTGCAAGAACGGCCAGTAGATCAGCTCGAGCAGGCGGACGCCGGAACTCCGCAGCAGGTAGACGTAGCGCTTGATCAGGGCACCGATGCGGCGGAGCGAAGCGCTAAAGCCCGTCGGCGCGAGCACGATAGGCTTGACGCCCTTCCCTTCTGTGGGAGCCGTCCTCATGACGCCTTCCGTTCCGGCGAGACGGCATGTTTGGCGCGCCCGCGGACTATGTCGAGAAACACCTGCTCCAATGTCTTCCGCCCATAAGTCGCAATCAAAGCAGCCGGCGTCTCATCCTCGACGATGCGTCCCTGGTGAAGCAGGATGACGCGATCGGCGAGCCGCTCGACCTCGGCCATGTTGTGCGAGGCAAGCAGAAGTGTGGCACCGCGGGTCTCGGCATAGTCTTTGAGCTTCTGCCGAATCCAATCGGCGGTGTCGGGATCGAGCGATGCGGTGGGCTCATCGAGCAAAAGAAGTTCGGGAGCGTTGAGGAGCGCCTTGGCAAGCCCCACGCGCGTCTTCTGGCCGGCCGAGAGCTTTCCGGTCAGGCGCTCGAGCAGGGGCGCGATTTGCAAGTCCTCGGCGATATAGGCGATGCGTTCGGCCGCGTTGGCGATGCCGTAAAGACCGGCATAGACGGTCAGGTTCTGCCGCACCGTCAGCCGCGCCGGGAGATCGATATACGGGCTCTGAAAATTCATCCGATGGGCGATCGCGCCGCGGTTGCGGCTCACATCGGCGCCGAACACCCTGACCTCACCCGCACTCGGGACGACGAGGCCGAGCAGCATGGCGATGGTCGTGGTCTTGCCGGCACCGTTGCCCCCGAGCAGAGCGACCGTCGTACCTTGAGAGAGCGTGAAGCTGATGCGGTCAACCGCGGTGACGGAGCCGTAAATCTTGGTGAGATCACGCACCTTCGCCGGGCTTGCGTCCCCGGCAGGATCCCGCTCGCGAGCCCCGCTCTCTTCCCGGCTCGCCTTCTTTACTCTTTCGTCCATCGGCTTTTGCGCTACGCGTTCGCTTTGTCGGAATGATGACTGCTCCGCCATGGTAGAGTTCAGCTATGGCTGCCTTGGACAAGAGTCAAACCATCCGCCGCCCTGCCGTGCCGGCTTGGCTGAAGCAGGGCGAGACCAGATTGCGGCTTCAGACCATCGTCCGTCTGCGCTGGCTCGCCGTGATCGGCCAAAGCCTGACCGTGATCGGGGTCTACTGGGTGCTCAGCATCGACCTCCCGATCGCTGGCTGCCTCGCCGTCATCGCCTTGTCTGCCTGGCTCAACGTCGCATTGCGCCTGCGCTATCCGGCAAGCCAGAGGCTCAAGAGCGGTTTTGCCTTCACGATGCTCGGCTACGACATTGTCCAGCTTGCCGTGCTTCTCTATCTGACCGGCGGTCTCCGAAATCCCTTTGCCTTCTTGCTCATTGCGCCGGTTACGGTGTCAGCCTCGACCTTGCCGGTCGGGATCACGGCGGCGCTCGGCGCGCTTGCCATCACTGCGGCAACGCTTCTTACCAGTTTTCATTATCCGCTGCCGTGGTTCCACCATATCAACCTCGTGCTTCCCTTCCCTTATGTGATGGGCGTATGGGCGGCGGTCGTTTCCGGGATCTTGTTCATCGGGTTCTACTCCTGGCGTACGGCCGAGGAAGCCAGACGCATGGCCAAGGCATTGGCCGCAGCCGAGATGGTGCTCGCCCGCGAGCAGAAGCTTTCGGCACTGGACGGTCTCGCTGCCGCCGCGGCGCACGGGCTCGGCACGCCGCTTGCCACCATCGCGGTCGTGACCAAGGAGCTGATGCGCGACGCCAAGCCTGACGGTGCGCATTACGACGACCTTGCTCTGCTCAGAGCCCAGGCCGAACGCTGTCGCGACATCCTTGCCGATATTGCTGGCGGCGGCGAGCGGCGCGATCTTATCGTGTCGCGCCTTCCTTTAACTCACCTGATCGAGGAGGTGGTGGCGCCGCACCGCCTGATCGCCGTACCGATCGAGGTCGAGACCGGGCCTATGCAGGACGGCGTGTCTCGTGAGTCGTCGTTCCCTGAGCCGGTGACCGAGCGTAATCCAGGCGTCCTTTATGGGCTCGGCAATCTCGTGGAGAACGCCATCGATTTCGCCGCAAGCAAGGTCACGGTCGAGGCACGCTGGTCGAATGACGCTGTGAAGATCGTGATCGCTGATGACGGAGCGGGTTTCCCGGCGCATGTGCTTGGAGAGCTCGGCGAGCCCTTCGTCACGACGCGGCACGTCCAAAGCGATGGAGCGCAGACGGCCGAGGAGCATGCCGGGATGGGACTCGGCTTCTTCATCGCCAAGACGCTGCTCGAGCGTTCGGGTGCCGAGCTCGAGCTTGCCAACCGGCCGCCGCCGGAAGGCGGCGCGGTGGTAACGGTGGTCTGGCCGCGCGCGAAATTCGAGCAGGTGCCAGAGAAAACGCCGGCGATGGCCGAGCCGGCCGTTCACGCCGAAACTCCCTTAAGCCAGCCCCCTTGGCTCGGCGGGGGCCGGACCGGCGCCTCGCCGACGCCAAAAGGGCGTCGATAAGCTTGCCGCCGGCATGGATAATGCATAGGTCTTAGGCTGCAATTTGAGGGTCGAGGCGGACATTGCCCTGCCCCGGGAGCAGGCCCGATGCGGCGTTTCAACGACATCGATGAAGGAGTGCCTGAGAAATGGTCGCTGAACAGGTTTTGTCCGTGACCGAGACACGTTCGGCAGGACCTGCGGACAACACGCTCCTGATCGTCGATGACGACCGCGCTTTCCTCGTCAGACTCGCGCGTGCCATGGAGGCGCGGGGTTTCGAGGTCGAGGCGGCCGCCTCGGTGGAAGACGGGCTTTCGTCGCTGAAGCGCCGCCCCCCGGCTTTCGCCGTGGTCGATATGCGTCTCGATGACGGTAACGGTCTCGATGTCATTGCCGCGCTCAAGGACCTTCGCCCCGAGGCACGCGCTGTCGTTCTGACGGGCTACGGCAATATCGCCACCGCCGTTACCGCGGTAAAGCTCGGCGCGGTGGATTATCTCGCCAAGCCCGCCGACGCCGACGATGTCTATAACGCGCTGGTCGCGCCGGCGACGGCGGTTAAGGCGCCGCCGCCGGAAAATCCCATGTCGGCCGATCGCGTGCGCTGGGAGCATATCCAGCGGGTCTACGAGCTGTGCAACCGCAATGTCTCGGAGACGGCGCGGCGTCTCAACATGCACCGCCGCACCCTGCAACGCATCCTCGCCAAGCGCGCGCCGAAGTAACCGGCGCGTCAGGCTTCAAAACCGCAAGAGGGATCGAGGTGACGCTGAAGCCGCAGCGCCGCGGCACGTGCGAAGCAAAGCATCATCGCCTTGCGCCGCGCTGCCGGGAGACGCTCTTCGACCGGTTCGCGTATGAGCTCAGCGCCGTAACGATCGGCAAGGATCAGCCCCGCGGAAGGCGGGATGACCTCGCGCGGAAAGTCGGTTGACACGGCGAAATAGAGACGGTCGCAGAAGGGAAGATAGTCCTGCCACTTGCCGTCGCTCTGATAGTCGAGCAGACAGGATTTGATCTCGACGATCGCGACATCGCCGGCTCCCGACAGCGCCACCACGTCGGCGCGCCGGCCATTGCCGACCGACAGCTCGGTGACGACCGAGTGGCCAAGCGCGCGTAGCGCCCGGCACACGCCGCGCTGCAAAGCGGCAGCCGCCGGCGACTGGCGACCGTCGAATGGGATGATTGTGTCGTCCCTGGCACGGTTGCCTTGCAACGCGACGGCTCCTGCGAAAATCATTTTCCTCACGGAGTTGTGCATGCTTAACCATTCCTCCCCCCGGAACAAGCTGTTAAATCTCACGTTTCAGTGGTAAGCGCCGTGGCAGCTCGGCAGATCCGGGCTTCTAGAAGCGATAACGCCCGAGCCCGAAGGAGCCGATCATGAATCTCCATAGCGCAACCCTCGCCGCGGTCACGCCTAAGACCGAGCGGGCCTTGCTGCGCGAGCGTCTGGTCGCAACGCGGGCGCTCTCCTCCGAGCTTGCCAACCCCTTGAGCGACGAGGATCAGGTCGTCCAGGTCATGGACGATGCGAGCCCAACCAAATGGCATCTCGCCCACACCACCTGGTTCTTCGAGGCTTTCCTGTTGAAGCGCTTCCTCGCCGGCTATCGCGTCTTCGACGAGCGCTTCGAATATTGCTTCAACTCGTACTACGAAAGCGTCGGCCCAAGGCATCCGCGCCCAAAACGGGGATTGCTGACACGGCCCGCGGCGCAGGACGTGCGCGCCTATCGCGACTTTGTCGACGCCGCGCTTGACCTGCTCTTCGACACAGAGCTTACGCCTGAGGCGGCCCAACTCATCGAGCTTGGTATCAATCACGAGCAGCAGCACCAGGAACTCCTGCTGACAGATATTTTGAGCCTGTTCGCCGCCGAACCGCTCAAGCCCGCTTACCGCAAGATTGGACGCGGAGCAGCGGCCGGCAATTCGGCGCCGCTGACCTGGCTTTCATTCGATGGCGGCACTTTTGCCGTTGGGCATGACGGCGAAGGCTTTGCCTATGACAATGAGGGGCCGCGTCACGAAGAGCTGATCCGTCCCTTCAAGCTGGCAAACCGTTGCGTGACCAATGCTGAATGGATCGAGTTCATCGCCGATGGCGGTTACGCCAGCCCAACCTTGTGGCTCGCAGATGGCTGGAACACCGTGCGCGCCCAAGATTGGCGCGCGCCGCTCTACTTTGAGCAAGCCGAAGGAGGCTCTGCGCAAATGAGTCTCAACGGCTTCCGCCCGATCGATCCTTCAGCGCCCGTGACCCATGTGAGCTACTATGAGGCTGACGCTTTCGCTCGTTGGGCCGGTTGCCGCCTTCCGACAGAGTTCGAGTGGGAAGTCGCAGCAGAGACTGTACCGCTCAAAGGCCGCGACCTCGGTCACGGTCGTTTGCAGCCGATCGCTGCCGAAACCGGCGCGGGGCCCAAGCAGATGATCGGCGATGTGTGGGAGTGGACGGGAAGCGCCTACCAGCCCTACCCCGGCTTCAAAGCCGCTCCCGGCGCCGTCGGTGAATATAACGGCAAGTTCATGTGCAATCAGTTCGTGCTCAGAGGCGGTTCCTGCGCGACGCCTGAGGGCCATATCCGCCGCACCTATCGCAATTTCTTTTATCCGCATCAGCGCTGGCAATTCACCGGATTGCGTCTGGCTCAAGACGCGTGAACGCGCCAGCGCGATGGAGAGCGACATCTCGCTTGATCTCCCTTCAAAATTAGCTCCCCGTTCGGCGAAGACGCGCGCAGAGGAGGCGCGCCGCGGCGGCGAGTTCGCCGAAGCGGTGCTGGCCGGCTTGACACGCAAGCCCCGGAGCATCCCTTGCCGCTTCCTATACGATGCGCGCGGCTCGGATTTATTCGAGGAGATCACAAAGCTCGACGAGTACTACCCGACACGGACCGAGACGGCGCTGCTCGAAGCGTATGCACCGGAGATCGCTGAACTCACAGGACCGGAGCGCGTGCTGGTCGAGTTCGGCTCAGGCTCGAGCCGCAAGACGAGCCTCTTGCTGAGCGCGCTTTGGCCAGTTGCGGCCTATATCCCCATCGACATCGCCGCCGAAAGCCTAACAGAGGCGGCGGAATGGCTGTCAGACCGGCACGACGGTCTTACCATCGTGCCGCTCCTTGCGGACTTTAATACGACCCGCGCGCTGCCCCCGATGGCGCGCGGCAAACCGCTTCTCGGGTTCTTTTCCGGTTCGACCATCGGCAATCTCGCTCATGACGAGGCGAGCGCTTTCCTTGCGCAAGCTGCGCGCCTGTTGGGCGAGGGAAGCGCCTTTCTCATCGGCGTCGATCTCAAGAAGCCGGTTTCGATTCTGAAGCCCGCCTATAACGACGCGCGCGGCGTCACCGCCGCCTTCAACCTCAATCTGCTCTCTCGCATCAATCGCGAGCTTGCGGGCACGTTCGATCTCGCGAGTTTCGCCCATGATGCGGTATGGAATGCGCGAGCCGGCCGCATGGAGATGTATCTGGTGAGTCTGGCCAGCCAGAGCGTGCGCGTTCTTGGGCACGAGTTCTCCTTCGCCGCAGGCGAACGCATCCATACGGAAAACTCCCACAAATACTCGGTGGATGAGTTCCAGGCGCTGGCCCGCACGAGCGGCTGGCATCCGGTCAGGGCGTGGACCGACGCCGATACCCTCTTCAGCCTGCATCTCTTGCGGCTTTAGCGAGCGCCTTGATCTCATCAAAGGCTGCGCGCAAGGTGCGCGCTTCTTAAAGACAGGAGTGAAACGTGCCAGATCTCGTCACCGGCAATGCTGTGATCGGCCAATCCGGAGGGCCGACCGCCGTTATCAATCAGTCGCTTGCAGGTGTGATCGAGGGCCTCAGCACCGGGCTTGCCGCTTCGGGCAAAGTGGGCCGCATCTTCGGCATGCGGCACGGGGTGCGCGGGCTCCTCAAAGCGCGCGCCGACGGGCTCGTCGATCTGACCGCCCTCGACGAGGCGAAGCTCGAGGCCATCGCCCGCACGCCGTCAGCAGCGCTCGGCTCGACCCGCGACAAGCCCGACGAGGCCTATTGCGAGAAGATCCTCGATAGCTGCCGCAAGAACGAGATCCGCTATTTCTTCTATATCGGCGGCAACGACTCGGCCGACACCTGCCACATCGTCAGCGAGAAGGCGGCGGCGGCGGCTTACGAGCTTCGCTGCTTCCATGTGCCGAAGACGATCGACAACGACCTTGTGGAGAACGACCACACCCCGGGCTTCCCTTCGGCTGCGCGCTACGTGGCGCTGGCGCTGATGGGAGACGCGCTCGACAATGCGAGCCTCGGCGGCATCAAGATCAACGTCATCATGGGACGGAATGCAGGCTTCCTTGCCGCTTCAGCCGCCCTTGCCCGAGGCGCCGCCCCCGACGGCTCGGCGGCACCCGACCGGGCGGCGCCGCATCTCATCTATCTGCCCGAAGTGCCATTCTCGACCGATGCCTTTCTCGCCGATGTCGAGGCCGTCTATGCCAAGCTCGGGCGCTGCCAGATCGCGGTCAGCGAAGGCATCCGCGACGCTCATGGCGAGGCGATCGGCCCCAAGCTGATGCGGGGAGCTGGCGAAGTGGACGCCCATGGCAATGTGCAGCTGTCGGGCTCGGGCGCGCTCGGCGACGGGCTTGCCGACCTGGTCAAGACCGGACTCACGCCAAAGGGAGGCAAGGCCCCCCGCGTGCGCGCCGATACGTTCGGCTATATCCAGCGCTGCTGGCCGGAGCCTTCGCCTGTGGATGCGCAAGAGGCACGCGCCGTTGGCCGTCACGCCGCCGGGCTTGCGGCGAGCGGCGACGCATCGGCATCGGTGATCCTCGTCCGCACCTCAAATGCGCCCGAAGCCTACCGCAGCGATTGCGCCCGCGCCGAGCTCGCCGCCGTGGCGCGCCGCACGCGGCATGTGCCCGCGGAGTATATTTCAGGCACGAACGATGTCAGCGCGGGCACAT
>Ga0209976_10000082_pt1 | contig 65495 bp, 55 predicted proteins | sample SumtaG_FD_182806 | JGI IMG/M metagenome (GOLD analysis project Ga0209976, IMG submission 182806) | Deep subsurface microbial communities from Indian Ocean to uncover new lineages of life (NeLLi) - Sumatra_00157 metaG (SPAdes) (version 2) | ecosystem: Environmental > Aquatic > Marine > Oceanic >... | reverse complement strand
ATTTCCGCAACCCAGCCCAAGATTCGCCCCCTCCCCAATTGTAATGTCATCCTCTGAATATCCTATACTTTTTGAAACGTCTTTACTATTATTGCAATTGCAACCACAACCAGAACCTTCAATAGCTATTTTTTTATATCCCTCTTTAACAATTTTTTTAATTTCTTCAGGGTTTTTCATAATATCTCATTTTACCAAAAAACCGCCTTGATGGCGATTTTTAATAGTTCCTCAATTTAAAGCTATTTATTCCTTCTCTGAGATCTTAGGTTGTGGTAGATGTCCACAACAAAGCAAACAACCAGCTAAAATGAGTAAATAACCAAAGGCACGAAATAAAAATTGGCTTTCCAATGACGCTGTCTTTAATATCCACAACTCGGGATGATAAGTTACTGAATTAAGCCAAGTAAAAATGGCTGAGCCCAGAATAACAAACCAGCCAATACTTAGTAAAAGAGCACCAGGCTTTCTTTTCATAGTGTCAAAAGGTGCTCCTTGTATGAAAAAATAAAGAAAAAGGGAGGCTAAATAGGTGCTATTGGGGAGAATAAAACCCCAAGCAACAGCGGTGTATGCTGTAATTGTTCCAACTTCAAGAATAAATAATGACGCCATCGCTATACCTGCGATTAAAGGAAGGGTGACAAGAGGATAAATAGTGGTCATAAACCTATCTTTGGTTAATAACAAGATTGTGCCTCTATAAAAGAAAAGGTAGCCGAGAAAAAGAGCCCAAAAACTAATAAAATTAACAGCTCTTAGGATGTTATAGTCAAGGTTTACCCCTAAGTTTATGAAAAATACTGGAAGATGAGATAAGGAAATTATTGAAAAACCAAACGCATAATTCCAGAGAAAGGACCTTATTGATAAAATGCTATTCTTTTTGATGCGGAAAAATAAAATTAAACCAGCAATAAGTGGAATCGCTACAACAGAAAGTGAGGGTAATATATCTGGCATAGTATTTTGATTAGAGAATTAATAAATTACTGTCGCGACCTGTTTTTATTTTACCACTTTCTATATTTAATACAAAAACCCGAGCTCAATGCTCGGGCTTAAAAAGGACACGAACCCCTCTCGGTCGCCCTAACGCCATAGGCCTCTCGGTCACCCGAAAGGCTCACTAGCCTGCTCCGGCGCTAGGATTCGAACCCCTCTCGGTCGCCCTAACGCCATAAGCGTCTCGGTTACTCGAACCAAGATCAAGCTGACTCCCCGCAATAGACGATGTTAGTAAAAAAAAATCGGCTTTGGTTTTGACTTTTGCCGATTGATTAATGATATGTTTTTTCAAAGAACTAATTATTCATTTTCCAATCTCTATTTTTTTACTCAGATATTTCCGTAAATCTCCATAAGTTTCAATTTCCTTTGGAATCATTATTCTCAGGTTACACTTTTTACAGATGATGACATTATATGCTAATGATACTTTATGAATTTTAATCCAGCCCCTGCAAATATCATGACTACCTATATTGTGATCAGAAGGATATGTGCCATCTATTAATTTAGCTAATAATCTATTTTCTTCACTATATTTGGAGAATTTAGTATCGGAATGTGGTTTGAATATCTCCCCATACTCGTTCAATATTATCGGCTCAATCATTATATATATTCACCTCGTTTGGATGGTTTTTGATATAAATATTCTACCAAAACCCGTTTTAAAAGTCAAAAACCCCGTCTTAACGGGGCTTCAATAACTCCTACGGACATATTTAAATCGCTCCCATCAGTCTCGAACAAAGTTCGATGACCTAGCGGGGTACGGCGATATTTTTCTCGAACTTTTAGAAAATATGAGGCAAATCGGTCTCTCGAAAGCCTCACAGCTTGGCTCCGGCGGTAGGATTCGAACCCCTCTCGGTCGCCCTAACGCCATACCCGTCTCGGTCGCTCAAAACATGCTCAAAGTTACTGCGGGGGCTGGACGATGTTAGAACCTTTAAATGAATAAAGGAGAGTGTTTATAAGGCTTCTATTTTTCCCTTTCTATGGTTTACTTTATAATACGCCACTCTATATCTGATTCTTTTGCAACAAACTCAAGCCAATTGCCACTCTCATCAATAACATACCATTTCTTCTTAGTTTCTGACCAAACCATAGGATTATTTTGATAATAAGGTTTTCTAAGTATTTCTCTTGGTCTTCGTTTTGCTTTGACTACAATTTCTTTCTGTAATTTTTTTACATATTTTTCACCTAATTTTTTATAATCTTCATTTAGTTTTTTAAGTGCATTAGTAGCTTTCTGTGCTATCCCATATCCCTTTTCAAGACTCTTGTCTTTTTGTTGAATCAAAGAACTCATCTTTTCTATTTCGATTGTTTGGATTTTTATTTTTTCTCTTTGTTTTTCTTCTGCTCTCTCTTTTTCTTGTAATTCTTCGGCCCTTTCTCTAATTACATCCTGAACATTTTTAAATTTTCCTTTTGCAGTAAAAAGGTTTAATTCTTCCATCGAAAGAAACAAATATGTAAAAACTTTTTTGGAAGAGAACAAAATGATTAAAACAGTTACGGGCCATATTAAGATTCTCAATAATTCTGTGAATTCTTTCCAAGATATGTTAAGTAAAAAATATAATGATGCCACAAATAAAAGAAAAAGTCCTAAGGGTATAAACTCAACAGCCATATTCTTTAATAAAACAAAGAGGTCTTTAATCTTTCTCTTAATTTTTTCTTTCGTCTCTAAATCAGCCAGTTTTCTTGATAAAAAGTCTAATTGGCCTTGTAAAATACTTATTTGTTCTTTAAGCTCTTTTGCGGTCATATAAAAATTGCTCTGATTTCATGCGTCTCGGTCTCTCGAACCAAACACAAGCTGGCTCCGGGGATAGGACTCGAACCTACAACCTAATGCTTAACAGGCATCCGCTCTACCATTGAGCTACCCCGGAATGCAATTAGTATACATTATCTAGTAGTTAGTATTAAGTATACCACCTCATTAATATACTCTAATTCCTATCTTTTGTGAAGCCCTCTATATAAAATACTAAATACTATCTTAGTATCCCTTCAATTTCTTTAAAGATTGGTGTTGTCTAATTTTTTCAAGAGATTTAGCTTCAATCTGACGAATCCTTTCCCTAGTTACTCCAAACACCTGGCCTACCTCCTCTAAAGTATGAGTAACTCCATCCCCTAAACCAAATCTCATAGCTAGTATCTTTTGTTCTCTGGGAGTTAAGTCAATCAAAATATCTTTTAATCTATCTCTAAGCAAAACCCTGGCTGCATCCATAGAAGGTGAAATTGTTTTTTCATCTTTAATAAACTCAGCTAAGACTGAATCGTCTTCGTCACCGCCCACAGGTGTTTCCAATGATACTGTCTGTTGAGAAATTTTCATTAAATGATGAGTTTTACTGACCTCAATTCCCATTTCAGCCGCAATCTCTTCAGGAAGCGGATCTCTTCCTAAGTTCTTTAAAAGCCTTCTTTTGGCTTTATTAAACTTTGAAAGCGTCTCAACCATATGAACAGGTATTCTGATTGTTCTGGCCTGGTCAGCTAAAGCTCGGCTGATTGCTTGTCTTATCCACCAGGTGGCATAAGTTGAAAACTTATAACCTCTTCTCCAGTCAAACTTCTCAACTGCCCTAAAAAGCCCGAGATTTCCTTCCTGTATCAAATCAAGAATGGTTAAATTAGGTGAACGTCCAATATACTTTTTGGCAATTGAAACTACTAATCTAAGATTAGCTCTTGCTAATTTCTTTTTTGCCTCCTCATCTCCTTTTTCAATTTTCCTTGAAAGTTCTTTCTCTTGGTCTGCTGTTAAAAAAGAGACTCGCCCTATTTCTTTTAGATACATCTGTACAGTGTCAATTTTTCTCCTTCCCCTAAGAGTTCTTGTTTTTTTTACCGGCGCTAAAAACTCTTCGACATCTTCTATTTCAATCCCTCTTCTCTCTAACTCATCATAGAATATCTCCAATCCTTTAATATCTTTTTCTACATTAGGAAAAAAGTACATAATCTCAGAAACGGTAATAAAACCTCTTTCTTGGCCTTTTTCAATCAGTTTTTCAATTTTCTCTTCAGTGAAGACTTTTGAACGCCTCTTTCTAAGAGTTTTTCCTTTTGGTAGTTTTTTCTTCTTTTTTTTCGCCAACCGGAGAGCTTTTCTAACTTTTTTTCTCTTTTTTACTATCTTTTTTCCTTTTGGTAGTTTTTTCTTGACTGAACCTTGAACTTTCTTCTTCTTTAGTCCTCTATTTTTCTTCCCCTTCTCTTTAGCTCTTCTCTTTTTCCTTGATTGGGTTTTATATTTTTTCTTTTTCGCCATCTGGCGAATTGATTTTTTTCCAGTCATAAAAATTAATTAGTACTTATTTTTTTTGCCCATTGGTTAAATTCCTCAGTTAACTCTTTAATTTTCTCAACATCTTTTCTTTCTTCAGCTCTTTTTAAAGTAAGAGAAATTTCGTTTAATCTATTTTTAACCTCAAGACACTTTATCTCTTTTAAACAAAACTCGATTTCAGGAACGATTTTCTCTTTTTCAATTTTCTCAATATCTGCTTTTAATGCAAGATAAGAAATAAAAGACTGGGCTTTAGGAGAAAGATTCTTTTGATCTTCAAAATTATTAATTATCTCTTTAGACCTTGATGAAAGACAGGAAACAACCTCCTTATCAATTATATCTAAATTCTGGGGTTGTTTTAAAACCAAACTCATCAATCTTTCTTCTAAAAGATGTTTTCTTGTTTTTTGCAAAACAGGATTTGGAGCTTCCAAAACTGATATTTCTAAATCAGAGGAAACAGTTTTTGCTTTTAATTTCCTTAATTCTTCTACAATCGTTTTCTCTGTCACGTTAAGTCTTTTTGCTAATTGCTGAATCCAATGAGATTGCTCAATTTTATTTAAAATTCTTTTAATAACAGGCAAAAGAACTTTTGAAATTTCTCTTTTTCCTTCGGGACTCTTTTCATCAAACTGAGAAAAAGCATTTTGAAAATAAAATTCTAAAATTGAAAGGGACTCATTGACTAATTTTTTAAATTTTTTAGGTTCTTTTGATAAAACATCAGCTGGATCTTTAGATTCTGGAAGCTTTACTACTTTTAAATTAAAGCCTCTAGATTGAGCCAAATCAATTCCTCTTTTTGTAGCTTTATCTCCTGCAAAATCCATATCAAAGGCTAAAAATAGATTATCAGAATATCTCTTCAGAATGGCTAACTGATAAGGACTTAAAGCAGTGCCTGAAGTAGCAACCATATTTGGTATTTCTGACTGATGACCTAAAATTACATCAATATAACCTTCGGCTAAAATACAAAAGTCTTTCTTTCTTATTTCTACTTTTGCTTTATCCAAACCATATAAAATCCTGCTTTTGTCGTATAAAAGAGTATTCGGAGTGTTAAGGTATTTAGCAAACTTCTCGCTCTTTTGTAATACTCTTCCTCCAAAACCAACCACTTGAGAATTAAAGTCAAAGACTGGAAACATAATCCTTGCTCTAAAGCGGTCGTAATGCTTTCCTTTCTCGTTCTTTATCACCAAACCAGTTTTCTCAACCTCTTCCTTTCTGTATCCTCTTGAAACCAAAAAACTCATTAATCCCTGCCAGGTATCCGGAGCCCAGCCTAATCTCCATTTTTTAATTGACTCTTCTCTTATCTCTCTTTTTAAAAGATATTCTTTTGCCTTCTTCCCTTTCGCAGTACTGCCTAATTGTCTCTCAAAAAATTTAGCTGCTAGTTCACAAATTTCATAAAGACGCTGTCTTTTGGTTCTTATCTCAGGCCTCACTGGCTTTAACTGAACCCCAGCCCTCTGAGCCAACATTCTTAATGCATCACCAAACTCCACACCTTCTATTTTCATCACAAAGTCAAAAATAGAATGGCCCTGACCACAACCAAAACAATGCCACATTTGTCTAGCAGGAGAAACAAAAAAAGAAGGAGTTTTTTCAGAATGAAAAGGGCATAAAGCCCTGTAATTAACTCCTGCTTTCTTTAGTTTAATATAGCCACCTATGACTTCAACTATATCAAGTTTTGATTTTATTTCCTCAATTGGAGAATTAAGCATAATAATAGTTATATGCTTGCTCGAAAAATTAACCCTTTTCTGATATAATAAACCTATTACCAAGATTAACAGAATTTTAGCTAAAAAACAAGCACGATATCCCTTAAAAGAGAAGGAAAAATTCTTCCTTATCCTTGTCTTCTAAGTCTAATTTTGATAAGGTAGAGACCGAATATGATAATTAATCAAGTAAAGAAAATTATTTCTCCAAAAAAATTAAAAATTCTCTTTGTAGCTTCTGAAGCAGCTCCTTTTGCTAAAGCTGGGGGTTTGGGAGATGTAATGTATTCTCTTCCTTTAGCTTTGAGAAAATTAGGCCACGATGCCAGAATAATGATCCCACGTTATGGCACGATAGACCCTAAAAAATATAATTTAAAAATGGAGTTATCAGATCTTAAAGTGCCCACTGACCAACCAAAAGATTATCCTTGTCTAGTTTGTAATGTTAAAAAATACTCAGGCAGAAAAACAATCCCTGCTTATTTTTTGGAAAACATGGAATATTATGAAAAAAGAGCTAATGTTTACGGATATTCTGATGACCAAATAAGATGGGTTCTTTTATGCAGAGGAACAATAGAATTTTTAAAAAAGAGTTCCTGGGTCCCTGATATAATTGTTGCTTCTGACTGGCAAACAGGGCTTATCCCTAATTATATAAAAACTAATTATGGAGAAGATCCTGTTATTTCAAAAATTCCTGTTATTTTCGCTATTCATAATCTTCGCTACCAAGGAATGTGTGATTTTAAATTCGTTAAAGAAACTGAAAGAGACTCAGGGCGTGAACCAATCCCTGATTTCTTTAATTCTCGGTTAGCTAAATTAAACTGGATGCTAAGAGGAATAATGTATAGTGACTCTATTGTAACTGTTTCACCTACCTATGCTAAAGAGATTTTAACTCCAGAATACGGAGAAGGTTTAGACAGAATACTTTCTGAAAAACAGCACAAAATTCATGGAATTTTAAATGGAATTGATTATCAAAAATACAATCCTCAAAAATCATCTCATATTCCTATTACCTACAGTATAAGTAGTATAGGGAGAAAAAAAGAAAATAAAGTTCAATTACAAAAAAGACTAGGTCTACCCCAAAATCAAGATGTTTTTTTAATCGGAATGGTTTCTCGATTTACAGACCAAAAAGGCTTTGACCTCTTGGGAGAAATTATAAAACCTTTGTTCAAAAATCTATCCTTACAATTTGTCTTTTTAGGAGAAGGAGAACCGCGATACAAAGAAATGATTCAAAAAGCAAAAAATGATTTCCCTGAAAATATTGGCTATTTCTTTGGTTTTGATGTTTCTTTGCCCCATCTAATATTCGCAGGAGCTGATGCTATTTTATTGCCATCTAAGTTTGAACCCTGCGGAATAGTTCAAATGCAAGCCATGATGTTTGGATGCATCCCCATAACCAGGGAAACAGGTGGCTTGGCAGATACAGTAGAAAACTTTAATCCTAGGACAGGCAAGGGTGATGGTTTTGTTTTCAAAGAATACAACCCTCTGTCATTATTTACAACTATCATTAGAGCCCATACTTCCTTTGGTTTTAAAACTACTTGGCAAAAATTAATAAAAAAGACCATGAGGAAGAACTTCTCATGGGAGAAATCAGCAAAAAAGTATTTAGAACTTTTCTATCAAGCGTTAAAAGAAAATCAGAAATAATTATGTACTGGGTCAACTTCTTACACATATACCAGCCAACGACTCAATCAAGAGAAATTCTTAAAAAAGTGGTTAATGAGTCTTATAGGCCTTTATTTAAAGGTCTTTTAAAAATTCCGGGGATAAAAATAAACCTAAATATAAATGCCACCTTGACCGAAACCTTAATGAAAGAAGGTTATAGTGATGTTATAGATAGTATAAGAAAGCTAGCAAAGGCAAATAAATTAGAGTTTACTGAAAGCGCTAAATATCACCCTCTGTTGCCTTTCTTAAAAGAAAAGGAGATAGTTCGTCAAATTAAAAAAAATAACAAAGATAATAAGAGATATTTTGGTAAAGCTTATAAACCCTCTTGTTTTTTTCCTCCAGAAATGGCTTACAGCCCAAAAGTAGGGAAAGTAGTTTCTAGTTTAGGTTATCCGCTTATTATTGTTGACGATATATCTTACAATGGTGGAAGGAACTCTTCGCCAAAAGACAGATTATTCACTATTAAAGGAACGAACAAGCTAATTGCTATATTTAGAGAAAGAAGAGTTTCGAATTGTATTATGAGCGCTGTCGTAAGAGATAAGAAGGATTTCCTTGATTTAATAAAAGAAGATTTAAAAGAAAACAAATATCTTTGCACTGCCATGGACGGAGAAACATTTGGTCATCACCGTCCAGGCTTGGAAAAGTTTTTATTTAAGATTCTTCAATCAAAAAAACCAAAGCAGGTTTTCTTTTCCGAACTTCCAAATTATCTCCCCTTAGGTAAAAAAATAGTCGCGAAAAAATCAACTTGGGCTTCAGCCCAAGAGGACATAGAAGAGGGAGTACAATTTTACTCTTGGAAAGACCCTAAAAATAAAGTCCATCAGCTCCAATGGAGATTTTTAAATTATCTCTTAAAAATTGCTAAAACAAAGAAGATTAATGCCAGAATTCAAGATGGACTAGACATTATTATGGCTTCTGACCAATTCTTTTGGGCTTCAGGTGAACCGTGGTGGAGTATTGAAATGATTGAAAAGGGATCTTTGGCAATGGTAGAAGTTCTAAAATCACTGCCTTCTCTCACAAAAACCCAGGTTCAAAAAGGAGAGGATTATTACAGAAAGATTTTAGCTACCGCATTTTGGTGGCAGAGAAGCGGAAAAATTGAAGCTATGGCAAAGAAATATAAAGAAGCTGTGAGAATTCCTTTTAAAGAAAGGACGTTACCAGAATATTATTATGCTTTTTTGCAGATTCTAAAAAAAGAGATGGAAAAAGCTGCAAAAGAGAAAAAGTTTGAAAAAGCGATTATGTGGAGGGATGCCATATGGAAACTAGAAACGAAAAATGATATATACGATACCATTCATGTTATTGACCTTTTAAGAATGCGAATGTCTGAACCTGGATTAGAAAAATTAATACAAAAATACAAACAAAAATACCAAAAAATTAGTCCTGGTCAACCAGAGCTAAGAAGAATAATTAAATGATCAGTCCAAAAAAAATTGATGTTTTATTATCCCCTACCAAAATAAAGAATGTTTTTAAAAAAGAATCAAAGAAACTTGGTATTAAACCCCAAAGCATAAGGGAAATCAAGATAAAAGTAATTAAAGAGTATATTGACTGGAGAAGTTTTAGTTTAGTGGCTCTTTATTCTCTAAACAAACAAAGAAAGATAATAGGGACAGCAAACTCTGACGGGAAGAAAAACTACGCCTTTAAAATAAACAAGTTAATTTCTAGACAGTTCTCTAAAAAGAAAATTAAAAATTTTTCAGCACCAAAACCTTACTGCTACTTTAAACCATTAGAGTTGTTTCTAAGAGAATATCTTAAGGGAGAGAATTTCGGTAAGATTTTAAAAAAGAAAAAAGAAATAAAAACTATTCATATAAAAAGGATAGCAGAAATTATTGTTTTTCTTCAGAAATTTGATATCGCCGGGCGTTTTATAAAAAAGGGGGTTGATTTTTCTGCCATAGAAAAAAATATAAAAATCTTAAAACAAAGAAAAGTAAGGGAAGTAAAAGTACTGTCTGAAATTTTCAAAAAAGTGAGAAAAAAAATAAGAGACTATGAAAAAAAGAATAGAAATAAAGTTTTAGTTCACGGAGACTTCAATCCTTACAACTTCTTTTTTGAACAAGACAAGATAAAAATAGCTGATTTTGGAAGCTCACACTTAGGAGATAGGGTTTCAGATTTAGCAAATCTCCTTTCTCAACTTGAAACAAGCCTTGATTTTAAAATTCCCAAAGAAAAAAGGTTGTCTTTAGAAAATACTCTCTTGGATTATTACCAAAAAATCACTAAAAAATTTAATGATTCTGAAAAAGAGAAACTAAAAATTTATCGAACTTATTTTGACCTTTTAATCGTATCTCATATAATTGTCTGGGGTAATAGTTCTCAGGGAATCAAAATATTAAAAAAGCTAAAACATTTTTAATCTCTATGAAAATTTTATTTGTAGCTTCTGAATGTTCACCTATAGCTAAAGTTGGGGGATTAGCTGACGTAGTTGGTTCTTTACCAAAGGCTCTTAAAGCTCTGCGTGTTGATGTTTCGATTATTCTCCCTTTTTACAAGATGATAAAAATTAAAAAGAATAATTTGAGGTTAGTTAAAAAAAACATTTCTGTAGTGTTTGAACAAAAAAAACAAACTTTTAATCTTTGGAGAACATTTCTACCAAAAAGCAAAGTCCCTCTTTTTTTAATTGAAAATAAAAAATACTTCCCCGGAAATTATGTTTATCCTGAAGCCGATGCTTCTTCAGGAGGAAGTGAAAAAGAAGCTGCAAGATTTCTTTTTCTCTCAGTAGCTAGTATTAAAATTGCTAAACTAATGAAAGCTAACATCCTGCACTGCCAAGATTGGCATACATCCTTAACCCCTTATCTAGTAAAAAAAGAGGGCTATAAGATAAAGACCCTCTTAACAATTCACAATTTAGGATACCAAGGAATATATGAAAGCAAAACGGTAAATAAGCTCTTGGGAACAGTGTTCCCCGGAAAACAAGTGAACTGTTTAAAACTAGGAATCTCAACTGCAGATTTCATAAACACAGTCAGTTCCAGTTATGCAAAAGAAATTTTAACCAGAGAATATGGAGCTGGACTTCAAAAATATCTTAAGAAAAGAAAAAGGCATTTAATAGGAATAGTAAACGGTCTAGATTATGATTTCTTTAATCCTGAAACAGATTCTTTTTTAATTAAAAATTATTCTTGGAAAAATATAGAAGATAAAACTTACAATAAAATCTCACTCCAAAAAAAATGTTTCAAGAAAGCGAACCCTGAAATACCAATTCTAGGAATTGTTTCCAGGTTAGCAGACCAAAAGGGATTTGATTTAATAAAAGGTATTTTTAAGAATTTAATGAAAGAAAATCTTCAGTTTATTCTACTAGGAACGGGCTCTCCAGAATACGAAAGGTTTTTTGAAAAAGCCTCAAAAGAATACAAGAAAAAGTTTTACGCCAAAATTGCTTTTGATGAAGAATTAGCCCACCAAATTTACGGTGGCACAGATATCTTTTTAATGCCATCTGCCTTTGAACCTTGCGGTTTGGGTCAACAAATTGCAATGAAATATGGAACAGTTCCTGTTGTTAGAGCTGTTGGGGGAATAAGAGATACTGTCTTTCCAGTTAAAATTAGCGGAAAAAAAGTAAAAGGAACAGGATTTTTATTTAATAGGTATAGTAAAAAAGACCTATTTAATTCAATCAAAAAATCTTTAAGCTTTTACAATAAAAAAGATGTTTGGCAAAAAATGCAAATTAACGGAATGAAACAGGACTTTTCCTGGAAAAAATCTGCTAAAAAATATAAATCTCTGTATGAAAGGATGTTAAAGTAAAAAAAATAAATTAGTCTTTAAAAACCCCGGCTTAAGGTCGGGGTTTTTACTTTAAAGAGATGATCGAAGTGTCAGACCTGTACAAGACGGAAGACTGGGCCCACACAACAAACTTCTTTTGTGTGCGAGGTAAAATTCGCTCCACACAAGAGCGGAGAGGACAGGACTCGAACCTGCAAACCCCGTAAGGGGTCCTGGCTTTCCAGGCCAGTGCCTTAACCAATTCGGCGCACCTCTCCAGAATATTAAATATTTTATTATAGATTAAAAATTTATTTTAAACCTTCATTCCTCTTAGGGCTCTCGTTCTTTCTTCTATCGGAGGATGAGTTGAGAATAGTTTTGAAAGCCAATCTCTTTTTTTAAATGGATTCAAAATATATAGATGGACAGTGGAATTATCCATTTTTCTCATGGGATTGGGATCCTGGGAAATCTTTTCTAAAGCCCTAGCTAATCCTTCTGGATATCTTGTTAAAAGGCCTCCTGTTGCATCGGCTAAAAACTCCCTTTTCCTTGAAATAGATAAACGAATCAAAGAAGCTACAATCGGCGCTAAAACAGCTCCAAGAATACCCAAAACTAGAAAGATTAAACCAGAGCCTCTTGATTTTTTACCTCTACCTCTCCCTCCTCCAAAGCGTAAAAATCTCAAAAACATTCTGGAGAGCAAAGCTACAATTCCTACTAAAACCACCAAAACACTCCCCAAAAGCATATCCTTGTTCCCTATGTGGGATAGCTCATGAGCAATAACGCCTTCTAATTCCACCCTTTCTAATTTCTCCAAAAGTCCCCGAGTTACAGCGATGACTGCATGCTTTTCATCTCTACCAGTAGCGAAAGCATTGGGTTGAGCCTCGTTAATAATATAAATTTTTGGAAGCGGTAAACCAGCTGTAATGGAAAGATTCTCAACAAGCCGGTATAATTCTGGGTTATCTGACTTTTTAATCTCTTTAGCTCCCGTTATTGCCAGAACAATTTTATCAGAATACCAGTAACTAGCAAAGCTTTGAACAATGCTTAAAATTACAGCCACAATCAAGAAAACACTATCGTCTAAAAGATAACTGAAAAACCAGCCCAAGAAAATAATAAACAGAACAAAACCAGTAAGTAAAATCCAGGTCTTTTTAGTATTAGACTCAGCATGAGTGTATAGAGTAGCCATACACCGTGATATTAGAACTTAACCTTTGGTACTGCTCTTTCTGCAGCTGCTGTCAATTCAAAGAGATCCATTTTCTTAAAGCCCAACATAGAAGCTATAAGGTTTGCTGGAAAACTCTCAAGTTTAATATTCAAGTCTCTAACATTGGTATTGTAAAACCTGCGAGCTGCCTGAACCTTGTCTTCTGTGTCTCTTAATTCTCTTTGAAGCTCTAAAAAGTTCTGGGAAGCTTTCAGTTCAGGATAACCTTCAGAAACTGCAAAAAGAGTCTTTAGGGTGCCAGAAAGAACATTCTCTGCCTCTTGCTTTTCTTTAACGCTTTGAGCTCCCATTGCCCTAGTTCTAGCTTCTGTTACCTTTTCAAAAACCTCTCTTTCATGGGTAGCATAACCTTTTACTGTCTCTACTAAATTAGGAATTAAGTTATACCTTCTTTTTAACTGAACATCTATATCAGCCCAGGCTTCTTTTGCTCTATTCTTAAGCTTAACTAAACCATTATAGAGACCAACAGCCCAAAGAAAAACTACTGCTAATACTACTAAAACAATTTGAGTAAACATTTTTAATGATTATTGCTTAAGGTCTTTAATATAATCGACCTTTTGTAGTTAATATTATACATTAATTTCCTTTTTAATTCAAAGCCCCCGCCAATTTCAGCGGGGGAATCAAAGCTATTCTCACTATAAATCAGATTAGTATGCTCTTGGCATTCCGGGAGTTTTCTTTTCCTCCGGTATCTCTGCTACCACAACCTCTGTCGTTAAAATCATCGAAGCTGCTGAAGCTGCATTTTCCAAAGCTATTCTTACTACTTTAGTAGGATCTAAAATTCCCTCTTTCACCATATTTATTACCTTACCTGTAAGAGCATTGTATCCTAAAGCCCAATCTATCACGCCTACTTGTTCTGCACCTTTTTTCTTATTATCTACTATCTCTTTTAAGATTTGGTACAAAACTACTTCATCGGCTCCTGCATTTTTAATTATCTGTCTTAAAGGAGACTGACAGGCATTCTTTATAATATCGTGTCCTGCCAAATAACCTTTATTTTCTAAGTCTGATATTCCTTCTTCTTTTCTTCTATCTGTTAAGAGGGCAGCTACTGCTAAAGCCACTCCTCCCCCTGGCACAACGCCTTCTTCAATAGCTGCTTTTGAAGCTGCTACAGCATCGTCAACTTTGTGCTGTTTGGCTTTTTGCTCAACCTCAGTTGCAGCTCCAACCTTTATAACAGCCACTCCACCTGACAACTTTGCTAATCTCTCTTGTAGTTTTTCTTTGTCAAATTCAGATTCAGTTCTTTCAAGTTCCTGCTTGATATGTATAATTCTGGAATCAATATTTTCTTTTTTTCCTTTTCCTTCAACAAAGGTTGTATTCTCTTTAGTAGAAACAACCCTACGAGCTGAACCTAATTTATCTAAATTAATATTTTCCAGTTTTAAGCCAACTTCCTCTGAAATAACTTGGGCTCCGGTAATAGTCGCTATATCTTGAAGCATTTCTTTCTTTCTATCACCAAAACCAGGAGATTTTATAGCTAAAGTCTTAAAAACACCACGAAGTTTGTTAACTACTAAAGTAGCTAAAGCGTCTCCTTCCACGTCGTCAGCAATAATTACTAATTCCTTCTTGCCTGTCTGGCTAACTTTTTCTAAAATGGGCAGGATTTCCTGCAGGCTAGAAATTTTCTTGTCAGTAACTAAGATATAAGGATTTTCGTAAACGGCCTCCATTCTCTCAGCATCTGTAATCATATAAGGAGAAATGTATCCTTTATCAAATTGCAAACCTTTTACAATCTCTTTTTGAAGACCAAAGGTTTTTGATTCCTCAACAGTAATAACTCCATCTTTACCAACCTCTTCCATAACGTCAGCGATTAAATTACCGATTTCTTTACTCTCAGCAGAAATTGTAGCCACCTTCTTTATATCTTCCTTGTTTCCTATTTTTATGGAGCTCTTTTTCAAGAACTTAATTACCTTATTGACCCTATCTTTTATTCCCCTATTAATGTCAGCTGGGGTAAATCCTGCTTCAACTAATTTTAAACCATCTTGAATTATAGATTGAGCCAGAACCACAGCTGTAGTAGTTCCGTCTCCCACAGTATCGTTGGTTTTTTCAGCTACTTCTTTTATGATTTCAGCTCCCAAGTTCTCTGTCCTCTCTTCCAACTCAATTTCTTTAGCAATTGTTACCCCGTCATTGGTAATAGTAGGAACGCCAAAACCTTTATCCAAAACGACATTATGGCCTCCAGGACCCAAAGTTACCTTTACAGTATTTGCTAGTTTATCTACTCCCTCCTTTAGCTTTTTTCGAGCTTCTTCCTGATAAGTAATTTTTTTTGCCATAGTATTATTCAATAATCGCAAGTATATCCTCCTGTTTTGCAATTAAGTATTCTTTATCTTCGACTTTTATTTCATTTGGGCCATATTTTGTAAATAAAACTTTTTGGCCTACTTTTACATTCATAGGAACTAAATTACCAGAATCATTTAATTTACCAGGACCTATAGCAATAACCTTTCCTTGTTCTGGCCTTTCTTTGTCAGCTGTCTCTGGTAATAAAATTCCAGACTTTGTTTTTTCCTCCTCTTTTATTGGTTCAATCAGAATATAATCTGATAAAGGTTTAATGTTCATTTTTCTGTTTATTTTTTATTAATTTATCAGTTATGACCTTTAATCCTTCGATTTTGCTCAGGATTAACCCTAAGTATCAGTCGAACGAGTTGAGTGCTAATTTTGTATTCTTAAATAAAATAAAAGTTATGTCAATACCTTTTTCAAATATTTGCCTGTATAACTCTTTTTTTTCTTTGCAATATCAAGAGGAGTACCTTCGGCTACAATATAGCCACCTGACTCCCCTCCTTCAGGCCCTAAATCTATAATCCAATCACTATTTTTTATAAAATCTAAATTATGTTCTATTGTCACAACGCTATTTCCTTTATCAACCAATCTCCTTAAAACAAAAACTAACTTTTTAATATCGTCGGGGTGAAGACCTGTAGTGGGTTCATCCAAAATATATAAACTTTTTCCAGTTGCTTTCTTCGAAAGTTCAGCTGCAAGTTTTATCCTCTGAGCCTCTCCTCCTGACAAAGAAGGAGCTGGCTGGCCTAGTTCAATATAACCTAAGCCAACGTCATTTAAGATTTTCAATTTATGAAATAACCCTGGAATATTCTTGAAAAATTCCTGAGCTTCTTCAACTGTCATATCTAAAACTTCTGCAATATTCTTTCCTTTGTATTCAATAGATAAGGTCTCTTTATTAAATCTCTTTCCTTTGCAATCTGAACATTGAACATAGATATCTGGTAAAAAATACATCTCAATTTTAATTTCTCCCTGTCCCTGACAGTTCTCACATCTACCTCCTTTAACATTAAAAGAAAATCTGCCAGGCCTATATCCCCTAATTTTAGCTTCCTTTGTCTTGGTAAATAACTCTCTGATATAAGTAAAAGCTCCTGTATATGTAGCCGGGTTAGACCTTGGTGTTCTCCCAATCGGAGACTGGTCAATTAAAACAACTTTATTTAATTTTTCAATCCCTAAGATTTCCTTATGTTTCCCAGGTTCTTTTTTTGCATTATAAAATTTTCTCATTAAAGCTCTAGCTAAAATATCATTCATTAAAGATGATTTCCCCGAACCCGAAACACCGGTTATACAGATAAATCTCCCTAAAGGGATGTTTACGTTAATGTTCTTTAAATTATGTTCTGAGGCTTTCTTAATCTTTAACCACTTAACTGTTGAATCAATCTTTTCCTTTTTATTCTTTAATTTCTTGGTTTCATAACCATCCACCTCTACTTTCTTCTTTCCAGATAGATATTCACCAGTAAGTGTTTTGGACTTGAGCAGCTTCTTTGCACTGCCCTCAAACATAATCTTTCCTCCTTTTTTTCCAGCTCCAGGACCGATATCTATTATCCAATCTGCAGCTAAAATTGTCTGAGGGTCATGTTCTACCACTAAAACCGTATTTCCTAAATCTCTTAATTTGAAAAGAGTGTCAATCAATCTTTTTTGGTCCCTGGCATGAAGGCCAACTGAAGGCTCATCTAAAATATATAAAACTCCTGTTAATTTTGAGCCAATCTGAGTGGCTAATCTTATTCTTTCTCCCTCTCCTCCAGCTAAGGTAGATGCTTTTCTGTCCAAGGTTAAGTAATCAAGCCCAACATCAACTAAAAACTGCAATCTATTTATAATCTCTTTAATGATTGGTTGGCCAATTTTTAACTCATTAATTTTTAAAAGTTGAGGTTGAGGTTTTATTAATTTTTTAAAAAAAGATTCTGTCTCATCAATAGAAAGAGTAACAATTTGATCAATTGATTTCCTTGCTACCTTCACTGAGAGAACTTCTGGTTTTAATCTTTTGCCTTCACAAACCTTGCATAATTTTTCAACCATGTATTTTTTAATTTCCTCTCTTGCATGGTCTGACTCTGTTTCGTGATACCTTCTCTCTAACCAAGGGATTACTCCTTCAAAATCACCATTGCCATATAAAATTAAATTGACCACTTTTTTAGGTAGTTCTTTTACGGGTACGCCTAAAGGAAAATTGTGCTTTTTTGATAAATCTTCTAACTTCCACCAAAAATATCCCTGCCTGCCAATCTTATGAGAGGCATAAGCCCAGGGAATAATTGCCCCCTCTCCAATTGTTAAGTTGGGATTGGGTATAACTAATTGAGGATTTACATCTAGTTTTTCTCCTAATCCCTGGCAGTTAGGACAAGCTCCATAAGGAGAATTAAAAGAAAAAAGCCGAGGCTCTAATTCTGGTAAAGAAACTCCGCACTCCTCACAAGCAAAATGCTCGCTAAATATTAAATCGTTATTTCGTTCCTTTTTTAACTTTGCATTTTGCAACTTATAATTTACAATTATGATACCTTTCCCCAATTTCAAAGCTGTTTCCAAAGAATCAACTAATCTTGTTTTGTCTAAATCTTTATCCAATATCAGCCTATCAACTAAAACATCAATATTATGTTTTTTATATCTTGCCAACTCCAATTCCAAAGCTTCCTCTGTTCTATAAACTATCCCGTCTATCCTTACTCTAACAAATCCACTCCTTCTGATTTCTTCCAAAATACCTATATGCTCACCTTTTTTATCCCGGATGATAGGACCTAAAATTAAGATTTCAGTTTTTTTGGCTCTGCCAACCGGCAGACTTAAAACTTGTTCTTTAATTTGATCAATAGTCTGTCTTGCGATTTTTTTTCCACATTTTGGACAGTGGGGAATTCCAATTCTAGCAAAAAGCAATCTTAAATAATCGTAAATTTCAGTAATCGTTCCAACAGTAGACCTTGGATTGTGAGAGACCTTTCTTTGGTCAATTGAAATGGCGGGCGAAATTCCTTCAATCTTATCAACGTTAGGTTTTTGCATTACTCCTAAAAATTGTCGAGCGTAAGCTGAAAGAGATTCAACATATCTTCTCTGGCCCTCAGCATAAAGAGTATTAAAAGCCAAAGAACTTTTACCAGAGCCCGAAACTCCGGTCACAACAATCAGTTTGTCTTTTGGAATATCCAGGTTAATGTTCTTTAAATTATGGACTTTAGCCCCTCTGATTTTTATAAACTTTTCAGACATGACCCTTATTATACCTAAAATTTTAAAACTTTTCAATGGGTATTATTAGAGAAACTGTCCTTTTTAATCTTTTATTGAAAGAACAAGAATTTTAAAGTAAAATCAGAAAGTATGGAGAAATTTAAATTCTTAAAGAAAAAAAGTGTGTCAAAGCTTCCTAAAGCTACTGGCATTTATAGTTTTAAAAAAGGGAGGCAATTTCTTTATATTGGAAAAGCTAATAATATTAGAGAAAGAGTTAAAAATCATTTCAAAAAAGAAACTTTTAAAAATAGTTTATTTATTAATGAATCTAGTAAGATAGGTTATATTAAAACAGATTCTGAAATTGAGGCTTTAATTTTAGAGGCCAATTTAATTAAAAAGAAAAAGCCAAAGTATAATATAGTCTGGCGTGATGATAAAAATTTCTTTTTTGTAGGAATTACAAATGAAGAACTACCAAGGGTTTTTACAACTCACCAACCCACTAAAGCATTAAGTAGTAAATATCAAACATCAAACAAGAAAAAGAAGAAGCTTAATACTAAATACATTGGGCCGTTTGTAGAGGGGTCTAGTCTTAAAAAAACTTTAAAAGTTCTTAGAAAAATCTTTCCTTATTATGCAGTCAAAAAACATTCAAATCTCCCCTGTTCTTGGTGTCACTTAGGATTATGTCCTGGTCCTCATCCTGATAAAAAAAAGTATCTAAAAGATGTCAAAAATTTAATCTCTGTCTTAAAAGGAAAAAGAAGCTCTGTTTTGAAAAATCTAAAAAAAGAAATGTATTCTGCTTCAGAAACAAAAGATTATGAAAAAGCAGGAGAAATCAGAGACCAATTAAGAGCTTTAGAGAAAATTTTATCTCATGCAAAGATTTTTGAAAAAGATAAAGTAATAAAAGATAATTGGGGAAAAACTGAAAAAGAACTTAAAGAAATTTTAAAAACCAAAAGTAAAATATCTCGGATTGAAGCTTATGATGTTTCAAATATTCAAGGGCAGAAAGCTACGGGCTCCATGGTAACGTTTATTAAGGGAAAACCAGACAAAAACCTTTACCGCAGATTTAAAATTAAAATTTCCCAAAAGCCAAATGATGTAGCAATGATAAAAGAGATATTAGAAAGAAGATTAAAACATTTAGAATGGTGCCTGCCAGAATTAATATTAATTGACGGAGGAATCGCCCAACTCAATGCAGCCGTTAGAATTAAGAATCGAGAATCACGAATTAAGAATATAAAAGTTATGGCAATAGCTAAGAAAAAAAATGAGCTCTATATAGAAAATAAAAAAAGACCAATTTTGTTAAAAAAGCTACCAAGAGAAATTTTTAATCTTATCCTCCAATTAAGAGACGAGGCTCACAGATTTGCCATAATCTACCATAGAAAAATTAGAAAAAAGGATTTATTCCTTTAAAAAGAACTTCTTCTGATGGGGTTGCTTTCTTGATTGTTTTTTGATACTATTGTTAATATATAATAAACAAAACCATGGAACGACTATTTTGGCATATTATTGCTGGAATCCTGGCAATATTCTTAGTAATAAGGATTGTCCCCGGAGTAGCTTTGGAAGTTATCCCCGGTAAAAGTATTTATTTTGGAATAGACTTTGACCAGCAATGGAAATTAATAGCCTTGGTAGGAAGCATTTTAGGCCTTATTAATTTTTTTGTTAAACCGATTTTAAATGCACTTACAATCCCATTAAAGATTTTAACTTTTGGTCTATTCTCCTTAATACTTAACATGGGCCTTATCTGGTTTTTAGAGATTGTTTTTGAAGAGTTTGAAATCTTAGGCATAACTCCCTTATTTTTTTCAACCATAATTGTATGGTTAGTAACGTTTTTTTTAGGACTTAAAAGATGACTCTTTAGCGAACCCAGGACAAACCACATCGTTCGCGAACGACGTTGGCAAGTCCTTTCGATAAACTTTAGAATCATACTTATAAAAAATATGAAAGAGTATTTAATTTTTGCTCAAATTATAGTAAGTATAGTCTTGGTTATATTAATTCTCTTACAGCAAAGAGGAAGCTCTTTGGGTTCTGTTTTCGGAGGAACGGGTGAATTTTATACAGCCAGACGAGGTATGGAGAAAAAAATACTTTGGGCAACAACCATCTTTGGCATACTCTTTGTAACCTTAGCTCTACTAAATCTTCTTATCTAATTTTACTCTTATGCATTATCGGTGGCCTTCAAAAAAGCAGTGGCGACAATTTTTTAAAATTTTAAGCAAAAAAGAAAGACTCTCTTTTTTAATACTTCTGGTCTTATTTGTTGCCTCTTTTTCTTTCCTTTCAATTAATTTCTATTTTGAAAAAACGAAAATAGCACCTGCTAAAGGTGGGATCTATATTGAAGGAGTGATTGGCTCTCCAAGGTTTATAAACCCTCTCTATGCTGCAGCTTCAGACGTTGATAGAGACCTAACAGAACTTATTTTCTCAGGACTCTTAAAGTATGATATAGAGGGCAACATTATACCTGACCTAGCAAAAGAATATGAAATTCTTGAAAATGGAAAAGTTTATGAATTTCATCTAAAAGAAAATATAGTCTGGCAGGATTCAACACCCCTCACAGCAGATGACGTAATTTTTACGATTGAAGCTATCCAAAGCTCCGAAGTCAAAAGCCCACTAAGACCTATGTGGTTAGGAGTAGAAATTGAAAAAATCTCTGATTTAACCTTACGTTTTAAATTAAGTAGCGAATCATCTGTTTTCTTAGAAAACTGTACTTTAAAAATATTGCCAAAACATATTTGGGAAAAAATTCTTCCTAAAAACTTTCTATTATCTCAAGCAAATCTTACACCTATAGGTTCAGGACCTTATAAATTAGATAATATATCAAAAAATCTTACGGGAAGAATAATTTCTCTTGATTTAGTTGAAAATACCTTCTATTTTTCCAAATCTCCCTATCTTTCAAAAATCTCTTTTCGTTTTTTTGAATCAAAAGACAATGAAAAAACTGAAAAAGAATTAATAAAAGCTTATGAGCGAGGAGAAATTAATGGTTTTTCTCTAAATTCATTTAAGAGTCTTCCAAAAAAAGGAAACGTTTATAATTTTATAATCCCCAGATATTTTACTGTTTTTTTTAATCCGGAAAATTCAAAAGCTCTCTCAGAGCAAGAAGTAAGGTTAGCCCTTAATTACGGAACTAATAAAGAGGAGATCATAAATAAGGTGGTTGGAGGTGAAGGAAAGGCTGTCCATTCCCCAATTATACCTGATGTTTATGGCTTTAAAGAGCCATTAGAGATTTATGAATACGACATAGAAAAAGCAAATGAGATATTAGAAAATGCTGGTTTTTTCAAAAAAGAAGATGGTTTCAGAGAAAAACTTTTAAAGAAAACTTTAGCTTTTAGTTTTAAAAGCAATCTCTCTCTAAAATCTCAGGGTTCTGAAGTAACAGAATTACAAAAGTGCTTGGCCAAAGACCCAGAGCTCTATCCCGAAGGAGAAATCACTGGATATTTCGGTTCAAAAACAAAATCAGCTGTAACTAAATTCCAGGAAAAATATAGTGAAGATGTTTTAGAGCCGTTTGGCTTAACTCAAGGAACAGGTGAGGTGAGAGGAAAAACAAGAGAAAAGCTTAACGAAGTCTGTCTGGAAAAACCAGAAGAAGTTATTCCTTTAAGATTTAAACTTTTTACGGTTGACGAGCCCCTTCTTAGAGAAACAGCAAAAATCTTGGAAGATCAATGGGCTCAGATAGGAGCTGAAGTTTTAATTCAAACCTTCAACAGCTCTACAGTAGAAGGAGATAATATTATAAGAAAAAGAGAATATGAAATCCTTTTATTTGGCGAGGCCTTGGGGCTGATTCCAGACCCATTCCCTTTCTGGCATTCATCTCAAAAAGGAGAACTCGGTTTTAATCTGGCTAATTACGAAAATAAAAAAGCTGATAAATTATTAGAAGAGAACAGAGAACTTTTAGATGTAGAAGAAAGAAAAGAAAAATTGGAGCAGTTCCAAGATATCCTTATTAAAGATTGTCCAATAGTCTTCCTCTATAATCCTAATTATCGCTACTTTGTTTCAAAGAACATTAAAGGGATTAAAGCTGAAATAATTGTTGACCCATCAAAAAGATTAATTGGAATAACAGATTGGTATAGTGAAACTAGAAGGATATGGAAGTAAATCATGAAGCCTGAAGAATGAAACATGAAATATAAAACGAAAAGAAAAATAAGGAAAATTGGAGGGAAGAGTTCTGGTATTAGGTATCTACATGATATGAAAATGGTTTTGTACGATCAGAAATGGGTAAAAACAGCTCCAAATATTGAGCTTTATTATATGTATAGGGGTTTGAAGAAAAAAAATGGAGCAAGATACGATATTACTGTTATTCCTCCAAAAATGCTAGGAAAGGAATTTGTAAAGACTAAGGGGCATTATCATATTGGGTCTTATGGAGAAATTTATATCGTACTAAAAGGAGAAGCTATCTATTTAATGCAAAAGGAAAAAAATGGAAAGATTAAAGATGTTTACTATGTTAAGGCTAAAAAAGGAGACTACATTATAATTCCTCCTGATTATGCCCACGTGACAATTAATCCTTCCAAAAAAGAGCTTAAAATGGCGAATTGGGTTTCCAAAAAATGCAAATCTGATTACAAACCAATTGAGAAAAAAGGGGGAGCTTGTTATTTTTATACAAAATCAGGATGGATTAAAAATAAAAATTATAAAAGAATTCCTAAGTTAAACTCTAAAAGACCAAAAAAATCAATGCCAAAAAACTTAGATTTTTTAAAAGGAAAATAATATGAAAATCAAACCTTCAATTAAACTCAGGGTTGATGCTGAGCAGGGCCGAAACATTAACAAGGTTGTAATCCCAGCTGCTGGTTGGGGAACAAGGTTTTTACCAGCTACCAAGGCAATGCCAAAAGAAATGCTGCCGATAGTTGATAAGCCTGTTATTCAATACGTAGTTGAAGAAGCAGTAGCTTCGGGAATTAAAGATATTATTTTAATTACTGGTTGGCAGAAAAGAGCAATAGAAGATCATTTTGACAGGTCTCTTGAATTAGAAAAACATCTCAAAAAACAGGGGAAAGAAAAAAGATTAAAAATAATCAAAGAAATTGCCAACTTAGCTAATTTTATCTATATCCGTCAAAAAGGAGAACTTTATGGAAATGCCATACCAATCTTAGCAGCTCAGCCCGTTGTAGGAAAGGAACCCTTTGCAGTAATGTGGGGAGATGAATTCATTAAAGCAAACCCTCCAAGATTAGCTCAAATGATTAAAGCCTATAAAAAATATGGAGGGATAATGATTTCTGGAGTTCGTATTAAAGAAAAAGACCAGGTTTCACGTTATGGAATAGCTGACATAAAAAAAGTCGATAATGGTGTTTTCAGAATCAAAAAAATTGTTGAAAAACCAAAACCAGAAAAAGCTCCTTCTAATTTAGCCACTCACGGAGCTTACATCCTACCGCCAGAAATATTTAAGGTTATTAAAAACCTAAAACCTTCAAAAGGAGGAGAAATTTGGCTAGTTGACGCAATTAATGAATTAAATAAAAAAGGTGTTCCTGTCTATGCTTGTGAAATTAAAGGTGGAAAATATTATGATACAGGAAATAAACTTGAATACCTTAAAACAGTCATTGAATTTGCTTTATCCCGTTCTGAATTCTCAAAGGACTTAAAAAAATATCTCAAGAATTTAAAATTGTAAAAAAGCCCAGGTGGTGGAACTGGCAGACACGTTAGCTTCAGGTGCTAATGCTCGCAAGAGCTTGGGAGTTCAAATCTCCCCCTGGGCACAATTAATAAAAATTAAAACTAATAATATGAAAACAAAGTATATCAAAAATCTAAGAGTTATTCCGTTGGGCGGCCTTGGTGAGGTGGGGCGCAATATGACTTTATTGCAATACGACAAAGAGATTCTCATTATTGATATGGGTTTTAGGTTGCCAGAAGAAAATATGCCAGGGATTGATTTTATAATTCCAAATATTGAATACCTGAAAAAAAGAAAAGAAGATATTCTGGGAATTGTGTTTACCCATGGACATTACGACCATATTGCAGCTCTCCCCTATTTAATCAGAAAAGTCTTCAATAAGAATTTAAAGATTTTTGCCAGCCCTTTAACTAAAGGGATAATTCTAAGAAGACAGGAAGAGTTTAAGGATCAAGCTAAATTAAAGATTACGGAAGTCAAAGATGGTTCAAGAATAAAGTTGGGTTGCTTTAAAATTGAGTTTTTCAGGCAAAATCACAACATTCCAGATAACTTGGGATTGTTCATTGAAACACCAATTGGAAACATAGTATATACTTCAGATTTCAAGTTTGACCAAAATCCAGTTAATGACTTACCGACTAACTTCGATAAGTTAGAAGAAATGGGAAGAAGGAAAATTCAACTCCTGATTTCAGACTCTACTGGGGCTGAAGAGGAAGGTCATTCTCTCTCAGAACAAGAAATCTCAATAAATTTAGAAGAAATATTTAAAACAGCTTCAGGTAGAATAATAACTGCTACCTTCTCTTCACTTATCAACAGAATTCAGCAGATAATTGCTATTTCTGAAAAATATAAAAGGAAAGTTTGCATAGAAGGATATTCAATGAAAACAAATATCGATATTTCAAAAAGTTTGGGATACATCAAAGCAAAGGAAGATACTTTTATTACATCAAAAGGCGTAAAGAATTATCCAGATCAAAGAATAACAATCTTATGCACTGGAGCCCAAGGGGAAAAATCGGCTGCCCTAATGAAAATTATAAATAAAGAACATAAATTTTTAAGAATAAAAAGAAATGACACGATTATCTTTTCTTCCTCAGTTATCCCGGGTAATGAAAGAACTGTCCAGTTTATGAAAGACAAGATTTTGCGCCAGGGAGCTAAAGTTTATCATTATAAAATGATGGATATTCATGCCGGTGGCCATGCCAAGCAAGAAGAGCTGAAAAAAATGTTAAGGATTATGAAGCCGAAATTCTTCCTGCCAAATCACGGGCAACATTCTATGCTTTTTGCCCATGCTGAATTGGCAAAAATAACAGGTGTTCCTGAAAAGAATATAATAATGGCTGAAAACGGAGATATTATTAATGTTAGCGAGAAAAAATTCTATCTTGAGAAAGAAAAAGCTCCTTCAAATTATGTAATGGTTGATGGTTTAGGAGTAGGAGATGTGGGGGAAGTGGTTTTAAGAGATAGACAAATGTTAGCCGAGGATGGAATGTTTGTTATTATTACTATTGTTGATAAGCAAACTGGAAAAGTACGTGCTTCTCCTGATATAATATCAAGAGGATTCGTTTATTTACGAGAATCAAAACAATTGCTTAGAGATACCAGGAAAAAAGTTGTTTCAATTGTTAATAAAGCAGCAGGGAGAGGAGGAGCTGTTAACTGGACCTATATTAAGGATGAAATCAGAAATAAAATAGGTCGGTTCCTTTTCTCTAGGACAAAAAGACGTCCTATGGTTCTTCCTGTAGTAATAGAGGTATAGTTCATGAAACGTGAAACATGAAACCTGATAATTATTCTAAAATGTTTTGAATTCTATGAGAATTTTTAGCGGTATCAGGCCAACGGGAGATCTTCACATTGGAAATTACTTGGGAGCCATTAAGCAATGGCTTGAACTTCAAGAAAAAAATGAATGTATTTTTTGTGTGGTTGATTTACACGCCATTACCACTCCATATAAAGAAAATGAATTGCAAAAAAATATTTTGGAAACAGCAACCACTTATTTAGTAGCTGGTTTGGATCCTGAAAAATCCATTATCTTTGTACAGTCTCAAATCAAGGAACACACTGAATTAGCTTGGCTTTTAAGCACTATTACTCCATTGGGAGAACTTCAAAGAATGACTCAATTTAAAGAAAAAAGTAAAAAACATTCAAAATATATTAATGCTGGTCTTTTAAATTATCCTGTCTTAATGGCTTCTGATATTTTGCTTTATCAAACCGATATAGTTCCTGTTGGTAAAGACCAAAAACAACATGTTGAATTAGCCCGGACTATTGCCGGAAAATTCAATAAGCAATTTGGCAATACTTTTAAAATCCCGAGGGCGCTCTTATCAAAGTCAGGAGCCAAAATCATGTCTTTACAAAACCCTAAGAAAAAAATGTCAAAGACCGGTGATCCAAAAGGTTGTATTGGTCTTTTTGATGAACCTAAAGAAATTCAGAAAAAAGTAATAACAGCTATTACAGACTCTGGAAGAAAAATTGATTATAGTCAGGAAAAGAAACCTGGAATATCAAACCTTTTAACTATTTATTCTCTGTTCTCTGGAAAATCTATTAAAGAGATAGAAAAGAAATTTAAAGGAAAAGGATACGCAGAATTCAAGAAATCTCTTGCAAAATTCTTGATAAATTCTCTAGAGCCTTTCAGAAAAAAAAGAAAAGAACTTCTCAAAAGAGAAGTCTATGTTAAAGAAATTCTAAAACAAGGAAAAAGAAAAGCTCAAGTTGTTGCCCAGTCTACAATGCAAGATGTAAAGAAAAAAATGGGTCTATCTTAATAATCCTTATCCCAACTAAAATCTAAAAAAGGATATTGGTTTAATTTTTCCTTTATAATCTTTTTAATTTTTTCTAAACCATTTTTGGTTTTAGCCTCAACCCTAACAGCTAATAATGGTTGAGTATTCGAGGCCCGGATTAAAAACCAACCGTCTTCAATATAACCTCTTATTCCATCCACATCTACAACCTTGTGGCACTTTGGCTTAAAATACTCTACCAACTCCTTAACTAACTCAAATTTCTTTTCCTCAGGACAATCTGTCCGATATTCTGGAGTTGTTTCGTATTTTGGTAGTTCAGCCACTAATTCAGATAGGTTTTTCCCAGAGTTGGTAATAATCTTCAAAATTCTAGCTGATGCATAAACACTATCGTCAAAGCAATACCAATCATCCCTTATCCAGTAATGACAACTCATCTCTCCGCACAAAATAGCATCTTCTTCAAAAACTTTATGATCTAATAAAGCATGACCTGTTTTCCAAAAAATAGGTATTCCGCCAAGCCTTTTTGTCTCTTCAACCACAATCTCTGAATCTTTCACTTCAACAATAACCTTACGACCAGGATTCTTAGGAATTATGTCTCTAATTAACAAAGTCAAAATAGTATCCCCCAACCAGACCATACCTTTTTCATCTACAAACCCTACTCTGTCACCATCACCGTCGAATAAAACTCCTAGATCGGCTTGATTATCCTTAACTGCCGTAATTAAATCTTTATAATGACCGATTTTAGCTGGATCTAAGGATCCCCGAGGGAAACTGGTATCAATATCACAATGGGTTTTGACAACTTCGCAACCAAGTTCTTTTAGAAATTTGGGAATAAAAGCAGAAGGGGTGGTATCTCCACAATCAATCACTACTTTTAATTTCTTTTTAAGTTTCACCCTTTCTTTTACAGCATTGAGATAAGCAGGAACAACATCGAGAGACTCCATATTTCCTTTTCCGGTCTTAAATTTCCCCGAAATTAAGATATTTTTTACTTTTTGAATCTCTCCTTCAACGATAGCATTCAATCCATGACAAAGTTTAAAACCATTCCAGTCTGCTGGGTTATGACTAGCAGTTACCATTACTCCACCATCAATCTTATAGTGTTGACGGGCAAAATAAAGGAGGGGGGAAAGAGTGAGACCGAGATTGAAAACATTACAACCAGTAGCAAGTAACCCTTTGGTTAAGGCGCTCTGGTACTCCTCAGAGCTTGCTCGAGCATCTCTTCCTACTAAAACATCTTTTGTTCCTCTTTCAATAAGATATGTACCGAAAGCTTTACCAATCAAATTAACAATATCTGGATTTAAATCTTTGTTTACCACTCCTCGGATATCATAGAAGCGAAAAATGTAAGGGTTGATTTTCATACGATTTTATTATATCATAGCTTTATGAGTTTTTCAGTAGGGATTGTTGGTCTACCAAACGTTGGTAAGTCCACGTTGTTTAAAGCTTTAACTAAAAAAGAAGTTAAAATTGCTCCCCGACCCTTCACAACTATAACTCCCAATTTAGGAATGGTCTCTGTTCCAGATGAAAGATTAAATAAATTAGCTGAAATCATAAAACCGCAAAAACTTACCCCGACTGTTATTGAATTTGTTGATATCGCAGGATTGGTTAAAGGAGCTCACAAAGGAGAGGGGCTTGGAAATCAGTTTTTAGCTCAAATCAGAAACTGTGATGCTATTTTGGAAGTGATAAGAGCCTTTGAAAATCCAGAGGTTGAGAATGTCTTGGGAGAAACTAATCCTCAAAAAGAAATTGAAGTTTTAAAAGTTGAGCTTTTAATGAAGGATTTGGAAAGCTTAGAAAAGATAATAGAAAAGTTAGGCAAAAAAAATCCGCTAGCTGGCGGAAAAGACAATTTACAAAAGATTGAAGTTTTTCAAAAAATAAAAGAGGGCGTGTCTCAAGGAAAATTAATCTCAGAAATACAATTATCTGATAAAGAAAAATTAAAAATTAAAGAATATCAATTTTTAACAACAAAACCAACCTTATTTATCTTAAACAGCAATAGTAAGGACGAGTCATTTCAGATAAAACAAAAACACCTTTTAATAAATCTGAGGGAAGAAGAAGAAATCACAGAGTTGTCAATGGCTGATAGAAAAGAACTTGGTTTGGAATCTAATCTTGATAGTTTAGTAAAAGCTTGCTATGATATTTTAAATCTAATTACTTTTTTTACGGTAGCTGGCGGAAAAGAAACAAGAGCCTGGACGATAACTAAAGGTTCTAATGCTTTAGAAGCTGCCAAGGCTGTTCACTCTGACTTTAAAGAAAAATTTATAAGAGCTGAAGCTGTTAATTGGGAAAAATTAGTTTTAGCTGGTTCTTGGTCAAAAGCCAGAGAAAAAGGGCAAATTTCAATTATTGGCAAAGATTATTTAATTAAAGACGGCGATGTTATTGAGTTTAAAATATAATTATGAAAACATACGAATTCACATATCTAATAAATCCTGATATCTCAAAAGAAGACATAAATTCTTTGCAAGAGATAATAAAGTCTTTTATTAAAGAAGGGGAAGGTTCTATTGTAAGAATTAATTCTCCTCTTAAAAGGATTTTGGCTTATCCTATCAAAAAGAATAAAGAGGCTTTTTTAGCTGACTTAACTTTCGATTTGGATCCTGATAAATTAGCTAGTTTAGAGAAAAAGATAAAGGCAGAAAAGAGAATTATTCGATATCTGCTCTTAAAAAAGAAACTATTAAAGAAAAAACTGAGAGTCAGAGCTACAAGAAAACCGCAGCCAAAAGCAAAGGTCGAGCTGAAAGAAATTGAGAAAAAATTAGAAGAAATATTAGGAGAGTAAATGAACTTAAATAAAATATTTTTAATTGGCCGTTTAACACGCGACCCCGAGATGAAAATGCTTCCTTCTGGACAAGGTGTTACTAATTTTGGATTAGCTACTAGTAGACACTTTACCGATAAATCGGGTCAAAAACAACAAGAAACACAATTTCATAATATTGTTTTATTTGGAAGATTAGCTGAAATTTCCTCTCAATATCTAAAAAAAGGATCTTTGGTTTTTTTAGAAGGAAGAATTAGAACCAGAAGCTGGGAAGATTCCTCGGGTAATAAAAGATATAGGACGGAAATTATAGTCCAAACACTTCAATTACCACCAAAATCAATGGGAAAAACAGCTTCTCCTCAACCAGAAAAAGAAACAAAAGAAGAAGAGATTCCCATTATTGAAGAAGAGGGGGAAATTGACGTAAAGAATATACCGTTTTAAATAATACAAAATTAATAATTAATAATACATAATAAATTTTTGTATTATTATCTTTAAATTTTTAATTAAGCAAAGTGACTATGCCTTGTTATTTGTGCCAAAGAAATATCCAGGAAATTGATTTTAAGAATGTCAAATTTTTAATGAAATTTACTTCTGGATTAAAAAAAATTAGACCGAAAAAAAGGACTGGAGTCTGTTCCAGCCATCAAAGAAAATTAGCAAAAGCTATTAAAAGAGCTCGGTATTTAGGATTACTTCCCTATACATCAAAGTAATATAGGTTGAAAACTGGATACCGGATATCGAAGAAAGAAAACTATTTCCTAAACTTGCTCTGTTATAGCTTTTTTTAGTTTACTTAAAACCTCTTTGTTTTCTTTTAAGAATTTTCGAGCGCCTTCCATGCCCTGCCCTAATTTTATGTTCTCATACTGATACCAACTTCCTGCTCTTTTCACTAATTCCTGTTTTATAGCTGTATTTAGAACATCAGCGATATAAGAAATACCTTCATTATAATAAATATCAAATTCAGCTATTTTAAAAGGGGCTGCTACCTTATTCTTTACAATCTTTGCTTTTACCCTATTTCCAATGATTTCATCTCCATGTTTTATTTGAGCAATTCTTCTTAAGTTAATTCTTACGGAAGAGTAAAATTTCAAAGCTAAACCTCCAGGCGTTGTTTCTGGATTGCCATACCTTTGGCCTATTTTCATTCTTGTCTGGTTAATAAAAATGACCGTTGTTTTTGACTTTGATATTAAACCTGAAAGTTTTCTTAAAGCCTGACTCATTAAACGAGCTTGAAGTCCAATCTGAAACTCCCCCATTTCACCAGCTATCTCAGCTTTAGGGACTAAAGCTGCTACTGAATCTATAACAATCACATCAACTTCACTTGATTTCACTAAAGTCTCAACAATTTGAAGGGCCTGTTCTCCGGAGTCTGGTTGGGAAATTAATAAATTATCAATGTTTACTCCAATTCTTTTGGCATAATCTGGATCTAAAGCATGCTCTGCATCAATAAAAGCCCCCACTCCTTTTCTTTTTTGGGCTTCAGCTAAAATATGAAGTGCTAAGCTGGTTTTCCCTGACATTTCAGGTCCGTAAATCTCAACTACCCTGCCTCTTGGAACTCCTCCTATCCCTAGGGCTAAATCTAAAGAAATAGAACCTGTTGGAATGACTTCAATGCTGGTTGGTTTGGCATCTTTTAAGGTCATTATGGCGCCATCACCAAATCTCTGTTGAATCTCAGCTATAGCTTCCTCTAATTGTTTTCTTTCCCCGCCTGATGGCAGTCCACTGGCTGGCGGATTTTTCTTTTTTTGTTTTATCATATTATTTGTGTATTTATATTTTTTACATCCTAATACTCACACAGATTGCCAGTTGTCAGTATCTCTTTCTTCATCATCAATCTCTCTTTCATCAACGCCTGAAAGATAAACCTCTCTTGGTTTAGCCCCTCTACTCGGTCCTACTATTCCTCTGTCTTCAAATACATCTATTAACCTGGCTGCTCTGGCATAACCTATTCTTAATTTCCTTTGTAAAAGAGATGCTGAAGCCTTTCGGTACTGAATAATCACTCCTTTTGCCTCCTCGTATAAGGAGTCTTCTTGAGAAGAAATGACTTTAAAGTCTTGCCCTTGTGTTTCTAAATTTTTCTCCAAAGACTCTAATAGACTTTCTTTCAAAATTTCTTCTTCGAATTCTGTTTCAAACTTTGATTTTATCCAAGTTATTACCTTTTTAACTTCTTTCTCTGAAACATAGGAAGCTTGCATTCTTTTTGGTTTCACAATTTCACTTGAAATAAAAAGCATGTCTCCAGCTCCCAATAGTTTTTCTGCTCCAGCTGTGTCTAAAACTGTCCTTGAATCAATCTGGGAAGCAACCTGAAAAGTAATACGGGATGTAATATTGGCTTTAATTAAACCTGTAATTACTTCAACAGATGGCCTCTGGGTGGCTAAAACTAAATGAATTCCAACTGCCCGAGACATCTGAGCTAACCTCACAATTAAAGCCTCCATCTCCCTGCCTTTAGCAGCCATTAAATCAGCTAATTCATCAACAACTAAAACAATATAGGGTAAATGATCTGCTCCATTAACAAAAACCTTCTCGTTATAACTAGCAATATTTCTGGCCTTTACCTTGGCTAGCATTTTAAATCTCTTCTCCATCTCTTCAATTAACCATTTTAAAGCATTAACCGCTTTTGAGGAATCCACGATAGCTGGACATAAAAGATGAGGAAGTCCGCTATAAGTATTAAATTCAACTCTTTTTGGATCGATTAAGATTAATTTTAAATCCTCAGGAGAGTTTCTGTAAAGGAGAGAGAGAATTAAAGTATTTAAAAAAATTGTTTTACCTGTACCAGTGGAACCTGCCACTAATAAATGAGGCATCTTTGCTAAATTAGCATAAAGAGGAAAGCCGGAAACGTCTCTACCTAAACAAAAAACTAAATCAGAAGGGTGTCCTTGAAATCTTGGGTCTTGGATTAAGTCCCGCAGACGAACAAGAGATCTTACTTTATTTGGCACTTCAATCCCAACTAAACTTTTACCAGGGATGGGAGCTTCAATCCTGATTGGATGAGTGGCTAAAGCTAAAGCTAAATCATTAGATAGAGAAGTAATTTTTGACAATTTTATTCCATTAGCTGGCTTTAAAGAATATTGAGTAACTGTCGGACCAACGCTTATTCCTGACATCTCCACAGGAATCTCAAAGCTTTCTAAGGCCTTTTTAATAATTATTGAGTTTGTCTTAATATCACCAGCAGAAGGCTGCCCTTTAGCTTTCTCTAAAAGATCAAGAGGCGGTGCTTCATACTCTTTTTCCTTCTCTGGAGATTTAATTGGTTTTGTCTTCAGCCCTAAAGACGTTTCTTTGCTAATTTTCTCTTCTTTAGTAGCCAGAGGAATAGGTTCTACTCTTTGGACCCTAAAAGAAGGAGTGAATATTTTTTTAATCAAAGATGGTTTTTTTTCCTTGCCCTCCGTAACTTTATCGAATGAGGATACTTTCATCCTTTCTTCAGCTAAGGGCCGTTTTAATAAGTGCCAAAAAATCAACACTCCAACTATTATTATCAGAAAAAGTATAATTTGAGTAACCCAAAAATCAAAAAGTTTTAAAAGGGGTAAAGTTATAAAATAGCCCAATAATCCTCCTGGCCTTGAACCTGATTCTAAATTCTCTAAAAACCCACAAATTCCAGAAAGAAAAACAATAACTGCTAAAATCAAGGGAAAAAAGACTCTCTTATAATTAGTTAGAAAAAAAATCAGTCCAGAAAGGGTAAAAATTAAAGGAATCAAAAAAACGACTTTACCTATCAGTAAAGAAAATAAATTAAAAAGAGCATTTCCTGCCAATCCTGCTTTTTTGAAAAAACTTAAACCAAATATTATTGCCAAAAGAAAAGAGATTGTTCCAAAAATATATCTCTTTGTTTGTTCTTTTAAAGTAAAATTAGAAAATGCTTTTCCCAAACCTGAATCTTTATTTTTCCTTCTCTTTTTCTTTCTCCTACCCATATTTTGGGTGAAATTTAATTTTTAACTATTTAATTATAACACTTCTCTCTCTTAATTACGAAATAATAAGGAATCAGTCAGGACTATATCCTTCCTTGTCATTGCTTCGCAATGAAACAGAAAACGAAGCGACTGGTTCTCTTTACCAATCAATGAAGAAAGAACAAAGAAACTTACTTTCTGCCAAAACCTGTACCTGCTGGAATTAACTTTCCGATAATCACATTTTCTTTAAGCCCTAAAAGTTTATCCTCTTTACCTTCAACAGCTGCCTTAATTAAAACCCTTGAGGTTTCTTGAAAGGAAGCGGCAGATAAAAACGAATCGGTCGTTAAGGCCACTTTTGAAATCCCTAATAAAAGTAAAGAATAAGTAGCCAATTCAGAAGCTTTTTTCTTACCAGAAGCTAATGCTTTTGAACCCTTTCCTGCTTTTATTTTAAGATTTTCCTCAATCAATCTTGTTTTCTCGACAATTTCACCTGGAACAAGAAGAGTGTCACCAGAATTTTTAATTTTCACTCTGGAAAACATCTGCCTGACAATGATCTCTAAGTGTTTATCATGAATTTGAACCCCTTGAGAAGCATATATTTTTTGAATTTCCTTTATTATATAACGCGAGGTTTCTTCTTTACTTGTCAGCTTAAAGAGTTTTTTTATCTCTAAACTTCCCTCACAGAGCTGCTGTCCCTTTTTAACAATTTGATCTGGTTTAACCCAAACAGCTGACTGTAAAGGAATTTGATATTCTAAAACTTCAGATTTTTTCTTTGATTCTTGACTTTTGCTTTTAATCTTCACTATTTTTTCTTTCGTAATTTCCATCACCCTTCCATCACTTAAAGAAATAATGGCTTTTCCTCTTGGGATTCTAACTTCAAAAAGCTCTTGGACTCTCGGCAAACCAAAAGTAATGTCTCCTCCTCCCGCTACTCCACCTGTATGAAAAGTCCTCATTGTTAGTTGGGTTCCCGGCTCACCAATAGCTTGGGCAGCTACAATTCCAACTGCCTCACCTAATCTAACTACTTTATTATTTCCAAGATCCCAACCATAACATTTTTGACAAACTCCCCTCACGCTCTTACAAGATAAAGGAGAACGAATTTTTACTTTTTCAATTTTAGATTCAGTAATTCTTTTACCTATCTTCCAGTCAATAATTTCTCTTTTTTTACAAATGATTTTTGAACCTGACGGAGTCTTAATGTCTTCTAAACAAATTCTACCAACAAGTTTTAAAAGGAAATTCTGACCAACCTCATCAGCATCTTCTCTGAAAGTCTCAATTCCAGTTTTATCTTTACAATCTTCTTCTGAAATTATTACATCATGGGCAACATCAATAAGTCTTCTTGTCAAATAACCAGCGCTGGATGTTCGTAAGGCTTTATCTGCTGTTCCTTTCCTTGCTCCATGAGTTGAGATAAAATACTCAAGAGCGGAAAGACCCTCTTTGTAACTGCTTTTTACTGGTAGCTCAATAATTTCACCCACTGGATTTATAACTAAACCTTTCATTCCGCTCATTTGGACAGCCTGGGTCCAAGAACCCTTAGAACCTGCGTTAATCATTTGAAATACAGAGCCTCGTTTTGGAAGGGTTTCTGGAACTTCTCTTTCTATCGCGGATTTAGCCCTACTCCAAATACTTATTATTTTAACTCTCCTTTCTTCTGGAGTAAGAAATCCTTTTTTAAAATAATCCTCAACTTTTGCTTCTTCCTTTTCACCTAATTCCAATATTTTTTTCTTCCCTCCAGGTACAATCAAATCATCTATTCCCCAAGTGATACCAGCCAAAGTGGAATACTCAAATCCTAAATATTTAATCTCGTCAAGCGTTTGTTCTACAACATCTTTTGGATATTTTCCAATGATTTCTCCTAAAATCTTTCTTAAATCTTTTAATTTAATTAACCTGTTTTGAAAAGGAAAATTTGAAGGTAAAGTTTCATTAAATAAAATTCTACCTACTGATGTCTCAATAAGATCTGAATGAACAACAGAAGATTTTTCCTGTTTGGTTTTTGAAATTTTACTTCCGCTAGTTGACGCCCTGGCAGCTGGCGGATTTTTCATTCTTACTTTTATTTTTGCTTTAGGATTAACCTGACCAAAATTATATGCGATGACTGCTTCTTGCGGATTTGCAAAAATTTTTCCCTCTCCTTTTTTCTTCTCCCAAATATCAGTCAACCAATAACATCCTAAAATAATATCTTGATTAACACTAACAACAGGCATGCCAGTGGCCGGTTTTAAAACATTTGAACCAGACAACATTCTTTCTTTTGCTTCTTTTTGAGCCGCAGCAGATAAAGGAACATGGACTGCCATTTGATCCCCATCAAAATCAGCATTGAATGCGCTACAAACCATTGGATGAATTCTTATTGCCTCTCCTTCAATTAGGATAGGATAAAAAGCTTGAATACCTAACCTGTGTAAAGTAGGGGCTCTGTTCATTAAAATTAACTTTTCTTTCACCACTTCCTCTAAAGATTCCCAAACCTCATCTGTTTCCTCATCAATTAACCTTGATGCTCCCCTGACATTATAAACAAGCTCTTTTTCTAATAGTTTATGGATAACAAAGGGTTTGAATAACTCTAAAGCCATCTTTTTTGGCAAACCCACCTGATTAAATTTCAACTCAGGTCCAACAACTATTACTGATCTGCCAGAATAATCTACTCTCTTCCCTAAAAGATTCTGCCTAAACCTGCCCTGTTTTCCCTTAAGTATATCAGCCAAAGACTTTAGCAGCCTTCTTCCTCCTGTTGTTGCCCGAGTTGTTGTTCCTCTCCTCATACCATTATCTATTAAAGAATCAACAGCCTCTTGCAGCATTCTTTTCTCATTTCTAATAATTACCTCTGGGGCTCCAATCTCTAAAAGATACTTTAACCTATTATTTCTGTTAATAACCCTTCTATATAAATCGTTTAAATCAGAAGAAGCATATCTTCCTCCATCTAATTGAACCATGGGACGTAAGCCAGGAGGTAAAACAGGCAAAACCTTCAAAAACATCCATTCAGGACGAATGCCTGATAAATTCATTATCTGAAGAAGTTTTAGTCTCCTTAAGGTTTTTGTTCTCTTCTGCCCTAAAGTTCCCTCTAAGTCTTTTTTCACTTTTTTGACTTCTTTTTTAAGGTCAGTCTTCTCAAATATAATTCTTAAAGTTTCAGCCCCTGTTCCTGCTTCAAAAACTTCTCCGTATTTTAAAGAAAAATCACGGTATTCAACTTCAGATAGAATTTTTAAAGGTTTAATTGATAGAACATTCTCTTTTGCCCTATTTCTTGCTAATCTTAGAGATTGAATTTCGGATTTTAACAATTTACTGACCTTTTTCTTCTTGCTTTTAATTTCAGATTTTAACTTCTTTTCTTTTCTCTTATATTCTTTATCGATAGTTTCTAAAACACCTTTTTTTGCCTTCTCATCTACACTGGTTACAATATGGGAGGAAAAATAAATTACTCTTTCTAGTTGCTGCATTGAAATATCCAAAACCATTCCCATTCTTGATGGAATTCCTTTTAAAAACCATATATGAGAAACAGGAGCCGCTAATTTAATGTGGCCCATCCTTTTTCTTCTTACAGATGATTTTGTTACTTCCACTCCACACCTATCACAAACTATGCCTTTGTAGCGAATTCTCTTGTATTTGCCACAATAACATTGATAATCTCTTTCTGGTCCAAAAATTTTCTGACAAAAAAGTCCATCCTTTTCAGCTCTTTCGGTTCGATAATTGATAGTTTCAGGTTTTAAAACCTCACCATGACTCCATGATAAAATATCCTCTGGTGAAGCTATTTTTATTCTAATTGCCTCTAAATTTTTTACTTTCATTGATTAGTAGTTAGTATTTAGTAGCTAGTATCTTGTATTTTTAAAATTGAAACGATATACAAAATACTAAATACTAGATACAAGATACTGGGTTATTTTTTCTCTTCTCTCTCTTTTCCTTTTACTTCAACATTCAAACCTAATGATTTTAACTCGTTGATTAAAAGATTAAAAGAAGCTGGAACATTGGGCTCCTTAATTTCCTCTCCTTTTAAGATTGATTCATAAGTGGCTGCTCTCCCTGGAACATCATCAGATTTTATAGTCAACATTTCTTGGAGGACGTGAGAGGCACCATATCCCTCTAATGCCCAAACCTCCATTTCACCAAATCTTTGTCCGCCAAACTGGGCTTTTCCGCCAAGTGGTTGCTGGGTAATTAAAGAGTAAGGCCCAATAGAACGCATATGTATTTTATCCTCAACCATGTGGATTAATTTCATCATATAAATATATCCTACAGTGATTTTTTCTGAAAAAGGAAGACCTGTTCTACCATCAAAAATTTGGATTTTTCCATTCTCAGGAAATCCTGCCTCTTTTAGTTCCTTTTTTATATCTTCTTCATTTGCTCCGGAAAGGGCGGGAGAAACAGCATAATATCCAAGTTTTTTAGCAGAAAGACCTAAGTGGGTTTCTAAAACCTGACCCAAATTCATTCTTGAAACTACACTCAAAGGATTAATAATTATGTCTACCGGGGTACCGTCTGCCAGAAAAGGCATCTCTTCTCTCGGCAACACCTTTGAAATAACACCTTTATTTCCATGTCGGCCAGCTAATTTATCACCCGCTTGGATTTTTCTAATATGGGCTACTTCAACTTGAATTTTTTTTATAACTCCAGGCTCAAGTTTATCTCCTGATTCTCTAGAAAAAACCTTTACTCCGACAATTCTTCCTCTTTTTCCATGTTCCATTCTTAAAGAGGTATCTTTTACTTCTTTTGCTTTCTCTCCAAAAATTGCCTTTAATAATCTTTCTTCTGGAGTTAATTCTTCCTTACCTTTTGGGGAAATCTTTCCAACTAAAATATCGTTTGGCCCAACCTCTGCTCCAATTCGGATTATTCCTTCTTCATCTAAATCTTTAAGTTTCTCTTCAGAAACATTAGGAATATCACTGGTCGTTATCTCGGGCCCTAATTTAGTTTCTCTGACATCACAACCAAAACTCTCAATATGAATTGAGGTATAAACATCATTTTTCACCAATCTTTCTGAAATTAAAATAGCATCTTCAAAGTTTCCTCCCCGCCAAGGAATGAATGCCACTAAAATATTTTTGCCTAAAGCTAAATATCCCTGCGAAATAGCTCCTCCTTCGGTTAAAAGTTCTCCTTTTTTCACCTTTTGGCCTTTTTTAACGATTGGTTTTTGATGAAAACAAGTATATTGGTTTGTCCTAATAAAGGTTTTTAGATTATAATCTAAAATTTTAGATTTTTGAGTTCTAATTTTAATGTGATTAGCATCAACTTCAATAACTTTTCCATCTTCTTCACTTATAACTGCTTGTCCTGAATCTTTAGCCACTCTCTCTTCCAGTCCAGTCATTACCAAAGAGGGCTCAGGATTAAATAAAGGAACTGATTGCCGCTGCATATTTGAACCCATAAGGGCTCTGTTGGCATCATCGTTTTGTAAAAATGGAATTAAAGAAGTAGCAATGGAAATTGATTGTTCTGGAGAAACATCCATAAAATCTACATCTTTTCTATTAATGATGTCTGGTTTTCCTTTGACTCTTGCTTCAACGTTTTTAGGTATTATGTTGCCATTTTTATCAGTAGGAATTATTCCCGAGGCAATACTATAATTTTCTTCTTCATAGGCGTTAAGATATTTAATCTCAGAACTAACCCTTCCTTTTTTAACTCTGATATAGGGAGTCTCTAAAAAACCGTAAGCGTTAATTCTAGCAAAGCTAGCCAAATGACTTACCAAACCAATGTTCGGTCCCTCCGGGCTTTGAATAGGACAGATTCTTCCATAATGAGAAGGTTGAACGTCTCTAACTTCAAATCCTGCTCTTTCTCTTGTTAAACCCCCTGGACCTGTAGCCGATAATCTTCTCTTGTGTTCTAATTCAGCTAAGGGGTTTTGATTATCCATAAACTGTGACATTTGGCTTGACATAAAAAATTGCTTGACTATCACCATAACAGGCTTTGGATTAATTAATTGGCTTGGGGTTAAAGTATGAACGTCTAAGGTTGACATCCTGTCTCTAACAATTCTTTCCATTCTCATAAAACCCACCCTTAATCTATTAATTAATAATTCGGTGAAAGGTCTTACCCTCCTATTTCCTAAATGGTCAATTTGATCAGGTTTTGCTTGAGGATTATTATTCAACCTAATAATTTCCCTTAAAACAGCTACAATGTCTTCTGCTTTCAAAACTCTGTCTGAAACTGTTATCTCTTTATTTAAGTTTTTGATCTTACTTTTTTCATTTGAACCAATCTTGGTTCGTAGTTCTAGTAATCTTGACCACATCCTCCATCTTCCAACTTTTGATAAATCGTATCTTTCAAAATTGAAAAACATATTCTCTATTAATTCTTTAGCAGTATCTGGACTAGCCATATCTCCTGGTCTTAATCTTTGATAAATCTCAACCAAAGCTTCTGCCCGATTATGAGTAAGGTCTTTTTTTAAAGTTTCTTTAATATAATCAATTTCTCCTTTGTTAATATCTTGAAATTTTTCTTTAATTGATAAATCATCACCGATACCAAATGCCCTTAAAATCGTTGTGGAAGCCACTTTTCTTTTTCTATCAATTTTCACTCCTATTGCTCCTGAAGAATCTGTTTCAAATTCTAACCAAGAACCTCTATTAGGAATAATCTTAGCCCCAAAACAATTCCTGCCAGAAGCCCTCTTTAGTGTGAAAAATGCTCCAGGGGAGCGAATTAATTGAGAAATAATTACTCTTTCAACTCCATTAACAATAAAAGTTCCCCTTTCGGTCTGTAAGGGGAAATCACATAAGAATACATCTTGTTCCTTTACCTCTTTAGTTTTTAGATTAACAAGTCTTGTCTTGATGATTAGAGGAGCTTCATAGGAAGCGTTATTCTTTTTTGCCTCAAGGTCAGACTCGTGTTTTGGCTTGTCTAGCCTATAATCTAAAAACCAAAGCTCAAACTCTTTTTTAGTATAATCTCTAATAGGGGAAATTTCTTGAAATAATTCTTTTAACTCTGTATCCCAAAAATTTCTCCAGCTTTCTTGTTGTAGGGTTAATAAATAAGGTAGTGGTAAGTGAATCTTGGATTTGGCAAAGTTCTTTATTCTTACTTTTGGCATAATATTAAAGGTAATTAGATGGGCACAAGAAAGCCCTTCTCTTTGATATTTTAGTGAAGCAAACTTGTCACTTCACCTCCTCTTCATTACAAAACAGTAACAAAAAGGAGTATTACTCCAACTGATTCTGTGGCTTTACAATTAAGAAAGAGTTCACTTAAAAGAGAAATTGAATAGCGAAAAAGACCCCCAACGCCATTGGGGTAATGATTGATACGGTAAGTTTTCTACAAAAATATTAAAATCAAAAACTCTTTAGCCAAAATTATATATACGATATATTAATTACTTTAATCTTTTCTTAAGAATTTGTCAACCCTCTCCCCTTCATCCTGTCTTTTTCATACTCTGTAATATACCAAAAGCCACAAAATAAGCAATTAAACCACTTCCACCATAACTGACCAAAGGCAAAGAAATGCCGATTATAGGAAGAAGACCGATATTCATCCCAGTATGAATAAAGATTTGAGAAATTAAAAGAACGCTAAGACCTACAGCAAAAAGTCGGCAGAAATTTGACCTACTTAAAATGGCAATCTTTAAAATATGCCAGATTAAAAACAAAAATAATAAAAGTAAAACTCCGATTCCAATCAACCCCATTTCTTCTGCTATGCCAGAAAAGATAAAGTCTGTTTGGGGCTCAGGCAAAAAGCCGTATTGGGTTTGAGATCCTTTACCTATTCCCTGACCATAAACTCCACCTGCACCTATGGCAATCTTTGCTTGCCTCTGACTCCATCCTACTTGGAGAGGGTCTGATATTTGAGGCATAACAAAACTTAAAATTCTTTCTTTCTGGTAATCTTTTAAAATAGTTGACCAGCTTAAAATGAAAATAATAATTCCTAATAAAACTAAAGTTAAAAAATGACGCAGTTTTATTCCTGAAATAATTAAAATTCCTATCCATAAACTAACTAAAACTAAAACTGAACCTAAATCAGGTTGAAGGAAAATTAAAATAGAAGGTAAGAGAACATAAAAACCTGAAATTAAAATATGAATTATTCGATACATCTCACTGTGCCTCATTGAAAAGTATTTTGCTAATAAAATAATTAGAACAATTTTTGTAAATTCTATCGGGTCAATAGATATAATACCTATTTTATACCAAGACTTTACTCCTCTTATTTCAGGAGCAAAAAAGAACAAACCTGCTAATAATAAAAGGCAGATAAAATAAAGAATTAAAATTAAGTTAGGATCTTCTCGAAGTAAACGCCAGTCAAAAAAGCTAATTAAAATCATCAAGAAAAATCCTACTCCTAAAAAAATAATTTGTTTTTTAAAATTAAAAAAATCCTTTCTGCCAAGTGAAGAACTGTATATTGATAAAAGACCAATAGTTACTAAAAGTAGAGTTAGGATAATTAAAGTCCAATCTAATTTTTTAATATGAGCTAAAAATGGTTTCATATCTATTTTATCAACTCTAGAAACTCTTTTTCTTTTATAATTTTAGTACCGATTTTTTTTGCTTTATTTAATTTTGAACCAGGATCAGAACCTACCACTAAATAATCTGTTATTTTTGAAACAGATTTAGATGTCTTTCCTCCTAAAACCCGGATTTTTTCTTTGGCTTTTGGTCGAGTCATTGTTTTTAAATTCCCTGTCAAGACAAAACTTAATCCTTTCAGCTTTGTACCTTCTATTTTGTACTCACTATCTATTATTTTAATTCCAACTGTCTTTAATTTTTTTGTAAATTCCAGATTCTTCTTGCTCTGGAAAAAATCATAAATTGATTTAGCTACCACGGGACCAATATCTCTTATTCTTTCCAGATCAAAAAGAGAAGCTTTTCTTAAATTCTCAACAGAGCTAAATCTTTCAGCTAAAAGATGAGCTGTTTCCTGACCAATATTTCTAATTCCCAAGGCAAAAATAAACTTAGGCAAGGTAATTTTTCTTTTTAACTGAATAGCTAAAATTAAATTCTGAGCAGATTTTTCAGCGAATCTCTCCAAAGGAGAAATGTCACCCTCTTTTAAATCAAATAAATCAGCTGGATCAGATATCAATCCTTCGTCAAATAATCTATCAACAATCTTTGGGCCCAATCCCACAATATCAAAAGCTCCCTTTGAAATAAAATGGTAGAAATATTTCTTTTTCCTTGCGAAACATCTTGAATTGAGACAACGCCAAACAACTTCTTTTTCTGGCTTTACTAAGTTTGTTCCGCAAGAAGGACAAACTCTTGGCATTTTAAAGCGCTTCTCCCTCCCTGTCCTTAAATCTGATAAAACTTCAGAGACAGCGGGTATTACGTCTCCTGCTCTTTTTACAATCACTGTATCTCCAATTCTAACTCCTAACTTCCTTATTTCATCTTCATTATGCAAGGTAGCTCTTGATATCATCACTCCATCAATCTCTACGGGTTTTAAAACAGCTACTGGAGTTAAAGCTCCTGTTCTTCCAATTTGTAATTTTATGTCTTTTACAATAGTTGTGGCCTGTTTTGGTGGAAACTTAAGAGCTCTTACTCCTCTTGGGCTTTTTCCAACTACAGCCAGTTTCTCAAATAATTGATTGCTATCAACGTTTACTACAACACCATCAATCTGAAAGGGAAATTTTTCTCTTTTTTTGACAATCTTAGCATAATAATCCATAACTTCAGTGAGATCCTTACATTCTCTACCAGGGTCAGTTTTAAAACCTAAAATAGATAAAACTTTGTGCTCTTGAGAATGTGTTTTTTGCCCAAAGTCAGTAACAATATCATAGGCTGAAAATTTTAAAGGCCGGGAACTAGCTAATTTTGGGTCTAACTGACGTATGGAGCCCGCCGCTAAATTTCTTGGATTGGCAAAAGTTTTCCCTCCCTTTTTTAGAATTTGTTTGTTCAGCTCCAAAAAATCATGTTTCTCCATATAAACCTCACCCCTTATCTCAATTACTCCTTGATTGATTGTTTTTATAAGTCTCTCTCTAATTTCTTTTGGGAGCTTAACCTTTTGTTTTAAAGGAAAATGAATATCTATTTTTAAAGGGATGCTTTCTATTGTTTTAAGATTTTGAGTAACGTCTTCTCCTAAAATGCCATTCCCTCTTGTGGCTCCATATTCTAAAACATTATTTTTATAAACAAGAGTAACTGCAAAGCCATCAATTTTTAATTCTGCAAAGTGTTCAAATTTTCCAGATGGAATTAATCTTGTTAAATAATTCTGCCAGTCTCCCAATTCTTTTTCAGAAAAAATATCCTCTATTGAAAGCATTGGGATTTTGTGCCTTACTTTTTTAAAACCTTCTAATGGCCTGCCCCCTACTCTTTGAGTTGGTGAGTCAGAAGTGATTAAATTTGGAAATCGCTGTTCTAATTTGTAAAGTTCGTGTTTTAAAGAATCCAAAGCTGCATCTGAAATTTCCTGTCTATTTAAGACATGATATAAATAACGGTGATAATTTATCACCTTTTTGAGTTGCTCAATCCTCTTTTTAGCTCCTTCTCTTTTCATATTAATTTAAAATTTAAAACCTTATTGTTTTAATACTGAATTTCAATAGCTCTTTTTGTATTTTGATAAGTGCCAGTTGACTTAATAGTAGTATCGCCGTTACTATCATATTCTACATCGTAGCTGGCACCGTTATCGGGAAAAGTAAAAGATATAGTGCCCGTACCAACCAAGTTGTTTTTCCTGTCCTCATATAATATTTTTTCTATTCCTGAATCAGCTGCGAAAAAGGCGACAGCTGAATAACCAATTTCTCTCATTATCTTCATTTGCCGAACCAAAATAGTAGATGTTCCCAAGGCAATACCTAAAGTAAAAGTCAATATAAAAATCGCAAACATTAGTGAAATACCTTTTTGAGAGTGTTTGTAATTCATGTTATTGCATTACATCTAAGTTTCTTTGAGAAATCGTTGTTTGAACTCTTGTTTGAGAAAAACTGGTGCCGGATGGGCTCTTCTTGGCTATCTCAAGAAGTACTGTTACCCGTGGCTGTTCACTCTCTGATTGTGATTCTCCTGAAAGCCGGAATTGAAACAGGGTAACTTCTAAATCGCTTGAGGTTAAAGGAAGACCAGCTGCTCCATCTTTTGACTCATAGAGACGGTCATCATTTATCTCCCAATAGAATTCCTGGCAAACAGAAGGTTCTTCGTAATTTTTAAATTTTATTCCTTTTTCTCCCCGAGTAATCTCATAATTTGTTCCAGCAGTTATACAACTACCATCCTTGTCTTTTCTTGTCATTCTCAAAGCTCGGGTAATATATTCCATAATATAGGAAGTATTATCAATAGTCTCCCTTATGCTCAAGGCTCTATTTTGGTTTCTAAAGGAAGAAATAAAAAAGCTGGTGCTAATAGTAATGGCAATGGAGAACATAGCTATAGCTACTAAAACCTCGATCAAAGTATACCCTTCTTTCTTGTAGATTGTAGCTTGTAGATTGTAGCTTGTTATCTTATTGTTCATACCAGTTTCTTATATATTCTAAGGCAGTAAAAGTATGAGTCCTCCCTCTTTCCTGCCAAATAATATCAACCATAATCTTAATCTCATCTGCTTGAGGTTTTTCAATCGTAATTTTTCTCTTAAATTTTGTTTGAGGATCAGATATTTCGTAGCTATAAAAACCGTCTGTATCAATATTTAGAAAGGTTCCTGTGCCTGTATAACCTTGGCAATTAGAACCCGGATCACTGCACTTTTCAAAATCAGCTGTATTAAAAAAAGTAACAGTTGTATAGTCTACTTCCCATTCACAGTACGGAGAGCTACACAAGCCATCATCCCAGGGAGAACTTTTACTAGAGTCCCTGGATTGTAACCAATTAGTATCTCTTATATTCCTTACTATCTCAATTCCTTCTTGGGCCAAATAAGAAGCGATTAATGTCTGCTCAACTACAGAGCCTGTGGCAAGAGTCTGATTCATTAAAGATAAAGCAGCTCCTACTCCTACGCTGAGGATAAAAATAGCAGTCATTACTTCTAAAACTGTAAAGGCAGAATCAGCTTTGGGATTCTTGAGTGTCTTTTTCTTTAAAAATATATTTTTAACAAATTTCCGCATTATTTTATAGATATTGAGATATTAAATATTTAATTTTAGTCAATTTCAATTAAGCCAACGGTATTAACATTAATAGTTTTGGTTTCTGTAGGATCATCCGTTAAGGCAATTTCAATCGTTGTCAAGTCACTACTTCCTGCATCCGAGTTCATTATTATTTTTGGGTCTGGAGGTAAAAAATGAATAGAAACGGCAGTAGAGGCTGGATCGATACTTTTAATAAAAACTCCTTCTTCTAAGTAAACTTTTTCTATAACTGAATCATTTGATGGACCATTATAAGCCTCATTTCCATTCATATCAGCATAAAGAGTGTATTCATCTGAGCCTTCTTCAAAATAAATCCCATAACCGTTGGGCTCTGTACCGCCACACTCTTGGCACTCTCTCCCCGATAAAACCATTTCTTGAGTCACTCTTATATCCTGGGCTAATTTATGAGCTGCTCTTTGAAGGATAACTTTTTTCTGATTCTCCTTATGATTGACCATAACAACTATAGTGAATAAAAGAGAAATGGCAATCACAACCAGGACTTCCGCCAGCATGAATCCTTTTTGAAGTCTTAATCTAGAGTAAAACAGATTAAAATTATTTTTAAAAAATCTTTTTATCATTTTAAGTTATTCACCTTCAAAGATAATCACAAAGTCCCACCTTTTTTCTTTATTGTAGCTTAAATATCAAAATTAAAACGGTGACACTTCTCTCCATTCAGGCAGAGGGAGCTTAATTATAAGCTTATAAGTATCAGTAGTCTTTGATCTTCCAGCTGTATCAGTAATAGTAAGGGTAATCTCGCCAGAATTAGAACTTAACGCCTCAAAAATAGATGAAGAGTTTTGTAAATTACCTGTGGGAGGAGTACCATCTATAAAAGTCCAACTCCAACTAATAATTGAAGTACCACTACCGGGCTCAGAAGGTGAAGAATAATCTTCGGAATTAAAATAAATCATTTCTCCTTCTGAAAAACCGAATCCATCACAATCACTCCATGGTCCTCCAGAATATAAAGAACATTTAAAATCAGCAATAGCGTCTTGTTCAATAGTTATCGGATGAGTAATGGTGTCTGTCAAATTATAAGCATCTTCTACTTCAAGTTTTACAGTATAATTTCCTTCAGGGATTATAGGTATAGGCATAGAACATAGTATGTCGCCAGGAGGACAATCGAAAAAAGGATCCTGCCAACCTACTATAGACCATGTAGATCTGACAATGTTATTCTCTGCATCAATGGAACCGTTATTTATTTGGTAGAAAACGCCTTCCCCATTATAAGTAACCCAGTTAACCGCGTCGCACACACACCCCCCACCCATACAGTCAAGAATCTGGCAAGAAAAAATAGCTGTCGGAGGATTATTGACTTCTACAACAATCTCCTCAGCACAGACATCCGGACAATCACCAGGTGTTACAGACCAAACACCTTCATCATCTTGAACTCTGAGTTTTGCACAATAAGTACCAGCTGAATTATAAATATGGTCAGCTGTATTATTGGGAGTAATAAAGGGAGGTCCTTCGCCAAAATCAAATTCATATTGGACAATTATACCATCTGGGTCACTGCCTTCGCCGGTAAAACTTACGTCCAAAGGAGTTCCTCCTGTAGTAGGCAAAGTAGACAAAGAAGTGCAGGTTGGGGGTTGATCTTTTGTCACCTGGATGGAGCCTGGAGGGTCAGGTTCTATCCCCCAATTTCCAACTAAATCAAAAACACGTAAACCATACCACCAATCACCATATGGAGGTGAGTCTGTTGCAGAATCAGACCAGTTGTCTGAACCTACAGGAGCTGGATAATCAGATCCTATCTTTTGCCATCCTCCTCCGTCTGGAACTCCACCTGCATCAGGTGTTCTCCAAATCTCTACATGGTCAAGATGAGAACCTCCTGTATCAGAGACTGTCCAGTCAATAGTAGCTGTGGGACTATATATGTTTAAAGCTTTAGGATTTACATCAAAAGAGTCTACAGAAGGGTCTGTTGTATCAACCAGCCAGGTGTAAGAAGCTGGTGAAGGATCTTCTCCATAAATATTAATGGCTTTTACCTCAAGGGTGTGGGAACCTTGAGCTATACTTACATTTTCAGGAGAAGTACATACATACCAGCCTCCTGAGTCTAGCTGGCACTCATAAGAAGTTGGTGATCCTGTACCAATGAATATAAATTGAGCTGTTGTCTGGTTATCTGGGTCTGGAGGGTTTGAGATAATGATGGTGTTAGGGACATTACCTACATCAGGAGCGTCAATCTCTGGATCTGGAAAATCTAAAGCATCTGCTCCCTGACCGTCTTGAGCTTCAAAGTAATAAGTGTAATCGGTAGCAACAGAAAGACTTGTTATATAAAAACAATTTACTCCAACAGTATAGTCTCCTATAGCGCAGTTCATATCAAAGGGGCTACCTAATATCTCTCCACCTCCTTTTTTAATATGAACCCTAACAAAGTTTGGCGCATCCCCTTCAGCGTCTGTATATTTAATACGATAACTAAAGAGAGTAGTATCATTTCCAAACTCTGGGTTAAGACCGTCAGAAACATAGTTTGCCTCGCCGGTCCAGTTTAAAACTGGAGGATCATTTGGAGGAGAATACTTTGCTTTATAATCTGAAGTAGCGCATGTTCCATCAGTAATACAATTAAAAGAAATCCAGCCAAAATCATCTGACCAGGCCCAGCCTTCAAGCTCATCAGTTGAATTATTTAAAAAAACGCCGTCTGTATAAACTACATCATCCCTCAACTTTATCCACCCATCCCAACCATCTCCTGTATTAACAGTTCTTGCCCATCCGGCTGCTTTATGGTCTCCTATTCCATTACAGATTTCTACCACACCGGGGAAATCTAAACAAGCTGAATAGTTAGGAATATCAGGATAAAAGCCCGAAGGGGAAAAATCAATCCAGCCAACACTATCTGACCAGGCATAACCTGAAAAAAGACCTGTTGAGGGATTAATATTAACTCCATAATTATAACTTGAGCCGTCGTCTGTGATATTGTTAAGGCTAATCCAGCCAATATTATCTGACCAAATCCAACCAGAAACATTTTCATTTGTGCCAGCTTTTATTATCCCAAAGCTAAAACAAGCAAAAACAAGAAAAGTAATCAACAAGAATATTTCAATCTTAAAGAAGGTTTTCATTTTTTTACTTTAAGGCTTGATTATTAATTAATTATAGCAAGAGTACACGAAAGTAAAAACTAATTATTCTTTCTCCAAAAAACAAAGCTAAAAAAGTCCCTGTCACTAAAAATGGACCAAAGGGAACTTCTGACTTGAAGGTCTTTTTGCCTGTAATGATCAATATTATTCCTATTACAGCTCCCAAAAAGAAACTCAAGAATAAAGCAACTAAAATATTTGGGAAACCTAACAATAATCCCATAAAAAAAGCTAACTTTACATCTCCCATCCCCATTCCTTTTTCACGAGTTAATAAAACTATTACTAAAAAAAAGAAAGCTGCCCCAAAACCAGAATAGATAGTGTTTAATATATAATATTTGGTATGAGAGCTAAAAAATATACTAGATATTAAATACCAGACACAAGATGCTAAGATAGCGGGGTAAATTACCCTGTCTGGAATAATATAGTGTTTTAAATCATAAACAAAAATAATAATCAGAAAACTGGAAACCAAAAATAAAAAACAAATATTTAAAAACCAAAAAATAAAAGGGGTTGAAAATAAAGAATCTAAATTTTGAAAGATTATAATTATAAATAAACTTCCTGTGGCAAATTCTACCAAAGGACATTGGGGAGAGATAGATTTTTTACAATATCTGCACTTACCTTTTAAAATTAAAAAGCTTAAAATCGGTATTAAATCCTGCCATTTTAAAGTATGTTTGCAGCGAGGGCAATAAGACCTGTTTTTTAAGAAACTTTCTTTTTTTGAAAGACGATAAATTACGCAGTTTAAAAAACTCCCTACAATTAATCCAAAAGAAAAAACAAAAAAATAAACTAAAAATTTCATTCTCTTATATTAGCATTTTTAAGTTAAAACAAAAATTGGCGGGAAAAATCCGCCAATTTTCTGAAAAATTTTGAGCTTCTATTAATAGCAATCACAAGCGAGTGTAGGCGCTGCGACTAACTCTCGAGTACCTTTTTCTGAAGCTACAAAATAATCACCTGTCTCAAGATTAGCATAAACACAGAAGTGCATACCATCCTCTTCGAGGAGGCAGCCGGTATTATTTAGCCATGTAATGGTAGGATCTGCTGTCTCTGGAAAATATTCATAACCATCTACATTGTCAAGCATTGGTATTCCACCTCCAACAGGTGTTGTTCCGTCACGTTCACAAAATACAAAATCGTCATCCATAATCATTTCCTGGGCAGTAATAACCTGTCTTAAATGAGCTTTTCTGACTGCATCCCTGGCTCTTTGCCTGGCATTACCCAAGGAAACCAAAACAATCCCTGATAAAGTTCCAATAATAGCTATTACTACCAAGAGCTCAATCAAGGTAAAACCTTTGTTCTTTTTAAGCATAGTAATTATTTATAAAAATAAATATTTCAAGATAAGATTTTATTCTTCGGCTTTGCTCAGACCGACCCTGAGCTTTACCGAAAGATCAAGATTCGACCTTTTTTTTTACTTTATACTTTATTTTCTTATTATATCACAAGATTGTCAACCCTCCTAACTTTTTTGACTTTTAAAATAATGTTTTAATATCTGTTTTATGTAATTTTTACCCTATCCTGAATTAAAGAGACATTGTCTGATATAGGGGCATTAAAATAGAAAATATTAATCCTCCAACCATGCCTCCCAATCCAATAATCAAAATAGGTTCCAAAACATTCAATAGCTGGGTTATACCTCTGTCAACCTCTCCTTGATAAAACCTGGAAACTTCCATTAAGCTGGGAGCTAAATTACCTGTTTTTTCCCCAACCAAAGTCATTTGAACAAAAAGGGGAGGAAAAATGTCTGGATAAAGAGCTAAGACTGAAGAAGTCGGCACTCCTCTTCTTACCTCATCCCTGACTAAAAGTAGGGCCTCTCGATAAGTTACGTTGCCCGCTACATCAGCAGAAAGTTCAATTGCTTGAGTAATCATTAATCCTCCTGATAAAAGGGTAGAAAGACTCTCTGATAACCGGGAAATAGCTAGTATCTTTAAAAAAGGGCCTATAAGAGGTATTTTAAGTAAGATTCTATCAATAACTTTTTTCCCGCCCTCTGTTTTATAATATCTAAAAAGTAAAAATAAAAGACCCACAAATCCCAAGAGAAAAAACAGCCCGTAATCTTTCAAAACTTCTGCGGCATTAAGCATTAATTGAGTTAAAGGTGGTATCTCAGCACCTGTTTCCTCAATTACCTGTTTTAGTTGAGGAACAACTGTATTAATCATTAAAAAGACAATCAAAACACCCAAAAACAAAACTAAAGAAGGATAAAGAAGGGCTCCCGTAGTTTTTGACCTTAAAATATATTCTCTTTCCAAGTGGTCAGCTAAATAAATAAGTGACTCAGATAATTTTCCTGCTGTTTCTCCAGCCTTTGTCATTGCAACATAGAGAATAGAAAATGTTTCAGGATGACGGGAAAGAGCTTTGGAAAAAGAACTTCCTCCTTCTACCTCTTCTGATAAATTTAAAATCTTTTCTTGAAACTGTAAGTTTCCTGTCTGACTGGCTAAAATCCTCAAAGCCTCCACAAGGGGAACTTTTGATTTAAACATCATTGACAGCTGCCTGGAAAATAAAACAATGTCTTTCCGGGAAATTCCCTTCATTAATTCTAACTTCCTGGCATAAAAAGGCATTTTACCCTCTTCAAGATAGGTAACGTAATAGCCGTGTTTTTGTAAAAGAGAAAGAGCAACCTCTTTGGAAGAAGCCTCAACTATTCCAGCTTGAATATCTCCTGTTTTAGTTCTAACCTGATAGTTAAACTTCATTGATTTTAGGCTTTAACTCTATCTTATAAGTATTTTCAGTTCCTTTGGGCTGAGAGAATAATTAAGGGCATTTTCTAAAGAAATTTCTTTTCTTTTCACTAAATCAGCCAAAGAGCGGTTTAAGGAAACCATTCCTTCCTCAAGACTGGTCTCAATAACTGTTGGGATCTCGTGAATCTTATTTTCGCGGATCAAATTAGCAACAGCAGGATTAGAAATCATCACCTCACAAGCAGGCACTACTCCTCCTTTAATTCTGGGAACTAATCTTTGGGAAACGACTCCCAAGAGAGAGCCTGAAACCTGAGACCTGATTTGGCTTTGCTGTTGAGAAGGAAAGGAGTCAACAATTCGGTGAATTGTCTGAGAAGCAGAATTCGTATGAAGGGTAGCAAAAACCAAATGACCTGTTTCAGCTGCAGTAATGGCTGTGGATATTGTTTCAGGGTCCCGCATCTCTCCCACCATAATTACATCGGGATCCTGACGAAAGGTTGAACGAAGGGCTTTGGCAAAAGTCAAAGTGTCTTTACCCACCTCTCTTTGGTCAATAATAGATTTATCTGGAATAAAAACGTATTCAATAGGGTCTTCAATTGTAACAATGTGGTCGGCCCGAATGTGATTAATCTCATCAATCAAAGCTGCTAAAGTAGTAGACTTTCCCTGAGAGGAAGGACCACAAATCAAAACAAAACCTTGATTGGCTTTTGTAAATTCATACAATACTGGTGGCAGGTTAAGCTCACTGATGGTTTTAATTTGAGCTGGCACTAATCTCAAAGCACAAGAAATATATCCTTTCTGAAAAAATACATTTACTCTAAAACGAGACCTTTCTTCAAATTTGTAAGAAAAATCCATTTCCTTGTCTTCTAAAAATCTTTCTCTTTGAGAATCGGTCATAAGAACAAAAGCAAGACTTCTTGTATCTTCTGGGCTAAGTTTTTTCTCTTTAATAAGAGGAACGAGCCGGCTTGAAATTCTCAAAACCGGAGGATGACCGACCGAAAAATGCAGGTCTGATGCTTGCTCTTTAATCGTTAGCTCTAAAAGTTTTTTAAGTTTAGAATCATATGTCATAATTTTTTAGAATTAGTTAACGATAATTAAAATTATTTTAAGGCTTTTTTTATCTCCTCCACAATCTCCTTGGGGGTAAAATGAGCTTTTATAAAATATTTTATTACTCCCATCTTTAAACCTTTTTTAACTTCTTCTTTCTGTCCCAAATTAGAAAAAACAAAAATCTTTAAATTTTGCAATCTTTCATCTTTTTCAATTTCTCTTAATATCTGCCAGCCGTTAATATGTGGTAAAACAATATCTAAAACCAATAAATCAAATTTGTTTTCTTTTAATTTTCTAAGGCCCGCTTGACCATCGGTAGCAACCTCAACCGACAAACCTGAGTCTTTCAGTCTGGTGCTATAAATATCAACGAGAAAAGGGTCATCTTCTATTAATAAAATTTTTTTCATCTTTCTTTTTTCACTAAGTTGTTCTTAATACCTCCTCTATAGTAGTTTTTCCTTCTAATATTTTTATTATACCGTCCTGTCTCATTGTAATCATTTCTTGTCTTCTTGCTTCTTCTTTAAGACTTTTCTCTGAAATGTCTTTTAAGACTACTTCAGCAAGTTCTTCGGTCATTTCAAAAACTTCAAAAAGACCAATTCTTCCAGAAAAACCTCCCTGGTTGCATTCGCTGCAACCCTTCGGTTCCCAAATATATAAAGGTTTTGGAATTTTAATCTTTTCTTTAATTTGTTTTGGAAAACCAGCCACCTCCCTTAAAATTAAATCTTTAATTTCTTTTCTTGGTTTTACCTTTTTTTTGCATTTATCGCATAAGCTCCTCACTAATCTTTGAGCTATTGCTAAACTTAAAGTAGCTGGAATCAAAAATGCCTGAATTCCCAAATCAACTAATCTTGGAATTACTCCTAAAGAATCATTGGTGTGTAAGGTTGACAATACAATATGACCTGTTAAAGCAGCGTGAGTAGCTAAAGCAGCAGTTTCTTCATCTCTAATCTCTCCCACCATAATTATATCAGGATCTTGTCTTAAAATAGACCTTAATCCATTAGCAAAACTATAGCCAATCTCTGGCCTGACTTGAGACTGGCTAACACCTTCCATTTGGTATTCAACTGGGTCTTCAAGAGTGACGATATTCACTCCTTCTTTGTTTAGAATTCGCAATATTGAATATAAGGTTGTTGTTTTACCGCAACCAGTAGGCCCTGTCGATAAAATCATACCAAATGGTTTTGCAATTGCTCGATGGACAACCTCAGAACCCCTTTTAGACATCCCTAACTCTCTAAATTTCTTCAGACCCATTATTGGATCTAAAACCCTAATCACCACTTTTTCCCCTAAAGTTGTTGGAAAAGTTGAAACTCTAAAATCAATATTTTTTTTCTCTATTTTAGTTGAAAACCTACCATCTTGAGGAACCCTGGTTTCATCAAGTTTCAAACTGGATAAAACTTTAATTCTGGAAACTATAGACCTGTGAACCCTAAGAGGTAACACAATTGAGGAATGCAAAGATCCAAGCAGTCTAAAACGAATTCTTAACTTCTCTCTCTCTGGCTCAATATGAATATCAGAAGCTTTTCCTTCAACCGAGTATCTTAGAATCACAGCTACCACTTTTGAAATAGGAGCCTCTTCAACTAATTTTTCTATTTCAGCAACAGTAGGAGCAGCACCCTTTTTTTCTACTTTTAATTCCTCTTCCAGCCTCTCTAATGCTTTTCCTACTTCTTGTGTTAAGCTCCGATGTTTTTTTAAAATTTCATTAAAAGTGGTGGGGGTGATTAAGAACACTTTATAATTAAATTTACCGCTCCTTGATAGAAACTTTAATGCTTCTTGAGCATCAAGGTCTTCTGGATAAACCATTCCCACCTCTAAAATACTGTCCTTTTTAGATAAAGCAACCATCTTATAATGTTGGACTGTTTCTTGCGGAATTAATTCTAAAATTTCCAAAGGGACATCTTTTGGTTTTACTTCTCTCAAGGGAATAGCTAAATATTTGGATTTCAGGTTAAACAGATCTTGCTCAGGAATTATTTTTTTCTCTAAAAGAAAATCATCTTCTCTTTTACCAGAAGCTTCAATTTCTTTCTCTAAAGACTCTGCTTCTTCTTTTTTTAATAATCCCTTTTTAATTAATTCTTCTAATAAAGGCATATTTAAGGTTAAGCTTATTTACTTAATTACGAAGTAATGGGGAATCAGTCGGGGCTACTCCCCTCCTTGTCATCGCTTCGCAATGAAACAGGGAGCTGAACGACTGGTTCCTCTTTAAGGACTAAAAGGATTTTCCCGTCCTAACCCTCCTTCAAAAACAGGTATCTTTTCTAATGGTTGAAGTTCTTTAAAAAAAGGGTTTTCAAAAATCCCGAAGTCTATTTCAATTTTCTTAAAACCTGTTAAAGATGATTCAAAAGGAATCTCTTTCAGTAAGTCCTGACCCCGCCAGATAACAAAAATGGTAATTAAAATTAGGACCAAAAGAACAAAGACTAAATTTTTTTGTTTCTTTATTTTTCTTTGAAATGTTATTGCCATACTAGTATGAATGAACTCTTGTTGATAGTTCAAAGGTAAATAATTCTTCTGATTTATCGGAAGAAAAATGAATACCCTCAACTTCAATTAATCTAGCTGATTTTTCTACAATTGAAAGAAAGCTCTTGAAATCAAAATAATAACCTTTTAGAACAATATTAACCCTAGTAATCTTAATGACCTCTTCTTCACCAGAAGACACCTCTATTGGAGATACTTCCTCTAAAATAAGGCCTGACTGAGAAGCTGTTTTTTGGAAAAAGCTTAAGAGTCCTGGCAAGGAAGCTTCTTTGGGAATAGCTGAGTCAATTTTTGAAATTGATTCTTCTCTTTCTTGAATTTCTTTGGAAACTTCTAAAAGGTGTTGGAGATGTTCCTCTTGAGAGTGAAGTTCGGCTTCTTTACCCAAAATCTCTTTCTTTAAATAATCTAAATCTCTATATCTCGGAAAAACTAAAGTAAATATAAGCAAGAGAGATAAAGAAGCGGCGATAAGAATGTAAAGTGAATAATTTCTCATTTTACTCTTTATTTATTGGTGTTGTTAAATGGTTAAAAAGTTCTTCTTTAAAGAGAATACTTAAATCAAACTCAACCCCTCCTGTTTTACCAATAGAAACATTAGATAGAATTAAATCTTTCACCAATTCATCTTCCCTAAAAATTAAAACTTGTTGTCCTAAAGATAAAAAACTGTCGGTTAAGCCGAAAAGACTGGCTTGTAAGCTTTGGGAATTTAAATTAACTTCCGAAAATGAAACTTTAGGATGGATTTTAGCTTCAATGAAATCAAAAAATTTTTTGTTTAAGATATGCTTTTCAAAAAGAAGCGAAAAGTCCTCAATCTTCTTCTTATAATCTAAATTTTCCTCCTTTAATTCAGCTATTTGAGGAGCTTTTTCTTTAGACAGCCTCTCTTCTAAGCTTTGAAAATAAGTCTCTGATTCTTTTTGAAGATTACCTAATAGGAAATAAATTATAATTATTGCTATTAATAAAAAAATCAAAAAATAAAGTAAAATTCGTTGCCAAGCAGGTATTTCTTCAAATGATTTTGGTATTATTTCAACCATAAGATTAGTATTTAATATCTCGTATTTCCTGTAGATACAAAATGCTATGTAAGTCCCTGGAGAGCCATACCTACTGTAATTGCATATGAAGGCCCCATCTTTTTTAATGTTTCATCAAGGATCGGGGGGAAGAAAATCGCTGAAAACGGACTGGCAATCTCTACTTGCTTTTTAGTAAAGTGATCTTTAAAATACTCAAACAATCCAGGCAAGAGAGCAGTTCCTCCAGCCAAAATGATTTTTTCCACTTCTTTTTTTTCTTTTAAACGAAAATTCATAAAAATTCTATCAATCTCTCTAACAATTATATCAATTAGAGGAGAAAGAATCTCTCTAACATCCTTTTGTTGTCCAGCCTCTTTAGAGGGTAGGATGCCATATTTTTTCTTAAGTTTCTCTGCCTTCTTATAGTCTAAGGATAATCCCTTTGATATTCTTTCTGTAAAATTATCTCCTGAAATGTCAAAGCTACGAGAAATCTTCAAGACTCTTTTATCAATTATACTACAACTTGTACTCCTTGCGCCAATATCAACTAAAGCAACAACTCCTTTTTCGCCTTTCTTAATCACAGCCCTCATTAAACCAAATACTTCCGCTTCCAGGGCTGAAATTCTAAGTCCTAAGTTATTAGCAATTTTTTGATATTGATTAATAACTTCATTAGGAACCGCCACTAAAAGAATTTTTAAATTTTGCTTTGCGCTATTTTTGAGATTGGTGATAAGCTGCCAATCTAATACTACCTCTCCTAAAGGAAGAGGGACATGCCGTCTAGCTTCAGCCTTTACTGCTTGAGGAATTTCTTCCTTGGTCATTGGTGGTAATTCAAAAGTAGTAAAAAAACTAGAGAAGTCAGGAATAGAAAAAGCGACTTGGCGTGACTTAATGTTAGCTTCCTCAATAATAGCTTGAATTGCTCTGGATATGTCTTTAGTAGAAAGTAAAAGAGTACTTTTTTCAAATGTCCGAAATGGTTTTTTATAGAGAACTTCAGCCGAGATATCACCATAGCTCTCTAAATTCTTCCTTCCTGCCCAACTTGATATTTCCACCAACCTAATAAATGAAGTACCAATATCTATTCCTAAAAATTTTTGTGGTATTAATCCTAAAAATCGCATTTGTGTTATTATATCATATGAGAGAAAAATTAAAAACTTTTCTTGCGAGTTTATTATTCCCAAAATTCTGTTTTGGCTGTCAGAAAGAAGGAAATTATTTATGCCAAGATTGTAAAAGTATTCTTGACGTTTTGAATTTCCATCAACTCTTTAAAACAGAGGAGATTGATGATCTATATTTTTCCACAGGATATAAAAATCCATTACTCAAAGATTTAATTAAAAAATTTAAATACCAACCCTTTATCAAAGAACTCTCTTTACCTCTTTCTTCTTTGATAATAGACCACTTTCAGTTACTTGATAATCCCCCATTGTTTTACAAAGAAAACCTGGATTTTATTTTAATCCCTATCCCTCTTGAAAAAAGAAGGTTAAAGTGGAGAGGATTCAATCAAGCACAAGAACTTGCAAAACATCTTTCAGAATTCTTAGACATACCATTAGTTTGTGATGTTTTAATTAAGAAACAAAAGACATTACCCCAAGTTAAACTCTCTGATAAGGAAAGAAGAAAAAATATTTCAGGTTCCTTTTCTTGTAAAAATCAAGAAAAGATTTTAAAGAAAAAAATTTTATTAATTGATGATATTTACACTACAGGTTCCACAATGAAAGAATCAGCTAAGGTTTTGAAAAACTCAGGAGTTAAAAAAATTATAGGAATAGTAATTGCCAGAGCTATACCAGGACAAGATAGGATTTAAAACGTCAAAGCAAAAGAGTGTTTAAATATTAAAAGCCGGATTTAATCCGGTTTTAAAATAAGAAGATTGAGATTAGTTTAATGATTACTCAAAAACTTGAATGTTTTTCTTTTTATATACAAATTTACCAAATTTTCCTCCAAATGTGGTCGCCCTGATATGGTCATCGTCAATATGATGATAACTTCCTCCTCTTGGTTTGTTGAAAATTAGATTGTGATATTTAAATCCATGTTCCTTTAACCATTTCTCTGTAATTTTTCTCAGATCTTCTGTCCTGGATGTAAAAAAAGTTATTATATGTCCTTTTGCATACCATTCATCTATTTGTTTTTTGGCTCCTGGAATCTCAGCAGCTGACACCATTCTCTCTGGTTCTTCGTTTGGTATATCTTCACAGATAACACCATCTATATCGATTATAAAATTCTTTAATCCTAGTAAAACTCGGGGGCTTCCTCTTTTTCCATCTTCTCTAAAGGACTCCTTTAAATATTTTGGATATTTTTTTGTTTTCATGTTATTTAATCCTACCAGAAATTGTTTTCTTTAGTAAATATCAAAAAAAAGAGTAAGAAATTTTTTTTACTTCTTACTCATTTAAAATTTAATTTACTATTATTAATCTGGAATAGATATTTCAACTACATATCCTTCTTCTCTCTCGGTGATTTCAATTAATTTCTTAATCTTTGCTTTTGTTATCTTTTCTTTCCTTTCTATTTTCTTGAGAAATAAAATTTCTATTTTCTTAGCAACTAAACTCATCCGAGTAACTTCAATAGGAGAGACACCATAACATACAGCAATATATCTTTCTTTTACTTTCGGTAGGAAATATAAGTTTGAATCTGACATTTAAAACATCACCTCTGCCTAGCTGTATATATCAAAACTATAAAAAAATCAAGTCTTCTAACCTGAGAAAAATTTTGGCGGAGGGGGTGGGATTCGAACCCACATGTCCTGTAAGAGACTCCGGTGTTCAAAACCGGTGGAATAGCCGTTATCCGACCCCTCCATTGACTTGGGGTTGGAAAATAGAATATAGGATTTAAGGAATAATTTGGCGGACTGTGTCTCGCTGTAGCCAAGCTTCAGTGAGGCGGAGGAGGTGGGATTCGAACCCACAAGACCTTGTTAAAGGGTCACACCTTAGCAGGGTGGTGGAATGCCATTATCCGACTCCTCCTAATGACTGGCTATATTCTATCTTTAAAAATCAACGAAGTCAATCTTGTTTTTAGGCAAATTTTGTGATAAATTTAAATAGTTTTGTCCCCGTAGTTCAATGGATAGAACGTCAAATTGCGGATTTGAAGGTTGCAGGTTCGAGTCCTGCCGGGGACACAAAATTATGTTTCAAATTTTAAGTTTCACTCTTCATGGATCTCTCTACTCCTGTTGAAAAAATTCCGCGAATCGGTCCTCAATACAAAAAAAAGCTAAAGAAACTGGGGATTAAAACTGTTCGCAACCTTTTATTCCACTTTCCTCATCGTTATGAGGATTTTTCAACTTTAACACCAATCTCTCAACTAAAGGTTGGAGAAACATCCTGTGTTCAGGGAAAAATATTGGAAATTAAAAATACAATAACCTGGAAAAGGCGAATGGCTATAACAGAAGCTATAGTTAAAGATGATTCTGGAGCAGTTAAGGTTATTTGGTTTAACCAGCCTTATCTGGTTGACACTTTAAAACAGGGAAATCTCGTTTGTTTAGCTGGAAAAGTAGCTTTGGGTAAAAAAAGTTATTCAGGTATTTATTTATCAAGTCCGGCCTACGAAAAAATATCGCTTAATGAAAAGAAAAAACTTATTCATACAGGAGGCCTTATCCCTGTTTATCCTGAAACAGAAGGACTCTCTTCAAGGTGGTTAAGATATATTTTAAGACCGCTTTTAGCTCAGTTCAAGAAGAAAATAGAAGATACTCTGCCCGAACTAATTAAAAAAGAAGAAAAACTTCTGCCATTAAATCAAGCTTTATGGCAAATTCACTTCCCAGACTCAAAAGAACTGTCTGAAAAAGCAAGGAAAAGATTCTCTTTCCAGGAACTTTTTTTAATTCAGTTAAATATCCTCAGAGAAAAGATGAGATTAAAAAAAGAAAAGGCAATCTCTATCCCTTTTAATTTAAAAACTATAAAAAGCTTTGTTGATTCTCTGCCCTTTAAACTAACTAATGCCCAAAGAAAATCTAGTTGGCAGATTTTAAAAGACATAGAAAAACCAAGACCAATGAATAGACTATTGGAAGGAGATGTCGGCTCTGGAAAAACAGTTGTAGCCACCATAGCTGCTTTAAACACAGCTAAGGCTGGATATCAGACAGCTTTTATGGCCCCAACAGAGATTTTAGCCAATCAACATTTTAAGAATCTAAAAGAAATTTTAAAAGACTTTAAGTTAAAAATCGGAATCTTAACAAGAAACAATTATAGGATTTGTGAAAAAAAACTAACTAAAAAAAAGTTCTTAGAAAAAGTAAGGAAATCAGAAATAGATATTGTTATTGGAACCCATGCTTTAATACAAAAAGAGGTAAAATTTGGGAAATTAGCTTTCGTAATTTTAGACGAACAACATCGTTTTGGAGTAGAGCAAAGAACTCAGCTTTGCCAGCAAAAAGGTTTCGTTCCTCATTTTTTATCAATGACAGCCACCCCAATACCCAGGACCCTGGCTTTGACCATCTACGGCGATTTAGACTTGTCCTTACTTGATGAAATGCCAAAAGGAAGAAAAAAAATAATTACAAAAGTAATTCCACCTAAAGAAAGAGAGAAGGTGTATGATTTCATTAAAGATGAAGTTAAAAAAGGGAAACAGGTTTTTGTTATTTGTCCTAGGATAGAGGATACTGGAACAACGACAAGCTGGTCGAACACCAAGGCTGTTAAAAAAGAGTATGAAAGATTATCAAGAAAAGTTTTCCCTAAATTAAATTTAGCAATGCTCCATGGAAGAATGAAAGCTAAAGAAAAAGAAGAGATTATGAAAAAAATGAAACAAAAAGAGATAGATATTCTGGTTTCAACTTCAGTAGTGGAAGTGGGTATTGATATCCAAAACGCCACCTTAATGATGATTGAAGGAGCTGATAAATTCGGTCTGTCCCAACTCCATCAATTCAGAGGAAGAGTGGGAAGAGGTAAAGACCAATCTTTTTGTTTTTTATTTACTGATTCAAACGCTAAAAAAACAAGAATGAGATTAAAAGCCTTATTAAATTCAAAGTCGGGTTTTGAATTAGCAGAAAAAGACTTAGAGATTAGAGGTCCCGGTGAAGTTTTTGGTGCCAGACAGTGGGGAATACCGGATTTAGCCATGTCTTCTTTGACAGATGTTTTCTTAGTTGAAAAAACAAGAAGCTGGGCTCAAAGGATTTTACAACAAGACCCACAACTAAAAAGATACCCGACTTTAGCTGAGGAAATAAAAGATTTTGGAAGAATAGTCCATTTTGAGTAAACTTAATGGAAATCATAAATTGTCTTTAGATAACCTGACTATATTTTATCAAAAAACCACCTAACTGATTATGAAAAAAAGCCCAAGAATGGGCTTTATTTCATTTATTTGATTTGCTGAATTAATTCTTAAAGGCGGGTTACGTTTGTTGCGTTAGGACCCTTTGGAGAATCAGCTTTTTCGAAAGACACTCTATCACCTACTTTTAGCTCTTCGTAGGTTACACCTCTAAGTTCGTTGCTGTGAAAGAATAAATCTTTCTCTTCACCATCAACGGTAATAAATCCAAATCCTTTATCTGTAAGATTTTTAATTGTTCCTTCCATGATTGTGATATAAATTAATTAATATTTTAAGGTTTTATCCCAAAGTTTAGTTCCCTGAATAAACTCGACTAAATTTTCATTAGGCAACTATCTTATGTGAATAATATTAACATCTAAAAAATAATTGGTCAACCAAAAAACCACCTAAGTGATAAGGTGGAAAATACGAGCTCTACATCGTGGACGATGTTAGAACCAAGATTATGCTGAAAAATGAGTTGTTTGCTCCTAAATTCTGAAATCTGTCTTAGCTTAACATACTATTTATTTTTCTCTTGTTTCTTCACCTCTCTTTTAATAATCCCCCAATGATAAAGATATAAAGGCAAACCAACTAAAATCATTGCCAGATTTGAAGAAGCGTCCCGTTGTCTCCGGCTATCAATGTAATTAATTTTTGAACTTCTCTCTTGCCAATCTTTATAATCTGCCAGCCATTGTTTGATAGCGGTTTTTTCTTCTTCTGATAGGGCCTCCTCATCCTGAAGTTCTTCAACTTTCTCAATTGAATAAAGCAAAGGTGGCTGACGATAAAGAAGACGCTGTTCTTCTTCAGCTTTAGTGAAAATAAATGCCTTAAGCCCCATGTCAACAAAACGAACTCCTCCCATTATCAAAATCGCTAAACCAAGCAAAGCGAAAAGATAAAGATAAATTGTGCGGACAAGAGAATATTGTTTTTCATCTGCCATAACTTTATAAATTCATTATAGTTTTTTCTAATATAAAATCAAACCCGAGCTACTTGCTATGAGTAAAACCGAAGGACTAGTTTGAGCTTTAATAACTCCGGGGATGGTACAATATTAGAACTTGGTTCTGGGAAAATCCACCTGGCTTAGAACCGATTAAAATGCCTGTTTTTAAATAATAAAATTTTTAATCTAAAATTTCTGTAAACCATTTTCTGATTACTTCTTTTTCTGTTTCTGAAACCCCCTTAACATATACCCCCGGCATTCCCGGCACTTCCATTCCAAGAAAATTTGCAACAATAAATCCATCAATTCTATCCTTTCCCTTTTCAAAGACTATTTCAAAAGCCCTTGCAAGCTCTTCTTCACTTAACCACCCTTCTTCTAAAACATCTGCCACACCAGATCCAGTCGGAAAGAATCTATCCATTACACCAAATTCGTCAATAATGACTCCCTTGCAATTGTCTCTTTTTGCATGAGCGAGCTTGTAATCTAAAGCTCCTTCAACATATTGTGAATAGCCCTCAAGTGTTAATCTATCAGCCCACCGTAACTGCTCTTTTGGCTCCAGACGCTCACTTAATGGAAGTAAAGTAGTAACCCCTATATAATCATATCCTACGAAGTTTCCTGGTGACTGCTTAGGTATTTGAGATATTACTGCTTTATCGGGCACAACAACCCCCCCTCCACTCCAATAAATCTCACCATGATAAACCTCTTTTATTCTTGGAAGAATCTCTTGCATCCACCTAATAACAATATCTCCAGAAATTATAGTGGCTGGCTCAGCCAAAGGAGCAAAAAGTTCAACATTATATTCTTCCGCTAATTCAGCCGCCTCAATGATTAAAGAATTTAATGTTTCCAAGTCTTTCTCCTCCAGCCTAGGTTTAGGATAAATGATTGGAGTCAACATAACCTTCAGACCGTTTTCGTGTGCCGTTTGAATATCGTCAAGTATGTGAGATATGTCTAGATCAACAAGTGGATTACCTTCTTCTTGGATAATCATAATTGCTAAGGAAGCCGTATTTATGCCCATATCCTTCATCTCCTGTATGTTGGAAACCAACCAATTTGGAGGTATACCAGGCATCCAAATGCCCCTATAAATTGCTTTTACATCAGGAATAAAAATATTTTTCCAAACAAAAAATCCTCCTATACCTAAACCAATTAAAACTATCAAAATGATTAAAGTTTTTGTTTTCATTATTTTATTCTACTAAAAAACCGCCTCCTTGGCGATTTCTTAATATACAATTACATACAATTTTATCTAATTTGGCTCCGGCGGTAGGATTCGAACCCCTCTCGGTCGCCCTAACGCCATAGGCGTCTCGGTCACCCGAAAGGCTCACTAGCCTGCTCCGGCGGTAGGATTCGAACCCCTCTCGGTCGCCTCAACGCCATAAGCGGTTCGGTCACTCGAACCTATCCCAATCGGGCTCCTCCTATTGGACGCGTTCAGAACCGTGGACTGGTGTAAAATCAGGGAAAATCTTAGAGAATTAGAACCGCTTTTAGTAAAAACCTAAATAAAAAAATAAGTGGCTTAAAAGCCACCTCTCTAAAAAATAAGTTAAGGTTTTAAAAATTCCATTCTATTATTTCAAGCTCTTGTCCGCAGATCCGACAGACATACTTCCAATCTTCAGCATCGGCTTCATCATAAACGTCTTCTTCTTGTGGTATGCCTTTAACCCATCCACAGCTGTCTGGATCTTTCTCTAATCCTTCCGCTTCCATTACCTGTTTTACAGTATTATCAAAGTCCCAATAACGACAAAGATAAGCTACCTCTTCTGAGCAAGGACTTTCTTCTTTTCCAAAGACCACTGCCATTCTAATTTTCTTGGGAAAGAGAAAATGTGAGTTTACTGATTTTGATTCTACAAACGGTTCCCCTGTTTTTGATTTTAAATCTCCAAGTTCATCAGCTGTTATCCCTTTTTTGCGAGCAGCTTCTCTTAAAAGCGGTCTTCTTTTTATTACTGTTTCAAGATTATCGGAAAAAGCTTTTATTTCAATTTTCTCTAATTCTTTTTTTTCTTTCTCGTCTAACTCAAACATTCATTTCTTCACGTTTTATTTTTTAATTGACAGAGATCTTAATTTTTTCCTCCGTCTCTTAATAAACACTAATAAGTTTCGTTATAAAAGTCAAACCCGAGCTCTTGGCTCGGGCTTCAAAAACTGCTGAACTAAGACTCGAACCGCTCCCATCAGCCTCAAACAAAGTTCGATTCCAGTCGGGGTAGGACGATTTTTTTTCGAACTTTTGGAAAATATGAGGCAAATCGGTCACTCGAACGCCTCACAGCTTGGCTCCGGCGGTAGGATTCGAACCCCTCTCGGTCGCCCTAACGCCATAAGCGGCTCGGTCTCTCGAACCGAACACAAGCTGGCTTCCCACAATAGACGATGTTAATAAAAAAAATCGGCTTTGG
>Ga0209976_10000080_pt1 | contig 66463 bp, 50 predicted proteins | sample SumtaG_FD_182806 | JGI IMG/M metagenome (GOLD analysis project Ga0209976, IMG submission 182806) | Deep subsurface microbial communities from Indian Ocean to uncover new lineages of life (NeLLi) - Sumatra_00157 metaG (SPAdes) (version 2) | ecosystem: Environmental > Aquatic > Marine > Oceanic >... | reverse complement strand
CTCAGCGTCTCCCTCGGAAGCTTTAAGGGCACTCCCTTTAATTATGGGGATTTCATCACCAGGATATTTGTATTTTTTAAGAAGATCTCGAACATCAGCTTCGACCAAGTCGATAATCTCGGGGTCGTCAACAGTATCGGTTTTGTTCAAAAACACTACTATTGCGGGGACATTTACTTGCCTGGCAAGAATAACATGCTCACGTGTCTGGGGCATTGGACCGTCTGCTGCGGAAATAACCAAAATTGCACCGTCCATTTGAGCCGCGCCGGTAATCATGTTCTTGATGTAGTCGGCGTGACCCGGAGCATCGATATGAGCATAATGCCTTTTGTCCGTTTCGTATTCAACGTGAGCGATGTTAATAGTAACTCCACGCTCTTTTTCCTCGGGTGCATTGTCAATGTCGTAAAAATCCATCACCTTGGTTTCATTTCCAGGTTGTTTGGACAGAACCTTGGTGATTGCCGCAGTTAATGTTGTCTTACCATGATCAACGTGACCAATAGTACCCACATTAACGTGTGGCTTCGTTCTTTCAAATTTTTTCTTTTTGTCTGCTGCCATTTTTTTAGTTTATTAGATGATTAGCCTCTGGCTCGGAGAGTTAATTTGTTAATCGGTAAAACCGAATCGTAATTAGTATATAAGTTTCTTTACAAACAAACAAGGGCATGCAAACGCCCTTAAGTCCTCGTATTATATTAAAGCCTAAAATTATCTGTCAAGAGGCAATCAACTATAGCCAATTACCCCGAAAGTCCCGACAAAACTAATCCGTGAGTCTATCTTTTCTTACCATTTTTCCCGGTTGTCGTTTTGGCTTCAATTAGCTTCTCAGCAATATTTGTTGGAACTACATCATAATGACTTGGCTCAATATATGCTCGAGCCCTTCCTTTCGTTAAAGACCGCAACTTTGTCGCATATCCCGAAAGTTCGGCTAAAGGTACAATCGCCGTTATAACAGTTTCACCCGCACGATCCTCGGTTCCTCTAATTTGTGCTCTTTTACTTGATAAGTCCCCAATAACAGCACCCATATATTCCTCGGGTGTTGAAACCTCGACATTCATAATAGGTTCAAGAAGAGTAATCCCAGCCTTTCTAGCTGCTTCCTCTACAGCTAAAGAACCGGCAATCTTAAATGCAATCTCGGAAGAATCCACATCATGATAGCTTCCGTCATATACAACCACTCTCATGTCGGTCATTGGGTACCCAGCCAATATTCCCTTTTCCATTTTCTCCTTGACACCCTTTTCAATGGCCGGAATAAACTCGGAAGGAATTGCACCACCTTTAACCTTAGACTTCCAATCGTATCCTTCACCGCGTCCCAAAGGTTCAATGCGAAGTAGACAATGTCCATATTGACCACGACCACCTGTTTGTCTTATATATTTACCCTCACCAATTGCCTCAGCGACAATTGTTTCTTTATACGCTACCTGTGGCGATCCTGTTCTCGCAACAACACTAAATTCCCTTTTCATCCTTTCTACTAAAACCTCAAGCTGAAGTTCGCCCATCCCCGAAATTATAGTCTGCCCCGTCTCAAAGTCGCTTTTTATTTTAAATGTTGGGTCTTCATCGGAAAGTTTCTTCAAGGCAAGTCCCATTTTTTCCTGATCGGCTTTTGTTGCAGGCTCAATTGCCAAAGAGATGACAGGTTCCGGAAAAGTAATTGATTCAAGTAATAACGGGTTTCCCTGTGTAGTCAGCGTATCTCCCGTTGACGTATCCTTCACTCCCACAACGGCTACAATTTCCCCGGCAAAAGCTTCCTCGATAAGTTCTCTTTGATCCGCGTGCAGAAGTACAAGTTTTCCAACTCTTTCCTGCTTTTGTTTTGTAACATTATAGATTGAATCTCCAGCTTTAATTTTCCCCGAATAAACTCGCAAGTAAACGAGTCTTCCAACGTGTGGGTCGGTTACAACCTTAAAGGCAAGAGCGCTGAACGGCTCGGTATTTTTGGGTTCTCTTTTTTCCAGCTTACCCGTTTTTGGATTCCGTCCTTCTACCGGTGGAACATCCAGGGGGGAGGGGAGATATTCGACAACCGCGTCCAATAGAAGTTGTGTGGTTGCAGTTCTATTGTCTCCTCCCAAAATCGGGAAAAACTTGCCTACTATTACACCTGCCCTTATTGCCTTTTTTATATCGGCTTCGTTCAGTTCTTGCCCCTCAAGATACTTAGCCAAGGCATCATCATTATACTCAGCAACTTTCTCAATAAGCTCTTCACGGTATTTTTTCGCCATATCGACCAAGCTTGAGGGGATTTCTTCTTCTTTTAACTTGTTATCCTCAATACCGGAGTAGGTGTAAGCTTTCATTTTTATCAGATCAACTACCCCACGAAGGTCGTGTTCAATTCCAATCGGAATCTGAATCGGAGCCGTATTAGCTCTAAGTTTGTCTTTAATTGACTTTATGCTCCCCTCAAAATCTGCACCGATTAAATTTAGTTTATTTAAAATGCAAATTCTTGGAACTTTGTAACGGTCTGCCTGCCTCCAAACGGTCTCCGACTGACTTTCAACACCCGTCCTCCCATCAAACACCATTACTGCACCGTCGAGTACTCGAAGTGAACGCTCGACCTCGGCGGTAAAGTCGATGTGGCCCGGAGTATCAATAATATTTATTCTGTAATTACCATTCTCGACCCCGCCTTGACTCGCGTCAGTCGAGGAAGGTAAAAAGTTCGTTTGAAGGTCCCAAAAAGTTGTTATTGCAGCAGAAACAATTGTAATTCCACGCTCTCGCTCTTGATCCATCCAATCGGTTGCGGTTGTTCCTTCATCAACACTTCCCAATTTATAGGTTTTCCCTGTTTCAAAAAGAATTCTCTCGGTTGTTGTGGTTTTTCCGGCATCAATGTGTGCAATAATCCCAATATTACGGATTTTTTCCATAGGTAAGTCCCGATCCTCCGTTTTCGTGACCACAAGTGCTGCCTTTTTCTTTATTTGTTGTCCGGCCATGTTTCAATAATAGTTAATTAGTTGATTGGTTAATTAGTTAATTAGAAAGAGTTATTATACTCTGACACAACAAACCGCTTCCTTGTGCCTGTTCAAAAACAAACTGGGGGAAGCAGTTTTGCATTTTATCAAGAGTTAGTCAGAGTATCAATAAACCAATCGTTGTTTAAACCTTGAATCCTTCTACGCACTCATTCCCTGAAATTTGTCGAGTTTCTTTTGCAGACCAAAAATCATATCCAACAACAGGCGATTGATCCTCTGGATCAGAGCTTCCAACTTCAACCCGAGGAGCAGTATATGTTATTTTAATTCTTTTATTGCAGTTGGGATTTAAACAAGCCACTTCGCCAACACCCGTTCCTTTACCCTTCAACGAATTTCTATATTCTGAGGTGTAATGATATCTCCTTGAGGGCTCACCCATATTATCAATGGCATCATCCTCAGCTTGCCATTCCGCTTTACATAAATCAGGACAAGGTATGCTGCAACCCTCTTTTAGCTTTTTCATAAATTCATACTTACCACCTAAAGTGAGCGAATGCCCTGCCCCGCACAGAAACTTGCAGTTTTTTACGGGGTCTTCGCCTTCAAATGTTGCTTACCATCTGAAATGGGCGAAGGCTCGATTTGCTTCAGCCATGCGTTCCATACCAATTTTCTTTTTAACAGCCCCGCCTTCACCGCTCGTGGCATCCATTATTTCGGCCGAAAGTTTTTCGGCAAAAGTGTGATATTCCGAGTTACTTCTTGCTCGAGCCGCAGCAATCAACCATCTTATTCCAAGCGACTCGCGTCTAGAGCCTCGAACAGGCAGAGGAATTTGGTATGTAGCACCACCTACACGTCTGGGTCTTACTTCCATCGACGGCTTTATATTATCAAGCGCCCTTGAAAACAACTTAATGGGGTCGTCATTTGTCTTTTCCTTAATTATCTCAAACGCACCATAAACTTGCTTTTGCGCAACAGACTTCTTTCCATCACGCATACTGCGGTTAATAAGCTTTGCGACAACCTTATTTTTATAGATTGGGTCCGGTACTATTTTTTTTGGTTTTGCGCTCCCTCTTCTTGGCATAATAGTTAGTTAATTAGTTAATTGGTTAATTAGTTAATTGGAAATTAAGATGTTGCGGGTTCTGCAGCCGGTGTTTCTTTAGTACTCTCCTCCGAAGCACCCTCTACAGCAACCGTAATTCTACCCTTTTTCGTCCCATATATACTTCTTGAGCTTTTCCGCCCTACAACACCGGTTGTATCGTATCTTCCTCTTACAACCTGATATTTAATTCCGGGCAAATCCTTTCTCCTTCCTCCTCGAATTAATACAATTGAGTGCTCTGCAAGTTCATGCCCTTCACCCGGAATATACGCCGTAACTTCCTGTTTGTTGGAAAGCCTAACTCTTGCAACCTTCCTTAAGGCCGAATTCGGCTTTTTCGGGGGCATTGTACGCACTTGCGTAACCACGCCACGCTTAAAAGGAGACGGGCTTTCGGCAAACCTTCTATCTTTAGCACTAAACCAACGTCTCAGAGCAGCCTTTTTGACTTTCTTAACAGGCTTTTTTCTACCTCGTTTTACTAATTGATTTACTGTCGGCATATCGGCGGTATTTTATCATGTAGCTATACTATGCTACAAATCCTCAAGATAATAATATCTCATGTTTACTTTTTTAAAATCCCAACTAACAAATTCCATTTTCGCAGAGACAAACTCTTTTGGTGCTTGGGAGTAGAAATTTTACTCTTGCGGCAACGATGCCCTCTCCGGTGTTACCGGAATCAATCTGCCAATAATAACGTTCTCTTTTAGTCCAATTAGAGTATCTTCTTTCCCTTGAATGGCCGCACTCGTTAAAATATCAGTTGTTTGTTGGAATGAAGCAGCAGAAAGCCACGATTCCGTAAAGAGTGCCCTCCTCGTAATACCCAAGATAACCTGCTGTGCCGATGCCGGCTCTCCTCCTGCAGCCAACACTTTTTCGTTTTCCTTCTCAAAGATTGCTTTATCAACAAGTTCTCCCGGAAGAAGCGGTGTATCTCCGGATGTTTCTATTCTAACTTCATCACTCATCTTTCTAACTATCACTTCAAAGTGTTTATCATTAATAGGTATTCCCTGACTTTCATATACTTTTTGAACCTCATTCACCAAATATTCTTGTGCCGCCCTTAATCCCTTAATTGACAAAATCTCGCGTATATCAAGAGATCCTGTTGCAAGGGGGGTTCCTACTTCAATAACCTGTTTATCTTTCACTGAAAGCTGAATTGTTTTTGGAATAATATATTCTCTTTCTTCTTTGGGTTTGGTTCTAACAGATGTTATCATTACTCTCCAACCCCCCTCGGTATCACCGATAGTAACTTTACCTGATATTTCGGCTAAAGGAGCCATTATTTTAGGAGTTCTTGCCTCAATAAGCTCCTCCACTCTCGGCAAGCCTTGAGTCACGTCAATTCCCACAATTCCGGCTGTGTGTTTTGTTTTTAGTGTAAGTTGTGTTCCCGGTTCTCCTATAGACTGCGCGGCAACAACACCAACCGGAGTGCCAATTTCTACAACATCATTATTAGAAAGGTCAATGCCATAACACTTTATACATATGCCATATCGAGCTTGGCAAGTTAAAGGAGAGTGTATTATTGCTTGATTAATAGCCAACCCATCAATTTCTTCTGCTTTTTCTACATCAATAATGTCACCTTTTGCAACAATTACCTTCTTTCCTTTTGGGTTGACTATATCTTCAGCTGCAAATCTTCCCACCACTCTTGCGGTAAACGACTTCGGTCGAGGATCTCTTTTAATTGTAAGTCCCTCCCTAACACCACAATCCTGCATTCTAACAATCACGTCGTGAGCAACGTCAACAAGACGTCTTGTCAAATATCCTGCATCGGCCGTTTTTAGGGCCGTATCAGTCAAACCCTTTCTGGATCCTCTGCATGAAGTCACATACTCAAACACCGAAAGTCCTTCTCTAAAGTTTGACTTAATAGGCAATTCTACAATCTTGCCTAAAGGATCCACAACTAAACCTCTTATTGCAGCAAGCTGTTTCACCTGATCCCTTGAAGCACGTCCTACTTTTGCGTCAATAACAGTTCTTATTGGGCTCGTTTCATCCAAAAGTTCCCATGTCTTATCCGCTAAATCCTCTGTTGTTTCAATCCAAACTTCTTGGCTTAAATGTCTCTTTTCCTCAGCAGTAATTAGCCCCATTGCGAAATTATTTTCATGCTCGGCAACTTTTTTATCGGCTTCCTTCAGTATTTTTTCCTTTTCCGGAAGTATTTTTGAATCAAATATTCCAAACGAAAAACCCGATATTGTTCCTCCAACAAATCCCAAATCTTTAATGGCGTCAATCATCTCAACTACCCTCTCCCTCTCACTTTCTTTATATGCTTTTGCAAATATCTTCTTAATATTGCTCGAAGTAATCGCCTCATTAATAAACTCAAAATCTTTTGGAAGCACCTCATTAAATAAAATTCTCCCTAAGGTCGTATCAATTGCTTTCCCGTTGATTCTTACAGTAATTCTTTGTCTCAACTCAATATAATTATTCTGGAACGCAAGGATGGCTTCGTCTCTGTCCGCAAAAATGGTTTCGCAAGTAGCAATATTCTTATCTTCGATAGTCAAATAATAAACACCAAGCGCCATTTCTTTACTCGCAGGTGTCGTGATAGGAGAGCCGTCGGCAGGCCTAAGTAAATTTTGTTCCGGAAGCATCAGCTCTCGGGCCTCGTTAGTTGCTTTTGTTGAAAGGGGAACATGAACTGCCATCTGATCCCCATCAAAATCAGCATTAAATCCGGAACAAACCGCAGGATGAATTCTTATAGCACCCCCCTCAATAAGCACAGGATAAAACGCTTGTATGCTCAACTTATGAAGAGTTGGGGCACGGTTAAGAAGAACGGGATGGTTTTTTGTAATTTCTTCAAGAATATCAAAAATCTCAGGTGGCCTTCTCTCGAGCATGTTTTTCGCAGATTTTACGTTGGGAGCAATGCCTCTGATAATCATCTCTCTGAGAACAAACGGCTTAAACATTTCGAGTGCCATATCTTTTGGCAAACCGCATTGATTAAGCTTTAAATCAGACCCTACAATAATTACCGACCTTCCCGAATAATCTACCCTCTTACCCAAAAGATTTTGTCTAAACCTACCCTGTTTCCCCTTAAGCATGTCGGAAAGAGAACGCAAAGGCTGTCTCCCACGTCCGCGTCTCGTTGCTTTTCTTTGTGACGCATCAATAAGAGAATCGACAGATTCCTGCAACATTCTTTTTTCATTCCTTAAAATTATCTCCGGAGCACCGAGTTCAATAAGGTGCTTTAACCTGTTATTCCTGTTGATAACCCTCCTGTATAGATCATTAAGATCACTTGTTGCAAACCTCCCGCCGGACAATTGAACCATTGGTCGAAGATCAGGAGGCAATACCGGTAAAACTCTCAAAATTGTCCAAGAAGGATCAATCTTAGCTCTGCGCATACTGTCTACAACTTTAAGCCTCTTCGCAAGTTTTACATAACGACTATGTGTACCCTTCAACTCTTCAAGCTCTTTTCTAAGCGACACCGTTAACTTTTCTAAATCAACCTTCCCAATAGCCTCAAGTACAGCCTCTGCTCCCATTTTTGCTTTAAAGAAGTTGGTTGAACCATACTTTACAAGCTCTTCGTACTCTTCCTCACTTAGGATAGACATTAGCTTAAGACTACGAATTAAAGTTGCTATGTTATCAAATAATTCCTGAGTTTTCTCAAGTGTCCCGCTTTCTTCCTCCTGAAGCGCTGTTTCCTTTTTCCTTAAATCCAAATCTATCTCATTTATCGCAAGAGTGAGTTGTTCCTTTCCCCTTATTCTATTCTTTGCTTTCTCTTTATCCTCCTTGACCTTTTTTTTCAATAATGCCAGTCTTTCTTCATAGATTTCTCTTGTTTCTTTAAGCCTTGCTTGATTTACCTCATCCAGCTGTTTTAAGGCTTCCTTTCTTTGGGTTTTATCAACTTCTAAAACAAGGTATCTGGCAAAGTAAATAACTTGTTCTATTGCTCTTGGTGCAACATCCAAAAGAAGAGAAGTTTTTGAAGGAGCTCCTTTAAAAAACCAAACATGCACAACGGGGGATGCTAAACTTATATGTCCCATCCTCTCTCTCCTTACCCTTGATTGAGCAACTTCAACTCCACATTTGTCACAAACAACCCCCTTGTATCTTATTCTCTTATACTTACCGCAATAACATTCCCAGTCCTTTGTTGGACCAAAAATTCTTTCATCAAAAAGCCCGTCCTTTTCGGGTTTTAGTGTTCTGTAGTTAATTGTCTCGGGTTTTACAACTTCACCACGAGACCATTTCCTTATGTCCTCCGGCGATGCAAGTCTTATGACAAGTGATTTGAAATCCGATAAATTTTTTAGTCCTGCTAATGGTTCCATATGTTTTTAAATCCTAAATCTAAATTCCAAAATCCAAAATACTTATTTTATCCTAACTCAATTTGACATTGGTCATTTGAGCTTTGGATTTATTTTTTTACTTCCTCAACCTCCATTTTTCCCTCATCTCTCAAGAGCTCCTTGGTCGCGACGATCTCCGCTCCCGCAGCTTTCGCTAACTCCTCAGCTTCCCCTTCCACCTCCAACACTTCCGGCGCTTCAACAACCTCCCCCTTCGCACTAATGGAAAGACACAGTGAATTCAATTCTCTTACAAGAACCTTAAAGCTTTCGGGTACGGTGGCTTCGGGTATATCGACTCCCTTGACTATTGCCTCAAATGCCCTGGCTCGTCCCAATATATCATCAGATTTTATTGTTAACATTTCCTGCAATGTATATGCTGCCCGGTGCGCCTCAAGTCCCCAAACTTCCATTTCACCCAACCTTTGTCCTCCCATTTGAGCTTTTCCTCCCAAAGGTTGTTGGGTTACAAGAGAGTAAGGACCTGTCGAACGAGCATGAGTTTTATCCTCCACCATATGCTTGAGCTTTAATATATAGCCTATCCCGACAACTGTTTCTTCTTTAAACGGCTCGCCCGTCTTGCCATTATAAAGTCTCGTTTTTCCGTTCACCGGAAGTCCTGCTTCTTTAAGTTGTTTTACAATCACATCCTCTTTAACCTCGTCAAAAACAGGAAGCGATGCTCTCTCACCCTTTTTAACCATTGCCCAACCAAGGTGTGTTTCTAAAAGTTGCCCCAAATTCATTCTTGAAAGCACCGAAAGGGGAGAAATAATTATGTCAATTGGAGTACCATCATCAAGATACGGCATATCAGCCGTTGGCATAATCTTTGCGATTACACCCTTATTTCCATGTCTTCCCGCAATCTTGTCTCCAACAGTTATCTTTCTCATTTGAGCAACTTTGACTATTACACGCATCAGAACACCCGGACCCAATTCATCACCTTTGTCGCGGTCTAAAATCGAAACGTTAATAACAATTCCTCGCTCACCATGAGGAACCCTCAAGGATGTGTCTCGAACTTCTCTTGCCTTCTCTCCAAAGATTGCTCTTAGCAATCTCTCTTCAGACGTAAGCTCTGTCTCCCCTTTTGGAGCAATTTTCCCAACTAAAATATCGTTCTGTCCAACTTCTGCCCCCACAACCACAATTCCATCTTCCGCCAAGTTAGCCAACTCCGCTTCCGCTACGTTTGGAATATCACGAGTTAATTCTTCCGGTCCAAGTTTGGTATCAACTATATCAGCCTCATATTCTTCAATGTGGATAGAAGTCAGCAAATCTTCCTTTACAAGCTTATCGGAGACCAATATTGCATCCTCAAAACCGTACCCCTCAAAGGACATGTAAGCAATAACAAGATTCTGACCTAATGCGAGTTCTCCATTGTTTATTGCGGGACCGTCGGCCAATAGTTCTCCTTTCTTTATCTTTTGTCCAATATTCACTTTTACTCTATGGTTATAGCAAGTAGAGTGTGAGGTTCTTTTGTACTTCATTAGTAAATATACTTCAGCCTTTCCATTATTTTTCACTTCTATTTCCTCTAAAGGAGCTTCTTTCGTCTTTTTATCTAACTTAATTTCTATCTTCGTTCCATCAACGTATGCAACTGTTCCGGCAGCTCGCGCCCTAATAAATTTATTCATCCCTTCAGCAATTGATACTTCCATTCCCGTACCAACAATCGGCGCTTTGGGGCTAACCAACGGCACCGCCTGACATTGCATGTTACTTCCCATTAAAGCCCTATTCCCTTCGTCGTGAGCTAAAAACGGTATAAGAGACGAAGACGCTCCGACAACCTGTCTTGGAGTAACATCCACCAAATCAGCAAGATTACTTGGCCCTTCCGAAATCGAGCCTTGATACCTAAAAGGGACACGCTCGTCCGTAATATATCCCCAACCGTCCGTATTAATGTTCGAGTGAGTAATATAATAATCTTCCTCGTCGTCGGCAGAGAGGTATACAATCTCATCAGTCACACGAACTCTGGTTTGTTTACCTTTCTTTACTTTTTCAATCTTTTTATACGGAGTTTCAATAAATCCATATTCATTGACCTTTGCGTATAATGACAAATATGTGACCAGTCCTATGTTTGGACCTTCCGGAGTTCTAACCGGATCTATTCTTCCATACTGAGAGGAATTTACGTCCCTTATTGAAAACGATGCTCTTTCCCTATTTATTCCGCCTGGGCCAAGCACGGAGATGCGCCTTAGATTGTCGATTTCCGACAGGGGATTTGTATCATCAAGTATGGTCGAAAGCTGATTTGATCGGAAAAATTCATTGAGAGATGCGATAAGAGGTCTTGCGTTTATTAAATTCGCAGGAAGTGGCTTGTCATCAGGAGATATCAAGCTCATCTTTTCCTTAACAGAACGTTCTAATCTTAAAAGTCCAATTCTAAATGCGTTTGCCGAAACCAACTCCCCAACCCTTCTTAATCTTCTATTTGAGAGGTGGTCAATATCATCAACCTTCCCCTCACTATTTTGAAGCTTGATAAGGCAAGAAAGTGTTGTGACCAAATCCTTTTTTGTCAGAACCCAATTTTTCTTTTCGTTCTCGATATCAAGACCTAATCTTTTATTAATTTTAAATCTCCCTACCGTGCCAAGATCATAGCGCCTTGGATCAAAAAATAATCCTTCAAATAATGTTTGAGCATTATCCAAAAGAACAGGTTCTCCCGGTCTCATCTTTCTATATATCTCAAGAAGCGCCTCTTCTTTGGAATTGGTTGAGTCTTTGGCTATTGATGATTTGATATATTGATGCTGTTTATTATTGTCTACCTCTTTAAAGAGATTCAATAATTCCTCGTCCGATTCAACATCCAAAGCCCTTAGGAGTGCCGTCGCGACGACCTTCCTTCTTCTATCAATTCTTGCCGCAATAACATTATTTCTGTCTATCTCGAACTCAAGCCACGACCCTCTTAGGGGTCTTACTTCGGCTTTATATAGCATTCTTCCGGAAGACGCATCTAGCTCTCCCGAAAAATATACCCCCGGGCTTCTGACTATTTGGTTAATTACTACCCTCTCAACACCATTTACTATGAATGTGCCTCTGGTTGTCATTTGAGGAATGTCACCAAGGAAAACATCTTGAGATTTTTTCTCACCCGTTTTTTTATTTATAAGGGATGCGGTAATTTTTAGCGGAACCGAATAGGTCAAACCCTTTTCTTGAGCAACTCCAGCACTAAGTTTTGGTTGTCCTAATTTTGGTTCTTCCAATAATATCTGCCAATTTTTCCCGGTGAAGTCGTCTATTGGAGAAATCTCCGAAAGCTCGTTTATTATATCCTCATCAAGAAACTTTTCCCAAGATTCTCTTTGAACGAGAGATAAATTGAGGTCAGGAAGTTTTTTTTCTTCTCTTCCAAAATTACGCCGGGTCTGCTTTTGGATCATTGCTATAAACTTACGAGAGATATAAACTTCCACGGATTTACCTACGCTTCGCCGAAGGCTTCGGCAAGGCGAGCACCCGTGGTTTTTGTCGTTTCAAACTTTACGGTTTATCCAGCTTGTGCCGGAGCAAACTATATCCACTCGTTTACACATGTGGTCTTACGTTCGAACGATAAATGCTTGTGACTTTGTCAAAAGAACCCTTGGTAATAAACCTTAGGTCCTAAAATTAGACATACTTTTTATATCTATCGCAGTCAACTAACCCCCTCGTAGTTTGTTCACTCCTCCGGTGTTACACCGGAGTTTGAATAGACTTAAAAAGCCCAAGATTCTCTTGGGACAAGAAAGCCCACCAAGCTCAACTTAGTGGATATTGCTTCGGAAACAAACAAACAGCGTAACTATGTACGCCTAGGCTGGATTATAGAATAAAAAACACAAAAGTCAAGCCCAGCACAGAACTCAGTTGCTCTCAAAGTCTATGGAAAACCAGGGGTTATCCTACTGTGGCGTCCATGCATCGCAAATTCGTTTGTGCGGGGCGCAGACCCCGCCAAATCGCTCTTCGGAGTCGTCCCCGCCGTTCGCGAACAGCTGGGCCAAAAAGCCGAGTGCGAAGATGGGGCGGGAAGCCCCCCGATTCAAACAACGGTATGTGTAAATGCAAATCACTTACCCAAATACTTCCCCACATTCAAATTATGCTCTGTAATTGTCTCGGCAAAATGGATTTCTCCTTCGTGATCATGAATATAAAACCAGTAAGAAGTCTCTTCAGGAAAAACTGCAGCTTTCATTGATGAAAGCCCAGGATTAGCAATTGGTGTTGGAGGTAATAATTTATGTTTATAGGAATTGTAGGAAGAGTCAATTTCTAAATCTTCTTTTGTCAATATTGGCCACCAGTTATTACATTTGACATTTGAGTTTTGTCTCTGACCCCTGAGGGTCTCCGACCCGGAGGGACAATTTTTATTAGCTACTGCGTATTGAACTGTTGCGTCGGCCTGCAATAACCACCCATCCACCTCAAGCCTTTTCCAAAGAATGCCGGAGACCACCGGTCTTTCAGTATTTTTTCTGGACTCACGTTCAATTATCGAAGCCATGGTAATAATTTGGTTAATACTATATTTACTTTCCTCTATACTTTCGGCAATAGCACCTTCAATTTTCTCATTAAATGTATCCGACATTTTTCTTACAACCACTGAAGCATCGGCATCTCTAGGGAAAAGATACGTATCAGGAAAGAGGAATCCTTCCTTCTCTTCCGAAAGAGCTAGAAACTGCTCACGAAATTCTGCCGCCTGAGTGCTATTCATCTCCAGATCAACTATAAATTCTTTTACAACCTCTTCTCTGCGCAAGCCCTCGGGAATTGTCACCCAAAGCTCATCAGGACCCTGCATCAGCTTGCCGACAATATCTACCAGGCTCACATTTGAAGATAACGTAAATTCTCCCGGTTTAAGATCTCTGGCTTTACCAGTAAGTTGAACAAAAACCTTAAAAGCCAAAGGGCTTTTAATAAGATTCTTGTCATAAAGACTATTCCCAATCTGAGTTGCAGACCACCCCTTAGGAATAACAAACCTGATCTTTGTTTCATTTGAGGTAACTTTCTTTGAATTTTCCCTCCACCAAAGATATCCTCCAACAAACACTGCTAATAGGGCTATTAATAAAAGTGCCGGAATTAATAATTTTTTCATCAATTAACTATTTTACACTAAATCGTATAATAATTTTTAATTACAAACTGTAATTTTGAACTTTGAAGTTTTAACTTTTAATTAGCTTTACACTTCCTCAAGAAGAGCTCTTCTATACTTTTTAGTCTTGGGGTTATGAATAAAAATTCTTCCACACTCACAGGTTACCTTTACCGTTCCATCACCTCTTTTCTCATTCTTCATTGTTTTTAGGGGTTTTCCACAACCAACACACCTTCTTTGCGATAAAAGCCAAGCTTGAATTGGTGCAATTACATTTTTTAGCATAGCTCAAGTATAACATAAACCCAGAAAATCAAAAATGAATAATAGGGTACCACCTATACTTTTTCTTATTCTTAAAGTTTGCCCCGCAAGTCTAAATAATCCTGCAAAATTACTGCTGCGGCATAGGCATCCTCCAACTGTTTTCTTTTTTTTCTTCTGATTCCCGCTTCTATTGAAAGCGCTTGGGCCTCTTTAGTTGAAAGTGTTTCGTCTTGAAACACCACCGGTAAGTGAGTTTCCTTTTCAAGCTTTCTCCCAAATCTTTTTGTCTCTTTTGCCATTTTTCCCTCGGAAATTCCAATTACAATTTTATCAACTTTTTCTTTTTCGATCACCCTCTTTATCTTCTTTATAGCCTCATCTACTTTCTTATAACGAATTACTCCATACACCTCCGCAAGAGTAGTCGTCGCATAGGCAAGCCCTATCTTTTTCTTCCCGTAGTCAATTCCAAGTACCTTACTCATTTTAGAATAGTATGCAGCCACGTACCGACTGATTATTTAAGTCTGGTACTGTGGCTAATAGTTTCATTTGCCTGGATTGTTAAACCTTTGTTACTGGGAATCAACTTTGCTCTGACTATCAGCCTTTTAGGTTTCAAAGGATGTCCCGGAGGAGTACAGGTAACAAGAGTAAGATAAGAATTTGAAATATCTTGCTCCAGAATCTGAATATCTTTTGGTGTTACCTCAAACATATCCTCAACATTATATTTATACATAATCCCATCGAAATTCGCATACACCGAATCTCCCTCAGCCAGCTCGGGTAAAGTAGAAAAAATTGAAAGATAATTACTTGGATCAAAATACTGAGGCAGTATGGAGTGGCCAAAAATTACCGCATTTCCTATTTTTCCCGGCAGTGCCGTACCCGGATACTGTATTAAGTTGTCAGAAAGATTCTCTCCCCCTATTGCAACCGACGCATTGTCAATTCCCAGCTTCGGAATAGAAATAGTAAAGAACAAAACTTCATTATTACTAAAATCGGTATCGCTACCGTCTCCAGAAAACCAGTTGCTCGCCTTTGTATAATCGGTCTTTGAAAACTTAAAGGCGGCTTTTTCTTCATCAACTAACGGACTTATTAAGGTGGGGTATTTCTGCGCCGACTCCCACTCGTAAGACAGGATGGGATAAAGGGTTGAAAATATTATTACAAAACCCGATATTCCCATAACAACACCACATATTTTCAGTAGTCTTTCTTGAATAATCATCTTTCGGCGGCAAGCTCAACTTCTATATTCTTTACTACCCTTGGTAGGGTACCCAACTTTCCGGGTAAAGAAGGTTTCATTGTAATCTCAGCGCGCACAAAACCAGGTACTTCTTTGGGTAGAAATTCCTTTACCAACTCCGGATATTTCCCTACAATTTTCTCGGCAATTTCATCTGCATCCACCTTAGGGAGTAAATTCGCCTTAACTGAAATTTCAAATTCATAAATACCACCACCTTGTTCTTCAATGTTAAAATCAATCTCGAGCTGTTCTTTTCGCAGCACGAATCCGTCAGGTACTTTACTACTTAACACGCTCTCCGCCAGCGACATTAAACTTTCTTTTTCAACTGTTAACATCTGTGCGTCCAAGACCATCTCAAGTTTCAAATTTGTAGTCTCGTCTCCCACTTTATCACTAAAATTCTTTGAAGAAGCGGTAGCAATTAACGAGTCCTCAATAAGAATCGTGCTTGAATCAATTCCATTCGACAACTCCTCCCTTGCCTGTCCTTCCAACTCTTCCTGCAGTTCTTCAAGTAAAGAGTCTTGATCCTCCTTCGAAACTGCACTAATTTCGCTACTGCTTCCACCCGAAAATGATGATTCATTCTTGGCTTCAATATCACTTGCCGAATAATTACCTACGTTAAATGTCGTACCTGACGCTAAATTATATTGAGCCCCAATTTCCTCGGCTGTTATTCCCGCGTTGGTTTTACCGGGCGTACCTGCGCTACCACTTGCCAAAGTCACGTCGTCATCAAGAGTAAACTTCAAATTATTTGGGCCTGCAAGTGCTGTTCCGGCAGATAATGCTACTTCAGAACCTGACCTGTAAATTGTCACTTCACCTTTTGCCTTTTCGCCAACCGTCTTTGTGCCGGTTGTTGACTTTGTCTTTTCCCCCGAAGTACTAGTTTTGTGTACTTTAGCAATTAAAACTCTTTCATCCAAATCAGAGCTCTCCTTCGAAGGATCAAGTGTTATATCAAACTTCTCGTAAAGAGTTTTCGGAGCAACATAAATCGTTACGGTAGCTTTAGGATAAAACCACCACAATGCAACTCCGCTAACTAGCAAAATTATCAGAAAACTAAGTCCAAAAATTACAGGCTTCCTACCAGACGCTCCAAGTTTTGCAAATTTATCCCAGATGCCAATTACACCACTAAAGCGACTACCAAAATTTCCAAATTTGGTTCTGATATTAGAAAGCTTGCTTTTACCCGGAAGCTGAAATTTTCTTTGGGGTTTGACTTCGACAGGCTCAATATTATCCATGCTTTCCTTCACCTGATCAGCTACATCTTGAGTTTCAAAAACCTCCTTCTTTTCCGGAACTTCAATCTTGAGTTCCTCAGCAACATCCTTTCCCAACGCAAATCCAAATTTCTCAGGACTCATATTTGATTCCGGCACTTTTAGTTCTCCAGTAACTCTCTCCTCAACTACTTCATCTTCTTCTCCCTCTTCTTCTTTGGCGGATTTAATCGTGGTCACATCAGCTAACTCCGATGCCCCCGCCAAAGAGGTTGCGTCAATCTTTCTTTTTGCGTCAAATGTTTCAACTTTAGGTGCATGTAAAAACTTCAGGTCCTGAAAGTCCTCCCAGTTTGCCTTGTGCAGCGCTTGCCTTGCCTCATCTAATTCAGCCTCTCTACCATCATAGACAATAAAACGAGAGGGAACATTTCCTCCTTGAGCAAATCTCGATAGACCTTCTGCAACATCATCTACTAATGAAACGCTTCTGGCGACCTTGGTACTTCCAGATAAATTACCCAGTCTAAACACCGATATCTCAATATTATCTTTGTACACTCCTAAAACCACCGCAGAAAGAGGGCTCCCCTCTTCCATTTTCACCAAGTGTGCAACCGCCTCAGCAAGTACCACAAAGCCAACCGGTTTAAGAGAAAGTTCTGTGCATATCTTTTTAACTTTTTCAATATATTCTTCCTTGATTTCACCCTCTTCAACCCAAGACGATACTACACCAAAAACAGTTTTTGAAGGCTCTTTGAGATCTTCCGGAAAGTTTGAAATTGCATGCGATAAAGCCGAATCAACTGCATTTATTAAATCTTCTTCGAGTTCCCAAGCTACCGGTGTTCCGGCAAACATTACTTGGGCCTTATCGCCCTCTATTCTCCAAATCCCCGCCTGCACCCATCCCGGCTCAATAACCAAAGTCCACAGGGACTCATAAGCTTCATTACCTTCTTTTCCGGGCAGGTATTTTTTTAAATCCATAATAAACTAAATTACAATTTCCAAATCGCAAACTTCAAATAAATTGACTCCATTGGTTTGCCGATTTAGTACTTTATTAATTTTGAACATCTTATTTTCCCTCTGTTTGAGATTTGGTGCTTGATGTTTGGTCAATTGATGCGTAAATACGCACCAGTCCTGAACCTATCTTTTCTTGTTTTTTTATTTTAACACGCCCTATCTCAGAGGTACTCTTTACATGGGGTCCTCCGCACACTTCCTTTGAAAACCATCCTGATTTGGGATCATTCCCAATCGTATACACTTTAACTTTCTCTCCATACCGTTCGCCAAAAAATGCCAAGGCTCCTTCCGTAATTGCCTCCTTATAAGTTTTTGTCTCATAAGTGACAGGTAAATCTTTTTCTATCTGTCTATTAATCATTTTTTCTACTTTCTTAATTTCTTCGTTTCTTAATTTTTCTTTATGTGTAAAATCAAACCGCAGTCTTTCTGCAGTGATGTTGCTTCCTTTCTGTTGCACATGCTCTCCCAGTACTTTCCGCAGGGCTGAATGTAAAAGGTGGGTTGTCGTATGAAGTTTCGTAACCTCTTCACTTTTGTCCGCTAATCCACCCTTAAACATCCCGGCCGAAGCGGTCCGTGATAATTTTTTATGTTTTTCAAATTCCTTCTCAAAACTCTTCCTATCTATTTTCTGTCCTTTTTCAAAAAATAACTCTTCAGTTATCTCGATTGGAAAACCATAAGTTTGATATAGGTCAAAAGCTTTTTTTGCATCAATTTCGTCAATTTTCGCAACTTGCTTTAATCCTTTCTCCAAAGAGTTTGAAAATCGACCAACCTCATCCTCAACTACCTCCCCCATAGAACTCTCGACGTTTAAATTCAAATCGGACTTATCAAGATTACCCTTAATGCTGCGCATTTTCACTGCCGCTCTTCTTATCAACCTTCGAAGTACATACCCCTGGAGCTTATTTCCGGGAATAACTCCTTCTTTTATTAAAGCCGAGGCAGCTCTCATGTGATCCAATATTATTTGCACTACACTTTCGTTTCCTTCATATTGCTTGCCGCCAATTTCCTCCACAAGTTTTATATTCGGTTTATATATATCAATTTGAAAAATATCCGGATTATCATTTATTGCGGCACCCAGTCTTTCGAGACCGCCACCAAAATCAACATTTTTTTGCAGCAGTTCTTTTAAAGAACCATCTTTTTTCTTTAAATATTGGATGAAAACCGAGTTTCCAATTTCTAAAAATCTCCCGCATTGACAGTTTGGATGACATTCTTTTCCGAACTTCGGATTATGTTTTACTTGAGAAAATTCAAAAAAAACCTCGGAATCAGGACCACCAATTTCACCAACCGGCATTTTGTCAGGTGTTCCCGACCTGCTCCACCAATTTTTTTTAACTCCGTAGTAAAATAATTTATCTTTCGGGACTCCAATTTTTTTCCATACTTCAGCCGATTCTTCATCTTTTGGAACTCCCTTTGTTCCTTCGAAAACACTTACCCAAAGTCTATCTTTAGGAAGCTCTAATTCTTTTGTTAAAAACTCCCAAATCCATGGAAGCTGTTCCCTCTTAAAATAATCACCTAACGACCAGTTGCCCAACATTTCAAAAAAAGTGGTATGTTGACCATCCCCAACCTCATCAATATCTTGAACTCGGATACAGGGCTGTGAGTTAACCAGCCGTTTACCTTCGGGGTGGGGTTCACCGGTCAAAAAAGGAACCAGCTGTTGCATTCCGGAAGAAGTGAACAACGTCGTCGGGTCATCAAGAGGAACCAGTGGTGCAGGGGAAATCTCTTTATGATTTCTTGGTTTTTTCTTAAAAAATTCAATGTATTTTTTCCTAATCTCGTTTGCTGTCATGAAGTCAATTATAGCTTGAATCTAAGTAAACATGAAGATTGGGTTAACTACTATACTTCTCCTTCACCCCTTTTTTGAACTCCTTTTTTCCGACCAAAAAATTCAAGTATTCCGGTAAGTTTTTCCGGCCTTATTAGTCCTCCCCCCATTATTGAATCCTCTAAAACCCTATTTAAGCGTTTTATAGCTTTTCTTAAATCAACTATTATAAGAATCACCTGAACACCAACAATGAAAAGAAGCAATGTTAAAACAACAATTACTACCGCCAGCAATTTTTGTATATCATCCATAAACCAAGCTTTACTTGGAAATCACAAATCCCAAGTACCAAATATCAAACAACGATTTTGTTGTTTATCAATGTTTGAATAGTTATTATATTTTGTAACTTGTTTGTCATCCGGAATTTGGTTATTGAGATTTTCTGGACTAGGTTTAGTCCAGCTCAGGTATTATCTTACGACGAACCACCGTTTCTTTTCCAGACCGAGATTTTGCTGTTACCACAATTTCGTCAGTTCCCTCATAGATTTCTATTTCTGTTAAGAAATTACCACTCTCCTCAACAATAACCGGCTGGTTATTTACCACAATTGAGACATCGGCGTCTGTAGAGCCAATAACCTTTATTTTACTCTCCTTAATAACTTGGTTCTCAAAAGGTGTATTAACTTCAAGATTTGGAGGACGAATAAAACTTAAATATTGGAAAGTTAAATAACCTAAAATTGCCAAAATTACTACAAATATGCCTACTAAAAACGTCAATCTCGGACTCCATACAAACTTATTTAACAAATCCGGTTTTGGGTTAACCCTTAATGTTTTTGGAGGATAGTCTCTTCTAAAAAGAGCAGCAGCTTGTTTTTGATCAATGCTTAGAGACTGAGCAATACTATTTATAAAACCGGCAACAACAGGTCTTTCCGGAAGACTATCCCAATTCTCTTCCTCAATCGCCCTTATATAATCCGTTCTGATTTTAGTAATCCCTTTCAAGACGTGCTACAAATATCTTTTCTTTACACGCGCCTCTTTCAATAGTTTCCCAATAGTTTTCATTTCATTAGCAGGAGTTTCTTAAACTACAACAGCACCATCATCTTGTGAGGGCTTGCCTAACACATCCTCCGGGCTTTTTATTAGCACATCTCTTGGTTTAGAACCATCAGGAGGTCCCACTACGCCGGTAGACTGTAGCTGGTCAATAATTCTCGCTGCACGCGCATACCCAATAGATAATCTTCTTTGTAAAAGCGATGCCGACGCCCTATCGTACTGACAAACTACCTCAACGGCGTCTTTGAATAATTCATCCAACTCCTCATCAAGACCGGCTACTTTTGTCGTTCCGGGTTTTGGCATAGAAGTTACCTCTTCGGTATATTGAGGCTGTACTCCTTGATTTCTAAGAAAGCTTACCAACAAACTTGTGTCCTTTTCCGACACAAAAGCTCCTTGAATTCTGACCGGTTTTGCTTGCTCGGGAGGCAAATATAACATATCCCCTCTACCCAGCAGCTTCTCCGCTCCTTGTCCATCCAAAATAACTCTTGAGTCAACTTGAGAGGCAACGGCAAACGCAATTCTACAAGGAATGTTTGCTTTAATAAGACCGGTAATAACATCAACACTTGGTCTTTGGGTTGATAACACCATATGGATTCCCGTTGCTCTACTCATCTGGGCAATCCTTGTTATAGCGTCTTCGACCTCAACCGGTGAAAAAAGCATAATATCAGCCAACTCGTCGATAATTAATACGATATATGGAAGTGCTTGGAAACCCGACATTTCATTATAGGCGTCAATGTTCCTCACCCCGGCTTGAGAAAACAGTTTATACCTTCTATCCATTTCGCTTATCAGCCACCTGAGTGCAGATATTACTTTTTCGGGGTCTACAATGACAGGAGACAGCAAATGGGGTATCCCGTTATAACCGGTTAGCTCAACTCTTTTTGGATCAACTAGAATAAATTTTACTTCCGAAGGCGAGGCTCGAAGCAGAATGGTTGAAAGAAAAGCATTTATACATACTGACTTACCCGAACCGGTTTGTCCTGCAATCAATACGTGAGGCATATTCCCAAGGTTTGCTACAAACGCTTTACCGGAAACATCAAGCCCAAGCGCAACAGTAAGTTTACTATCCTTCTCTTTCATTGCATCCGAGTTCATCATCTTCTTTAAAGCAACAAACTCCGGAGCCTTATTTGGAAGCTCAATACCAACAAGTGAACGTCCCGGGATCGGAGCTTCGATTCGTATAGTTCCCGTTGGGGCAGCCAAGGAAAGGGCAAGATCTCGCTCAAGGGCTGTAATTTTAGAAAGCTTAGTTCCCAACGCAACTTCAATAGCGTACTGTGTCACCGCCGGACCAAGATTAACTTCAACAACTCTTGCCGTAATCCCGAACGACTCCAAAGTTTGCTCTATTATTGCTGCGTTCCCTTTAATATCACCCCGGTCGGCTTTTCCTAAAACACTATCGCTTAATATTCCAAGGTCCGGGTATTTCCACACCTTCTTTTCTCCAGGAACATTACTTACCAGTTTTTGCTCCAAGACGGTATCATCTTTCTTCCCAGCTACCTTGGCAGATGAAGAAACCGCCTGGGTTGAAGATACCGCCGGAGTTTCCCCGATTACCTTAAGTTCTTGTTTGCCCCGCGTTCTGAAAGTTTTTGGCGTACCTTTCCCGCGAACAACATATTGTTTATATACTCCGGCAACCACACCAAGAACTTGGTCAAGTGATGTATTAAACATAATAATAAGACCCACAAGAGTCGTTCCTAATAAGACTATAAAGGCTCCAACTGGTGTCACCAGCGTTGCAATTCCCATCCAAGCAGTCTCTCCAATAATTCCTGCTCTTGAGATTGTTGCTATTGACATAAAAAACAGCAGGCTTCCAACCACCACATTAGGAGAGCCTAGCGGAGTCTTGAATTTTGATACCAGAAGTCCGAAAGCAATAAAAATAAAGGGCAAAAACACTGTCGACCAAGAAAGATAATCAATCAGATAATCATTCAGTTTGATTAACACAACTCCCTGCCTGGCAAAAGAGATAATGATAAGTAACGCCGAGGAAAAGAATGCAACCTGAACAATAGAATAAACCGTTGCGGTTTTTAACCTTAATCGCAGTGTCTTTTTCGCTTTTACTTTTTTCCTTTTTCTTTTCGCCATACAAATTTATTATATCAGGTTTACTTTCCTACAAAGATTATCATTTTATCAAATGAAGGTAAACAACACGCTCTTCCACTTTTCACCCTAAATTGACAAATCCTATAATATCAAGTACGATTGGGTGTTCTCCTTTATACTCTTCACTTTTTAACTATTTTCTTATAATAATTGTTATTATTAATAGTAAGGAGAGAAAGTATGGAGGAAAATACAGAAAACAAAATGTCCGCAGAACAACCACAACCTCCCCTGGAACAACCCGAAACATCGGATAGTAGAAGTATTGGAAACACAATTCGGGGATTGGGGCAACGAATTAGATCCAAATTCTCTCCGGAAACCACCACTTCATCCTCTCCAGATTCACCAGAAGCGGAAAGTCTACCCTGGAAGGGTTTAATTTTTGATGATCCCAATGAATTAACTGAAAAGGTAGGAGTGAATTACGAGATAGCCAATTTATTGACCGAGATTCACCTTTGGGATGAAGTAGCCCTAGAATCAACCCTGAGAGATAGAGGAAATTTAGAATCTGATCAAGTCAAAATAGTTCTAAATCAAACTAGAGAATACCGTATAAATTCAGGGTTTACTTTAGAGTTAACTGAAACTGAATTAGCTGAAAAGTTTGGAGATGGTGCGGAAATTCTTGCTGGAATGGATCTTGCTAATTCCGACGCAGTAGAAGCAAAAAGTCGTGAAAAACATGGAACCCCCAGATGGGACAATAAAGTCCATGAATATATATGGAATCTATCTCAAGAACATAGAACAAAAAAGGCAGAACAGGAAGGAACAAGTTGGAATGAGTCACTCGCTAAGGCTGGACAATCTTTAAATGACTTCTTTAAAAAGCACGGTAAAGGTTTATATGAAACTACTAAACCAAGAGACTGGAGAGAGTGGTTAGCAATTGGTGCAAGGGGAGCTTCGGATTTCGATTCGAGAATCGGTTTATTACTTGCTACCTCCAATATAATTGCAATCGGAGCAAAAGAAATAAGAACCTATAAAAAATTGGCTAGTGACCTTAAAGAAAAAGATCCGCAAACTTCTACGCTTAGCGAGTGGTTTAGTCAAACCACCTTAGGTAAAATACTAGCTGAAGAGTCAGAAACCGACCTCTCAAAAGAAAGCAGAAGATGGGCAGGGGTTATAGGGGCATCCTCTTCCTTGTTTGGAGTTACTGCAGGCGAAACTGCCGGTGTTCTAGTTACTGCGCCGGGAGCAAGTGGAGTTGCCCGTGCAGCAATACTTAGAGCCTGTACCCAATATGTTACTCCGCGTGTTATTGATTATGCAACCTCAAAATTAGTAAAATTTGAGAAAGAAGAGCAAAGAGAAGAATTTGTCAATTTGGCAATCAGGTCATCCAGTCTAACAACTATCTTCTTTACTACAATTACGACGGGTATTGCAGTAGGCGGAACTCTTGGTCCCCAAATTACCGATAGTCTAGAAAATTTAGTAGAGTCAATCGAAGATACTTATGAAGATATTACCGAACAACTCCTCTCCCTCCCCGAAGGGGAACCAGTTCTCGAAGGACAGCGGAGTCCTTTTGCGGGCATAAAAACTGATACCGAACTACCCGAGGCTGCCACAAAACCAACAATTCCACAGGAATCGGATGAACAACCCCCAACACCCGAAGCAACTCCTGCTGTACAGGAAGTATCGCCCAATGAGTATCACTTTAAAGATGGCAGTTACGCAAAATATGGTAGCGATGGAAAACCGACTGAAGTAGTTTTAGCTGATGGAAGGGATTTGCTTTTCGCCGAACCGGAAGATTCAAGGGGAATTATAGGAATTCAAGGACAGTTATTAGAAATGCACAAGGGGAAGTGGTCTCCTGATGAAATTGCTGTTGCAGCTCAACGTTTGGCCAGCGAGGGAGTAACTTCTGACCAACTGGACGAAATTACTAATTACCCCAAACCCGAAATGCCGGAGGTCTTTGGTACTCCGGTCGAAGGAAGCGAGATTAAGTTTGATATCAATGAAGATGGCAATTCCGATGCGCACTGGGAAGTCGACAAAGACGGTAATATAGTCGGAGGTGTCGATTCAAATGGCAAAAGGCTTATTTTTGACGTAAAAGGAGAAGGAACCCCCCATCTTCAAAAGGAACTTGCAAATATGCATCCTGACTGGAATCCGGATGAGGTAGAGGTTGCCGCTTATCGCGACGGTTTTCTAAAAGGTAATAATCCGAATAATCCTGAGGAGCTGGAAAGCATTGAAAAACCTACTATTGAACCTCAAGTTAAAGTTACTGACACAACAAATCTTGTTAAAGACAGAGGTTTTGATGAGGATGGTGATGGGATAGAAGATTCTCACTGGCTTGAAAACAAAGAAACCGGCGAAATTGAAGCAGGAATTCTGCCGGACGGACGAGTTCTTTACTTAGGAGAAGAGGGTGGTATAACAGGCCAAGTGCAAGAAGTACTTGTACACGAAAACCCCAATCTTTCTCCCGAGAAGGTCGGCACGATTGCGCATAATGTAGTTGTCGAGCATGAGATTAATACTTCCGAGAAAACCGTCGGGGTAATCACTCAACCTGAGGTAATTTCAACTGTCAATGCCGACGTTGCTCGATACTCGCTACAAGACTACCTTAAAGATAGATTTAACTTAAATTACACGTTTGCACATGAACTTGCTTTTGACAAAATAAAACTAGATGTGAGAAATGATTCTTTAGTCAAATTGGGTCCGGGAACCGAAGCTTTAGATTTTCTTAACGCTAGAGTTCAAATCGGAACAGGAATTTATAATTGGAGGGTTTTTGGATGGAAAGATTGGCTCACGGAGCAGGGAATGTTAAACTGACATCGCATACAACTCTGAGAAACTGAAAGGCAATATGGCAATAGACTTTTCAAAAGGAGTGGATTTTTCTCCGCTCGAAAAACTAGGTATAAGCAAAGAGGACTCTATGAAATTCTTAGCGGCTCTTACCCCCATAATAGACATGGAGTTTCAAACGCGTGTCCGTAAAGTCTTCAGTGATGAGGAAATAAAAGCAATAGGAGCTGAAGCACAAGCAAAAGGAATAAAACCGGAAGACGGCATGAACTTTATGGAGGAAAAATATCATGCAAAAACAGGGAGATATTTTATGGAAGAAATGAGGCTCCTTTTTAACGAATACGTAATTCATTCAGCAAACATAATTACTAATGCCCGCCGTGATAGTGTAAGTTTTACCAAAAGCGGAGAAGAAAATGTAAAACGATTTGAAACGCTTATGGAAGAAAAAAAGTGGGAAGAAGCTGCAAAATTATTTGATACAACACTAAACAAAATCAATCCTGATGAAAACAAACCATCCACCTCTTAGACTTCGACAACTACTGGAATTATCATCCTTCGACCGGCTCAGGATAATTATGTCTCAAATTTCAACTACTACAGGTATAATCATCGGTCGGCGACCGGTTTCGTCGAAGAAAAACTTTTGAAGAAAAGACAGCGTGATGGTTGCAGCACTCTTCTTATCCAATTTTCCGCTCCTTTTGATACGTTTCTCCAATCTACTGACTGCCTGATTCAACAGCTTTTTACTAGACTTTTCAAAGACAAATCCCCTACTTACAATTTCTAATTTCCCAACCATCTTCTTAGATCTAGGGTCAATCTTTATCACCACAACTGCAGTACCGTGCTGGCTTAAGGTTTTCCTGTCACTCAAAACCACCCTTCCCACATCACCTATTCCCAATCCATCAACAAGAACTTCCTTTACGGAAATCTTTTTACCCCGATTTGCCTTGCCGTTGCTAAACACTACGCTTTCACCCGGTTTTAGTTCAAATACGTCACTTTCCTTCGCACCAAAATCTTGAGCTAGTTTCTTATACGCGTGCATAAGCCTAACTGCTCCCCCAATGGGAATAAAATAGTCCGGATTAGTAATTTTAAATAACTCCAAGATATCCTCTTGACTACCATGTCCGGAAACATAAAGTCCCTCATCCAGGTCATAATAGTGAACATCCACTCCCATGTCGATAAAATTATCAATTACAAAATTTTCACTTTCTTTCGTGTACGGAGGGGCCGGATCTGCCGAAAATATTAACGTATCACCCACTTCGGCATGAAGCCTCTCGTGGTCCTTATTTGAAATCCTATATAGCGAGCTTCCTATTTGTCCATAGCAGCCCGCAATTATATACATAATTTTATTTCTCGGCAGATTCTTCGCTTGCCCAAGAGATACAACAGCATCTTTTGGATACTTAAGATAGCCCAATTTCTGCGCCATCTCACATTTCTTTTGTACCGACCTACCAACATACACAGCTTTCCTGCCAGTTTTTCCCGCTACATTAATCGCTTGCTGAAATCTACTGATATTTGAAGATATTGCGGTGAAAAAAACAGCCCTTTTAGCTTCTTTGGCAATTTTATAAATACTATCTTCTATGTGTCCTTCTCCCTGAGCATAACCCGGTTTGTTTGCTCCTAAGCAATCTGACGCCAAAAATAGCACCTTTTTATCTGCCAACTTCATTGCCCTAACTTTATCAAAGGGCTTATTGTCAACGGATTCTTGCTGCATTTTATTGTCGGAAACATGGAAAATTCTCCCCTCTGGCGTATCAACAGCAAATCCAAAGGCATCGGGAACGGAATGTGTTACCCTGAAGGGGTGAATTTTAAATACTCCAACATTGAATGATTCATTGTCCAGATTGAAAGTGTTGATTTTTGCTCCCCTTATACCATAGTCTTTAAACTTGTCGTTTAAAAATGCGGTAACTAGTGGGGGTGCCCAAATAGTTGTCCGTATTTCCCTTAGTAAAAAAGGAAGAGCTCCAATATGATCTTCATGTCCGTGAGACACAACTATTCCTCTTAACTTATGCTTGTTCTTTACAATGTAGCTGAAATCAGGAATAACAAGATCTACTCCTCGCATTTCAAGATCGGGAAACCCTACACCACAGTCAACAACCATCATCTGGTCTTTGTATTCGTAAACATATAAATTCTCGGTAACACTAACCGTTCCCGATAATGCAATAAATTTTAAACTCATGATAATTTCACACTAACAATATTACACTAAACTCATCTGTTTTACTTCCTTTTTAACTTTCTCTGCCTTAAGTTCCGAAATTTTCTCCATTATTTCCGAAATCTTTCTAAAATCGTCAAATAACCTTCTTTTTATTTCTCCATTTCTTAAGCCGGCTGCCGGATGATACATAGGAACAACCACAATTTCTTTCTCCTTCCAGATTACTTTGCGAGGTTTTCCGTGAACAGACGTTATTGTAACACCGCTTAGAAACTTTGCCATAGAAAAGCGACCCAGAGTCACAATTACGGACGGTTTAATAATATCAATCATCTTATCCAAATACTTTCCATACGACGACAGCTCCTCGGGTAATGGGTCTCTATTGCTTGGAGGTCTATGGTGAACAACATTTGTAATAAACACTTCCTCTCTTGGTAATTCAATTGAGTGAAGTAATTGATTAAGCAAAGCGCCTGCATTTCCTACAAAAGGAAGTGCTTTCTTGTCTTCCCAGTAACCCGGTCCTTCACCGATAAACATTACGGCCGAATCAATATTGCCTTGGCCAAAAACCAAGTTTGTTGCACCACTTCTCAATGGAAGTAACTTATCTTCCTCCATCTGATTCTTTAGTTCAATTAACTTCTGTTTCTTACTTTTTTTTTCCATTGTTCGTGACAGGCTAGGAGACAAACTGCTTCAAGTTCTCTGTCGTAATTTTAACCGAATCAGTTTTCCCTTCAACCATCATTCTTGCAACCTTTCTTGCAATCTGTTGAATTGTACGTTCCAGCGTCCTCATTCCCGCGTCAAACCCCAGTGGCCGAACAACTTGTGCCCATACTTCATCATCTATTACTAAGCCATTCTCGCGTATTCCGGCTTCTTTCATTACGCGAGGCAGCATATAATCCCTACCTATTATTATTTTTTCTTTATCCGTGTATGAAGGCATCGAAATGGGTTCTAGCCTGTCAAGAACTGCTGTTGCGATGGTATGAGTATTATTTGCTGTTGTAATAAACAGCGTCTCAGACAAATCAACGGGGTAATCAATATAGTGATCAACAAATTGAAAATTTTGTTTAGGGTCCAAAAGCTCAACCAAAACACCCATAATCGAAGACCTACCCTGCTCAGTTACTCTGTCAATTTCATCCAAAAGCACTATGCAGTTTTTGCTTTGAGTAGCTCTTAATGCCTTAATTATCTTACCCGGCTCGGACTCGGAATGCATTCTTGATTGTCCCCTTAAATCGAGGGGGTCACCCATACCTCCAAATGGTATTCTTGCAAATTTCCTCCCCATAGCCTCAGCTATCGAGGAAGCAATCGTAGTTTTTCCTGTTCCAACAAGGCCCACAAAGCAAAGAATTGGAGCACGCATAACTTCCTCTCCTGCGCTTTTCTCCTTCTTTAGTTTCATCACGGAAATGTACTCAAGAACCCGTGCTTTCAGTTCTTCAAGTCCGTAATGGTTCTTATCAAGAGTTTTTTTCGCATACTCCAAATCAAGAATATCTTTCGTTCTTTTTTCCCAAGGAAGAGATAAAATCCACTCCAAATACCTACTCATGCTGTCAAATTCGGGTAAAAAAGTAGGAGATTCAACTAAAGCAATTAATTGATCCAATCGCCTCAATATTCTATCTTTTAGATCTTTTGGTAAAATTGCCTTCTTAACGTTTTTGATTAATTCATTTACCTGTTCTACAGCAGTTGTCATATTTTACTTTACCACGAAGAAAGCTCTGTTAGAAAGTTTCTTTCTTTCCCTTAGCTTACTTTTTGTTATCGTTGAGCAGTCTGCTTGTAGGAAAGTGAGGTCCTGTAGATATGTTTCTGTCTCTTTTCTGATACCCGCGATTTCTTCGATCAAACTTTCTCGGTCTATCATTTCTCCTTCTCTCTTTTCTATCACTATCCTCCGCAGGATCAAGAATCATTGATAAGTTTATTCTTCCCAAATCATCGATTTCTTTAATTCTAACCTGAGTTTTATCACCAATCTTTACGACCTCATTCACATCTTTAACAAAATCCTTACTCATATCGGAAATGTGAACCAAACCATCTTTGTTTGGCAGGATTTCAACAAAAGCACCAAAGGGTTGAATTCTCTTAACCTCACCTTCATATATCTCTCCTACCTTGGGATCTTTTACAATAGCCTCAATTTTCTCAACAGCAATATTAACTTCCTCATTGGTTGCCCCCGATATATTAATTGTGCCGTCATCTTCCACCTCGATTAGTGCCCCGGTGTCTGCAATTATTGACTTTATCATTCTCCCTCCGGGACCAATCACTTCACCAATTTTGTCAACCGGAACTTTAACGACTTTTATTTTTGGCGCATGTTGAGAGACACTTTCTCTCGGTTTTGCAATAGCATCTTTCATGACGTTTAATATCTTTAGCCTCGCCTCCTTTGCCTGCTCAAGGACATTCTCCAACATTGGCAGAGTAAGCTTGAGAGTCTTTACATCCAACTGAAGCGCGGTAATTCCTTTTTTGCTTCCCGCAACTTTAAAATCCATATCTCCAGCCCCGTCTTCTATTCCTACTATATCCGTCAAAACCGTAAACTTTGAAGTTTTACTTACAGCGCCATCAATGACCAAACCCATTGCAATTCCGGCAACAGGTGCCTTAATTGGAACTCCTGCATCCATTAAGGAAAGAGTTGACCCGCATGCGGATGCCATACTTGTCGAGCCGTTTGAACTTAAAACTTCCGTAACTACACGGATTGTATATGGAAAAGTTTCTTCTGACGGAATTACCGGAAGCAGTGCACGCTCGGCAAGCACTCCGTGTCCAATTTCACGTCTGGAAGGAAAGCCAACCCTACCCGTTTCACCTACTGAATAGGGAGGCATCGAGTAATGATGAATGTAACGCTTTGTTTCCTCACCTTTTGCAGTTTCAATAAACTGCTCCAAAGATGGAGCTCCAAGTGTAGTTATTGAAAGCGCCTGTGTTTGGCCTCTATTAAATATTGCCGAACCATGTGTTCTTGGAAGAACGGAAATTATTGATGAAAGATCTCTAATTTCATCCGGTTTTCTCCCGTCCGGCCTCTTCCCGGATAATATCATCGAACTTATGTGGTTGTTGAAAAAATCATCAAATACTCCACTCGCCCCATTTCTTTCTTCTTCATCCATGGAATCAAGAACGGCATTTTTCACTTCATTATAGTCATCGTAAGATGCGTCTTTTGAAGCCATTTTCTCGGCAAGTATTTTAACATTACCACCTGCCAACTTCTTAATTTTATCTTCAAGCTTTGAGTTTTTCTTTTTCTCTTCAATTACTTCCTTTTTCATACCCACCTCTTTTGTCAACTCTTGGATAAACTTTATTAGCTTTTCCGATTCTTTTTTCCCATGAGCTATCGCTCCCAAAACTTGCTTCTCCGGCAGCTGATTACTTCCTGCCTCAATCATGACAATAGCGTCTTTTGTTGACGACACAAAAAGATCTATGTCCGAATCCTTAAGTTCAGATTCTGTAGCGCTCGTAATATAATCGCCATTCTTCATTCCAACGTTAATTATGCCTACAGGTCCATTCCAAGGAATACTTGATATTGAAATCGCGGCGGAAGCGGCAATCGGTGCTAAAACTTCCGGACGATTCTCCAAATCAACAGATAAAACGGTTATTACTACTTGCACATCTTTACCTTTGTAATTTTTAGGGAATAAGGGACGAATGGATCTATCCACCAGCCTAGCCGTGAGTATTTCGTCATCACTTGGTCTTCCTTCCCTTTTTACCCAACGACTTCCTTTAATTCTGCCACCCGCATATAGCCTTACTTGATACTCAACACTTAGAGGAAAGTATCCTAATTCTTTTTCCAAATTCGATGCAACTACAGTAGCCAAAACAACAGTTTCGCCACATGAGGCAAGAACAGCACCACTTGCTTGGGCTGCTAAGTTTCCTGTGGATAGGGTTAGTTTTCTATCTCCAAGTTTTATGCTTTTTTCTATTTTCTTCATTTTTCTACATTTACTACTACTTTTGAAGCTTAGTCAGTTACAATCCTGAAGCTCTAGACACTCTTTTTTGTTCGTGTCTATTTCTTGTAGTATCTACAACAAAATCTTGCAGAATTAGTATTTTACACTATTACTTTTCTAATTCAAGCTCTTTTACTAAATTAGTATAACGCTTCTCATCATGGTTTTTAAGATAAGTTAAAAGTCTTCTCCTTTTCGCAACCATACTAAGCAAACCCCTTCTTGAATGAACGTCCTTTTTATGTTCTTTAAGGTGACCTGCAAGTTTGTTAATTTGAATACTAAGAAGAGCTATTTGTACCTCAGGAGATCCCGTATCGCCTTTTTCACGAGCATACTTTTTAATAATTTCCTGCTTCTCTTTCTTACTTAAAGCCATGATTTAGACATGTAAAACCGAGTAAAGCGCAGGCGGGCTTGTTTCGCCGACTTCGTCTGGCTAAAGGCCGACTCTATCGAGCCGAAGGCCGAAGCTCTCAGCGGAGGCGAATCGCTTAACCTAGTCTTACACCGTGTCTATATTAACATAAAAATGTTTTTTATAAAATACCGAGGTTTATAATCCCCGGTATTTCTCCTATATTTACAAACATTGTGTGCAAGTCCAGTTCTATTAGTTGGCATGTTCTTTTTAAATTATACAAAAATAGACAGGTAAGTTAACTCGCTGAAGACTCATCGGAAGAACCCGAACGATTTCCTCTATTATCAGAATTCGCGCGATTCCCAACTCTTGGAAATGCAGCTTGGTTTCCCCCCTTATATATCTTTGGCTTTAGCCAATCTTGTGGAGGAGAACCTTCCGGCTCACCGGTCTTAAGCTGAGAACTTTTCTGAAAATTTATTTGCGGTTTTTTTCTTACCTGCTTCGTCGGCTGGATTTTTGCATGTTGACTTCTCAACTGTCCGGGGATTGTTCCAGGTGGTAAATCAGTCTGTCTAGGTAAAGAGGGCTGACGCTTTCCTCCTAGCCTCATCAGCTCAGCAACAACCACAAAGGTATCGGCCGTGACTTCACTAGAGGAAAAGCTGTCACTTGAATCTTCAATTCCCATTAACAAATTTGTGGCAATATCCGTATCAATTGAAAAGCCACTGTCTGCAATGAGGCTAAAAACGATCTCCGAAACGGAAAAAGCAGGTTTTGAGAAAGAAATATAACTTTTGCCGGAAGACAAAGCAATATCCTTGTTACCAATATGCACAATATTTGCACCGACCAAATCCTTCGAGGATATTGCAGGAAAGTGAGACTCACTTGAACCGCCAATAATTATTACCGTGTCAGCAGAAATTCCTGAATATGATAGCTCAATTTGGTCTTTGCCGGGAGGATTAATTTTTTGTTTTGGAATTACGGTTAAACGGAACTGTCCATTTTCAATATCGTAACTCACTCTTTCAATATCACTAGCCCTATAGTCTACAAATCTTATTACAAGATTTTTGTTGCCAATCTCTTGATTTATCTTGTTCACAGCAATCAATCGATTAAACTCAACCGTCATGGGAGTAGGAGAAAAAATCTGGACATCTCTACTTTCCCTTAAGCTTAAATATAAAGAAAGTGCTGCCGCTACCTGATCAAAACGTGGTTTTGTAGGTAAAAGAATTAAGGTTGATTTAGACCCTTCAATTACAGATTTGAATGAATTTTCCATTAATTAGTGATAAGTAGTAAGAAATAAGTAATAAGTTAATAACTAAGCTGTTTAATTAATTAAAGAGACAATTTCGAATTACCTTTAGCCTATTTCTTCTTTCTGAGCGATATTAACATATCTCCTATAGCAAACTCAAGTTGGGGTGTAAAAATAATCCCGCACGTTTCCCCTTGCTTTGCTTCTCTAATTTTTTCTTTCTCTCGCTTCATAGTAACAATCCTTACTTTTCCTAATTTTTTATCCTTGCGTGACAATAACAGCGGGCCTTGTTTTGAAATAACTCCTTCAACAACCTTACAACCTGCAACTTTTTTCTTATTAAATGGGAATATTCGCATAATTTCAGCTTTACCAATTACTTGTTGTTTGTCTCCCTCCATGATTTCTTCAAGCTTCTCAAAAAGTTCGTAAATGATATCGAAACTATAAACCGACACGCCTTCTGTCTTTGCTAGCCTTAGCGCACTACTGGAAGCTTTCGATTCAAAAACATAAATGTCTGCACTTACCGACTTTGCTAATAACACATCGGATTCGGTAACGTCACCAACACTCGAGTCAATTAAATTCGCACCATCCGGCAAATTTGATATCAACGCTTCCAAAGAGCCTGCGTTTTGGGCTTTTACTAAAATGGGGTATTTTCCCACACCCGCTACTTTGACAATCGGTTTTTTCTCTTTTCTATCAAGGCTTGCGTGGTCACTAACCTTAACCACGCTTGAACTCACCTCAGGAAGCTCCGAAAAGCCCAATACCTGTGCGGGCTCTCCTGGTTCAATTTCCTTCTTTCTATCGCCTTTATTGTCAAACAATCCCTTAACCTTTGCTTTAACTCCCCCCGCAATTATTTCATCGCCAAGATGCAACACTCCATCTCTTACTACAAGATTGACGAGAGGTCCTGCCTTACTTTTTGTGGTTTCAACAACAAGAGCGTCTAGCTTATTTTTTCTGTCTGCAGCAATTTCATTAAACTCGGAAACTAAAATTATCATTTCAAGTAAATTTTCAACACCGTTTCCTTCCTTTACTGAAACTGCAATCAAAGGAACTTCTCCCCCCTGCTTTTCAAATCGAACCTGTTCTTGCTCTAATTCTTTCCTCACGTTTTCAACTGATGCGGTTGAAAGGTCTGTCTTTGTCGCAGCTACAATAAAGGGAAGCTTGGTTGAAAAAATATACTCTAGCGCCTCTCTTGTTTGTGGTTTCACCCCATCATCCGAAGCGACAACTAATATGGCTATATCGGCAATTTTTGCACCTCGAGCACGCATCTTTGAAAAGACCGCATGCCCGGGCGTATCAATAAATGTAATTTTCTTTCCTTCTTTTGTTGTTACTACTGAAGCACCTATGCTTTGAGTAATTCCCCCAGCCTCTTTCTTTACAACATTGGTTTTTCTTATAAAGTCAAGGAGTGTTGTTTTACCATGATCTACATGACCCAGAAGGGTAACAATCGGAGGTCTCAAACCAACTTTTGATTTCGCTTTCTTCTTGCCCATATTTATATTCCTTTCTTTAGACAACTGCATCAAGCGTACTCTCCGCCTCTGCACTCGGTAATACCCCTTACCGTACGGTGTGGAGCATCTCCTAAATGGAATAGTTTAGGGAAGCGCAGTTCCGACGAAGTCGGAATAGCAATGCAGGCGTCTAGAAGACCCTCGGCAAAGCCGAGTTACTCTTTCAGGAAACTGAAAGAGGTTCCAAGCGAATTAGTCCGAGTGTTCATCACCGAAAACCTCGCCGTGCACGGGAAGTCTTCACTACGTTTCCCATGTATCTAAGAACTACCGTCATCAGATTTACCATTATCAGAATCTTCCATCACTTTAATGTCTTTTTCCTTTTCAACGTCCTCGGTGTTTACGGATTCTTCCCTTTTCTCATTACCATTAGTGTCTTGTGAATCATCAGTCGTCTTGGGTTGGCCAGTATCCGCTGTTTTGGATTCCTTTTTTTCCACCTTTTCAATTTCACTCTCCGGCTCTTTCCTTTGCCTCACCGAAGTTTTAGCGGAGGTGGGTTTCTTATCAGCCCTTTTCTTTTTTACTTTTTTTACTTTTTTTACTTTTTTCTTATCTTTTTTGGATGCAAGTTTTTCTTTCTTTGTATCTCCATCCTTTTCAGCGCTTTTTCCCTTCTCTTTACCTTTTTTTGCTGTACCCTTGATTTCCTTTATCTCAATCTTCCAACCCGTGAGTTTTGCCGCAAGCCTTGCGTTTTGACCATCTTTGCCTATTGCCAAGGGGAGTTGGTCCTCCGGAGCTTTAACTACTGCAATTTTCTTATCCTCATCGAGCGTAACACTAAGATTTTCAGCAGGCGAGAGTGCAGCCTTTATGAGTTCGGAAACATCCTCAGTAAATGGAATAATGTCCACTCTTTCCCCGCCAAGTTCATTAGTCACAGCTTGAACTCTAACTCCTTTTTGACCCACACACGAACCAACGGGGTCAACACCAGATTGATTTGAAAATACTGCAATTTTCGTTCTCACTCCGGGCTCCCTAGAAGTGATTTTAATTTCCACACTTCCCGAAGACATTTCCGGAACTTCGCGCGTAAAAAGCTTCTGAACAAAAGCGCTATCAGCTCTTGAAAGAATTATTTGCTTACCCCGCTGGCCCTCAATAATGTCTTTTAGAAGAAAAGTAAGTCTTTGGTTGGGATTAAGGCGTTCATTCGGAACTCTTTCGGCAGCAGGCATTATACCTTCCGTCCTTCCAAGATCAACACGTACATCGGGGCCGTCAAAGCGCAATATCATTCCGGAAATAAGCGAGCCAACCCTGTCGGAAAATTCATCCATAATCGCACCCTTCTCTGCTTCTCTTATCTTTTGATGAATAACTTGTTTTGCGGTTTGGGCAGCAATTCTTCCAAAACCGGGAGGCGTTACATCGCGCTTCTTGTCCTGTTTATCAGGAGATATGATAAAAATCTTTGCCTCTCCACTTCTTGGGTCAATTTCAACATCAAACTCCAGTTCCTCAACATCTTCCTCACGTTCCCTTGCATCTCTTTTATAAGCAGCAATTATCGCTTGCTTTATTGTGTCAATTATCACTTCAGAATCCAGCTTTCGCTCGCTGGCGATTGCTCGGAGTGCCTGTGCAAATTCTGTTCTTGGTGTCTGCATAACAATTCAATGATAAATTATAAATGCTAAATGATAAATTTTTTCTGATCTTTTTCTTATTGGTCATTGACCATTCAGCATTGGTCATTAAAAAAAATGGTGGGCATCAATCCCACCAACTCTAACCTCAAATTACTTGTTTCTAACTGCTTAGTTTACTTCAGATGATAAAATAAGTCAATTAAATTTCTGTATGTTTTGAGCTTCTTATGAAATAAAGCCGTCAAAAATTCAATCTTGACGATTTCTCTAACATATCCCGTAAATTTTGTCACCTGGATGAGTTGAGTAAATACTTTTTAAGTATGTTCAGATGTTTGACATCTTGAGCGTGGTCGAAAGAGAAATCCTGAACATATAGTATGAACGAAACGAAGATTGGGTGCCTCAGACCCGGAGGGAAGAATTTCAGGGCGTCCTTTCCCTGCCTGCCGGCAGGCAGGTTGGTACTTTCTTTGCCTGCCCCGCATAAACGCCCTCGCGACGCAAACACACAGTATTTGGGAGTAAGTAAGTTCTGTGCGGGGGACGAGCAAGGAATGAAGAAAACTATTATTTAGACGAGTAAGGAAACAATCGTTTTTTTAGAAAAACAAAGGATAATTTTGCTCTTATTTACAACCCTCCATCCTTCATTCCCTCAATAAGCTTCCTTTGCTCCCTGGTAAGCTTTTCCGGAACAGCAACAACAATCCGTACATACTCATCTCCCTTCCCCCGTCCGCGAAGATGTGGCGCACCTTTACCTCGAAGCCTCATCATTGTACCCGACTGTGTTCCGGAACGAATCCGAATTTTAACAGTACCATCAAGGGTAGGAACTTCAGTTTGCCCACCCATAACCGCCAATGAATAAGGAATAATAACTTTTACGAAAATGTCAGCCCCGTCTCGTTCAAAAATATCATGCGGACGCACGTCTACGGATAGTATAAAATCGTCAAAGCGAATTCTCGAACCCTCATCCACACCTGCCGGAATTTTAATCTTTCTTTTCCTCCCGTCAAGATTAACCTCTTTTTCAACTCCTTCAATTGCCTCCATAAAATCGATAGAAATGCTATAACGCTTCATGCTTTGTGCTCGCGCAAAAGAATTTACTCCCCCAAAAAATTGCTCAAAAATATCAAACGGGTCACCGAAATCAAAGCCCGCAAAAGGAGAGCCACCTTGTGAACCACCGGAGGTATACACTTTCCATGTCCCACCAAACGGAGATTGTCCCCCAAAACCGCTGAAACCACCCGGTCTACTAGCCGGAGCTCCACCGGGTGAAAATGCAGCATGACCGAATTGGTCATAGGCTTTTCGTTTTTCAGTATCGGAAAGAATCTGGTAAGCCTCGTTTATTTCCTTGAAGCGTTTTTCAGCAGCATCTTTATTGTCTTTGTGTTTATCCGGATGCCACTCCAAAGCCTGCTTTCTATAAGCCTTTTTCATGTCAGCTTGGGTTACACCCTTGCTTACACCAAGTATGTCGTAGTAGTCACTCTTTGCAGCCATAGTCATTTCACTCCAATGATAAATTATAAAATGCTAAATGCTAAATTATTTCTTTTTAGCGTTGATAATAATTGTACTCACTATTGCAATAATCTCACCACACTCCACCATTAGAGGTTTAAATCTCTCTTTAAGTTTTAGGTTGTGATCAGAAATCAACGAAAGCCAATAATGAGTCTCTTTCGCTTCTCTCTTTGAGATACTATATTTATAAATAACATCTTCCCCGACCCAAGTGGCGGGGTTTTCATCTTTAAAGAAAGATGTTGTATCTGCCTCAATTCATCCGCGACCCAAGTGTCGCGGTATTCTTGAGGTCGACTAATAAACTCTTTCTTAGTTTCAGCTCCATCAGCTTCATGGCATTGGCACCAATAGATGTCGAGGATTTTACTACCTGTTTTATTAATACAAGATTTTCTGGAGTCTTTGGAATTATTTTTACGGCTTCTAAAACTTCTAATACAAACTTATAAACCCTGTCGTAGATATCTCTTTTCTTTTTTACCATTTAGCATTGGTCATTATGCATTAATAAATTATTCCACAACCTCTCCTTCTTCAACCCCTTCGGCAGGCTCAGGGCCTTTGGCTTTCTCTCCATCTTTCTTTTTCTTATCATCCTTCTTTCCCTTTTTCTTGCCTTGCCTCGCCGAAGATTTATCGGAGGCGGGTTCTCCTTTCGCTTGCTGTGCTCCAGCCTGCTTTTGGTACATTGCCTGTCCTACTTTTTGGAGTTCATCGGAGAGTTCTTTTGTTATTTTCTCAAACTCCTCTTTGTCTGCATCTTCTTTCTTTAAAACTTCTTTTACTGCCTCAATTTTCTTTTCAACTTTTTCTTTTACATCTTTTGGCGCCTTATCACCCGCGTCCTTAAGAGCCTTTTCCGCGGCCGCAACAAGGGCATCTGCCTGATTCCTGGACTGTATTTTTTCAGCTTTCTTTTTATCTTCCGCTTTATGATGTTCAGCTTCCTTCTGCATCCTTTCAACTTCCGCCTCAGATAGTCCCACAGCTCCGGTTATAGTTATGTTTTGAGACTTGCTTGTTGCTTTATCAAGAGCCGTTACTTTTAATATTCCTGAAGCGTCGATGTCAAAGGTAACTTCAATTTGCGGAACACCCCGAGGTGCAGGAGGAATGCTGTCTAATATAAAACGCCCCAGGTTTTTATTATCAGCGCTCATTGGCCTTTCACCTTGAGTCACATTAATCTCAACCTGGGTTTGATTATCGGCAGCTGTTGAGAAGATATTATTTTTACTCGTTGGAATGGTCGTATTTTTTGGAATCATCGGCGTAGCAACGCCGCCTAAGGTTTCAATTGCCAAAGTTAAAGGGGTTACATCCAATAGTAAAATGTCCTTAACTTCTCCACCCAATACACCCGCCTGAATTGCGGCACCAACTGCAACTACCTCGTCGGGATTAACAGACTTATTTGGATCTTTGCCAAAGTATTCTTTTACCCATTCAATTATCTTCGGCATTCTGGTCATTCCTCCGACCAAAATAACCTCATCAATATCGTGAGGATCCAGTTTTGCATCCTTTAGGCAGGTCTCTACCGGTTTTTTCGTTCTTTTGATTAAATCTTCAACCAAACTTTCCATTTTTGCCCGGGTTAATTTCAAAGTTAAATGGAGCGGTTGACCATCTTTTTGTGTAACATAAGGCTGATTTATTTCGACTTCCGTAGCAGCCGAAAGTTCAATTTTTGCTTTTTCCGCCGCATCACGAATTCTTTGAAGTGCCTGCTTGTCTGCTTTTAGATCAACTGCGTGATCTTTTTTGAACTCTGCAGCTATCCAATCAACTATTTTCTCGTCAAAATCATCTCCTCCAAGATGCGTATCTCCATTTGTTGCTTTTACTTCAAATACCCCGTCTCCGAGTTCAAGCACTGATATATCAAAAGTGCCTCCACCCAAATCATAAACAGCAATTTTTTCACTTTTTTTCTTTTCCAACCCATATGCCAAAGAAGCTGCTGTCGGCTCATTTATAATACGCTCAACTTTCAACCCGGCAATCTTTCCGGCTTGTTTTGTTGCTTGGCGCTGAGCATCGTCAAAATAAGCAGGGACAGTAATTACGGCAGAATCCACACTTTCTCCCAAATATTCCTCAGCGTCCTTTTTAAGCTTCATTAAAATACGAGCTGAAATTTCTTGTGGTGAATACTTCTTGCCGGAAATTTCAATTGCAGCGATATTATCTTTTCCTGCTACAACTTCGTACGAAACCATTTTCTTTGTTTTTTCGACCTCGCTATCGCCAATTCTTCTTCCCATCAATCTTTTAACCGAGTGTGCAGTATTATCGGGATTTAGAATAATTTGGCGCTTCGCAACATCTCCTACTAAATTTTTTACAGGCTCAACGACGGAAGGCGTAATATTTCTGCCAGTATCGGCCGCGGGGATAACCTTTGGCTTACCCCCTTCCATTACGGCAACAACGCTATTTGTTGTTCCTAGATCTATTCCTATTGTTTTTCCCATTTTTTTAAGTTAATCGTAACAAGTAATAAGTAGCAAGAAATGTTAAACCTATCACCTGTTACCTGTTACTTATCACTTTTTAAAAACTTTAACTTTCGAGGCCCTTATTACCGAACCGTCTGCGAATTTCCAACCTGCTAACAATTCTTCAACTATTGTTCCACCTTTCCCTTTGCCTTTATCAACAACTTCAACAACCTCGTGTATTTCTTCATCAAACTTCGTTCCTTTTTCCGCATTAATCTTCTCCAGCCCTTCCTCTGTTAAAACATCCTCAAATTCCTTAATTGTTATTGCAAGGCCACTATCCTTCAAATGCTCCTGTGCTTCCGCCAGCATATCAAAAACCGATATAAGCTTTAGTGTTAACCTTGCCTTTGCTAATCTTACTTTATCCTCAATCTCCGTTTCCGTTCTTTTCCTTAAATTATCATAGTCTGCCAAAGCTCTTGCCAATTGCGCTTTTAATTCATTTTCTTGAATTTCTTCTTTCCCCTTGGTCTTGGACCCGCCTATCGGCGAGGCTGGCTTAAACTTTCCTCTCATTATCCTGCAATTTCTTCCATTAAATTTTTAAAGTATCTTAGAACCGGAATTACAGTAGGATATCTTAACCTATCCGGGCCAACAATGCCCAAAGCACAATCTTTATCTCTTAGTTTAAACCTTGTTCCTACTACGCTAATATAATTTAATCCCGACCATCCAAGATCCTCACCAAAAATTACCTCGATAGGAGAGGTCCCCGTCATTCTTTCAAAAAAAAGTTCCTGAACTCTCCCCTCTTCATCGAGCAAAGCAAATAGGCTCATGCTCAAATCCAAATTGGCAAACTCGGGGTGATGAAATATGTTTGCATAACCCGAATGCCAAATTCTTTCATCGTCAACGGATCCCACGGCCAAACTTCTCGTCCGCTCGGCCAACGCATGAGTTGCCCTGCGCATCAAAGAATAAACATCTTCCTCTGCCCCCATTACATCTTCTTTTGCCTTAACTTCGTCGGCAACGCTCATTTGTTTTTCTTCCATAAGCTGGTCTATATAAAATTTCATCGCGGTGGGTGTCGGAATTCTTCCGGCAGAAGTGTGGGGTTGTTGGAGATATTTGAGTTTCGTAAGAGAAGCCATCTCGTTTCTAATTGTGGCGGGTGAAACACCAAGACTATATTTTTTCTCCAAAGCATCCGAGCCAACAGGACCAGCGGTGTCAATATATTCTTCCACTAAACTTTTTAGTATTTGTGTTTGCCTGGCAGTAAGTCCTTTTGTCATTAGCAGAAGATTAGCACGAGTGCTAATTGATGTCAAGAGGTTACCAGACTGTACCCTCGCACCTACCAACCAATCTTGGCACGAGGCGTCCCCGCAGCGGCGGGGCTAAAAGCCGAGTGCGAAGATAAGCGTAGCCTGTTGTTTTACAATAAGGTGGGAACCCCCACACGTTTTTATTACATCGTATCTGTTGTGGACGGAGTTACTGGCTCGGGTTCTTTAGCAGGGATGGGAGCAACCTTACGTCTTACAAATATTCTCTTTAATAAATTAAAGAATATCCAAACCTGCTCTGAACGAAGAATTATTGAAACACTAATATAAACCACCGCCCCAACTGTGGTAACCAAAATCATTAGAACAATAAGATTAGTCGTATATCTTGTATCAAGTACGAATTTTTCAAAAGGTAAATATCGAGTCGCCTCAATTTTTCCTAAAAACGAAAGTCTTTTTACCCAAACGCTTCTATCAAAAATCTTAAGTAAAAGATACATCATTAAACCAGAGGTCACGGCCGCAAAAGCGGACTTTAATAAAGGATTAATAACCCTGAAAAAGCTTTCTCCATTAATTCTTTTGTTAATCATGTAAAAAAGACTGGTCGCTTGAAAAAAGGAACCAACAGAAAATGCGGCCGCTAATCCCCATACGCCAAAACCTAATGTGTTTATAAATAAATAATCAAATGAGACAATTAAGAGAATCGATAAAATCGAAATTGTAACGGGGGTTCTTGTATCATGAAGCGCATAAAAACTTCTTGCTAAAAGGGCTGAGGCAGCCTGAAAAAACACTCCTATGGCAAATGCAGTGAGTACATACCCTGTTTGAATTGTCGCCTCCCAACTAAAAATATCGGTCCCGTAAACAAGTCTTACAATTGGGACTCTAAGTACTATTAATATTGTAGCCGTCGGAATAACCAAAAAAGCCATATCATAGAGTGCCGAGAATAAGGTCTTTTTGAACCTTTTAGTGTCGTCGGCGAAAGAGGCTAGAGTAGGCAATGCGGCTTTTGCGATTGAGATACCAAAAAGTCCCACCGGAAGTAGTTGAAGCGAGTTTCCAAAAGTGTAATAAGTGTATGCTGCTGTTGATATTAAAGAAGAAAAGAAAAGCTCTGCCATTTTTGATAACTGCAAAAAAGATACCTCAATGATTCTTGGCAGTGCCAACCTTCCAATCTTCCTGACCTCCGGTGTAATTTTTATTCTTGCCCTAAATCTAAAGCCCAGTTTCAAGGCCAAAGGAAGCTGAATCATAAAGTGGGAAAAAGCTCCCAAGACAACTCCTAAAGCCGGTGCCACCAATCCGAACTTTGGCGCAAGAAATACCGTTCCGACAATTATTCCTACATTGTAAAAAAGCGGAGCAAGAGCAGGAATTAGAAAACGCTTAAGAGATTCAAGAACTCCCGTCAAAACATAGCTAACCACAAAGAAACCCTGAGCAGCGAAAAGAATTGTTGTAAGTTCGGCAATTCTTTCTCTTTCAAGAGGATCGAATCCCGGGGCAAACACTCCATACAACCCCCTCGCACCCATAATTAAAAGTACGGACGCAAATACAAAAATGACCAACCCAATATTGACAATTATGCTCGCTGTCTCCCAAGCTTTATCCTTCCCTTTTGTAATTGACCTGGCGAAAACCGGAATAAAAGCTGACGAGAAAGTCCCAAAAACTAAAACCTCAAAAACCAAGTCAGGCAATCGAAATGCTGCAAAAAACAAACTTAGCTCACTTGGTTCAAAAAAATGTGCCAACGTCCTCTGTCTAACCAACCCTAACACCCTTGAAGCAACAATCATAACCATAATTATTGTTGCGGCCGACAACACACTTGATTGTGGCGAAGTAAATATTCTTTTACCCTTATTAATAAACAACCGGGGCCTAAGAGCCCTCGGTTTTCTCGCAAATGCTCGGAAAGTTTGTTCACTGCTTTGCTCTCGCCTCGCTAAAGCTTTGGCGAAGCGGGTCATCCGTAGATTAAGCAAGGCAAGCATGATCCTCTTTTCAAGAGTTTTTGTGAGAGTCCACGTTCTTCGCAAAGTTTGAATAAATTTATTTACCATGTAGTTTGCTCATTTCAATTTTGGAAGATTATATCTCAATTTTATTGGATAGTATATTGATATTTAAAGCTTGATAAATTATACTCGGAAACTAGTGATTGGTGAATGGTGGATTGCAAAGAGTGAAAACATAAGAAAATGTTCTTAACCCTTCCTAAACACAAACCACGAATCACAAAACACTAACCCATGCCTGTAACAAAAACCGCTAAAAGAGCAAGAAGAAGTTCTCAAAGAAAAGAGCTTATTAATAAAACCATCAAGACAAAATTTGATATTGCCGTACGTGCCGCAAAAAAGGCAAAAGATAAAAAAAGCGTAAGCCTCGCTACTTCTTTAGCAGATAGAGCTGCCAAGAAAAAGCTTATTCATAAAAACAAAGCATCACACATAAAAAGTTCGTTAAGTAAACTCTTAACTTCGAAAGAGTCTTCAAAACCAAAAGAGCAAAAATCGCTAAAGTCTTCTAAAAAGAAGTAATTACTTACTCCCCCAACTCTTCTTTCAACCCCCAGCTTATGGTATATTGGACTAAGAATAATCCAATAAGTACCAATAAATACAAATGAACCAATTGGTAATTTGTGCTCATTTGAAATTTGGCAATTGGTATTTATTCGAACGAAGTGAATCATGGCTGCCCGAAAAAAAGAGGAAATAAATTTATTACCCCAAAGGGGGTTTGAATCAACAACAACAGGCAGAATTCTCGCCTGGGTATTATCTTCTTTTAGAATAATTGTCATCGTTACCGAGATTATCGTGATGATTGCTTTCCTTTCGCGTTTTTGGCTTGATGCACAGAATACCGACTTAACCGAGGATCTTGAACGAAAGCAGGCCGTGCTGGCATCCTCTCTCAATTTCGAGAAAGAATTCAAAGATACCCAAAAAAGGTTAAAGATCTACTCCGATTTAACATCCGACAAACTCTCCAAAGCTACTGTCGCGAATACAATATCGAAATTGTTACCTCCCGATATTTTTCTAACCATAATTGTCTTTAAAGATAAAGAAATCGGAATTTCCGGAATATCTCCAAATGAGAAGAGCATACAACAGCTAATAGTAAATCTGGATTCTTCAGACATCTTTGAAAACGCACTCTTAATGGGAATTAAGTCCGACGAGGAAGACGTAAATTCACTCATATTCGATTTAAAAGTAATTCTCGAAAAGGAGGAAAAATAATATGAACCCGGGGTGGAGAAAAAATTATTTTCGATATAAATCATACTTTTTGAACGTCGCCGGCCAATATAGAGAAAGAACAGACGTTAAGGTATACCTTGAAATCCTTCTCTCGCTTGCTACAGTAACAATGTTTTCTATTTTTGCATTGAGACCTACGCTTTTAACAATCGCCGAGCTAATAAAAGAAATTGAAACTAAAAATGAAACTATCGATGTAATTGATTCCAAAATTCAAGATCTATCAAAAGCTCAGCTGTTAAATGATCAACAAAGAGCAAACATTTCCCTTCTGCAAATTGCAATACCCCAAGAGCCCCATCCTGATATTTTTGCAAGACAAATCGAAGCATTAACCCAAAGGCATCAGACTTCCCTAAGTAGCTTTACTATCGGGGAAACACTTATTCTTGGTGTGACAGCCCCTAAAACCGCTTCTGTGCAGGAAACAGAAAAAGCTACTGCTCCGGAAAGTCAGCCGGAAGAACTCACTTTTTCTGTGCAAACAAAGGTGAATATCACCAACTTTACAAGTTCCTCTAATTTTCTTAGCGAAATGGAAAAACTTAGAAGACCTGTTGGGATTAATTCTTTCACTTTCAGTTCCGCCGAAAATAAGCAAAAGGAAGAAAAACAACTAATATTTACTATCACGGGTTATCTACCCTATTTAAAATCAGAAATTAACAAATGAAAAAACCGCCCGCACCACGTCTTGTAACAGTAGCAATATTTACAACGATTACAGTTATCTTTTGGATATTTTTTAGCGTTTATACCATACTCACACAAACTCCTGACATCAAGGTTCCTCCTGAATTGCTAAAGCCAATAGACCCTACATTGGATATTGAATCCTTGCAAGATATTTCCAGAAGAGTTCATTTTGAGGAAAGTGATATCGTCTCCCCGGTAATCATTATTTTAACACCTACACCTCAACCCGAATCTAGCCCAATACCGGATGAGTCATTAGAACTAACTCCTACGGCCACCCCGGCAGCAATTATACCAACCAAAGAGCCCGTGGAGGCAACTCCAACCGATACCGAAGTTTAGGTTCTTTAGTCAATTATTATGAAATATGGAAAAATTCCGACTATTGCCGGCGTTCTTCTAATTATTATTGGAGTTGTTTCCGGAACCGCAATCACCAGTAACATTAAGCGTTTAAAAATTGGCATCTCGGACGAAATTGCACCAAAAGACATAAGAATTTCAAACATCACAGATACTTCATTTAACGTCTCTTGGATAACAAATACAAAAACAGGTGGGGTGGCTAAATGGAACGCCACCCCTTCAAACCTTAAGGAAGAAACAAAAGACACTATTGAAGATCCTAGCTATACCCACTCGGTTAAAATCAAGGATCTTTCTCCCTCCATAACATATTATTTTCTCATTTACTCAAACAATCGATCGTTTGATAATAATGGTATCCCTTGGCAAGCAAAAACAGCTCCAAAAAAGACAGCCAGGATCGACACAAATGTTATATCAGGAAGCGTGTACGATCAGTTTAATTTACCCGCTAAAAATGCTCTAGTATACATAACTGTCGCAGGAAGTAGTTTTTTGTCTACAATAACATCTGAAAATGGAAGTTGGGTTCTACCAATATCTGAAGCAAGAACGCAAAACCTCGAGAGTTTTACTGTCATCGATGAGTATAATACGCTTATTGAAATCTTTGTCCAGGCGGGACCTCTTGGTAATGCCTCTGCCCAAATATACCCCGTATCTGCAACACCAGCTCCACCAATCATATTAGGACAAACACATAATTTTAAGACTATAAACTCAATGGAAGAGCAGTCTCCAAAAGCAGAAATTAACTTTCCGGATGGTCTAAAGAATCCAACTTTCTTGATAAATAAGGTAGTGCCAAACATTGACTAGTTTCAACCTACTATCTATTCAAACTCCGGTGTAACACCGGAGCGGTGAACAAACCCTTCGATAAACTCAGGGTCCTGAGCATTGTCGAAGGACTTTTCTAAGGCCCAAGGCTTAGAAAACCATGGCCTTTTAGGCCATGGTAGTTTATTATTAATTAGCTCCTTTACGGGGTATTGTAAATTGTTACAAACATGCCTGACGACACGAAGCAAAACACAAACATCAACGCCCAAGGCGTACCGAATCCTTTGAATAACCTCAGCACCGATAATGCACAAGATTCCCCGCCCAATACCTTTGATCAGCCTTCCTCTGCAACAAACCCTTTCCAACCACCCACAACTTTCGCCAGCAATCCTCAAGATAACCAGCAAGTTACAGTCGGACAAAAAAATAGCACAGATGATTTGTCCCAAGACGAAAGTACAGATCCGACCAGAGTAATTACATCTCCACATGCTCCAAAAAAATACGGCGGCAAGAAAATACTCGCCACCATATTCGGGGTTGTACTTCTAATCGTAGGTGTTGGTGCAGGGGTTCTTCTTGTACAACGACAACAAGAAATCGCAGAAAGGGCAGCAAGTGGGAAAGAGTGTGAACAGTCACCCAACTGCATTCTTCTTGACGAACCAGGTAATTCAGGCTCGTTCACTGCACCGCGCATAATAACCAATATATTTATTACTGCTAAAGATTTCCACGAATACTTCCCGGGTGATGCTGATGACGGGTGTTACAAGGTATCAATTCATGGCAGAAATCTTTCTTGGGAAAGAATTGGCTCAGGCCCCGATTGTAAGGACATAAGTAATGTTCAAGTGTGGTTGGGGGAAGAGCCCACTTCCACACCAACATTAACACCCACCGAACCACCATCAACCCCGACAGATGGTCCAACTAGTACCCCGACAGGAACTACCACTATTACACCAACCGAAACACCATTAACGGCAGAATGTAGTGAGGTTAAAGCCTACAACACGAGCTGGGTTCAGTTAACACAAGAACAATTAAATAGCCTCGAAGCCGGAGATGTTGTGCGATTTACTGTTTCAGGTACCACCACAGGTGGAACTTTTGACAAAGCAAGATTCACAATTAACGGAACGCAAAGAGACCCTGTGACTACAAAAAAGCCCGGAACAGAAGAATATTATGACCAATACGAAATACCAGACGATACTTACAATTTTTCAGTTGATGCACAAATCCATCACTCATCGCTTGGTTGGCTCTAAAAAATAGATAAAGATATGCAAGATTTTATAAAAAGCAAATTAGTAACAAGCCTTATTATTGTTGCAACAATAATTTTGGCGGCAGTTGCGGTATTTACCGCCCTCAGACTTTATCAATTACGCAGCGAGTCTATTTCCCTAACGGGACCTGAAGAACCCAAGGCATGGGACTGCTCTAAGTACACATTTAACGTAAAAGATAGCGGGGAAGTAATAATCAACAACAATTCATCTAGTAGTGAGCCTCCGCAACAGGCGAATGTTTATATAAATGAACAGCTTGTTGCTACCTTCGACGTTCCTGCACTCCCGGAAGGTCAAAGTGCAACATTAGGACAGGTTTCGGTTCCCAGGGGAACATTCAATTGGAGAGTGGCGGGAACTGTTGATTGTGTGAGTGCAGGTAGCAGCGGCCAGGCACCAAAAGCTTGTACATCTCTTGCATTCAACTTTACCGAGCCCAGCGCTACTCCTACCAATACACCTACGCCTACTGCTACGGCAACCCCAACCGGCAGTCCAACAAATACACCAACCGGAACTATAACTATTACACCATCTACCACAGTTACACCAACTGAGCCACCCGGAGATGAACCCACTCCCACTCCAACGTCAGGAAATACGTCAACACCTACTAACACGTCTACACTCACTCCAACATCAGGTGGCGAAATATCTGCCGTATCACCAACTCCGGGCGGAGCAGCCCTTCCTGATGCCGGAATATCTACACCAACAATAATTGCCGGACTTTTCGGAATTGCCTTAATACTATTTGCATTAATTCTTGCTTTGTAATAACCACTTTCTTACCGATACCCACTAATACTGATATACTTTTGTCATGAAAGCTCTTCTTTCGTACGTAAAACAAAATCGGTTCGAAGTAGTTTTCTTTTCAATACTTTTTCTTTTTTCCGTATTTTTGTTTTGGAAAACCTTCAGGTTAGACCAAGATGGCAATATCTTAATTGCTACTAAAGTATGGAGTGATTTTTCGGCAACAATACCTCTTATCCGCTCTTTTTCATTTGGCAGCAACTTCCCACCGGAATACCCCATTTTCGCGGGACCTCCGATAAAATATCACTTTGTGTTTTTCGCTCTTGTCGGATTAATTGAAAAAACCGGTATTCCTCTACATTTCGCTTTAAACGGATTAAGCATTGTCAGTTTTTTTTCCTTACTTATTTTTATTTACATACTAGCAAAGACCGTATTTAAGAAGAAAGCCATAGGCTATCTCTCTGTTATTCTTTTCCTTTTTAACAGCTCTTTTTCTTTCCTGGAATTTTTTAAAAGAAGTCCACTATCATCAAAAACAATATTAGAAATCATCCAAAACAAAAACTTTCCATCCTTTGGGCCGTATGACGGAAAAACTGTTTCCGCTTTTTGGAACTTAAATATTTATACAAACCAAAGACACCTTGCGTTTGCATACGCAGCATTTCTTTTCCTGATTTATGTAATTTACTTATCAGCGCAAAAACCAAAAAGGCTTACCCTGAATAAAAGTTTACTATTAGGACTCTTAATCGGACTCTTCCCGCTCATTCACTTCCCCGTTTTTGGAATGATGGGAATGACCCTAATTCTTTCCGTTGCCCTTTTTCCAAAAATAGGAAAGAAAGTTATCCTTATCGGATTAATTGCCATTATTATTGCCGCACCACAAATCCTTTATATGTACCTACAGCCTCAGGGAACAGGCGGCATAACTTTCCGGCCCGGCTATCTTGTTGAAAATCTCAACTTAGTAAATTTTATTTCTTACTGGTTTCTTAATCTGGGTTTGACTTTAATACTTGCACCATTAGGGTTTATTCTGGCAAAAAGAGAGCAAAGAAAAATTTTTATTCCTTTTTTAATATTGTTTATACTAGGTAATCTTTTTCAGTTCTCGGTTGAAATAGCGGCAAATCACAAATTCTTTAATCTCTCCACAATCGGTCTTAATATGTTTACCGCATATTTCATATATAAAATCTGGACCATCAACAAGCTGGGTAAAGTTTCATCTCTATTACTAATACTTCCATTAACCTTGTCGGGTCTAATTGACCTTTTTCCTATCATAAATGACACTCATATGACAGTTGAAGATATTCCCAACAACAAGACTGCATATTTCATTTTAAGAAACACTCCTAAAGATTCCGCTTTTCTCAACGCGACATATTTATATGACCCCGCAAGTTTAGCAGGACGTAATATATATTTAGGGTGGCCATATTTTGCTTGGTCTGCCGGTTATAATTCTACAACCAGGTATAATAAAATGAAAAATATTCTATCCGCCTCTGATAAAAATATTGCTTGCCAAGCTCTACTTAAAGAAGGATTAAACTATCTGGAAACACAAAATCCAACATCTCTAGAAGGCATTACTGTTAATCACTCGTTTTATGATGATAACTTTATAAAAATCTTTTATGATAAAGATAAACAAATTTCTATTTATGATATTGATTTAAGTTGCATGTAGTATGTTAGAGGATTTCGGCTACATTATATCCTGGTGGTTTACCCTTTTTATATTTGGGGTCTTTAGTTTTCCAATTTCTTACAAGTTTTTTAATAAATTTATAGATAGCGGATACGGTTTTTCAAAAACGCTAGGGACATTAATTGTCACTTATACAATATTTCTACTTTCCACCTTTAAAATTCTTCCACTTTCTCGGCTCGCAATATTGCTACTAACTTGTAGCTTTTTCTTAATCAATATATTTATTTTCCTAAAAAATCGTGAAGAAATTACTTCAACAGTAAGGAAGAAAGTAAATATTCTTGTGTTTTCCGAGTTTCTTTTTACGGCGGGATTGGTTTTTTTAAGTTTTGTTAGAGGGCATCAGCCAAACATTGATGGTTTGGAAAAACTTATGGACATCGGGTTCATAAACTCTATCCTCAAAACCGAGTATCTACCTCCACCTGACATGTGGTTTGCCGGGAATCCCATTAACTACTACTGGTTTGGTCACTTTTGGACAGGGGTATTAACAAAAATATCAGGTATTGACTCTATTATTACTTACAATTTGATGTTGGCTACAATTTTAGGACTGTCACTGGCCAGTGCTTTTTCCATATCCTCAACATTAATAAAAAGTCTCAAAGAAAAAGTTAACAAAAAACTTATCTATGTTGCAGGAATCGCATCTGCGATTCTTTTAGTTTTCGGGGGTAACTTCCACACACCCTTTTATGTACTCAAGGAGGGCGCGGACAAGTATTGGTATCCCGACGCAACTCGTTTTATCGGCTATAATCCCGAGACCGAAGATAAGACAATTCACGAATTCCCTATGTACTCATTCACCGTTTCCGATCTTCATGCACATCTTTTAAATTTCCCATTCGTGTTACTTTTAATTGCATTCCTTTGGAAATTCATGAAAAGCACCAAGGGTAAGCCAAAAATTGATAAAAAAATAATACCAATTGGATTCCTACTGGGAGTCTTCTTTATGACAAATGCGTGGGATTTTGGCAATTACCTAATGCTCACGGGAGTCATGCTTCTTGTGTTTAATCTAAAAGCAAGGAAATTTAGTTTCGAAGCGCTTTTCAATAGCGCTACAATAGGTTTTCTGATTTTTATAATTGCACTTATTGTCGTTTTACCCTTCCTACTTAACTTTGAGTCAATTGCACAGGGAGTAAAACTTGTTAATGCCCAAACCCCAATATGGCAATTGGCAATACTTTGGGGATTTCCGGCGGTACTAACGGTAATATTTTCACTAACCATTTACAAAAATCGAAAGGAAGTTAGCCTGTCGGATCTTTTTATCACATCAATTTTAATTACCTCTTGGATACTAATCTTTCTTCCGGAATTCTTTTATATTAAAGACATCTATATTGCCAGCCATCATAGGGCCAATACAATGTTTAAACTCACATATCAAGCTTTTGTAATGTTTTATTTATCAAGCGGGTATATATTTAGTCGTAGCCTACATTCATTAAAAAAGTTCTCGTCAAGATTTCCTCTTTCTCTTTTTTATGGCGTTCTCTTTACGGCAATACTAATTTACCCCTATTTCGCGATAAAGTCATATTACAGTGAACTGAAAAACTATAAAGAGCTAAGAGGCGATGGGTGGTTAAAAGAATATAATTTAGATCTTTACAACGCCGTTTCTTGGCTTAATCAAAATGTTAACGGACAGCCTGTCATCGTCGAAGCCCCAGGGGATTCATATACACAATATAATGTTGTATCTTCATACACCGGTTTTCCAACAGTTTCCGGATGGTTTGTTCATGAATGGCTTTGGCGTGGCGACTCAAGTTTTCCGCAAGAACGTGTTTCCGAAATAACACAGTTTTATACAACTCAGGACATAAATATTGCACGGGCATTTTTAAATAAATACGAGGTCGAGTATATAATCTTAGGCAACTTTGAACGCCAAAAATTCTCCAATCTTTATGAAGAAAAATTTCATGAATTAGGATACGAAGTATTTTTCACTCCAACAACAAAAATCTACAAGGTTGACTAATTTCCAACGTAGCTTTTCAAAGTAAGCGCCTTTAGACACGGAGTAATTATTCTCTACAATACTGAAAGCAATTTTTATACGGAACCTCGCTTTCTGATTCGCTTTCACCAGAATTCTTGGATAATACACATTCTCTAACGCAATCTTCATATTGCTTTTCTGTTTTCGCATTATTTAATACTCTAATTAAAATGAAGGCGGCCGGTGCCACAGCGAGTATAAAGATTATAGCCAGTATTACCCATTTTCGTTTTAAAAACTTGGGCTTTTTAGTATGAGCATCATTTTTCTTAACCGGCGTTGAAATGTTTAGAATCTGGCTTTCTGATGCTGCGCTATCTGTATTATTAGAACCTTCCATAATTTCAGTTTAACATACCGCTACTATTGGCCGTGTAGTGAAAACTTAACTACAAACCCTTTTTTTTAAAACACATTCTACCCACTCGTGGACTTCTGACCAGTCCTGCCCTGAGCCTGTCGAAGAGTCTGCTTTTGGAATAATGACATAAAGATTGTCATATCTTGGAGACTTTGGTGGATTGAACAACAGATCTTCGGCTAATAAATGAGAGCCTACATCATTTCGGGATTGAAAAACCCTTCTTGCAAGAATTGCTGTTGTTGAGAAATCAATATCGGTTTCCGTATATTTACTAAGTACACCTTTTACTTCAATAAGTTTTTTTGGAGAAAGAATAACCTTGCCACTCATCACCTTTTCTTTTATCGCATCAATTACATTTTGCTGTCTTTCCTCTCTTGCAAAATCCGTCCCTTCGTCACCTTCCGCATTTCTGCTTCGAACAAATTTTAAGGCAGTATCCCCATTCATAATTTGTACCCCCTTCTCAAAGGTTACCGTTTCATATCTACATTTATATTCGGCGTCTCCATCACACTCGTCATCCTCGTATCCGGGGATTGGATATCTTTCATCAACAAACGTTCTTTCTACATCAATTTCAATTCCCTCCAATACATCAATTACTTTTTTAAAGCCTTCAAAATCTAAAACTAGTGCATAATGGACCGGTTCCCCGACTATTTGCTCAACAGTGGACTTTGCCAAAATTAATCCTCCACCTTCCTTTTTTTGATTACCCCAGTAGTAAATACTATTTAATTTCGTACGAAGTTCCGGTATCCAAATGTCACGAGGTAAAGAAACTAATATTATATTCTGTTCCAGGTGGGATATCGAAGCAAAGATAATAGTATCGGTTAAATCACCTGCCTCGTGATTCTCTCCAGCTCTACCAAGAAGAAGAATGTTTGTTCTGCCCTCAAATGACTTAATTTTACTGTCATTAACAAAAATAAAATCCCGAGTAAGACCAAGATAAAAAGGAACTTGGGTTTTTCTGACAACCAAACTAAAAAGCAGAAACGTTAAGTAAACGACAGTAACTCCAACAATCAAAAGCGCTGTCCTCAGAACCCAAACATGCTTAAAAACTTTTCTCTTTAGCCTCAAAAGCCAAAGTTTTCTCTTACTGAGCTTTTTTGTCGTTATTATTTCTTCATTCATATTTTGCCCAGCCACAGCGGCCCTCTTGAATGTTGTCATAGAATGATACTTCATTGTCGAGTAAAATCAATAATGCCCCAGAAGTCATGCGGGAAGTAGGGCAGTTCATATCTTTTACTTTTGTATATTTTACTAACGATGAAAAAAACAAACAAGCTTCTCTCAAAATTAAACAAACAACAAAAGAAGGCCGTTACATACGATTCGGGCCCCCTTCTCGTGCTAGCGGGGGCAGGGAGTGGAAAAACTAAAGTACTTACACACAGAGCCGCATGGTTTATTGCGGAAAATAAAGCAGGTCCAGAAAATATTCTTCTTTTAACTTTTACTAACAAGGCGGCCGGCGAAATGAAACAAAGAATCGAAAAATTATCCGAAGAAAAACCTGCTTTTGCAGGAACTTTCCATTCTTTTTGTGTGAGAGTGCTTAGAATTGACGGAGCAGTAGATAATATTCCAAGCAACTTTTTAATCTATGATGAGCAAGATACGAAAGAGGTCATCAAAGAAATTGTTGATAAGTTTGGACTTTCTGTTGACAGATTCAGCCCAGCTGCTGTTGCATCACAAATATCCGAGGCTAAAAACCAAATGATAACTCCTGTTCAATACGCCGAGATGGCCCAAGGCGAGTTGCAGGAAAAAGTTTTTAAAATCTGGACGGAGTATGAAAGATATAAAAAGGAATCGGCCGGTCTTGATTTCGACGATTTACTGCTCAAGGCTGTTTCCCTTTTCGAAAATCATCCACAAATTCTTAATAAGTGGCAGAACAAATTAACCCATGTACTTGTAGATGAGTGGCAAGATACAAACAAAGTGCAATACAAACTGACAAAACTGATAACAGGTAAAAATGAAAACATAACTGCCGTAGGTGATGCCAGTCAATCTATCTATGGATGGAGAGGGGCCGATTTTCGAAACATAAATTATCTTATACGCGACTATCCGAATATAAAGGTTGTCAATTTGGAGCAAAATTACCGTTCTACTCAAAATATACTTGACGCTGCAAACTCCGTCATCTCAAAAAATACATCGCACCCGATACTTTCCCTTTGGACAAAAAAGGACATGGGCAAAAAGATAAAAATCTTTAGAGCTAGAAGCGAGCTTGATGAGGCAAGCTTCATTGTTAACGAAATAGGTACGCTTACAAAAAGCGTTTTAAAGCTCAATGACCTTGCGGTTCTTTACCGCACCAATGCTCAATCAAGGGTGGTTGAAGAAGCACTTCTTCATGCAGGGATCCCATACACTCTAGTTGGTGGGGTCCGTTTTTATGCAAGGCACGAAATAAAAGATGTACTTTCATATCTTCGACTGCTAGTTAATCCAAAAGATAAAGTTTCCAGAGAGAGAGTAATAAAAATCGGGAAAAGGCGTTACGAGAAGTTTCAGGAATTCGAAAAGGAGGTTGGTGATACTAAAAAGTTAACAACATTGGAAATTATGGATTCCGTTTTACAAAAAACCGACTACCTTTCAAGATACAAAAGAGAATCTGAAGAAAATTTAATGCGACTTGAAAATATCAAAGAACTTCGTTCCGTAGCAGCCGAATTTCCCGACTTGAACGAGTTCCTGGAAAATGTTGCCCTGGTAGAAAAAGAGCAAACAAGTACTATAAATGCACGAACCACTGACCACAAATCACCGGGTGGCAAAGCCACCCTTATGACCCTACACGCCGCTAAGGGACTGGAATTCCCCGTTATTTTCATTGTCGGGATGGAAGAAGGTTTATTCCCACACTCACGCAGCTTGTTTGATATGAACGAATTGGAAGAAGAGCGCCGCTTGGCTTATGTGGGCATAACGCGCGCAAAAGAACTTTTGTATTTGACTTATGCCGGAAGACGCCTTTATTTCGGACAAAAAACGTCAAACCCCCCCAGCCGTTTTATAATTGATATTCCCGAAGATTTACTGGAAAGTGTCGCTGACAGTTATAGAGATATTCCCAATAATCTAAATTTCTAAATAACCTTCATTTCGTCACTTTTATTAATCAAAAGTAAAGTTACACCAAATATTATAAAATACTAGAAATGAGCACCAAAATTGTTTCCGAAAAGCAAAAAGAAGCTTTTAATAAAGCTGCAACCCACCCCCTCCAAAGCTGGGAATGGGGAGAGTTTAGAAAAGAAGCAGGAAATGAGATTGTTAGGTTTCCTTTTGGGCAAATGACTCTCCACCCAATACCTCTTACTAAGTTTAAAGTTGGAGCTTTTATAAAAGGGCCCGAACCTACTAAAAAGATGCTTGATGAACTTAAAGATTATGCAAAGAGAAATAATCTAATATTTATTAAGATGGAGCCGAATGTTGTCAAATTCAAGATTCAAGATTCAAGATTCAAGAAGCTAAAAGAGCTTCTTCGAGAAAACGGGGCTATTCCGGGAAAAACGCTGTTTACGCCTACAAGTTTTTGGATTGATTTGACTAAATCCGAAGACGAATTGATGAAAGGCTTCTCCTCAAAAACTCGCTATAACATCCGTCTTTCTGAAAAGCGTGGAGTAAGGGTAGTTGAAGATAATACCGATGCTGCATTTGAAAAATATATTCAACTGACAAAAGAGACTGTCGAGAGGCAGGGGTTCTATGCACATACAGAGAAATATCATAGGCTGATGTGGAAACACCTTAACAAAACTCCAAAACTCCAAAACTCCAAAACTCCAATCGCAAGATTGCTAACGGCGGTTTACAAAAGTGAAATTATAACAACCTGGATCGTGTTTGTCTGGAAAGATTTTCTATATTACCCATATGGCGCATCGTCAAACAATTATAAAAACGTGATGGCTAATAATTTAATGATGTGGGAAGCAATTAAATTGGGTAAAAGAATGGGACTTAAAACATTCGATCTTTGGGGACGTGAGCCCGGTAAGGGTTTCACCCGCTTTAAGGAAGGCTACAATCCTCAGGTCGTTGAATTTCTGGGAACGTGGGACTTACCGACAAACGCACTTTATTGGCCATACAGATTAACCGAATTCTTACGATGGGCAGCACTTAGAACAAAAAGCAGGTTTGTAAAACCAAAATTTTGAACAAAAGATACTAATATACGAATTAATGCCCATAATACGAATGGATACTAATTACCTTGGATGTTACTTTAAGTCTTTATTCCCAATTCATTAGTATTATTTCGAGCATTAGCGAGAAACAAGGTTCTACCGAAGGCAGGTTCTTATTAGTATCATTCGTACACATTAGTATATTGGTATCTTCTATTATGGATCTTAGACAAACACCTCAGTACGCAAAATATATCAAGCTCCTCAACTGGCAAGTCGAGGAAATTGACAATTCATTTATCTTCGTAAAAAAAATCCCAATTATCGGCTCGGTCATAAAACTTCAGCGTTCAGATAATATTAACTACCAATTCATCGATGAATTGGCAATAAAACACAGGGCGTTTCAAATTTCTATTGAACCAAAATCTTCCAATCACCAATCACTGATCACGGATCACCGATTTCGACTCAGTCGAAGCCCTTCCCTTTGTTCCAAAACGGTTAACATCGACCTGATGAAGCCCGAAAACAAGTTACTCTCCGAAATGCATCATAAAACCCGCTACAACATAAAAGTTGCTAAAAAACGCGGAGTTAAAGTTAATATCTCCAAAGATATCAACAGATTTAGCGAATTTTGGCAAGAGTGCGCTCTAAAACAACGGCATATGTTTCTTCCAATGAAGCGTGAAATAAATGCAATTTATACTTCTTTCGGAAAAGATACGCGTATTTTATTTGCTAACAAAGATAAAACTTTACTTGCCGCAATACTTTTAATTTATACCAAAGACACTGCTTACTATATGTACGCCGCCTCGACAGGACAAGGCAAGAAACTCTTTGCGCCGACGCTGGTTGCCTGGAAATCAATAAAGCTTGCCAAAAAATTAGGTTGCAAACTTTTTGACTTCGAGGGAATTTATGATGAAAGATTCCCGATTCCTTCATGGAAAGGTTTTAGTCGTTTTAAAAAAAGCTTTGGAGGAAAAGTAATTGAATATCCCGGAAGTTTTGTAAAATATAGAATTCCACTTTAGAATACAAGTAATGTTAAAAAAAGTACTACTTTACGGTTTTCTTATCTGGGCAGTTCCATTCGCAGTTGCGTTTTTAATATTTGGAATAAGAGAGACCAACAGACCCTTGTTTGAATCCATAATGCCGGTTACCGTAACACTTTCTGTTGTATTCTTTGCTAATTGTTATTTTAAAAAGCTCAAAACAGACTACCTTAATGAAGGAATAAAACTCGGTGTAGCTTGGTTAACAATTAGTTTGCTAATCGACTTTCTAATGTTCATGCAGGGACCGATGAAAATGGCATTTGGAGAATACATGGCGGACATTGGTATAACTTACTTAATAATTCCAATAATAACAATCGGGTTTGGATATTTGCTTGAAAGAAAAAACCCCGAACCTGCTTAGCTAAATGAACCACGAATATATCATTAAACAGCTAAAAAAACTTTCTAACCCCAAAAACGTTGAAGGAATGGCCAGGTTTGGGATTAAATCTAAACACAAACTAGGAATTAGGAAACCCGCCTTAAGAAAACTGGCAAGTCAGATTACTAAAGATCCGTCCCTCTCTAATAAAACTGTCAGACACAGATTGGCCGGGCAACTATGGAGTTCAGAGATTCTCGAGGCAAGAATATTGGCTTCAATGATTGATGTGCCCGAGTTGGTAACCGAAAAACAAATGGACTATTGGATTACTGGATTCGATTCCTGGGATCTCTGCGATCAGGTTTGTATGAATTTGTTAGACAAGACTCCTCTCGCCTACCGCAAGGCTGTTGAATGGAGTAAGAGAGAGCCGGAATTTGAAAAGCGCGCAGGATATGCTTTGATGGCTTGCCTTGCTTGGCATGACAAGGAAGCTCCCGATTCAAAATTTATTAAATTCTTCCCACACATAAAACTCGGCGCAACTGATGAACGAAACTTCGTTAAAAAGGCAGTTAACTGGGCACTACGCCAAATCGGAAAACGTAATAAAAAATTAAATGGAAAGGCGATAAAACTGGCAAGAGAAATTGAAAAAATGGACAGCAAGTCCGCAAGATGGATTGCAAAAGATGCATTACGTGAACTATCAAGCGAGCCAGTACAATCTAGGTTTAATTAATACTATATACACCTTTAAGGGGTAGCCGTGAAGACTCCTCAAGCACAAAATCTTAGGGTATCTTTCAATAACCTGAAAGATTTACTCTGCATAGCAGAGAGTCTTCTAGACGCCTGCACTGCTACCCCGATTAGATCGGGGCTCGCTTCATCCCCGAGTACAGAAACTCGGGGAATTCGCTTGATGCAGTTGTCTTAAAAGTTATTCGTCAACCCCGCAAAAGAGTTTGTATTCGCAAGTTCTGCAAAGAAAACCCTTTGAGCATTGGAAATCGGACTCTTCGATTTGCTTTTTATAATCTTCTATCTCTCTCTTGGCTTCTTCCAACTGTTGCGCCGTTCTTGTTGTAGTAACAGTTTGAGGAGAGTCAAAATACATCAAGGACAACTTAACCTTATCGGGTTTTCGGTTAAATGGGGGTTCCGGAATCGAAGTTGCCGTAAGTCCGTAAATGGAAAGCTGTAAATCGCTGTCCGCTTGTTTTTGGGTCAGGGCAGTTGTACCGGTTTTATAGTCAATAATATGAATTGCACCTCCTCTCACGTCCACCCTATCGATTTTCCCTCCAACCTTCAAGCCACCCAATCGAATTACAAACGGCTGTTCCATGGCAGCCGGCTTTACTTTAAGATTGAATGTATAACTCAAATAATGTTTCAGAAATTTCTTGGCCTTATCATAAGACCCCCTCTCGTGTGATTTGCTAAGATAGCCGTCGCTTATCCAATTCTCCTCCAACAACCTTTTCATTAGCCACATCGTAGGCTTCTCACCTTTCTCGAGTGACTGATAAAAAGCCTTCATCGTCAAATGAAAAGTGTTCCCAAAGCTTTGCGAGGAAGTTGGCGGAGTAGGAACTTTGTAAATATACTTTAATTTATAATGAAGCGGACAAATTTTAAAAGTTTGAATTTGGCTATACGACAGATAATCAATATGAAGTTGTGGCCGCCCCCCCTTCGCCAAGACTTCGGTGGGCTTCACCTTCGGTTTGTAATCCAAAAACGACAACTGCTTACCCTTTTCCTCGGGTTTTTCGGAAGAAACAACTTCATCGCCCAGTGCTTCGAAAATGAAAGGGGACAATCTTTTCTCACGTTTGCCTTCTCCGTAATAGTCAGCAGCTGTGAAGTATAGCTCCCTCATTGCCCGAGTCATTCCAACGTAAAAAAGTCTTCTTTCTTCCTGCTCATGAAAGTCTCCCCTCGGTAAAATTTCCTTGATTAAATCTTCGGGAATTGGTATTTGTTCCCTACGCTCAATCGTTGGAAATCGCTGACTTACTAAATTAACCAAAAACACAACTGGAAACTCCAACCCCTTAGCTGAATGGGCTGTTAATATGTTAACCGCGTTAACTTCTGTCCAATCAGTATCAGCAGCCTGTGGTGATTCACCCAGCTCTTGTGACAACTCAATCCAATCAACCACCGCAGTAACTGTTGCGTCCTCGTGGTCTACTTCATAAGTTTTTAACTTATCAAATAGTTTAGAAATATTAGCCGCACGTTTTTCCGCTTGAGGAGTATCCGGACTGAGAAGTTTTTGTAAAAGACCCGTGTCCTCGAGAAAATAATAAAGAAGCTGACCTGCCGTTTCTTTTCTCACCTTTTTCAGATGTTTTTCAATTATCCTTATCAGCACCTTAACTTTCTTCTTCGTGTCAAGTGACACAAATATGTCTTCCACTTTCTCGCATGCTTCGTAAAAACTCAAATTACCACGTCTTGCATAATTTCCAATTCGTACCAAATCCCTTGCAGCAATTTTAAAATAGCTCAAAGAAAGGACTCGATAAAGTGATACCGAATCGTCAAAGTTATAAAGTACTTTAAGATATGAAATCAAATCTACTATATCGGGTTGCTTAAAAAGTCTCCCGGGTCCTAAAAACTGATGGGAAATCCCGTGTCGTGAAAGTGCACGAATAAACGGCTCCGAGTGGCTATTTGCACGGACAAGGATAGCAATATCCTTGTAGTTAATCTGTGATTTGTTAATCAGCGATTCGATTTCTTTGGCAACGGCGTCTGCTTCATTTTCCACGCGGTCTTTGTGAATAAATCGTACCCGTCCTGAGCGAGCGGAGCGAGTCGAAGGATCTCGTTTTTGCGCAATCAATCTCTTATCAATCTTTTCTACGAACTCAAGTCTGTCAGGGTTATTGTGTTGAATCAAACCATACGCCTTATCAAGAATCTCCTGGCTTGAGCGATAGTTTTGTACAAGAACTACAATTTTGGCTTTTGGGTAAGTTTTCCTAAACTGAATAATGTTGCTCACAGCAGCTCCGCGGAATCGATAAATCGACTGGTCGTCATCACCCGTAACGGTAATGTTGGCATTTTTACCTTTCCCGGCAAGCAGTGTTGCCAGCTGATTCTGTGCATAATTAGTATCTTGAAACTCATCCACTAAAACATATTTAAACTGTTTTTTATACTCTTTCAAAACGTTAGGCCTGTCTCTAAAAAGTTTTAGTGTTTTTACAATTAAATCCCCGAAGTCCATAACACCTTCTTTTACTTTTAACCTTTCATAAATCTTATAAGCCTCCGCCAACTCTTTAAATTTATCTCTTTCAATCTTTTCTTCTTTTGATTTGGAACTTGGAATTTGGAACTTGGAATTTACCCAACTGAGATATTCAGTTGGGTCGATGTCTTCATCTTGTAATCGGGAAAAGTGCTGCAACATTCCTCCTACAAATTTCGTAGGATTTCCCATTGGCCTAAAATAATTAAGTTTAAATTTAAAAAGATTATTTCTTATAAACTGTATCGCTTCCGCCTCGGTCATCAACCTGAATTTAGGATCAAGACCAATATGCAGTAACTCTCGTCGAAGAACCCTATCGCAAAACGAATGGAAGGTACTAATCCACATCTGGGTATAACCATAGGGCATAGCTACATCAACTCTTTCCTCCATCTCACGAGCCGCCTTTCCGGTAAATGTGAGTGCCAATATTTCTGAAGGTTTAGCGAGCTTTTTGCTAATTAAATACTTTATTCTCTCGGTAACAACCGTAGTCTTTCCCGTCCCGGCTCCGGCGATAATAAGAAGCGGTCCCTTAGTGTGCTTTACAGCCGCCAACTGTTCTTTGTTCAACTTCTTCAAACTCAATTTCATGCAAATTATTCTAACACGATAATTGAAAGAGAGTATTTCTTAACTGGAGAACAATTTAATGCTCGGGTTGCTTGCTTTTTACTTTGATTTTCTTCCAAGCTTCGTACCCCAGGTAAAGAGAGGCAACATAAACCGTACCAATAACAACTATGTATATTGCCTCGTTAAAAGCAATCGCCTTTTCCATTAAATAAAAAAGCAGAAAAGTCCAAACGAGAGATGTTGGAATTGTAATTGCAAAATAAATATTGTCTTTTAAGTTCGTAAAACCTGCTGCGTATGACACATAATCATAATAATTACTACCCAAAATCCTCAAAATCAAAAACCCCTTCCAACCCGCAACTTCCGTAAACTCGTCAACCCTTTTTATCAATTTCTTCCCAACAATTTTTCCAACCACCGGTCTCCCGAATTTCCTGGCAATATAAAAATTAATTGCACCTCCAATAACGTTTCCGATAAATGTGAGGGTTGCTGCCAACCAAAAACCATAACCGATAAGTGCAATCGGCATAATAATAAGCGCGTTTACGGGGCTAAAAACTACGGAAACCGTGATAAAAAATACGTAAATAACCCATCCCTTAACACCCTGCTCTTTTATGGCATCTGCAACGGGGCTTACATCAAGGTCTCTAAAAATATAAGCAGCCACTAAAATTACTGCCAATATGGTCGTAAACGCAATAATCTTCTGTAACGTCTTTTGTCGAAGTTTCATTCTTCCAATTTTTCCAAACTATCGCTTTCGGTAGGCAATTCTTCTTTAACTCCTTGTCCTAAACTCTGTGTTGACGTTATTTTTTGACCTAACCGGGTAAAGGAAGTTAAAACATCACTCATTTTGTTATATGCTCTATTTACATGACTCTGTAGGGTTGAAAGGTTCTCTTCAACTTTTAAATAATCCTTTTGCATTGCTCTAAGCATAGTAAAAACCTCTCTTGCCCGTCTTTCTATTTTTTGCCCCTCAAATGATAAAAGGATTGTCTGCAAATGAGCATAAAGAGTTGTTGGAGATACAGGATAAACACGAGCTTCCTGCGCAAGGTTTAAAAGATCTTGTTCATTTACAACCTCATAATAAACAGATTCAGACGGAATATACATTAAGGCAAAATCCATCGTACCTTCCTCAGGCAAAATATATTTCCTACTAATATCTTTAATGTGTTTTTTAATGTCTCTTATAAACAACTTCTTGAAAGATGTTTCTTCTTTTTTTGTTTCGGCTTTCGCCATCTTTTGGAAGTTCTCCATTGGAAATTTAGAATCAATCGGTAATATTCCCGCATTGGTTTTTATTGCAACATCAACCCTCTCTCCTGATTTAAAAGTATATTGAAGATGAAAAGAGTGCTTGGGAAACATTTGTCCTATTAAATCTTTTAAAACTTGCTCTCCAATGTTTCCTCGAAGTTTCGGGCTTTGCAGAAATTCCTGCAACTCCTTCATGCCCCGACCAATCTCACTCATTTCACCAACATTTCTTTGTACCTCCCCAATAACCCTTGCTGCAGTATCAAGTCTTTTATTTAAAGCCTGGGTGTTTTTTTGAAGGCTATCCAGGAGTACTCTCCTATCTTCTTTGCTTCCGGTTTGTAATACACGAATTACTTCAAGAAGTTCTTCCGAAGGTTTTTGCTTTTCGGAAATTTCGGTGAGCTTTCTGTTTATAAATAAAGCAAAGATAAAAATACTTCCGACGATTATTGCTAACAAAACGATTGGATCCATATAAATAAACGATACCAATATGCTAATCAGTACTAATGATACGAATATTACTAATGAATTAAGATTAAGTTAAAAAGTTTCAATCAGGGTAATTAGTATTTATTAGTAGCATTCGCATAAATTCGTTGATTTGTATCATTTTCTATGACATTCTAGCACCACATTCATATAAAATGAAATCGGGTATGAAAAAGAAGGAAAGACGAAAGAAAGAAATGAGATTTCGGAAGAATATTTTCTGGCTGATTTTACTTATAATACTACTGTGGTTGGGGCTTGCGGGAATGATTTATTTTATCGAACCATCAACTTTTCTAGCAATTCCAGTTTTCTTTCTCGCTTTTTTCATAGCTTGTCTTTTTACGCTTTCGCTTCTTTTTTCAAACACAAGAAGAGGAGTATTGGCTTCATGCGGTATTCTTGCTTTTCTAATACTCAGATACTTGGGTGTAGGAAATATATTAAACTTACTTTTGATATCCTCAATTGTTATTGCAACCGAATATTACTTCGTTCGTTAATAACGGCTTTCAAGGAGCTTGACAGTCCTCCTCCTATTGATATACTGCTTTTAGTTTGATCTAATGAACTCCTGCCAGAATTTCAATGCGAATATCCGAAAAAAAATTAAACCCTTCACTAAAATCACAAATTAAAAAAACTCTCGCGCAGGCTATTGGCGACCTTCACGACCTTCATGAAACCGATAGATTTCTAGGGGATTTCTTTACTGAAAGCGAGTACGAAGCTTTCGCAAAAAGGCTGGCAATTGCTTATTGGCTTAAAAAGGGACGAAGCTACAGCAATGTTAAGAATAATCTTAAAGTCTCAAGTGCTACTATAGCCTCAGTACAATCAAAGCTCGACAAACCCGGATTAAAAATGATTCTTCAAAAGATTGAAGCGGAGGAGTGGGCAACGCAGTGGGCAGAGAAAATCAAGAAATTTGTAAGGAAATAAGGTAAAAGATATTGAGATATTAAGTGATTAAGAGATTAAGTTAGTGAGAGAATAAGTTAACCAAGTTAGTCGGTTAATCAGTCGATTTGTCAAACCTTCTTTAAGAGAAAGGTAAACAGTTTCGACTTCCCTCATCCCTCTTAATAAACTTCACAAGATAAAAAAACCATAAAGAAAATTTGAAAGTGTGTTCTAAGTTCAATTTACTGTAAACTGCGTTCGTGTGGTTTTACTAGTCCTGTTATTATAATTATTATTAATAAAAGACAGGTTATTAACAATTAAAATTCTTTTTCAACACCGAACGTAGTAAAATACGATTATGGCCAAGAAAAAATATTACTTAACCACCGCCATTCCATATGTTAATGCAAAGCCACACATCGGACATGCATTAGAATATGTTATTTCTGATGCAATATACCGTTACCATAAACTTGTCGGACATGACACACGCCTTGTTTCCGGAGCGGACGAAAACGCGCTAAAAAATGTCATTGCCGCGGAAAATGCAGGTATGAAACCTGCAAAATTCTTGGACAAATACTCAAAAATCTATTCCGATTTTTATAAGCTTTTGGAAGTTAATCTTGATGAATTTAGACGTGGAACAGATCAAGAGAAACATTGGCCCGGAGTTCAAAAGCTTTGGAAGCTTGCTAACGAAAGTGGAGATATCTACAAAAAGAAATACAAAGGACTTTATTGTCTTGGTTGTGCATCTTTTAAAAAAGAAAAGGATCTGGTTGACGGCAAATGCCCAGATCACGACAAAAAGCCGGAGCTTGTTGAGGAAGAAAATTACTTTTTCAAGCTTAGTAAATACCAACAAAAATTAGAAGAGTTAATCAGATCTGACCGATACAAAATCTGTCCTGAAAAAAGGAAAAATGAAGTTCTTTCTTTCATAAAACAAGGGTTAGAGGACTTTAGTATCTCAAGAAGCAACGAAAGGGCTCGCAACATCGGTGTTCCGATACCGGGCGATGATAGTCAAAAAATGTACGTGTGGTTTGACGCTCTAACAATTTATATGACCTCAAGCGGATGGGGGTTCGACAAAACTCTTTGGGAAAAATGGTGGCCGGCCGACTTACATATTATTGGTAAAGACATCATTAGGTTCCACGCTGTTTACTGGCCTGCAATGTTGCTTTCTGCAAAACTCCCCCTCCCAAAAGGCCTCCTTGTCCACGGATTCATATCATCCGGCGGGAGAAAGATGTCAAAATCTATTGGCAACGTCATTGATCCCTATGAGGTAATTAACAAATACGGCGTAGAAGCATTCCGGTATTTTTTGTTGAGTCAAATTCCCACT